>JAAUXY010068027.1_pt1 | contig 27463 bp, 30 predicted proteins | sample 7278121 | NCBI WGS metagenome assembly JAAUXY01 (sample SAMN14350117, study PRJNA611818) | marine sediment metagenome | isolation source: surface marine sediment (1.8m) | place: French Polynesia: Moorea | collected 2018-08 | reverse complement strand
TTGATAGTCTATAGAGCAATCCGTATGCCAAGCGATGGAAAAGCAAGACGATAACTTTATAAATATCTAAAATAGTTTATTATTTTTTATTAATGATTTTGAATTCAATTCAATTACAGACATTTTATTGTTGTAGGAAAATTCTACAAGCTGAATTGTTATACAGCCCCAAAAATAGATGGGTAATACCAAAAACTATTAATTTTCAAATATTTAGAAGAGTGTTGAATTTTACATCAGTGGTTTTGTATTTTTCAACACTCTTTTGAGAGCTGATGCCACAGGTTTTGCTGCAAGCAAGATCAGCCAGTTGAAATATTCTCCAATTCCTGTTATGAGCCGCAGGGTTGTCGTTTAAAGGTCGGCCCAATCGGCATTTTAGGGATGAAACCCAGAAAATAATCATTATATTAGATCTAATTAATAACCGTATCTAAAATCCGCGGGTATGATGACATCAATTAGGGGAATATGCTATTGAAAGGAGACCGTAATGGAATTTGAAAATTTGGAAGCCATCGTCGATTTCGCAATTCAAAAAGAGCGTGAGGCGGCAGAATTTTATCAAAAAATCAGTGATGATGAAGAGGACTTTTCAGGTTCAAAAAAAATGTTTGCCGAATTTGCCGCAGAAGAAAAAAAACATGAGAAAATTTTGCAAAAATTTAAAACCGAAGGGATACCTAAAAGTTTGCAGGATTATCAGTTAAAATGGATTACCGACATTAAGCGCAGCAACTATCTTGTTGATTTGAGCTATGAAAAAGGCATGCCATATAACGAAATTCTTTTGTTGGCGATGAAAAGGGAAGAAAAGGCCTTAAAACTATATAACGATTTTCTGGAACAAGCTGATACGGATGACGGTAAGAAGCTATTTAAAGTCCTTTGCCAGGAAGAAGCCAAGCACAAGTTGGCGCTTGAAACCATGTATGATGATTACATGGCAGCAATGGGAGACTAGGTTATATTTTAGATTTTAGATCGCCGATATTAGATTGCGGATTAAGTACATCTAAAAAATGAACGCCTGAAGTTTTGACAATCACCTTCAGGCGTTTTTGTTTGTTTGAAAATCGCCTTGCCCGGATCAGTTGCACATCTGTCTGATGTCGCGCTTACATTGGGTATTATAAATTCTGGCAGCCGGTGCAGTCTGAAAGGAGATCTCTCAGCTTCTTTCCCAAAACCGAATAGGAGTAATATTTTCTCGCTGTTTCATAGTTGTGCGCGACCATCTTTTTACGCAATTCCGGATCCGTCAGAACCTTTTTGCTTTTGCGCACCGCTTCATCGGTGACATAGCCATCTATTTCGATAACGGAAAACCCTTTGGGTTTGATATCGATGGTGTAGATCGAATAGGTATTCACAACGATTGGACGGCAAAAATAGACGGCTTCGAGAAATGCATTGCCAAATCCCTCAAAATTGGACGGATAGGTCACCAGGTCTGCATGGGGATAAATATCTTGCAGGGTATAAACCTTGCGCCCATTTTTTGTTTTACCTCTTTGTTCATTGATGATGTTGGCCACAAAATAGGTGTCTACTTTTAGCAATTTGGAATATTCTCGGACGCGGCGTTCATAGTCATAGCCTTCATCGCCGGAGGCATGCGAAATGACAAGTTTGGCTTTCATACCCAGCCGGTGAACCAGCTCAATCGCATGCTCGATGCCTTTGCGTTTAACAACCCGGGTGGGCTGCAGAATCAGCAACTCATCATAGGCTACCCCCAGGCTCTGACGGACATCTGCCGTATATCCATCGCTTGGGGGAGTCGTCCCATTGTCATCCAATGCACATGATTCAAAACCACCGGAATTCGGAGGCGGATTATCAAAATCCATGACGTTGGGTATAATCGTTGCCGAAATTCCGGTTCGCAAACTCAATTGATTATCAGCTGAAGAGTTGATGACCACATGTTGAATAGAGGGCAAATGGGGTGGAAACGCCATATTCAGATATTCCCAACAGGCATTCGTCATGAAATGCTGCCTTTCCCAAAAAAAATCATGGTGATGTGCAATAGTGGGGGTGCCGGTCTCAGAGATGACTTCAGTCAATGCGATCCCCAGCGGAATATTCATAGGTATGGTCAAGGAATTTTCAGGAACCAGCAAGTCGAGATCAAATTTCTCAATGAACTTATAGAGGTGATCCTTAATATGCTGCTTGATCTCATAGATTTTACGGGTGACAAAGCGACCGCGCACACTGGCACCAAAGCAATTACGATACACATCCTTGATGTCCGGATGCTTGAAATGGGCTTCTTTGACCCGATAGGAAACCTCGGGTGGTCGATCAATTTCGCCGGCAAAATAAAAGCAGGTAAATCCAACATTTTCGAAAACACTGGCCCATTTCGCAGTTTCCAACGACACACCGTCTGTCCCTGCAAAACGGGTGGAGATGAAACCAACGTTATGATGCCTGCCGCACGCTGAACAATATGCCATAATGCCCACCTTCTTTATCTATTATGAATGCATTCACAAAAAGCGCACCCCATACAAAAGCTCACCACCTAAACACCAACTGATCCTAAAGTTATTTTTTAAAAACCGTGGCGCCATCAAGCAAAACAAGGCTTATCTTTAAAGAAATTCGCAGATAAGCCGATATTAACTATAGAGCGACAACTGCGAGAAACGGATCCGGCTTGAGAGGTGCTCTATGGTGCACTATACGATCAAGAATGAAAATGGCCTGGATGTTGATGAACGTATAATGGAAAACTACTACGGCAATTTATGGAGATCGGTACTGAATCGTCTCAATCATAAGTATGATGGGTATTTAATGACCATTCATGACCGAGAGTTTACACTCCATGTTTATCGCATTCTGACCGCTTAAACCTGATGGTATCTGAAGCAGCTAACCAGATGATCATTTACCATACCGGCTGCCTGCATAAACGCATAGCAGATGGTGGGTCCTACAAATTTGAATCCTCGTTTTTTTAAATCCTTGCTCATAGCAGTTGATTCGACTGTCCAGGCCGGAATCTGGTCTAATGTCTCCCAGGCATTCTTGATGGTTTTACCACCTGTAAATTGCCAGATGTAATGATCGAAACTGCCGAATTCTTCAACAACACTAAGAAACGATTTTGCATTTTGAACAGCCGCCTCAATTTTTAACTTGTTGCGAATGATCCCCACATTGGTAAGCAATTTTTTGATTTTGCGGTTATTGTAGGCAGCTATCTTTTGGGCATCAAAATGGTCAAATGCTTTACGATAGTTAGTCCGTTTTTTCAAAATCGTAATCCAGCTCAATCCGGCCTGAAAGCCATCCAACAAAAGGAACTCAAACAATTTGCGGTCATCGTGTAGGGGAAGGCCCCATTCGGTGTCATGATATTTTATGTAGATCGGGTCGTTACCGGCCCATGGGCATCTGTTTTTCATAGGGAAAATTTCTGCGGGCAAGTAAAATCATATGAAATGGGCAAATCGGTTCGTCTAAGCAGGCATTTGGCTATGTCCGAATTCCATCAGGCAAATCTTGCATAAAAACCTATACAAGGTTCTTTCAAGCACTGAATTTTGCATGAGTTGGAGGCTTTCATATGCAAGGCACTTCAGGGCGAAGCTATAGTCAGCTATGCTTCGCCCTGAATAACGCAGCAGATGGAAGTCTCCGGCTCGCCCATCGGGTGAAAATTAATGCGATAAAAGGATGTTCATCCATTATATCTTAGGTGTATTTTATCGTACTTCTATAACTTGCTTGATGTGCTGCTTTAGGAGGCAAATTCACCTTCGTGTTAATTTTCATGCAAATTTCAGTTATTAACTAAAAAGATAGAACCCCAAGGCTTTATCAACAGTTTCAAAAGGTGCAAATTCAGCACCTAAAAACTGATCGCGTTGATTTCTGATGATAACTGTTTTTTTTATTAAGGTCCGCTGGGCGTCGTCGAGATGAAATTCAATTTTCATCTGATCACCAATTGCAAAGTTCTGTTTCACGTTCAATTTAAGCTTCACACCTGTTGTGGAAATGTCTTCAACCGTCATCAAGCCCCGGTTCTGAGGTTTGCCGTCGATAAAATGGATATATGTCCCCGGCAAACTTGTCTCCTTGCGATATTGCTTTCTTTTTTCTAAAATTGCCTTATACGCATGCCCACAGGGACATTTGACATTTACTTTCACCATTTTATCGAGGGTTGCATATTTAGAAACATCAACGGTTTTTGTCCGCGTACATTGCGGACAGGAAAATGTCGCCATCTGCTTGCTGGTTACATAAACTTTCTGATTCATTTCATTTAACCCGGCAAGAACGCTGCTGCCATATAAGAGCTATTTTTCTTGGGTCCAGTATTCAAAGGGCCATCAATGCATATGGATATGATGGCCAAAAACCGGCAACACGAATAACCTAAAACACTAGTTTTAATAATTTTTATCATAGAATCCTGTATTTTTAAAGCGATATTTGAAAGATAGATCTTTGGCTCCGCAGGGCTCACCCACAGGCCAATCACAACATACAGAATTTCCACAAATGCCGAGATTTTAAAATTTTGATTTTGCAGGACCTGCAAACTAAGTGATAATGGGTATTTAAGATGATTTCTTCTTGTGAAACCAATAAAAATAGGACTTTATTTATTGACTTTCAAAATATTTTGCTGTAAACTTTTTCAAAAAACGCCAATACATATACCCAAAACTAAAAGAAGGAGGCTTAAATGACAAAAGCAGAGTTAATTGACAAAATGGCAAAGGACGCAAAAGTATCCAAGGTTGCCGCCGGCAAGGTTCTTGATTCTTTTATGAGCAATGTAACCAAAGCCTTGAAGAAAAAGAACGGTAAAGTCACCCTGGTGGGTTTTGGAACCTTTCAGAAAACCCGTCAAAAAGCACGCAAAGGCCGCAATCCACAAACCGGTGCTCCGATTAAAATTAAGGCTAAAAATGTTGTAAAATTCAGAGCTGGCAAAGGTTTAAAAGCTGCCATCTAGTTGATTTTATATTTTTTAAAAAGGCAGCTTATCGGCACTCGTACTGCTGATAAGCTGCCTTTTTTGTTGGCCGCGACCATACATCTGCAACCCGCTGACCTGTGATCCGTCACGCTTCCAATTACCACTACCGTTTTGAATTTTTAGTCACACACGGTTGATTTCTTTTTGCCAGCCCTTAAGTTTTACTGGTAACACAGGTAGACGGAGGGCATTTAAAGTGAGCACCAAACAGCCTGATTATCAGGATGAAATCCTGGATGAAATCGATGAAAAAACAACTGAACCGCCGATGTATAAGGTGCTGTTGCACAATGATGATTACACAACAAAAGCTTTTGTTGTCGAAATTTTAATGGTCGTTTTTAATAAATCCATTGGTGAAGCCAACGGTCTGATGTGGCAGGTACATCGTAACGGTATCGGCGTATGCGGGGTTTACCCACATGAAATGGCGGAAACCAAGATAAATCTGGTCACCACACTCTCCCGGGAAAATGGTTTTCCCCTTAAAGCCAGCATGGAACAAGAATAAAACAAAGGATCCTAAAATGAAGTCATTGCGGGAAAATGATATTTTGACAAAGATTTCCAGATACAATCTGATTCGCAACGAACGTTTAATCTACATTGATGTGCACGAGACCAAGGCTGGAAATCTAGCGGGCAAATTTGTGGCGGTGCCCAATCTAGTTAACATCGTTGCCAGACAGGAATTTCAAGGAACCGGGGAGACAGAAGAAGCAGCATTGGCAGATTGTCTTCAAAAAATTGAAAAGTTTGAAATCGAAGATCTTTTCCCCAGGAAAGAAGAATAGCTAGGAGAGAATTTTCGTAATTTTAGGCTGGTACGCATTTTTGGCGGCCAGCTTATTGGCCCGGGCCTTCATGAAAAACAAGGCGATGAAAAAGAAGGTAAACCCCAGCAGCACAGACAAAGCAGAGGGCGCAAGTGCCATAAAAGGGGCAAGCATCTGGCCGATAAGAGCGCCGAGCATTAAGAAAATGATGGGAAATACATAGATTAAAAATGTGGCCTTCAACAAGGACTTGGTTTCAAAACTTAAAACAATGCGGTCCCCTGCCCTGGCACCGGCAATATTTAGCGCCTTAACCTCCACATCCTGACTATTGCTGAGTGTATGACACGATTTTCTTGCCGTGCACCCCTGACAAGCACTGCTGCGGGTGGTTTTAACCCAGGCAGCTTCAGAATTGGTCCTGAGCACAACGCCTTGTTCAGTAGCCACTGATGACCTCACTCATTGATCAATTTCTATATAACAGAAGTCGATGGATATATTTAAGTCATTTTGCGTTCTTTAACCAACGCAGTATCTATAAGGTTTCAGGTGTCCCGTCTTCGCTCTAACGAGCTACGCCGCGCCAAGCAGTGTTCAGGTGTCAGCAATTGGTCCGAAGGGCCTTCCGTTCTTCCTTGAAATCTAAGGTCTTAAATAGTTCCCACAGCAATTACAGGTTTCGATGTGAAGCACGCTGCCCTGACACCTGACACCTGAAACCTTCTGTACTATTCTTTAAACAACTTACAGCACGCTGTACAAATACCTGAATTATGCACGAGTCGAGCAAAGGATTCTACCCGGAAGCTCCGGTTGGTTCTTGCGTTTCTTCAACTTGAGCCGTTTGGGTGTGCTCATAGCAAATCAGCCCGCACTGTAAACATCGATCTGCTTCTTCCTTTGCCATATCTCCTGAAAAGCCTCTTTCAATCTCACCGCATAAGGCCAGTTCTTTACCGCTGCAAATTGGCATAATTTGACGCTGGCTGGCCTGCACTTTTTCGACATGATACACATTTTGCAGAGTCGATTGCGGTGTAATCACATGTTCCGACAGGTTAGGCGAAAGCCCATGCATAATTTGATGCATTGATGCGGCCGCCCGCCGGCCAGCACCTATCGCTTTAATGGCTGCACTATAATCCGCCAGCACATCGCCTTCGGCAAACAGGCCAACCTCATCTTTAAAAGCCGGTTGTTTATAAGGTTGGATACCCTCCCAGTGTAAAGACGCATCCAGTGGTGATGCCGTCACTTCAGATTCTTCAGCTTCCTCACCCTCCGGTTTTGGACGGGTAAACACCAGCTCGGGGAATCGACCGGTGGCAAAAATCAAGGTCTGAGCTGGTATGGTCGTCATTTCTGACGTTTCAGCATCAATATATTCGATCTGTTCGAGCCGGTCTGCCTCGCCAAACAAGCGGTTAATGGCCGTATTATAAACGATGCTCAGATCAGTCAGGCCGTGTTCTTCTAAATCCGCATCTGTAATAGGACTGTTTTCCCAACTTTCACGGAATAAAACAGTGATGGCCGTTGCGCCCTTTTGCTGGCACACTTTTGCGGCATCTAGTGCCAGTTTGCCCCCACCTGTAATGACTACATCGGAGCCAATCGCTACATCCTCTGTCGGTTCAGTACCGAAACGCATAAGGTCGACTAGCATATAAGTCCCGGGTATCGGTGATTCAATTTGATCTGTCCCCCTACGTGCCAAACGACTATCCCAACCGCCGGCAGCTAGAAAAACGGCATCATAGCCTTCCTGAATCAGTGATTTTAAGGAGAAATCACGGCCGAGGGCCTTTTGAGTTTCGATCTTAACGCCCATTTCAACGATGCCGTCGATATCCCAGTCCAGGACCTCCTCGGGCAATCGATCCTTGGCAATTGCGCTCCGGAGCAATCCACCCAGTTTATCGGTGGCTTCATAAACGGATGCGTCATGTCCCAGGCGAGCCGTAAAAAATGCGACCGATAGGCCTTGCACACCGCCGCCGACAATTGCAATTCTGCGACCGGTATCCGGCGCTTTATAGGGTAAGATACGCTTGCCGCTTTCTTTTTCATAATCAGCGGCATAACGCTTCAGAAAATTGATGGCCACCGGTTCATCAATATAGTTTCGCCGGCATTCCAGTTCACATGGTCGTGGACAAATTCGACCAATCACTGCTGGAAAGGGATTGCGTTCTTTGATGACCTGAACGGCACGATGATGGTTTCCCATTGAAATTTGATGAATATATTCCCGGATATTAATGCCAGCCGGACATCCGCGTTGGCAGGGTGTTGTGCATTCATCAGTAGTGTATTCCCGTATGATCCTGCGGGTGATCGAAGAAAGGTTGATAATATGCTTCGGGCATACCCGTTCACAAGTTCCGCAACCTGTGCATTTTTGCTCGATTACAACCGGTAAACCATTGGGTCCCATACGAATGGCGTCAAACGGACAGGCCCGGGCACATGTCCCCAGACCCAAACAGCCAATGGTACATACTTTCATGCCACCGCCGAGTAGCGCCACCGCCCGACAATCATCAAGACCGTTGTAGACATATTTTGTATCCGCATCCTCAACTCCGAAATAACAGCCCGGTAAGGCGATATCGGGTTCAACCGCTTCAATCTTAACCCCCATAATGCCGGCAATGGCTTCCGCCACTTCCGCTCCGGCGGCCACACAAGAATTGGGTGCTGCTAACCCGGCAACGATGGCCTCGGCATTCGCGCTGCAACCCGGCAGCCCACAGCCGCCTCAGTTGGCGCCGGGCAATTCTTCTTCAATCGCCAGTATTTTGGGGTCAACATACACGTAGAAAACTTTGGATGCGATGGCTAAAATGATGCTGATGGCCAATCCCATGCCGCCCATTAATATGATTGCGTCAGTCATTAAAACACCTCAGAGGAATTTAGAAATAATTGGCTTTTTAGCCGGTTACGTGAAGCATTTTTATTAACCACGAAAACACGAAATTTGAGATTGCACGAAATTTTTTATTTTTCGTGTTTTCATTCTTTCGTGCTTTCGTGGTATAAGTTTTGAACCAGTCATCGTTTATCAATGTTCATTTTGCTAATCGATGGCATCGAACTTGCACTTTTCATAGCACGTCATGCATTTGATGCATTTTTCCTTGTCAATAATCGCAACTTCTTTCTTTTTCCAGGTAATGGCCTCCACCGGGCAGGCACGAAAGCACATACCACATTTGGTGCACAATTCCGGTTGTACTTCAAACTTTAACAGCTCCACACATCGTTTGGCAGGACAACGTTTTTCAAGGACGTGAGCCTCATATTCATCTTTAAAATACCGCAACGTCGACAGAACCGGATTGGGTCCCGTTTGGCCCAGTCCGCACAGCGCCGCCTCTTTGATGGTATCAGAGAGTTCCTCCATAATTGCAATATCTTCAGGCACCCCCCGGCCTTCACAGATTTTATCCAGAAGCTGCAGCAGACGCCGTGTGCCTTCACGGCAGGGCGTGCATTTCCCGCAGGATTCATCCTGCACAAAGTCCATAAAAAAGCGTGCCATGTCCACCATACACGTGTTTTCGTCCATCACAATCGCGCCGCCCGATCCCATGATGGCTCCGACTTTGGCAATTTCCTCATAGTCAATAGGGATATCCAGATATTGTTCGGGCACACACCCACCGGATGGCCCGCCGAGTTGAACGGCTTTAAATTTTTTCTTGTTGGGGACTCCGCCGCCGATATCGTAAATCATCGTTCTTAGCGTCGTACCCATGGGCACTTCAACCAAGCCGATGTTGTTGACATCACCTGAAAGTGCAAAGACCTTGGTCCCTTTGCTGCTTTCGGTGCCGACACTAGCATACCAATCCCCACCGTTGAGAATAATTTGCGGAATGTTGGCCAGCGTTTCAACATTGTTTAGAATAGTCGGTTTTTCCCATAAACCTTTGAGCGCCGGAAACGGTGGACGCGGACGTGGCATGCCGCGTTTGCCTTCAATTGAACGCATCAGAGCAGTCTCTTCGCCGCAAACAAAAGCGCCGGCGCCCTGGTAGATGTCAATGTCAAAGTCAAAACCGGATCCCAGAATATCCGTGCCCAGCAATCCATATTCACGAGCCTGCTTGATGGCAATATCTAACCTTCTGATGGCCAACGGATATTCCGTACGGGCGTAAATATATCCATGTTGGGCGTTGATGGCCCGGGCGGCAATCAACATACCTTCCAAAATAGCATGCGGATCGGATTCCAGTATGCTGCGATCCATGAATGCCCCCGGATCACCTTCATCGGCATTGCACAAAACATATTTGATATCACCGGGACTTTTGCTAGCAAATTCCCATTTCAACCCAGCGGGAAAACCGGCACCCCCTCGTCCTCTCAAACCCGACTTCTTTACCTCAGCGATAATTTCCTCTGGCTGCATCTCCTGCAGCGCCTTGGCAGCGCCAAAATAGCCGTCACGGGCGATGTACTCCTCGATCACCTCAGGATCAATGGCCCCTTTGTTGCGCATCGCCCAAAACATCTGATGCTCGAAGAAGGGAATTTCCCCCATATTGGGAATGGTTTCTTTGGATGCGGGCTCCACGTAAAACAGTTTTTTGACCGGTCGGCCCTTAAGAAAATGCTCTTCAACCAAGTGCGGAATGTCTTTAACCTTCAACTTCTGGTAAAAAATGCCTTCAGGCTGGACCAGCATCACCGGTCCGACTGCACAGAAACCATTGCAGCCGGTCTCGATAATCTTAATTTCATCCGTTAGGTCTTGGCGATCTATCTCCTTTTGAAGTTCAACCTGAAAAACATCACTCTTGTATGCGTGACAGCCTGTGCCGCCACACACCATCAACTGTGTTCTCACTTTATTCATGCCGGGCTCCCGCAAGTGATCATTGAATATTTAAAATTGATTATTGAATATTCAATATGCAATATGCAATTTTCCTTCTTACCACGAGCCATCTAATCCACGAAGTCCATTGACATACAATCGCCCGCTGGCAACAAATAAGGAGTATTTTGTCAACAGAGCGGGCATTTGATAAAATTTAGCCAATTCGATAACGGGTGTGTCGGGTTTTTTCCCCCTGACAAAGACCACCGCTGCTACATCGGCAACTTTGGCGGTTCGCAACACCTGCTCGGTTGTCAGACCGGTGAGCAACACGGCATCTTTGGCAACCGCCGACAACACATCCGCCATTAAGTCAGCACCACCGGCGCCCACGACGTTGCGATCGAGCTGTTCTTCGCCCACTAAAACAGTGGCATCTAAAATTTCTTGAATTTCAGATAATTTCATCAGAGCTGCGCTGTCGGTTACTCGTATTTTTCTAAAACTTCGATGACTTTGTCGGCTTTGACATCACCGTAAGTATCCTCATCCACCACCACAACGGGTGCCAGTCCGCAAGCCCCCAGGCATCGGACGGCCTCCAATGAAAAACGGCGATCTTCAGTTGTGCTACCCTCTTCAAGCTGGTATTCATTACCAATTCGGCTCATCACTTCTTTGATGCCTTTGACATAACAGGCAGTGCCCAGACATGCCTTTATCAGGTGTCGCCCCTTGGGCGTCAAAGAAAATAGGGAATAAAAAGAGACTACCCCGAACACTTCACTGCGGGACAAATTCAGACCGTCGCTGATATAGTCAATCAGCTCCACCGGCAACCAGCCGACAACATCCTGGCATTCTCGCAAAACACCAATGATTGAGCCTGGAACATTGCTGTTGGCAGATATGATGTCATCGATTTTAGGCCACATTTCATCAGAAATATCGGGATGGTCAGGACGGGTGTCAGGTGCCATGTGCAAATCTCCCTCGTTTGCTCGTGGTTATGACGGATACGATAGAGCTGAATCGTTAATCAACATATGATTTGGTCACCCAATACACAAAAAAACGGGGCAGGATCAAGGGAGTTTGTATGTCACAATGTCATAAAAAAGTCAATGAGAACATCCTGTTTTAAGCCATCATATCTGATGGCTTGACGACTTCTCTTTGCTGAACTAAAATAGCGTCTTTCCAAAGTTTTTTCACGATGAATACCGCAGAGGCAAGCCATGCAAAATTTAATGCCGCATCTGGCAGAAACCGTCGCTTTCATCAAAGCCAAAACCCGGGTGGTGCCGTATATGGGTTATTTGACAGGCACCGGTCTAAGTGAAAGTGCCGAATCAATGACGCTTGACACAACCATTGAATATAAAGACATCCCTCATTTTCCACTGTCAACGGTTCAATCTCACAAAGGCCGCATGCTTGTTGGTAAACTGAAGGATTGTCCGACGATCACCCTGCAGGGGCGCTTTCATCTCTATGAAGGCTATAGCCCGCTGGAAGTCATCTACCCCATCCGTTTAATGCAACAACTGGGCGTGAAAATTCTAGTCCTTTCAAACGCGGCCGGTGGTCTGAATCCCAAATTTAAGCCCGGCGATATCATGCTGATTGCCGACCATATCAATCTGACGGCAACCAATCCGCTTATCGGTCCCAATGATGATCAGCTGGGACCCAGATTCCCGGATATGTCCCACGCTTATGATCCTGATCTCATCGCGCTTGCCGAGCAAGCGGCTCAAGCCGCTAAAATTAAATGCCAAAAAGGTATTTATGTCGGCCTGACCGGGCCGGCCCTTGAAACGCCGGCAGAAGTCAAGTTTTTACAAACCATTGGAGCGGAAGCCGTTGGCTTTTCAACCGTACAGGAAGTGATCACCGCCGTCCACGGTGGCTTGCGGGTGTTGGGGCTGTCAACAATTACCAATGTTCATAACCCCGCTGAGCCGATTCCCGCCAGCGTTGAAGAAATCATCGCCGTTGCCCAAAAAACGGCACCATTGCTGGAAACGATTCTAAAAGGAGTTGCAAAACAGATCTATGAAACCGAAATCCGCTGATATTCTGGTCAAAAACGGAACCATCCTGACAATGGATGCCAACGACACGACCATCGTCAATGGCACAGTTGCGATCGCCAAGGATAGCATCGCGGCAGTTGGCCCGGCAGAAAAATTTTCCGACTGGCGCGCATCTGAGGTTATCGATGCCCAGGACGGAATTGTCATGCCCGGACTGATCAACAGCCATACGCATGCCGCCATGACGTGTTTTAGAGGACTGGCAGATGACCTGCCGTTGATGACCTGGCTTAATGACCATATCTTTCCGGCCGAAGCCAGACTGGATGATCATATGGTCTATTCAGGGACGCTGCTGGCCTGCGCAGAGATGATCATGTCAGGCACCACCTGCTTTTGCGACATGTATCTGTTTGAGGATGCCGTCGCCCAGGCCGCCCACGATGCCGGTATGCGCGCGGTAGTCGGCGAAGTGTTGTATGATTTTGACTCGCCCAATTACGGCCCCATTGACAATGGTTTTGAATATACCCGCAAAATGATCGATACCTGGCAGGACGATCCATTGATTAATATCGCCGTAGAACCGCATTCAGTCTATTTGTGTGCGCCGGAGCTACTTAGGAAGGCATTTGACCTGGCCCAGGAATTTGCGCTGCCACTGGTGATCCATTTAGCTGAATCTAAAAGTGAAGTTGCCCAAGTTCAAGAACGGTATGGTCGGACACCGGTGGAACATATGGCTGAACTTGGGCTTTTGGCGCCCAATGTGGTCGCTTGCCATTGTGTTGAGCTGACGGAAAATGAAATCGCCTTACTGAAGCGTTTTGATGTCAAAGTCGCCCACAACGCGGAAAGCAACATGAAATTGGCATCCGGCGTGGCGCCGATTCCCAGACTGCTGGATGAGGGTATCTGCGTGGGATTGGGTACGGATGGTTGCGCCAGCAACAATGACCTGGATCTGTTTTTGGAAATGGATACCGTCGCCAAACTCCATAAGGCCAAAACTTTGGATCCCACTGTTATGGACGCACAAACGGTTCTCAAAATGGCCACCAGCAAAAGCGCCGCAGTCTTGGGTCTGGATGCGGTCATCGGTTCCCTCGAGGCCGGTAAAAAAGCAGATCTTATCATCATCGACACCAACAAGCCCCACTTGACGCCAATGTACAGTCCGGTTTCTCATCTGGTGTATGCAGCTATGGGAAGTGACGTCCGTGCGTCAATTATTAACGGCACAATCGTTATGAATGACGGCCGGCTTAAAACCATGAACCTCGGCAGGGTTATGGACAAGGTCAACCAAATCGCACAGGACATCGTGGCAAAAAAATAAATGTCTCAAGGAATTGGCAATAACCTAACTATTTTCAATTGGAGCATTGGAGTAATGGAGTGTTGGAGTAATGGCAATAGGCCGTTTCGCGTTTCGCGTTCCGGGTTGCGGGTTGACGTCGAAACTGCAAATGGTCAGACCTGACGCGCAACGCGTGATTCGACAGGCTCATCACCCTGAGCGAAGTCGAAGGGCAACTCGCAACGCGTAACAATATGTGGAACAAAACTCCTTTACTCCATCACTCCACCGCTCCGGATGTTTATGGCAGTATTGATTTTCCTTTCCGGTTAAACCGAATGAGACTGTGGTTTGAAACGGTGAACCATGCCCTACGATCTTGTCATCCATAATGGCACTCTGGTGACCGTCAACGAGCGCTTTGATATTATTCCTGATGGCCTGCTGTGCATCAAAGCGGGCAAAATTGACCGCCTCGATATTCTGACCGCTGATCAATCACCGCCGCCGGCAAATGAGACGATAGACGCCAATGGCGGGCTTGTGTTACCGGGTCTGGTGAACAGTCACACCCATCTTCCCATGACCCTGTTTCGCGGTTTGGCCGATGACCTACCATTGGACACCTGGTTAAACGAACACATCTTTCCGGCCGAAAGTGCCCACCTTCAGCCCGAAAATGTGCATTGGGGCACCTTGATGGCATGCGCAGAAATGATGCTTTCGGGTACAACCACCTGCTGCGACGGCTATTTTTTTGAAGATCAGGTGGCAGCGGCTGTCGAAGCCAGTGGGATGCGGGCAGTATTGGCCCAGGGGGTAATCGACTTCCCGGCGCCCGGTGCGCCGGATCCCAAAAAAAATATAGAAATTGTCCGGGCATTTGTTTCCAAGTGGCAGCACGCATCTGCTTTGATCACGCCTTCGGTATTTTGCCATTCCGCGTATACCTGCAGCGGAGAAACTTTGAAAAAAGCCAAAGCGCTGAGCATGGACGCCGGCCTGCGCTTTCAAATTCATGCGGCTGAAACCCAAACCGAGTGCCAGCAAATTCAGCAAAATTATAACACGACCCCCATTGATTATTTGGATGGTTTGAAGATATTGGATGAAGGTACCTTGCTGGTTCATTGTGTTTGGCTTACAATCGATGATATTGACATCATTGCAAAGCGCAAAGCCAGTATTTCTCATAATCCGGAAAGCAATGCCAAATTGGCCGCCGGCATTGCACCGCTGCCTCAACTTATAAAAGCGGGAATTGTGCTTGGCCTCGGGACCGATGGATGTGCCAGCAATAACAACCTTGATATGTTCCACGAAATGGACATGGCCGCCAAGATTCACAAAATTGAGTCACACGACCCCACTACGATGGATGCTAGAACCGTGGTTGAGATGGCGACCATCGGGAGCGCCCGGTCTATCGGTTTGGATCATCAAATCGGCTCACTTGAAGTGGGCAAACAGGCCGACGTCATCATTATCGATAACCGCAACCCGCACCTGACGCCGATGTATCATCCGGAGTCTCATATCGTTTACACCGCTAAAAGCGCCGACGTGCGTGATGTGGTCGTCGCCGGGCGCATCCTGGTTAGCGATCGGCAGGTGCTCAGTTTGGATGTTGAGCGGGTTATGGCCGAGGCTCGCAAAATTGCTGATCAAATCAAAAGTAACCGATGAGTTCTAATGGCCTACTCAACAAAGGTTTCAGGTGTCAGGCCCAAAATTGGTGTCAGGTTTCGGGTGTCAGGTGTCAGGCCTTCGGTGTCCAATGCCGAGTCTTTGCTACTCAATAGCAATAATGGACGCATGTTTGCACTGGCTCGGGTATTAGTCTTAACTTCTCTGACACCTGAACACTGACACCTGAAACCTTTTTATTGACGAAACCTGTAATTTATAAGACTGACGAGCTGCTTGTTTAAAGGAAATTTACAATGAATATGACCGAAATTATCAAAGCCGCCCACGGCCAAACGCCTGTCGATTTGCTATTAACCAATGCGCGGGTTGTCAATGTGCTGACCGGTCAAATTGTCCCGCAGGCCGTTGCCATCAGCAATGGCATCATTGTTGGATTCGGCCAGTATGAGGCCAAAGAAGTTGTGGATTTAAACAACCGCTTTATCGCACCCGGCTTTATAGATTCCCATGTCCATATTGAAAGCGCCATGACATGCATATCCGAATTCGCCCGCGCCATCGTGGTTAATGGCACTACGACCGTAGCTGCCGATCCGCATGAAATTGCCAATGTGCTGGGCTCAGACGGCATTGCCTATATGCTGCAAGCAGCCGAAAATCAACCCATCAATGTATATTTTACCCTGCCTTCTTGCGTCCCGGCCACCGATATGGAAACCGCCGGTGCCCGCTTGACGGCAGAAGATCTTGAGCCTTTTTTAACCCACGAAAGAATTGTGGCCCTGGCTGAGATGATGAATTTTCCGGGCGTCATCTTTTGCGATCCGGATGTTCTGGCCAAAATCGATGCGGCCAAACGACACCGTAAGCCCATCGATGGACATGCACCAGGGCTCGAAGGGCCGGCGCTGAACGCGTATATTGCCGCTGGTATTCAAAGCGATCATGAATGTACCACGGCACAGGAAGCCAGGGAAAAAATGGCTGCCGGGATGCACATTATGATCCGCCAGGGAACCGGCGCTAAAAATTTGAAGGCGCTGCTTGCCGTCGTTAATGAGCGCACGGCCAGACGCATGATGTGGTGCACCGATGATCGCCATCCCCATGACCTGATCGAAGAAGGTCATATCGATTCAATCGTGCGTGAAGCCGTACAATCGGGTCTGGATCCGATTTTAGCCATCCAGATGGCCACATTGAATCCGGCAGAATACTTTCGTCTAGATCATTTAGGCGCCATTGCCCTTGGCCGGCAGGCAGATATGGTCACATTTTCCGATATTCACAATCCGGTAGTGGAACAGGTCTATTGCCGTGGTGTTTTGACTGCTGAAAACGGAAAGATTTTACCCCATATTCAAGCCCCGGCTTCGACCTCCATTGTCCCTTCAATGCATGTGGATTTGCAAACGGTTGATTTCAGCATACCGGCTGAAAAGAAACATATACGGGCCATTGAACTCGTGGCGGATCAATTGATCACCCATGAGTGCATCGAACAGCCGACCGTCAAAAACCGTCAGGCCGTCAGCGATCCATCAAGGGATTTGCTGAAACTTGCAGTTGTCGAGCGCCATAAAGGCAGCGGCAACATCGGCATGGGGTTTGTCAAAGGCTTTGGCATAAAGGACGGTGCCCTTGCTTCCAGTGTCGCCCATGATTCTCACAACATTATCATCGTGGGCACAACAGATGCGGACATGAAGGCCGCATTGGAAGCCGTCGTTAATATGGGCGGTGGTCTGGCGGCCGCATCAAACCAAGAAGTTCAAGCCCGTCTGGCATTACCCCTGGCAGGGTTGATGTCTTATGATCCAGTAGACGATGTGCGTCGCCAACTGGATGATATGATTAAAATCGCACATGACATGGGGTGTACCTTAACCGATCCGTTTATGTCGCTGTCTTTTTTAGCATTGCCGGTCATACCGGCATTAAAGCTGACCGACAAAGGCCTGATCGATGTGAATAAATTTGAAGTCGTCTCTTTATATGTTTGAGACTTCAGTGTTCAGCCGGACTTACCATTGACACTGAAAAGCCTTTGCTCTATACTTTGCGGGCTTTAAGTATTCGGTATGTTTAAATTTTGCCCTTGTTAAGCGGCGGACGATAAACCAAAACGGTTTTACCACTAAAGGGAACAATGGAATCGGTATATGAAGTTATCAGAAATTGTTGATGCCCTGGATGCAACGCTTTTAACGGGAGAGGATAAACTGGATGAAGTCATCACCAGATGCGGTGCCAGCGATCTGATGAGCGATGTGCTGGCCGCGGTTTCTGAGGATTGTGTTTTGTTAACTGGTTTGACAACCGTGCAGGTTATTCGCACAGCCATGGTAGCCGGCGTCGGGGCGGTAGTCATCGTCAGAAAGAAAAATCCACCCCAGGAAGTGATCGATATGGCCAAAGAACAGGGCATACCCTTGATATCGAGTCCGTATTCCATGTTCGTCTCCTGTGGCAGACTGCATGCCTGTAATCTTACCGGGCTTGACGGAAAACGGTAATATGCCAGTGTTCAGTGATCGTCCGGCCCGAATTACCGCACCATCCGGAAAATTGAAAACATGTCCCCACTAAAAAAAAGTTTTCCCATCAAAAGCCGAGATTTCATCCGGGCCGGCGAAGCCTCAATTAACGTTCAAAACTTGCTAAAATCAATGGATTTTGATCCGCGCCTGATTCGACGGGTCGCTATCTGTGGCTATGAAAGCGAAATGAACGTGGTCATGCATGGCGGTGACGGCACCCTGAGCATTAAAGTTGACAGCGACAAGCTGATTTTAGAAATCACCGATGATGGACCGGGCATTCCCGATATTGACTTGGCCATGCAGGCCGGTTATTCAACGGCAAACGATGACCATCGTGAGATGGGCTTTGGCGCCGGCATGGGATTGCCGAATATGAAAAAAAATTCAGATCAGATTCAGGTTGAATCCCCCGAAAACAATGGCACCGTGGTTCGCATGATTTTTTTCATACCTGAAAAAGGAAAATCAGATTGAAAAAAAAACAGACCTCAACCTGCTTTGTCCGATTCGACCAGGACCTTTGCGCCGGCCATGGATCCTGTCTACGGGTCTGCCCCACTACAGCCATCCGGATCAAAAAAAAGAAGGCCGTCCGGTTTGTTGAGCAATGTATTGGTTGCGGGGAATGCATTCGCATCTGCCGCGAGCGCGCTGTCAGCGCAGCGAGCGAAGGGCCCGAGGTTCTCAAAGACGATCACGTCGCCATAGCTTTGGTCTCACCGGTTCTCTATGCGCAGTTCCCCGGTGTCATGCCCAAAGATGTGCTCTTAGGCCTTCGCCAAATGGGGTTTCAGCACACCATCGACATGTCCTATTTTCTTGAAATGTTCCAGTGTGCCACCGAAGAATTCATCAGTCGTAACCGCACCTCCAACCAGGCCCCCTGGCCCCTAATTTCACCAATTTGTCCGATCGTGGTGAGACTGATTGCGTTTAAATTTCCCAGTCTGTTGCCCAATGTTTTACCGGTATTACGACCGGTGGCACTGATGGCCCGTGAAGTCAAGCGGCGCCTTATTCCCGAATATCTGGATAAAGGGCAGGAGGTTGTTTTATACTACATCAATCCCTGCCCGACCAAAAAAGATCCCACCTGCCTGCCGGCTCGGCAAAGACCTGCTCCCGCTGAAGTTGCCCTGGGAATCAACGATATCTATCCACAACTGATTAAACATGTGGAGCAAATAAAAGCAGCCGACGCCATCCCCTTCTATCAAACCCGTTTTGAATACGAAACATGTGCCACCGGCAATGCCTCCATGTGGGGCATGTCCGGTGGAGAAATCGCCGATATGGATATTGAGCGCTCCTTGGCAGTTTCAGGAATGGAAGAAACGATTAGCTATCTAGAAAAAATTGAAATGGGGTTGTTTCAGGATATTGAGTATATTGAATTTCGAACCTGCCGAGAAGGCTGCTTGGGCGGCGTGCTCAATGCCATTGATAAATACCTGGCCAAAAGCACCGTCCAAAAAATGATCAAAAGATTCGGCCTTGGCCGACGCTTGCACCGCGAAAATATTTTGCGCATGTATGGGAAGGGTGAGTTTCAAAGCGAAAAAGATCCATCCAAATTGACAAATTTGTTCGGTGCCCGTAAAAAGGCCCTGTCGATTGACTCAATGCAGGAAATTGAGAAAGTTATGGAATTGATTAAAGGGACCGACTGCACCGCCTGCGGGGCTCCGGATTGCCGCACGTTCGCCGAAGATGTGGTGCGGGGTCAAGCGGCTTTGAAAGAATGTCTGTTTATCGGCGGACAAAGACACACAAAGCGTAGATCAAGCAAGCCGACGCGAAAGGATACTGCCAAAAATGCTCGTAAAAGATCTGGTAGAAAAATTCGAACTTGAAGTGGCCGGCGGGCAACAAGGACTTGACCGTGAGGTCACCGAGGGGTATTGCGGAGATTTGTTAAGTGAAATTATGGGAAACGCCCCGATCGGGTGTGCCTGGCTAACCATTCAGGGGCATCAGAATATTGTGGCGGTGGCTGTGCTGCGCGAAATGGCCGCTATTATTATTACCAGTGGCCAGAAACCAGATGCGGAAACCATCCAAAAAGCGGACCAGGAAGGCATTCCTATTTTGCAGTGGCCGGATTCGTCATTTCAACTGGCCGGCCGGCTTTTTAGCGCTGGAATCGGGAATACAGAGTGAACGCAGCAGTTTAGATGCGCTGTTTTTATAAGGGACGAACCGTTGCTAAAAAAAATTAAAGCCGACCTCCACATCCACTCTTGCCTCTCACCTTGCAGCGACTGGGATATGAGCCCCAAAAAGATTATTCAAAAAAGTCTTGAGCAACAACTTGATTTAATCGCCATTTGTGACCACAATACTGCAGAGAACGTTGCCGCAACCATGCGCGAGGGCAAGCGGCAGGGCATTGCCGTTTTGCCGGGTATGGAAATCTGCTCTAAAGAAGAAGTGCACATGGTCACGCTTTTTAAAAGCGCCGACGATGCCATAAAAATGCAGCAATATATTTATAAGCATCTGAGTGGAGATAATCAGCCGGAGGTGTTCGGGCATCAGGTGATCGCTGATGAGCACGATCAGGTCCTGGGCGAAAATCCGCGCCTGTTGATCGGCGCAACAGGACTGAGCCTTATGGATATTGTGCAAAAAGCCCATCATTTCGGCGGTATCTGTATCAGCTCGCATGTGGACCGGCCATCATATAGTTTAATTGGTCAACTGGGGTTTATTCCAGAAGATCTGCACATAGACGCCGTGGAGGTCTCTTTCCGGGTGCCCCTTGAAAAGGCACGCACGGTGGTCCCGGGTATCGGCGATTATCCTTGCGTAACGGCTTCAGACGCCCATTTTTTACACGATATCGGCAAAGTGTGGACCGAATTCATTGTGGCAGCGCCTTCCCTGGAGGAACTAACGCTGGCATTCACCGGCACGGATGGGCGCTGCATTGTTAATTAAGAATAAAGGCATAAGGTTTATCGTATTTTTAAACCACGAAGAACAGGAAGAACCAGAGGAAACAATTTTTTGATTTTATATTATTCTTAGTGCAGCCCACGCCCGCCATCGCGCCTGTCCGGCGAAGCCTCAGCGAAGACGGAAGCCGCTTAGGCGAGGCGGGCGGGTTCGTAACCTTCGTGGTAAAAAACACCGTTTTTTGATCGGAAGCGGTCAATTATCAGCAATGGTGTAGGAAATCAGGTTTATATGCGTGAGCTTTCTCTGCATATTTTAGACGTTGTCGAAAACGGGATTACGGCCGGAGGCAACTGTATCTGGATTAAAATTGAAGAAGATCTAAAAGCAGATCAGCTTAAGATTGTGATTCGAGACAATGGTCGCGGGATGCCGCTTGAAAAACTGCAAAATATCAACGACCCCTTTATCACTTCCCGTACGACACGTAGGGTCGGACTGGGACTGTCGCTTTTAGCCGTCGCTGCCGAACGCTGCGAAGGGACATTACGGGTCGACACAGAACCCGGCAAAGGAACCGAGGTTGAAACAACTTTTCAGCATAGCCATATCGATCGCGCCCCTCTGGGGGATATGGCGGCGACAGTGACGACCCTCATCATCGGAAACCCGGGTATCGATTTTGTTTATTCACATCTGATCGATGGCAGGGAATTCAGTCTGGATACACGTGAAATTCGTGCGGAAATGGAAGATCTTTCATTATCTGATCCGGTGGTCATCCACCATTTAACCGAATCGATACGGTCGTCGCTAGCCGAGCTGGCGTCAAACGAGAAGGCACCTTAAAATACAAGGGAGGCAACAGATGGCAAAGTTGAGCATTGATGATCTTAAAAAGATCAAAGAAAAAACCGCCAAGGAAACCTCGCTGCGAGATGGCCCCGCCAACATAAAAGTCACCGTGCATATGGGAACCTGTGGCATCGCCGCCGGAGCCCGCGATGTCATGAGTTCCCTAATGGAAGAAATGGCGGAAGCAGATCGTCAGGATATTCGCGTGGTGGCCTCAGGCTGCATGGGAATGTGCTCCAGTGAGCCCAATGTCACCATTGAGGTCGAAGGCAGTGAGCCCATCGTGTATCAACTCATGGATGCCAATAAAATGCGGCAGGTTTTCAAGCGTCATGTTCTGCTGGGTGAAGTCCAGACCGATTTTGCACTGGCTAAAATGTAAATAAACATCAGTTAGTGGCCCTTAGTTCGATGTCCGTTGTTAACATCATTCGGGTGGCATCATTTGAGCTACTGGCTTCTGGTCGCTGGCTGCTGGCTCGCTATCACTGACAATTGGTCAATTGCCGCAGCTTTTGACTCCAAGTTTCAGGCCAGAAGCAAGAAGCAAGAGGCCAGTAGCAAAAAATGCTGGTACCTGCATGCCCGCTGAAGCTTGCAAAACGTATAGAGAACACCTGAAGACCGACAAGGTTGAACATGAAAGTAGACGGAAAAGATATCAGGACCATCTGGCTAAGCCCGGACGAACAATCAGTTAAGATCATCGACCAGCGGCGTCTGCCCCATGAACTGGTGCTGATCGATCTTACAACCGTTGATGATGCCATCGCAGCAATTAAGGACATGGCGGTACGCGGCGCACCCTTGATCGGTGCCACCGGCGCCTACGGGGTCTATTTGGCTGCCTTAAATGCGCCCCCGCATGCAGTTGACGACACATACTGGATCACCGAGTGCGACCGCCTCAAATCGGCCCGGCCCACGGCAGTCAATCTTGCCTGGGCGGTCGACAATGTCTTTGCAGAAATAATCAAAGCTGAGCAGTCGGATAAGCGCATTACCATCGCCAGAGATCAGGCCGCCGCTATTACGGAGCAGGAAGTCGAACGTTGCAGACAGATCGGCGAACACGGAATGCCTTTGATCGAGACGATCAGCCGGCGCAAACAGGGCCAAACGGTCAATGTGTTGACGCATTGCAATGCCGGTTGGCTGGCCTGTATCGAGCACGGTACCGCCACCGCCCCTATCTATGCCGCTTTTGACCAGGGGATCGATTTGCATGTCTGGGTAGATGAAACCCGGCCGCTCAACCAAGGTAATCGCCTGACTGCCTGGGAGCTGGGCAAACATGGCGTCAAACACACCATCATTACCGACAATGCCGGTGGTTATATCATGCAACAGGGTAATGTGGATATCGTCATCGTTGGTACAGACCGCACGACCGCCACTGGCGATGTCGCCAACAAAATCGGTACTTATTTGAAGGCACTGGCTGCTAAAGACAACAACATTCCATTTTACGTGGCCCTACCGTCGAGCACCTTCGATTGGAATCTCAAAGATGGCATCAAGGAAATCCCCATCGAAGAGCGGGACCCAAATGAAATCCGCTATATTGAGGGGTTGGCAAACAACAAAAACGAACGCGTGCTGATTTGCCCGGCCGATAGCGCCGCTGCCAATTATGCTTTTGATGTGACGCCGTCAAGACTGGTGACCGGCTTTATCACCGAGCGTGGAATCTGCGAGGCAACGCTGGAGGACATCAGGCGGTTATTCCCCGAGCGATATAGTTAGTTATCAGCCTCCTGGTTCATAGGTTATTCTTCTGGCAACCGGCCGCTGGCTGCTGGTCACTGGCTGCTAGCTCGCATTACTGACAAATCGCTGATTGATGCTGCTATTGATGCCCTGCTTTCTGCCAGAAGCAAGAAGCCAGAAGCCAGAGGCAAAAAAAGGTAACAACCGAACACATTTTGCTATAAACTTGACACATATATGAATAAATGCATAAAGGCACCACATGCTGACAGAACTTGAGAAAAAAATAATCGCGTCGATCCAGGAGGATATGCCGGTCACCGAGCAGCCGTATGCCGCGATTGCTGAAAAACTGGGCATCACAGAAGCAAAGCTGCTCGACCGTTTACAAGATCTGAGCAGACGCGGTGTTATCCGACGTTTCGGAGCCACGCTGCGCCATCAACGTGCTGGATTTAACGCCAATGCAATGGTGGCTTGGAAAGTTGATGAGAACCGCATCAAGGAAGTCGGGCAAAAAATGGCTTCTTTTCGTCAGGTGTCTCACTGTTACCGACGCAATCCCACCGCTGACTGGCCGTATAACCTGTACACCATGATACATGCCAACGACGAACGAGCATGCCATCAGACGGCAAAAAAAATGTCCAGAGCAACCTCTGTAGAAGATTACACCTTGCTGTTCAGTCGCGAAGAACTAAAAAAAACATCGATGGTGTATTTTCCCTCCGATGAAACATGATGTTCCGCATATCCTGCTGATCAATCCCTGGATTCATGATTTCGCCGCCTATGATTTCTGGGCCAAGCCATTGGGATTACTCAGCCTGGCAGCCATTCTCAGATCCCATGGTGTGTCGGTATCATACATTGATTGCCTCAACCGGTTTCACCCCCAAGCACCGGCCAGCAATCCGTCCGCCCGCTGGGGACGTGGGCCCTATTTGAAAACGCCCATTAAAAAGCCACAGGGTCTTGATGATGTTCGACGCCGCTTTTGCCGCTACGGGATCAAGCCCCGCTGGCTGGGGGAGGATTTGAGGGACATGCCGGTCCCTGACCTGATCCTGGTAACCTCCTTGATGACCTACTGGTATGGTGGTGTTCAGGAAACCATCGCCATGCTGCGTAACATTTTCCCGCAGACCACCATCATTTTAGGTGGTATTTATGCCAGTTTGTGCAGCGATCATGCCCGCAAACACGCCGGTGCAGATGACATTGTCACTGGAGCCGCCGAAGAAGCCGTCTTTGACATCGTTGCCCGACACACGGGATTCAGAGCGACCCTCCGGTTTGATCCGCAAAAACTCGATACATACCCCTACCCCGCTTATGATCTACAAAACTGCATCAATTATGTTCCCTTGCTGACCTCGCGCGGTTGTCCGTTTAAATGCACCTACTGTGCTTCCCATTTTCTGAGCCCCACCCGGCTATGGCGTAGCCCCGAATCGGTCTTCGAAGAAATCAAATTCTGGCATCACGCCCATGCCATCAATGATTTTGTGCTATATGACGACGCCTTTCTAGTCGACGCCCAACAACATGCCGTGCCGCTGCTGGATAAAATTGTCCAGACCGATCTTGACCTTCGCTTTCACACCCCCAATGCCGTCCATATTCGCGGTCTGACGGCTGAAACGGCTCGGCTGCTGTTCAGGGCCGGATTTAAAACTCTGCGTCTGGGCCTGGAAACAACTGAATTCGAAACACGTGAAGATATCGACCGTAAGGTGACAGAAAGCGATTTTAAGCAAGCTGCCGGTTATTTGAAAGCTGCCGGCTTTACAAAAGACCAAGTAGGCGCTTATCTGCTAATGGGATTACCCGGGCAGGCGCTGGCCGCAGTTGAGCGCTCGATTCAAATGGTCCAGGCCGCTGGAATAACCCCTATCTTGGCTTACTATTCACCGATTCCGCATACTGCAATGTGGCCCGCAGCAATAAGCACATCCCGTTATGATCTGGCAGCGGATCCGGTTTTTACCAACAATTCAATCCTCCCCTGCCAGTCCGAAGCATTTAACTGGGAGACCGTCAGTGAATTAAAAGAACTTGCTTCTGATTCGTACTCGGAATAAAGTCTTATACCTGAAATTTGCATGAAAATTAATGGGAAGTCGGGACCACATTCATATAATGAGTTAAGTAAATTAAAAATGTAAAACAAAATACCAAATAAAAATATGCGTAATCAAAAGCACCACAATTTGCAGCAATGAAAAGGAGCAGCCCAAAATGATAGGCCTTAAAACAGTAGATCTGAAAACGCAAAAAATCGATACCCTGATTGTGCCGGTGTGCGCGGATAAAAGAATCCACGATGATCGGTCGATTAACGCTGTCATCCAAAAGGCTTTACAGCTTAAGGAATTTAAAGCCGAAAAGGGAGATCGTGTTACGCTGTATGGATTCAAGGGTCTTGCCGCCGAACGGATTATCTGCATCGGGTTGGGGAAGTTAAAGAAAATCGACCTGGAAATGCTACGCTCCTTTTGCGGCGCAGCCGTCAACAGTTGTATCAAAACCGGCTTTGAAACCCTTTGGGTGGCAGTACCGACCGCCGCAAAGCTTAAATTTGAAACGCCGCATGTGGTAGAAGCCATGATGGAAGGGGCCTGTCTGGGAAATCATATATTTGACAAATACAAAAAAGAAAAGAAAAAGAAACCGCTCAGACAAATCAACTTCTGGGTTAAACCACAGACGGCCAGTAGGTTGAGATCAATTGCACCCAAAGTGCGCACCATTTGTGCCGGAACCATTCTGGCACGCGACTGGATCAGCATGCCATCCAACGACAAAACACCGGAACAGTTGACTCGCGCAATTGTTAATCAAGCCCGCAAATACGGTCTTAAAACCCGGGTGCTGCGCGAAAAAGAATTAAAACAGAATAAGTTTGGCGCTTTGCTGGCGGTAGCCGCCGGCAGCCGGTGCAAACCCAGTCTAGTGATGTTGGAGCATAAACCGCCCAATGCCAAAAAAATACTGGCGCTGGTCGGTAAAGGGGTGACCTTTGACTCCGGAGGCCTCAACATCAAGACCGGCGGCAGCATGGCCGGTATGAAAGCCGATATGTCGGGCGCCGCGGTGGTGGCCGCCACGCTGATCACCCAAGCTCGGCTTAAAACCCGGACGCATGTCATCGGTGCCATCCCCATTGTCGAGAATATGCCCTCGGGTACAGCTACACGTCCCGGCGACATTGTTCGCAGCCACGCCGGTAAAACCATTGAAATCGGTAATACAGATGCCGAAGGCCGTCTGATCCTAATTGATGCCATGTCTTATGTCGTCAAAAAACACAAACCGGCGGTGATGATTGATCTGGCCACGCTGACCGGTGCCTGTGTGGTTGCTTTAGGGGAAAAAATCGCCGGTGTCTTTACAACCGATGATCAGCTGTCAGAAGCCATTCAGGCATCCGGCAACAAAACTCATGAGCGCACCTGGCCCATGCCGTTGCCCGAAGACTATAAAGAGCTTCTCAAAAGCGATTTTGCCGATCTGAACAACATCCCCAGCTCTCGCTGGGGAGGCGCCATCACCGCCGCTTTGTTTTTATCAGAGTTTAGGGGGGATACTCGCTGGGCCCATATCGATATTGCCGGCCCGGCTTACCACAAAAAAGGCCATCCCTACTGCGGCCCCGGCGGCACCGGATTTGGGGTGAGGCTGTTGTGTGATCTAATCCCAAAGCTGTAGTGTTGAGCGTTTCAAATTAAAAAAGCCTAATTTTTCATTAAGGAATCCTATCTTTTCTAATTTTTTAATTTGAAACCCCAAGGGGGCTTGCCGATCTTACCGCATCTACTGTGTCAGATGCCGTTCCGCA
>JAAUXY010011790.1_pt1 | contig 27464 bp, 30 predicted proteins | sample 7278121 | NCBI WGS metagenome assembly JAAUXY01 (sample SAMN14350117, study PRJNA611818) | marine sediment metagenome | isolation source: surface marine sediment (1.8m) | place: French Polynesia: Moorea | collected 2018-08 | reverse complement strand
CTCGCGTTGATGGCGCGCTTCGCAACCCAGGGCCAGCAGGACTACTCCGCGAAGCTGCTCGCGATGATGCGCAACGCGTTCGGCGGTCACGCGGTGAAGGCGAACTGACGCGACAATCGCTGGAATAAAAATCATTCGCAACGCAGGCGGCAACTTGTAGGTAACAACCACAATGCCGCGGCAATCGCGTGAACTGCACACTCGGTGAAGCTGTGTGGCCACGCCGGCAGCGAAGGGGAAGAACCAAAAAAGCCGGCAGGCAGGCAGCCCTTTTCAGTCAAGGGGAGAGTTGCGATGCGTGCCCGCGAGACCTTCTACGATGTGATGCGCCGCCATGGCATCACGCGCCGGAGTTTCCTTAAGTTCTGCAGTCTGACCGCGGCCGGTCTCGGCCTTGGGCCCAAGTTCGCCGGCGAGATTGCCCATGCTCTCGAAACCAAGCCGAGGACACCGGTTATCTGGCTGCACGGCCTCGAGTGCACCTGCTGTTCCGAGTCGTTTATCCGTTCCGGCAACCCGCTCGCCGGAGACGTGATCCTGTCGATGATTTCGCTGGATTACAGCGATACGTTGATGGCAGCCGCTGGCCACCAGGCCGAGGAACTGCTCGAGCAGACAATTGAGAAATACGATGGCGAGTTCATCCTCGCCTGCGAGGGCAATCCGCCGCTCAACGAAGACGGCATGTACTGCATCCAGGGCGGGCGGCCCTACGTCGAGAAGCTCCGGCATATGGCCGACCACTGCAAGGCGATCATCGCCTGGGGCTCGTGTGCGTCATGGGGCTGCGTGCAGGCCGCCAAGCCGAACCCGACGCAGGCCACACCGATCCACAAAGTCATCCTCGACAAACCGATCGTCAAGGTGCCGGGCTGTCCGCCGATCGCCGAGGTCATGACCGGCGTCATCACCTACATGGTCGCCTTCGACCGGCTGCCGCCGCTCGACCGGCAGGGACGCCCGAAAATGTTCTACGGCCAGCGGCTGCACGACAAGTGCTACCGACGACCGCACTTCGACGCCGGCCAGTTTGTCGAGACCTTCGACGACGAGGGCGCGCGCAAGGGTTACTGCCTGTACAAGGTTGGCTGCAAGGGACCGACGACCTACAACGCCTGCTCCACCATCGAGTGGAACGGCGGTCTCTCCTGGCCGGTCAAGTCCGGCCACGGCTGCCTCGGCTGCGCTGAAGACAATTTCTGGGACAAGGGCAGCTTCTACAGCGCCGTCACAAACCTGAAGGTTGCCGGCAACGTCGAGGCGAACGCCGACAAGATCGGCGGTGCTCTCGCCGGCGCCGCGGCGATCGGCGTCGCAGCACACGCGGTAGGTACGGTGGTATCGAAGGCATCCGGCAAGAAGTCGAAGCCGGCCGAGGAGGTGAGCAATGGTTAGCGTAACGACGCCGAACGGATTCGAGCTCGACGACAGCGGCAAGCGTGTCGTCGTCGATCCGATCTGCCGCATCGAGGGTCATCTCAGGATCGAGGTCAATCTTGACGAGAACAACGTGATCCGCAACGCCGTATCGTCGGGAACGATGTGGCGCGGACTGGAGGTCATCCTGCAGGGCCGCGATCCGCGCGACGCCTGGGCATTCACGGAACGCATCTGTGGCGTCTGCACCGGTGTGCATGCGCTGCAGTCGGTGCGGGCGGTCGAGGACGCGCTGGGCATCGAGATTCCGACCAACGCGAATCACATTCGCAACCTGATGATGCTGGCGCAGCATATTCACGACCATGTCGTGCACTTCTATCACCTGCACGCACTCGACTGGGTAGACGTCGTCAGCGCGCTCAGCGCCGACCCGAAGGCAACCTCGGAACTGCAGCAGGCGATCAGCCCGTGGCCGAAGTCCTCGCCAGGCTACTTCTCGGACGTGCAGAACCGGCTCAAGAAGTTCGTCGAATCGGGACAGCTGGGCATCTTCGCTAACGCGTACTGGGGCAGCCCGGCCTACAAGCTGCCGCCAGAAGCCAACCTGATGGCGACGACCCACTATCTCGAGGCACTCGACTTCCAGAAAGAGATCGTCAAGATTCATACGATCTTCGGCGGTCGCAACCCGCATCCGAACTGGGTCGTTGGCGGCATGCCCTGCTCGATCAACATCGAGGAGGCCGGTGCCGTCGGCGCGGTGAACATGGCGTGGCTGAATATCGTGTCCGACCTGATCGACCAGACGATCGCCTTCGTCGACCAGGTTTATGTCCCTGACCTGAAGGCCATCGCGTCCTTCTACAAGGACTGGAACTACGGCGGCGGCCTCTCATCGACGAACGTGCTGTCGTACGGCGAGTTCCCGGCGTATGCGAACAACCACACCAACGCCAGCCTGATGATGCCGCAGGGTGCGATCCTAAATGGCGACCTGTCGACAGTCTACGACGTCGACGTGCGCGATCCCGAACAGGTGCAGGAATTCGTGGTTCACTCCTGGTACGACTATCCGGACGAGGCGGTCGGCCTGCATCCGTGGGACGGCATCACGGAGCCGCGCTACGAGCTCGGCCCGAACGCCAAGGGCACGCGGACCAACATCGAGCAGATCGATGAGGGCGGCAAGTACTCCTGGCTCAAGGCACCGCGCTGGCGCGGCAATGCGATGGAAGTCGGCCCGCTGGCCCGTTATCTCATCGCCTATGCCCGCGGCCAGGAGGACATCAAGGACCAGGTGGATCGGACGCTGGCCGAACTCGACCTGCCGATCGAGGCGCTGTTCTCCACGCTGGGCCGGACCGCGGCCCGCGGTCTCGAGAGCTCATGGCAGAGCCACAAGATGCGCGAGGTCTTCGACGAAATGATGGACAACATCAAGCGCGGCGACACGGCGACGGCCAACATGGAGAAATTTGATCCGTCGACCTGGGACAGCGACGTCAAGGGTGTCGGTTTCGGCGAAGCGCCGCGCGGCGCTCTCGGCCACTGGATCCATATCAAGGACACGAAGATCGAGAACTACCAGTGCGTCGTGCCGACAACCTGGAACGCATCGCCGCGCGACCCTGCTGGCAACATCGGTGCCTACGAGGCATCGCTGATGAATACGCCGATGGTGAACCCGGACCAGCCGCTGGAGATCCTGCGCACGGTACACAGCTTCGATCCCTGTCTTGCGTGCTCGACGCACGTTATCTCGCACGACGGTGAGGAACTGGCAGCAATCAAGGTTCGCTAGGAACGCTCGCTAAGGGGGCACAATGGTTACAAGCACTGAATCGATGCCCGAGGGCAAGGATACGAAGGGGCCGTTCTACGTATTCGAGGTGCCGGTCCGGATCTGGCACTGGATACACGCCATCGCGATCATCGTACTCTGTACGACGGGCTACTTTATTGCCTATCCGCTGCCATCCATGAGCGGCGAGGCGAGTGATCACTTCCTGATGGGCAATTTTCGGCTGATTCACTTCTCGGCCGCGATGGTCTTTGCGGTGGGGCTCGTCGTCCGCTTTTACTGGTCGCTGGTGGGCAACGAGTACGCCCGCGAGCTCCTGATCGTGCCGCTGTGGAGTCGCGATTGGTGGAAGCGTGTCTGGCATGAAGTGAAGTTCTATTCCTTCTTCACGCGCAAGGCCAGCAAGAACATCGGCCACAACCCGCTTGCGCAGCTCGCGCTCTGGGCCATCAACGTGCTGCTGTCGCTGTTCATGGTCTGTACCGGTTTCGCGCTATACAGCCAGGGCACCGGTGCCGGCAGCTGGGCCGACATCATGTTCGGCTGGGTATTCGTCATCGAGCCGAGTTCACAGGCCGTGCGGATGTGGCACTTTCTCGGCATGTGGATGTGGGTGTTCTTCATCATCACCCACATTTACGTCGTGGTTCGCACCGACTTTGCGTCGCGACAGAACGGCGTCAGCGGCATGATCGATGGCTACCGTCGTTTCAAGGACGACGGCCCCATGGAGCCGCAATGAGCGCTGTCGACCCGACAACCTCGGACGGCGAGCCGGCGACGTTCGATACGCTGGTGCTCGGCATCGGCAACGTTCTTTGGGCCGACGAAGGTTTCGGCATTCGAGCTGTTGAGCTCATGAACGAGCGCTACGAGTTCCCGGACAACGTGCGCGTTATGGACGGCGGCACACAGGGGATATTTCTCCTGCCATGGGTCCGTGGCGCCGACCGGCTATTGATTTTCGATGCGGTCGACTTCGGCCTGCCACCGGGCACCCTCAAAGTCGTCGAGGGCGACGACGTGCCGCGCTACATGGGCATCAAGAAAATGAGCATGCACCAGGCGGGGTTCCAGGAGGTACTGTCGACTGCGGAACTATCGGGTGAACTCCCAGCCGAGATCGTACTCATCGGCGTGCAACCGGAGCGGCTCGACGACTTCGGCGGCAGCCTGCGCGACGTCGTCCGCGAGCAGATTGGGCCGGCGGTCGACATTGCGATCAACGCGCTCGGGCAGTGGGGCATTACGGCCGTTTCTCGCGGAGAGCCGCTTCCCGGCGCCGACCGCGTCGGCCCCGGCGCACTCGAGATCGAATACTACGAGCTCGGCCGCCCCCGGCTCGGTACTCCGTCCACAACCTGACCATCATTGCGGAGAGTCCTGACTATGAGCCACCCATTGATCGATCGGCTGCTCGACGACTGCGACTATGCGGAAGTGACGCTGGAGAATCACGACGAATTCGTCGCCGAAGCCGGCATGAACGTACTGTTCTTCCCGGGCGATCCGGAGACGAGCAAGGACACGACCGACGTCGCGGTCGTCCTGCCGGAGCTCGTGGCCGCCTTCGACAACCAGCTCAGGCCCGGCGTCGTTACCGACACGTGGGGCGACGGCAAGCAACTGAAACAACAATACGGATTCTCGGCTTATCCGTCGCTCGTATTCGTTCGCGGCGGTGAATATGTCGGCGCGATTACGCGAATCCAGGATTGGGGCGAATACCTGGACAAGATCGCCGAGCTGCTGGTCGCAGCGCCGCGGCGCGCGCCGGGCTTCAGCGTTCCGGTCGTCACGGCCTGACATCGCTGCCGACAAATCAATACGAAGGAGTATGGCACTGTGAGCATCCAACACATCCCGGTACGCGTCATGGGGCCGGGCAGCCAGCCCGAAGAAGAGCAGAAGCTCTCCTATATTTCGATGCCGAGCGACATGGCTATATACAAGGCCCCCTATTTCGACGACGGCAGCGCAATCTCCGAACTGCCGGGCGCACTGGAAGCGGTTGGCTGGCTCAGGGCCGCGCTGGCAGAAGCCCGGCCGGGTAAGCCGTCGGTGTTGGCCGACCTGAGCGAACTCGACGCAAACAGTCGCGAGCTGGTTAACCAGGTGCTTGGCGAAGGCGAAGTCAGCATAACCTTCGATGGTAACCAGGTCGCGAAGACGCAGGAATCCGTGCTCGCAGGTCTCTGGCGCACGATGTACTTCGACGGTGACAAGATCGTCGCCGACCTGCTTGAAGTCGGCGAACTACCGCATGTATTCCATCACCAACCGACGAACCCGCAGCCGATCGACACGACCGAGCCGGCGGACCCGGCCGAGATCGTCAATGCGCTGCCGATCCTGTCGGAACTGAAGGCACGCGTCACCGAATACGAAGCCGGCGGTGAAGCACACTCGATCAATTTGAGCCTGCTGCCGTTGTCCGAGCCGGAGCTCGAGTTCCTCGACGAACGCCTTGGTCGGGGACCCATCGATGTGCTGTCGCGCGCCTATGGCAAGTGCCAGATCATCAGTACGGCCACGCCGAACGTCTGGTGGGTGCGCTACTACAACTCGATGGGCACGCTGATACTGAACTCGCTCGAGATCGTCGACGTGCCGCAGGTCGTGCGCGCCGCGGCGGAAGACCTTGTCGACTCCGCGGAACGCCTCGAGAAAATTCTCGCCCCGTACCTGCCGGACGTCGCATGAGCGAGATTGCCGACACGGGAACTGCGCGGCTCGAAGACAGCACGCGCCTCGAGTGCCGCATCTGCTGGTACCTGTACGACCCGGCTGTGGGTGACCCCGTCGAGCAGATCGAACCCGGGACCCCGTTCACCGCCCTGCCCGATTACTGGCGTTGCCCGGAATGCGACGGCGAACCATCGGGCTTTCTGCCCGTGTCGAGTTGAGCGTGGCAGCGTCGGTCGAACAACTGGTTAGCCACTACGAGCGAATTCTCGCGGACCGTATGACCGGGCTACCCTTCCTGAACCCCATGCTCGACATCGAGGCCGTCGATTTTCGAGACTTCGACGGACACCAGGTGGGTGTGTTGATCACGCCCTGGTTCATGAATCTCATCGTGCTGCCCGGCAACGATGAATGGGACGCGATCCCGCAGGGCGAGCTGTCGCAGCTCGTGCTACCGGCCGGCCGGATGGAGTTCAACGTTGCGCACGACGAAAACCTGGGGACACTCCTGTCGGCCGTGCTGTTCACAACCGTCGCCGACTTCCCTGATGCGCTGATGGCGCGGGCCGTGGCCGCCGAGATTATGAACGAGCTGTTCACGGACGCCGAGGCTCCGACCATGAACCGGCGGGACCTGTTCACCCGGAGCGCCTGATGCACGAAACTGCCGTGAGCCTCGCACTGATCGAACAGGTCGAACGCATTGCAGCGGAACGCAATGCGGCGATCGTCAGCCTGATCCGCGTCAGTATTGGACCCCTGTCGGGCGTCGAGCCCGAACTGCTGCGACGTGCCTTTCCGCTGGCTGCCGCAGGCACGATCGCGGAAGACGCAAACCTCGAGCTGGATATCACCGATGTCGTGGTGCGCTGCAGCCAGTGCGGCCAGGAGTCACGCGTTCCACCCAACCGCCTGTTGTGCTCTGGCTGCGGCGACTACCGGACCAACGTGGTGAGCGGCGACGAGATGATCCTGGAACGGCTGGAGCTCGACGTTTCGGCGCAGCCACGCCCGCTACCCCACTAATCGATTACACCCTCGGCGTGCTCGCGCGCCTTCTGCGCCTGGATCACGTGCTCCAGCCACGGCGGCGCGATCAGCGTCGTCACGATGACCATGAGCACGATCGCCGAGAACATTGCATCATCGAGCACCCCGAGCGTGCGGCCGATGGCCGCGAACACCAGCCCGACCTCGCCGCGGGGCAGCATACCGATGCCGACGACGAGCTTGTCAGCCGGGATGCGCGCCCCAAGGCCGCTTGCCAGCTTGCCGATAACGGCGGCCACCAGCAGCCCGCCGGCCAGCACGACGATCGGCCATGACATGAAGGTCTCGAGCTTGACCTGGATACCCATCAGGATGAAGAAAATCGGTACGAGTACGACCTCGAGCGGCATGATCAGGTCGCGGATCGTCAGGGTTTTTTGGCCATTGCCGTACTCGTCGAACTGACTGTCCGAGAGCACGAGTCCCGCCGCGAATGCGCCAACGATCGTTGCGAGTCCGACCAGGTTCGCGGACCACGCCAGGACCATGACGAACAGGTAGGATGTAAACATCTTGGCTTCGACCACGTCGAGGTTGCGCATGATTCTCGCGGCGAAGCGGACGATGGCGGGCCCGAGCGAAATTGCCGCTGCCAGGAACAATCCCGACACGGCGATCATGGTCACGATCTCTGCCGCATGAACGCTACCGCTGACGACAATGCCTGACACGACGGCCAGGATGACCAGGCCGAGGATGTCGTCAATAACGGCCGCACCGAGGATGATTCGGCCCTCGCGTGAAGCGCTGCGGCCGGTTTCGCGAAGCACCTCCGCGGAGATGCCGATGCTGGTTGCGGCGAGCGTTGCGGCGACAAAAGCCTTCGAGTTCACGGACAGGTCGGGGCGCAGCAGCTCGGCGGCCACAAAGCCCATGCCCACAGGCAGCACGACGCCGATGATCGCGACACGCACCGAATCGCCGCCCACGCTGCGCATCTCGTCGAGATTGGTCTCGAGTCCCACCATGAATAGCAGGAATATCACGCCGTAGCGGGAGAATACGTCGACAGTGTGCGCAACCTGCATGACCTCGCCACCGGCAGGTCCTCTTATAATTTCGACCAGCTCCGGACCTTTGACCGGGCCGAAGATACCGATGGCGACGTCGGCAATCGGTGCTCCGGCGAGCACCTGGTTGACCAGCTCGAAAACGCGCGGACCCTCGCGCAGCACTGCGATCAGGTCGACACCGAGAATCCATGCGATGTTGCCCAGCAAGATGCCCATCAGCAGCTCGCCGAGCACGGTGGGCTGGCCAAGCCGGCGGGCGAACACGCGGCCAATGACGGCGAACAGCAGGATGCTCGTGACGCCGAGTATGACCGGCGCTATCGGGTCACCGTGACTGACGGCGCCGGTCGCGTGCATGGGCGTCAGCAGATGCGCGGCAGCGGGTCGTCTTCGAGTTCTTCGAGGAAACGCTGCCCGCCAAGCGGGGTTTCGAGAATGACGCGGTCACCCGACTCGCCGACCTGGCCGATTACCTGTGCATCCCTGCCCTCCGGGAGCTCGCGGAGCGCCGCCACCGCGGCATCGGCCTGGTCAGGCGCGACCACGGCCAGTACCCGGCCCTCGCAGGCCAGGTAATACGGATCGTAGCCGAGCATGTCACAAACCGATTGCACCGGGTCGCGTACCGGCACGTTGGCGCCGAAACGTACGCCGAGTCCCGTTGCGCGCTTGATCTCGTGTGCGATCGACGCGATGCCGCCGCGGGTCGGGTCGCGCATGAATCGCAGGCCATCGAAAGCCATCAGTCTCTCGGTCAGCGCGAAAACGGGTCCCGCATCGGAAACGAGGTCGCCCGTAAGGCCGAAGTCCTCACGGGCCAGCATCACGGCCGTGCCGTGATCGCCCACGCTGCCGCTGATGATGATCGCGTCGCCAGCCTCGATACGCTTTAGTGACGGCCGAACGCCGGGCATGCGAACCCCGACACCGGTCGTTGCGAGGTAGAGTCCGCCACCCTCGCCGCGCCGCAGCACCTTGGTATCGCCGGCCGTCACCCGGACGCCGGACTCGCGCGCCGCCTTCGCGAGACTTGCGACGAGCCGGTCGAGCTGCGCGATCTCGAGACCTTCCTCGATGAACGCGTTTAGCGTCAGGTAGAGCGGCCTGGCGCCGGCGACTGCGAGATCGTTCGTGGTGCCGTGCACGGACAGGGAGCCGATGTCGCCGCCCGGAAACTCCAGCGGCTGCACCGTGAAGCCATCGGTCGTGATCATGACCTCGCCGCCGTTCAGAGCGATGGGTACCGCATCCGCCTCGACGTCGAGTTCGTCGGCACCCAGGTGGCGGGCAAATATTTCTTCGATGAGTTCGCGCATGAAACGGCCGCCATTGCCGTGCGCGAGCGAAACGTGGTCGTCTTCCATCTCGGTCAGGCTGCGCGCGCCGCGATGTCGGCCGCCTGGCCGAAGGACAGCGCGGCATCGTTGCAGGGCAACGCCTCCGGGATGAACACGCGGAAGCCGTACTCGTCGAGCTTGCGAACGGCCTCCTCGGTCAGCACGCGATTCTGGAACACGCCACCGCAGAGCCCGACCTGGTTGATCCGGTATTTCTCGCGGATGCGCCGCGCCTGCTGCAGCACGATCTGCGCCATGCTGGCGTGGAACATGCCGGCGCGGTCCGCCTCGGTCAGGCTATCGTTGGTCATCATGCGCAGCAGCGGGCGCCAGTCGCTGCGCCAGATCCCGTCGTCACCGTGACTCAGGGACAGGTAGACAGGTTCGTGGTGGCGGTGAGGTGTCAGCGACTCGAGCTGCATCGGTCCCTGCGCCTCGTAGCTCACATGGGTGTTGCCGGTGATCAGCGCGGCCGCCGCGTCGAACAGGCGCCCCGCGGCGCTGGTCGGCGGGCAGTTGATGCCGGATTCCCAGGCGCTGTGCGCGATGCCGTCCGCATCGGCAATTGGCGCCCAGTCGTTGTCGCATTCCCACTGCAGTGCCGCCGCGCTGCGCCATGGTTCGCGTCCGGCTCGTTCGCCGCCGGGCAGCCTGAACGGCCTGAGCGACCCGACGCGCTGCCAGTTGCCAGCGCTACCGAGCAACGCCTCGCCACCCCACAGGGTGCCGTCTTCGCCGAGGCCGACGCCGTCCCATGTGAATACGAGCCACGTTCCCGGAATTGCCGCCTCTGCCGCCAGCGCGCTTGCGTGCGCGTGATGGTGCCAGACCGTGTCGACGGGCAGTCCCTGCTCTTCGGCCCAGCGATGCGTCGTGTAACCCGGGTGGGCATCGCAGGCGATGCGTTCGGCGGTAACGCCGTAGAGGGCCTGCAGTTCCGACGCGACACGCTCGAAGACGTCGAGACTGCGCGGGCTGTCCATTTCACCGATATGCGGTGAGACGACGACGCGGTTCTCCCACGAGAGCGCGACGGTGCCCTTCATGTGTCCGCCGACGGCGAGCAGCGGTGTGGGCTGCTCGTAAGGCAGCTCCATCTCGAGCGGCGCGCAGCCGCGACCGATCCGGAACGGCCGTACGTGTCCCGCGATCTGCCGGTATACGGGATCGTCGGCCGGGCGCATGATTGGCCGGTCGTGATGCAGGAAAGCATCCGCGACGTCACCGAGGCGCGACTCGGCTTCGTCGTTATCGATCAGCACCGGCTCGCCCGACACGTTGCCGGAGGTCGCCACCAGCGGGCTGCCGAAGGCGTCCAGCAGCAGCTGGTGTAGCGGGCTGTAAGGCAGGAACAGGCCCAGCTCCTCGAGGTTGGGCGCGATGTTGTCAGCGAGATCCGTACCGGGCTTCTTGCTGGCCAGCACAATCGGCCGTGATGGGCTCGCAAGGAGCTCGGCTTCTTCGCTGCAGAGGTCGGCGTACTGGCGAACGATGTCCATGCCGTCATTGCCGGCGAGCGGGAACATCACGGCGAAGGGCTTGTCCGGGCGGAACTTGCGCTGCCGGAGCTTTTCGACGGCAGCTTCGCTGTGCGCGTCGCACATCAGGTGATAGCCGCCGATACCCTTGACCGCGACGATCTCGCCGTCCCGCAGGTGCTTTAGCGTGGCATCCAGCGCCGCATTCTCCTCGACGGTTTCCGAGTGCACGGGCTTCTTGAACGTGAGCTTCGGCCCGCATACGGGGCAGGCAACCGGCTCGGCATGGAAGCGCCGGTCCGAGGGCGTCTGGTACTCGGCTTCGCATTCCGGGCACAGCGTGAAGCCGGCCATGCTCGTGTTAGGGCGGTCATAGGGCAGGCTTTCGATCAGCGTATAACGCGGCCCGCACTGGGTGCAGTTGATGAACGGATAGCCGTAGCGACGGTTGCCGGGATCGGCGAGCTCGGCGCGGCAGTCATCACACATGAAGTAGTCGGGCGGCACGAATACGCGCGCCTCGGCATCACCGCTTGAGGCGACGATGTCGAAGCTGTCGTAGGCCGTATCGACCGGCGAGATCTTGACGATGCGCGGTCGCGATAACGGCGGCGCTCGCCGTATCAGGTCGGCGCGAAACCGGCGGATGACCTCGTGACGACCGCAGACGACGACCTCAACCTCGCCCTGGCGATTACAGACGTAGCCGGTGAGTCCGTACTCGGTCGCGAGCCGGTACACGAACGGGCGAAACCCGACGCCCTGCACGTGCCCCACCAGCATCATCCGGACCGCGTAGCTGGTCGTCGGATGTGCGTCTTTGACGACCTCGACGGGCGCCGCGGCGGACTCCTCCAGGCGTTCCTCGACCGGGTCAGCCAACAGCCTGCCTCCTCTCGTGTTCGTTGTCCCGGTAGCCCGAGGACCACCAGATTCGGCAGGCGCCTTCGTCGGACACCATGCAGGGGCCGATCGGCTTGCGCGGCGTGCATGCGCGGCCATACAGGCGGCATTGGTTCGGATAGATCTTGCCGAGCACGACCCGCGCGCAGTCGCAGCCCGGCGGCATTTCACCGACCCGCTTGCGGGAATCGTCGGCGTAGGATTCGAAGCGGCGACGCGCGTCGTGCGCCGCGTAGGCGTCGCGTAATGCGAAGCCCGAGCTCGGGATCACGCCGACGCCGCGCCAGTTCGCGTCCGTGACCTGCATGACCTCGTCCAGCTGGCGGCGTGCCTCGGGGTTGCCGCCCGGACGCACGACCTCGGGGTAGCAGTTATCGAGCCCAGGCCTGCCCGTCCGGCGCTGTTCCAGCACCGACACCATCGCCTGGAGCAGGGTATCTGGCCGGAAGCCGGCGACCGCTGCGGGAATCCCGTGTTTGTCCACGACGAACGACCATTCCTCGGGACCCATGACCGTGGATACGTGACCTGGCGCGATCAATGCGTCGAACCCCGGCTCTTCGGAATCGAGCAGCATCGCAACAGCCGGCCAGGTCAGCCTGCCGGACAGCAATACGCTCAGGTTCTCGGGCACACCCTCGGCGAGCATCGCCGCAACCGGCGCCGTCGTCGTCTCGAAGCCTGCCGCGAAAAACACCACCTCGCGAGAGGGGTCCGCGTTCGCGATTCGAACGGCCTCACTCGGCGACGCAATCGGCCGGATGTCGGCACCGGCCGCCTTCGCCTGCTCGAGCGAACGTGGGTCCTTGCGGGGCACGTTGACCGGGACCCGCAGCATGTCGCCGAACGCGACCAGCGTGACGTCCTCGTTGAGCGCGATCTGGATCGCCTCGAATACGTCTTCTTCGGGGCAGATGCACACCGGGCAGCCCGGCCCGGGTACGAGCTCGATGTTGGATGGAATCGCGCCGCGAAGCCCGGCCATGGAGATCGAGCGCTCATGGCCACCGCAAACGTTCATGATGCGAACGGGGCCACTGTTCGCGAAACCGTGCAGGCGCTCCAGCCAGTATTCGGCGGGTCGGCTCATTCCTGCGCCCCGAGCCAGTCGAGCCAGCCGTCGAAGCCCTCGCGGGATTTCGACGACAGCGTCATGAGCGGCGCGTCGCTCGCCAGCTGCCGGACACACTCACCGGCTGCCGCCGGATCGAAGTCGTCGAGCACCGCGAGCAGGTCCGACTTTGTAATCAGGACAAGGTCCGCCGCGCGGAACATGACGGGATACTTGGCGGGCTTGTCGTCGCCTTCCGGGGTCGAGAGCAGTGCGACATTCAGATGCTGGCCGAGGTCGAAGCTCGCCGGGCAGACCAGGTTGCCGACGTTCTCGATGAAGACGATGTCGACGTCGTCGAGCTCGAGTTCGTGCAGCGCCGAATGCACCATGTGTGCGTCGAGGTGGCAGGCGCTGCCCGTCGAAATCTGGATCGCCGGCACGCCCTTCTTGCGAATCCGCTCCGCGTCGTTCTCGGTGTCGAGATCGCCTTCGATTACGGCGATGCGCTTGTCGCTGCCGAGCGCCTCGATGGTCGCCTCGAGCAGCGAGGTCTTGCCTGCGCCCGGTGAAGACATCAGGTTGACGGCCAGCACACCATGGCGCTCGAAGTGCTCGCGATTGTGTTCGGCCTGGTGGTCGTTGGCCTTGAGCAGCCCTTCAAGCACCTCGACCGATTCGTGACCGCTGCTCGTCGTTGCCAGGTGGCCGCCGGCGGCCAGCAGGTGCTCATTGCCCGGTGTGATGTTGCAGCCGCAGGTTTCGCACATGTCCTTATCTCCCGATCCGCTCAGGCTCCCGCCGCCAGGATCTCATCGAAAAGTTGAAGCGACGCTTCGGCCTCCTCACTGGTCACTTTCTGGATGGCGTAGCCGACGTGCACGAGCACGTGGTCGCCCGGCTCCAGGGGCTCGTCTTTCAGCATGAACAGGTTGACCTCCCGGCGGACACCGAGCGCTTCGCAGGTGGCCAGGAAGCCGTCTATCGTCTTGATCTCCATCGGAACTGCTAGGCACATTCGTTGCGCTCTCCGTGGCAGTGTTTTCGAGGCGCCGGACCAGTGAAATCGCGGCGTCCGACCGAGCTTCGATCATAAGGTTTGGCCTTCCGCGAAGGCGTACGTAATAACGCCTATTCCGGTCTCGCGAGTGCCTGCCTAATGTAGTGACCACTGGGGAATCAGGCTGTTACCCTTTTCAGAACAACAACCCGAATGGGGGAAGACCGATGCGAGCACTTACGACCTTCATGCTCCTGGTTACGGCAACGGGCAGCGCGTCAGCGCACGTACTCGACGCCGATCATGGCGTCGCCGAGCAACTCGGACATCAGCTTGCATCGCCGCACCACCTGCTGTTCATCCTGCCCTTGATTATCGGTGTGGCCCTCCTGGCCGGTCGGTTCCGTTCGGCAGCGGACCGCAAGCGGCGACGCGATACCTGATCGGTCAACTCTTTCTGCTATAAAGGCCCTCGGCCCTCGAAATACGCGGCGATTGCAAAGGCAATGCCATAAAACGAGAACGATGGGGCCTCAGGAGCGATGATGAGCCGAGAAACGGCCGGGCCGACGGGCCCGTCTCCGGAGATTTACGCCGGCGATACGCCGGCCGCCACGGCGCGGCGTCTGTTCGGTGCCACGCGCCCCAAGTTCTTCCCCGCCTCGGTGCTCCCGGTGCTTGCCGGAACCGCCTGGGGCGCCGCCGTCGCCGGAGCCTTCGATGCCAGCGTGTTCAGCCTGGCGCTGCTGGCCACTGTCTGCGTGCACGCGGGTGCCAACGTTCTCAACGACGTCGGCGACGACCAGGGTGGCACGGACCGGCAGAACGAGGACCGGATCTACCCGTACACGGGCGGATCGCAATTCATCCAGGCTGGCATCATGTCGCAGGGCAACATGGCCCGCCTCGGCGTCAGCCTGCTCGCGGTTGCGGCCGTCGCCGGCCTGCTGCTCTTGCTGATGCGCGGCGAGATGGTGCTCTGGTTCGGCTTGGCGGGCGTCCTGCTCGCGGTCCTCTACTCGCTCGGTCCGGTGCGCCTGAGCTCGATCGGGCTCGGTGAACTCTCGGTCGGCATTGCCTTCGGCGTGCTGCCGGTCGTTGGCGCCGCCTGGCTGCAGAGCGGCACGATCGACACGGCGGCGCTAATGTTCTCGCTGCCGATCAGCGCCTGGGTTGCTGCAATCCTGCTGATCAATGAGGTACCGGATATCGCAGCCGACGCGGCGACCGGCAAACGTACGCTTGCGGTCCGGCTCGGTGAGCGCGGGACCAGCGTCCTGTATACGGCAATTCACCTTTTCGCGGCGGTCATCGTCGTGCTGATGACGGTGAACGGCGACCTGCCGCTGGCCGCTCCGCTGGTCCCCGTCGTACTGGTCGTGCTCGCGCTTCGCGCTGCCGCCGGGATCAGGACCGGCGTGGCAGACCGCGACTCGATGACGAAGGCGATTGAGGGAACGCTCGGCATCCATACGCTCGGCTCGATCTGGCTGATCGCCTGCGCGCTGTACCTTGCGATCTTTGTGAGCTGATCGATGCGCGTAACGATCAAGAAAGGTCTCGATATACCGCTAACCGGCAAGCCCGAGCTGACGGTCGACGAAGGCGCACCCGTCTCCACCGTTGCAGCGCTCGGTACCGACGTTGTCGGCTTGCGCCCGCAGATGTCGGTCCAGGTCGGCGATCACGTCCGACTCGGGCAAACGCTGTACGTCGACAAACGTAACCCCGGGGTCAAGTTCACGGCACCGGGCGCGGGCGAGGTCATCGAGATCAATCGCGGCGCCCGGCGTTCGCTGCAGTCGGTTGTCATCCGCCTCGAAGGCGATGAGGCGGAGGAGTTCGACCGCTTCGACGACACCCAGCTGGCCTTGCTCGATCCCGACACGATTCGCCGGAACCTGGTCGAATCGGGGCTGTGGACCGCGTTTCGGGGCCGCCCGTTCAGCCGCATTCCGGCGCCGACGGACCAGCCGGCGGCGATCTTCGTCACGGCAATGAACACAAACCCGCTGGCGGCCGATCCCGCCGCCACGGTTGCGCTGAACCCGACCTCCTTCGCCCAGGGTCTCGAGATCATCTCACGCTTGACCGAAGGCCCCGTGTACGTCTGCACCGCACCGAATTCGACGATCGAGGTCCCCGAGCGGGCGCCGTTCCGGCACGTCGAGTTCGCCGGCCCGCACCCGGCGGGACTCGTCGGCACGCACATCCATTTCCTCGAGCCCGTCAGCGAGCAGAAGACGGTCTGGCATTTGCGTTTCAATCACGTCATGGCGATTGGCCGGCTGTTCACGACGGGCCGCCTGCCCACCGAGCGCATCGTCGCGCTGACCGGACCGATGGTCATGAAGCCGCGGCTTTTGAAGACGCGCCTCGGCGCGAGTACCGAGGACCTGCTCGCGGGCGAACTGCTACCGGGCCAGGTCCGGGTAATCTCCGGCTCAGTGATGTCCGGGCACCGTGCCAGCGGACCGCTGGCCTACCTGAGCCGCTACCAGAACCAGATCACGGTACTCGGCGAGGGCAGCGAGCGTGAGTTTCTCGCCTGGGCGAGATTCGGCAATCGCAAATACTCGACGACTCGGGCCTTTACCGGCCACCTGCTGAACCGCCGCGGTTTCGACCTGACGACCACCCAGAACGGCAGCCCGCGCGCGATGGTGTCCATCGGCAACTTCGAGTCGCTGATGCCGCTCGACATCCTCGCAACGCCGCTCCTGAAAGCGCTGATCGTGCAGGACACCGACCGCGCCAAGGCGCTCGGCTGCCTGGAACTGGACGAGGAGGACCTGGCGCTGTGTTCCTTCGCGTGCAACGGCAAGTACGACTACGGACCCTTCCTGCGCATGAATCTCGACGAAATCGAGGCTAACGGCTGATGAGTGCACTGAGGCGAACGCTCGACAAGCTCGAACCACTGTTCACACGCGGCGGCCGGTTCGAGAAGTACGAAGCCATATTCGAGATGGTCGACACGCTGTTCTACTCGCCGGCGGACGTCTCGAAAGGCTCACCACACATCCGCGACGCGCTCGACCTGAAGCGGGTCATGATCGTCGTCGTCTTCGCGGTATTCCCGTGCCTGTTCGTCGGTATGTGGAATACGGGCTTCCAGGCGAATACGGCGCTGGCCTCCATGGGCTTCGACCTCGTGCCCGGCTGGCGCGGCGCCATCATGGCGGCCTTCGGCGCGGGCGCGAACCCGGACAGCCTGTATGCGAACTTCCTGCACGGCTTCCTGTACTTCCTGCCGATCTACGTCGTGACGATGGCGGCGGGCGGCTTCTGGGAGGTGCTGTTCGCGAGCGTACGCAACCACGAGGTCAACGAAGGTTTCTTCGTTACGTCGATGCTCTACGCACTGATCCTGCCCGCGTCTACGCCGCTCTGGCAGGTGGCGCTCGGCATCAGCTTCGGCGTCGTCATCGGCAAGGAGGTCTTCGGCGGCACGGGCAAGAACTTCCTCAACCCGGCGCTCGTCGGCCGCGCCTTCCTGTATTTCGCGTATCCCGTGCAGCTGTCCGGCGATGCGGTCTGGACACCCGTTGACGGCTTCAGCGGCGCGACCGCCCTGGGGCTTGCTGCCATCGACGGCATGCAGGGCATCGCCGCCAGCGGCATCACCTACACCCAGGCGTTCCTCGGCCAGATCCAGGGATCGCTCGGTGAAACATCGACCGCGGCCTGCCTGATAGGCGCCGCGATGCTCATCTATACCGGCATCGCCTCGTGGCGGATCATCGTCGGCTGCTTTGTCGGCATCATCGTGCCGGCCCTTCTGTTGAGCGGCATCGACAGCGCAAACCCGATGCTGGCAATGCCGTGGTACTGGCACATCGCGCTCGGCGGCTTTGCCTTCGGCGCGGTTTACATGGCGACCGACCCGGTCAGCGCGCCCGACACGATGATCGGCCACTGGGTCTTCGGAATCCTGGTCGGCGTGCTGACCTGGGTGATACGCGTCATCAACCCGGCCTTTCCCGAAGGGATCATGCTCGCGATCCTGTTCGGCAACATCTTCGCGCCGATCATCGATCACTTCGTGATCCAGGCCAACATCAAACGCAGGATTAAACGCAATGGCGGATGAGCAAGCAGGTCGCTCGCGCGACAGCATCGCGAATACGCTGATCGTCGCGATCAGCGTGGCCCTCGTCTGTTCGATCCTGGTGTCGGCCAGCGCGGTCGTGCTGCGCCCGCTGCAGCTCGAGAACCAGGATCTCTTCCGCAAGCGTATCGTCCTCGAGGTCGCTGGCCTCTACGAACCAGGTATCGACATCAATACCCGCTTCTCGGCGATTGAACCGCGACTGATCGATCTCGAGACGGGCGCCTATTCCGATGCCGCGGACGCGGCTACGTTCGACGTCCTGGCGGCGAGCAACGATCCCGACATGAGCATCGACATTCCGCCCGAGCTCGATATCGCCAATATTCGCCGGCGCTCGACGCTGGCGCCCGTCTACGTCGTTCGCGATGGCGACCGGGTCGAGCAGGTCATCCTGCCCGTGCACGGCGCCGGACTCTGGTCGACGATGTACGGCTACTTGTCCGTTGAACGCGACGGACGGACCGTGCGCGGGCTGCAGTTTTACGAGCATGCCGAGACCGCCGGGCTCGGCGACCAGGTCGACCGCCCGGACTGGCGGGCCCAGTGGCAAGGGCTGCTGCTGTTCGACGCGGACGGCAACCCGGCTGTCGAAGTCGTTCGCGGCCAGGCCCCGGAAGGCTCACCGCACGCCGTCGATGGGCTGTCGGGCGCCACCCTGACCGGCCGCGGCGTCATGGATCTCGTCCGCTACTGGACCGGGCCGCACGCGTTCGGGCCCTATCTCGCGAGACTCGCTCGAGAGGCAGATCGCAATGAGTGAAACCAAATCCATCCTCCTCGACCCGCTGGTCGACAAGAACCCGATTCTGCTGCAGGTGCTGGGCGTCTGTTCGGCGCTCGCGGTGACGACGTCGCTGTTGCCTTCCCTGCTCATGTGCGCCGCGATGACGACCGTTGCGATGTTCTCGGGTGCCGCGATCTCTGCGATCCGTGAACACATTCCCAACAACATTCGCATCATCGTGCAGATGACGATCATTGCGTCACTCGTGATCGTCGTCGACCAGACCTTGAAGGCCTATGCGTTCGAGACCAGCAAGCAGCTGTCCGTCTTCGTAGGGCTGATCATTACCAACTGCATCATCCTTGGCCGTGCCGAGGCGTTTGCGATGAAGAACCCGGTCGGTGCCAGTTTCCTCGACGGCCTCGGTAACGGCCTGGGCTACAGCGCGGTTCTGATCGTTGTCGCGGCCTCGCGCGAACTGTTCGGCGCGGGCACGCTGCTCGGCTACGAGGTCCTGCCGCTCACGAGCAACGGCGGCTGGTACGAGGCCAACGGCATGATGCTGCTGCCGCCCAGCGCATTCTTCATCATCGGCCTCTTGATCTGGGCCGTGCGTTCGGCGAGGCCGAAACAGGTCGAGAAGCCGGACTTCCAGATTCACGAAGTCCACCGCACCGAGGTTCTGTGATGGCGGACTACATCAACCTGTTCATCAAGGCCGCCTTCGTCGAGAACCTCGCGCTGACCTTCTTCCTCGGCATGTGCACGTTCCTTGCCGTGTCGAAGCGCATCGAGACGGCGATCGGACTTGGCCTTGCGGTAATCGCGGTGCAGGTCATCACGGTACCCGTCAATCATCTTATCTATCAGTTCCTGCTGAAGCCCGGCGCGCTGAGCTGGGCCGGGCTGCCCGAGGTCGACCTGAGTTTCCTCGGCCTCGTGAGCTACATCGGCGTCATCGCTGCGCTCGTGCAGATCCTGGAGATGACGCTCGACAAGCATTTCCCGAAGCTCTACAACGCGCTCGGCATCTTCCTGCCGCTGATCACCGTCAACTGTGCAATCCTCGGCGGCACACTGTTCATGGTCGAGCGCCAGTACAACCTTGCCGAGAGCACCGTGTTCGGGCTTGGCTCCGGTTTCGGCTGGGCCGTCGCACTGATCGCGCTGGCTGGCATCCGTGAGAAGCTGCGCTACAGCGACGTCCCGGACGGACTGCAGGGCTTGGGGATCACCTTCATCATTGTCGGCCTCATGTCGCTCGGCTTCATGGGCTTCTCGGGAATCCAGCTGTGACCGGCTCGCTGGCAACCGAAGTCGGACTCGGCATCGGCCTGTTCACAACGATCATCCTGATCCTCGTGTTCGTCATCCTTGCCGCCCGATCACGGCTCGTGCAGACGGGCTCGGCGCACGTGCTCGTCAACGAGGACCGCGATATCGCGATGCCGGTCGGCACGAAGCTGCTGCAGGGACTCGCGGAGGCCGATATCCTCGTGCCGTCGGCGTGCGCAGGCGGCGGCACCTGCGGCCAGTGCCGGGTGCAGGTGCTCGAGGGCGGCGGCGCGATCCTGCCGACCGAGACCTCGCTGATCAACAAGCGCGAAGCCGCCGATCACGTGCGGCTGTCCTGCCAGGTCACGGTCAAGCAGGACATGCGCGTGCAGGTCCCGGACGAGGTGTTCGGCGTCAGGAAATTCGACTGCGAGGTCGTATCCAACCGCTCGGTTTCGAGCTTCATCAAGGAGTTCGTCGTACAGCTTCCGGAAGGCGAGGAGCTGGACTTCCGTGCCGGTGGCTACATACAGGTCGAATGCCCGCCGCACGACATCTACTTCAAGGATTTCGACATCGACAAGCAGTTCCACGACGAGTGGGACCGCTATAACCTCTGGCGCTACGAATCGCACGTGAAGACGCCGACCTCGCGCGCCTACTCGATGGCGAACTTCCCGCTGGAGCACGGCGTCATCAAGCTCAACGTCCGCATTGCCACGCCGCCGCCCGGGGCGAGTGACAAGATCCCGCCCGGCATCATCTCGTCCTACATCTTCAGCCTGAAGCCGGGCGACAAGGTGACGATCTCCGGGCCGTTCGGCGAGTTCTTCGCGAAGGACACCGACAACGAGATGGTCTTCATCGGCGGCGGCGCGGGCATGGCGCCGATGCGCTCGCACATCTTCGACCAGGTCAAGCGGCTGCATACCGACCGCAAGATGAGCTTCTGGTACGGCGCCCGCAGCCTGCGCGAAGCGTTCTACGTCGACGAATTCGATGACCTCGCCGCCGCGAACGACAACTTCGAATGGCACCTGGCGCTTTCCGAGCCGTTGCCCGAGGACCAGTGGGCGGGCAAAACCGGGTTCATCCACAAGGTCCTGCTCGACCAGTACCTTTCGAAGCACCCGGCGCCGGAAGACTGCGAATACTATATCTGCGGACCGCCCATGATGAACGCAGCCGTCATTACGATGCTCGAGGACCTGGGCGTTACGCACGATCACATCCTGCTAGACGACTTCGGCGGTTGATGCGCGTGAGATTCCCGGTATCTATCCTGGCCCTGGCGACCGGCACCGTGCTGGCGGCGCTCGGCGCCTGCGGCGGGAAACAGGCGCCCTATCACGAACTCACCGGCCCGAGCATGGGAACGACCTACAGTATCAAGGTCGTCGACCTTGGCGAGGCCGACGAGCAAGAGCTCCGCAGCGACATCGTCTACGTACTCACCGCCTCCGAGCAGCTGATGTCCACCTACATCGCAGACTCCGATGTGTCGCAATTCAATGCTGTTCGCGATACGGACTGGGTTTCCGTTTCGCCGGAACTCTGCACCGTCGTCGAACTGGCACTGGGCCTGAGCGAGATGACGGGCGGCGCGTTCGACGTGACGGTCGGCCCGGTCGTCAATCTTTGGGGCTTCGGCCCGGTCGAGTCACTGACCGAACCGCCGGACGATCAAAGCGTCGACACGGCGCTCGAATCGGTCGGCTATCGACGCCTTGGCGCCGACTGCGAACGGCCGGCACTCAGGAAGGAGGTCCCGGACCTGCAGGTCGACCTGTCGGCGTTTGGCAAGGGCTTCACGGTCGACAAGGTGGCACATGTGCTCGACACCTACGGGATCACGGACTACCTCGTCGAAATCGGCGGCGAGCTTCGCATGCGCGGCCTGAATGCGGCCGGCAAGCCGTGGGCGATCGCCATCGAGACCCCGCGGCTCGACGGGCGTTCTGTGCAGTCAATCGCCGACCTGACTGACACCGGCATGGCCACCTCGGGTGACTACCGCAACTTCTTCGAGCACAACGGAACGCTGTACTCGCACACGATCAATCCGTCGACAGGCCGGCCGGTCACACATGGCGCCGCATCGGTCACGGTGATCGCCGAATCGACCGCTTTCGCGGACGCCATGGCGACGGCGTTGCTCGTTATGGGCCCGGAGACGGGCATCGAATATGCCGATGAACGCGACATTGCCGCCTACTTCCTCGTCCGCGACGGCGAGGGTATCGTGGAACGTTACTCGGAGACTTTCGGCCAGGAGGTGGCCCTGCGATGACGAATCTAATTACGCTCGTCTTAAGCTTCGTCCTTATCCTGATCGTCATCGCAGCGATGGGCATCGGCGTGCTTGCGGGCCGCGCGCCCATCAAGGGCAGCTGTGGGGGTCTGAACGGCGGCCGCTGTGAACTCTGCAGCGGCAGCGGCCAATGCCGGAAACGCGGCCGATAGGGGGAATCACATGCCGATACGATCCGCACTCGTCAGAAACTTCATGTCCGGGACGCTGGTGTCGTTTACGCCGGATACCGACGTCATGGACGCCATCGCGGTACTCGTTCGCAACCGCATCTCGGGCGCGCCCGTGGTCGACGACCACGGCAATCTCGTCGGAATGCTGTCCGAATTCGACTGCATGAAAGTCGTGCTCGCGTCTGCGTATCACGGTGAACCGGGCGGACCGATTGCGGACCTGATGGTCACAGACGTCAAGACTGTCGACGCCGACATGAGCATCGTCGACCTGGCCGAGCAGTTCATGGAGTCGAAGCTGCGCCGCTACCCGGTGCTCTCGGACAACCGCCTCGTCGGTCAGATCAGCCGACGGGATGTCCTGCGGGCGATGGTCGAGCTCGCCACCGGGTAACGATCCGCTGAGACCTCAGTCCAGCCGCATCAAGGCTGGCCCGTCTGCGCGACGAACTCCAGCGCCTGTGGCGCGGGCGAGGACGTCAGCAGCGCGGTGATAATCCCGATCGCGAGTGCCAGGCCGATGAACAGCGCCAGTGATCCCCAGAAGTACGCGTTGCGTCGCTCGGACGCGGTTGGCGGATCAACCAGGTAGCTCTCGAGTTCACCACTGTCCACAAGACGCTGGTATTCGAGCGGGCGTTCCGCCTTGAATCGTTCCAGCGACACCTTGCCCGTGAAAATCACGATGTCCATCGGGAAACTCTCGGGTCGCAGATGCGTGTGGAAAAAGTGGAATATGAAGATGAACCCGGTCGCCAGCAGCGCCTCGTCACTGTGCACGACGTATGCGGCATTCAAAACCCAGCCCGGCACGAACTGCGTGAACCATATCGGCGCCCAGAGCATCAGACCCGACAGGCCAATCATCATCACCCCCCAGAAAACGGCCAGGTAGTCGAACTTCTCAATGTAGTTCCAACGATCTCCCTGCGGCCGATCACCCAGGTAAATGAAGTGCCGGAAATTGCCGACAAGGTCCGCGAAGTCTTTCGGCTGTGGAACCATCGAGTTGGGCCCCCAGAACAGACCTTTCTCACGCCGGACAACCGCCCGCGCAAACAGCTGACCGAGGTGGATGGCCGCGTAGGCGAAGGTGCCGATAGCAGCGATGCGATGAATGATCCGCGCCGATTCGAGTCCACCGAGCAGCGTGATCAACTGCTGCGCCCAGGCGGCGTTGTCGAAGCGTAGCGGCAGCCCGGTCAGCGCCAGCAGCAGGAAGGTCACGATTATCGTCACGTGCAGCCAGATATTGCCTTTCGAGAACCGGCGCACGTACTGCCCACCGCTTTCGGCCTCCTCTTCGTACTCGCCGCGCAGGACGCCAACGACCGCGCGCTGCAGCCAAAGCGTATCGTGGATGGCGAAGAACCCGAAGACACTCAGCAACAGCCCGATCATGAACGCCCAGACTACGTAGACGATGAAGTTGTCGTCAGGGTCTGTCGGATCATTGTGCGGATCGAAGCTGACGAACGACGCGCTTATGCCTTCGTGGCAGGCGCCGCAGGTCGCGACCAGGTTGTCCTGGTGCACCGTCGATTCGGGATGATCCGCCGGCAGGTTCCGATGCGGCGTATGGCAGTCCGCGCAGGTTGCCGATGCGGCCATGCCGAGATTGATGGCTTTGCCGTGGAAGCCCTGGCTGAAGGTCCGGTGCTGTTCTTCGTGGCAGCCACCGCAGTTTCCGGCGGACGCAAGCCTCGTGTCCCGCTCTGCCGGATCCGCAATGCCGTGTGACGAATGGCAGTCGACGCAGACGGGCGCGTCCTCGTTGCCCTCCTGCCAGGCCATGCCGTGGGCGCTCCCTGTCTGCCACGGCTCGAGCAAGCCCACGTGGCAGCTGCCGCACATCTCGGGCGACTTCGCGTGCGACGTTGGGTCGCGTGGATTGTCCGCACCCCGTATGTCGTGCGCACCATGGCAGCTTGCGCAGCTCGGCGCCTGAGCGAGTCCGGACAGAAGCAGGGCCTTGCCATGCTCGCTGACCAGGAAGCTCTCGACCAGCTCCGGCGGCTCATCGTGACACGCACCGCAATACTGCACCTGGTTAACGGCAGAAACTGCCGAAGCAGGATCCGCAACCTCATGAATGAAGTGCGGGTCGCCGTGACAATCCCCGCATGCCGACTCGCCGGCGTGAGCGCTTCGGCCAATCTCGCGCAGCGGCCGGCGGTGGCAGTCACCGCAGCTTTCCTCATCGGTCAGGGGCTCGAGATCGCTATCGTCGTGCTCTGGCGGCACGTTCGTATGGCAGTCTGTACACATCGCCTCGGGATGCGCCGGCGAATCGAAGGCGACGTCTTCGTGACACTCGCCGCAGTTTTCCTGCCCTGACGAGACGGACACCGTGAGGAAGAGCAAGGTGGCAAGCAGCAATCTGGTTGTTGTTTTCATTCTTGTTGAACACCTCGCGGCACTGGCGACGACCGGCTACATATCCCCCGCGCGCCTCGCCGCATCCGGCAGCGTATGCCGCATTTTCTCGCGCAGCCGATTCACGCCGGCGAAGAACTCACGCATCATCACCACCCACAGGTACTGACCTCGCTCCGTCAGCTCCAGCGTGTCGCCACGATCGCGAATCGCGCCGATCATCTGCAGGGCCGTGAACTCGCGCCAGAGCCCCAGGTCGCCACCGAAGCGCTTCGCGGCGGCGCGCTTGTCGAGCGTGCCGCCAAATAGCTCCATCATCATGTAATAGCGCTTCTGGTCACGCGTATTGAGGTCCTGGCGAAAAACGGTACCGGTCTTGCCGGACTCCACGTAGCGTCGATACTCGCCAATCGAGAACGTGCTCGAATACAGCGAGCCCCGCAGGTAGCTGAAAGAGCCGCTGCCGAGGCCAACATACTCCTCGCGATCCACGATGTACTCGTCGAACATGCCGGGCTTGCGGGAGAAACACCATGCGGAGTTACGCGTATAACCGGCATCCAGCAAGCGCTCGACGATGAGTTCGTAAAACTCCCGCTCGCGCGAGTACCCGACCTTGCCCATCGCTCGCTCGAGCGACTTGTCCTTGCCGTCGACGTTCATGAGCGGATAGAAGGACACCTGGTCGACTACGATTTCCCGCGCGAGTATCTCCAGGTCCCGCTCCAGCGATTCCCGCGTCTGGTGCGGGAAGTTGAAGATCATATCGACGTTCAGCGTGTCGAAGCACCCGGCGATGCGCTCGAGCGCCTCCCGGACCTGGTCACCGCTGCCGTACTTCTCGTAGCGGTCCATCTCCTTCAAGAGCGTATCGTCGAAACTCTGCACGCCGACCGACAGTCGAGACACGCCGGCTTCCTTGAGCGGCCGCAGGTCGCCGTTCCTGAGATCGTCGGGGTTGGTCTCTACGGAAATCGTGTTGATGCCGTGACGCGACTTTAGGAGCTCGATCGTCTCGATCAGTTCGCCGGGCAGGACCGTCGGCGTTCCGCCGCCAAAGTAGACCTCGTCAAAGCGATAGCCTCGATCGCTGACCTGTTCGATCTCGGAGCGCAGACACCTGAAGTAACGCGTTGCCGCGCTTTCCTTGAACTGCACGCGATGGAATGAACAGAACGGACACAGCACCTGGCAATAGGGAATATGCAGGTACAGGAGATAAGGCCGCGACGTATCCGGGTCCGGCAGCGGCGTATAGCTCGGGCGCTCGGGAAACTGGAGCATCTCCTTGTTGAAATACTGGACCAGTTTGCCGATCAGGGTGTCGAGGTTCACGGCGTCGACTCCGTTTTGACCTGCCGCCTCAGGCGTACAGCGGCGCGATATCCATGTAGATCTTGTAGTTCTTTATTTTCTCGCCACTCATGTCGAAGACGTCGACGAACGGCAGCGAAATCGTGCTGCCGTCATGGCGCGTATAGGTCACATCGCCCTCGCAGACAAGCGTATCGCCGTCGGCGAGCGTCCAGGCCAGCGAATGCTCGAGTCCCGCGATCGTCGAGAAGAAGCCCTCGACCGCCTGGCCGATCGCCTCACGGCCCTCGGCCGGTGGGGCGGAACCGAAGCGGAAGCTGGCGTCGTCGGCCAGGAAATCGAGGAACGCACTCGTGTCCTTCGCGTCGATCGCCGCGAACAACGCATCGAGCTGCGATTGCCGGACGTCGCCGGCGCTGGCAGCGGCCATCTATTGCTGGCTCGCGTAGTAGTGCAGCAGCGCTTCCTCGTCGTCGGCGCTCAGTGCATCCATGACCTGCTTCATCTTGCCGGGCTGCTCCCGTTCCTCGGCGCGATACTCGTTGAAGGTCGTGCGCATATAGCCCATCCACTGGCCGGCAAGAATGCTGGCCTCGTCTTCGGCGTTCGAACCGCCGTCGGAGTGGCAACGCTCGCAGTCGCGGTCGTGGATCACCTTGCCCGCCGCGGCCTTGTCGGCGTCGAATTCCTGTTTCGCGGGCACGAACGGGAGCGCTGCGTAGTGCTCTGCGAGTTCCTCGATCTGGTCGTCACTCAATTCCGCGGAGACCTCGCACATGGTCACCTCCGGCCGGCTGGTATCACCCTGGCGGAACGTGCTCATGGCGCAGGGCCGTGCCTCGTCCCGATAGATATACAGCGCCTCGGAATGCACGAAAGCGTCGATGCCCGCAATCGTCGGCATGTCGTCCCATTGGCTGACGCCATCATTGCCATGGCAATCGTTGCACTCGCGTATCAGCGTCTCGAGCTCACTTGCGAAAGCGGTCGAACCGGGTATCAGGAAGATCAACGCGAGTAATCGAATGGCTGGCTTCATGTCTGGCGCTCCGATGCTTATTTGTTATTGCACTCAGGCCTTGCGGTATGCAGCACATGCTAAACCATGCGGCTGAATATTTGCTGAGTGTCGACAAAAAAACCGTAAATGAGAATGATTATATTTAACAGCAACTTATACACCTCCTCACGCACCTGTCGCTACGTAGTTGTCGCAATGAGAAATCCGCTGGGCATTTGGTAAAACGCGTTAACTAGCCCGAATAGCGCCTGCGCGTGGTCGAAGCACCGCAGTCTCGAAGCGAGGAATAACAATGAACGATCGTGTGGGGAGGCTCGTCCAATTTCTGATCCTGGTTTTTGCAGCGACCCTGTTGTGGGGCTGCGAAGGCGACGATGGCGCAGCGGGGCCCGCGGGGCCTCCCGGAACGCCACCCGACGGCCCCGGCGGTCCCGGCGGTCCCGACGGTCCGGGAG
>JAAUXY010065261.1_pt1 | contig 27602 bp, 23 predicted proteins | sample 7278121 | NCBI WGS metagenome assembly JAAUXY01 (sample SAMN14350117, study PRJNA611818) | marine sediment metagenome | isolation source: surface marine sediment (1.8m) | place: French Polynesia: Moorea | collected 2018-08 | reverse complement strand
GTCGTCACCGAGCACACGCTGAGCCGCTGCATTTACCGTCTCCGCACCGAACTCGGCGAAATCGGTTCTCAGCCCGGTTCGCCCGAATTCAATCCCATCGAGACGCTGCCGAAACGCGGTTACCGGCTACTCGCCCCCGTCGACCTGATGTCGGGCGATACAAGCGCGTTGCTCGAGCAGAGCGACGTCCCGCCGGCCGTGCCGTACGTCGTCGGCCAGTGGGTGCGCGGTGAGCGCTTCTATGGGCGCGCGGCGCAGCTTCGGGAGATTCTGGACGGCCCACGGAATTGCCTCTGGCTGCTCGGCACGCGCAGAATCGGCAAGACGTCGCTACTGAAGCAGGTGGAGGTGATCGCGAGTATCTCGCCCGACCTCAAGTACTTCCCATTGTTCTGGGACTTCCAGGGCGCTGAAACCGCGGAGGAATTGCACGAGAATTTCATCGATGCGTTGCTCGACACTGACGAGCGGCTCACACACCTCGGGCTCAACTCGGACAATATCGAGGGCAAAGACCTGTTCGAGTCGCTCGACCGAGTGCGGCGGCGCCTGCGCGACAACAACCTCCGCCTGCTCCTGCTGTGCGACGAAGTCGAGGAACTCATCGGCCTTCAGCAACGGGACCCTTCCTTTCTCAGCAAACTGAGACGGGCGCTGCAGAGCCGTGATGACATCCGCACAGTATTGGCGTCGACGATTCGACTGTGGGCGCTGGCCGGGCAAAAAGCAGACACCTCACCGTTTCTGCACGGCTTTACGCCGCCGCTGTATATCGAGCGCTTGTCCGCGAACGAGTCTCAGGCGCTTATCGAGCAGTCGCATCTGCCGGCCGCCGAGCGGCCAGTGCATGACGCCGAAGCCATCGCGGCGATACGCCAGCACTGCGGCGATCATCCCTACCTCACGCAGCTCGTCTGCAAACGGTACCTCGAGCTCGACGACCTGCCACATGCGATCGAAAACGTCGCCAGGGACAGGATGGTCAGCTACTTCTTTTCCGTCGACTTCGACATGCTGTCGGAGAGCGGTCGGGGAATCGTCGAGCTTGTTGCAAAACGATCGTCTGCGAGCGCCGAGATCGTTGCGGGCGAACTCATGCTCGAGCCTGGCGCGGCTGCAAGCGAGCTCCTGCGCCTGGAGAACCTCGGCTTCGTGCACCGGAATACGCACGAGGAATACGAGTTATCGAACTACTTTTTCGGCCGCTGGTTACTCGAAGATCGAGAGACCGCGGTCAGTGAGCTCCCTTCGCTCGACGTGGCGCGACTCGCTGCCGAGCCTGCTCACGACATAGTCGAGAAGAGGCCGAAAGACCACGGTTTCTTTGCGGAGATCAGACGACGCAGCGTCGTTCGAGTCGCTGTCGCCTATTTGCTGGCTGCGTGGGTACTGCTTCAGGTCGCCGAAGTGACTTTCGAATTCCTGATGATTCCCAGCTGGGGAGGCAGGCTTCTGATCGCTCTGCTCGCTCTTGGTCTTCCGATAGCCATCATATTCGCATGGGCATTCGAATTGACGCCCGAAGGTGTCAAGCGCGAGGCAGACGTCGATCGCTCACTCGAGTCTTCGCGGCGAGCCCGTCGCAAACTCAACGTCGTCATCATCGTCATCGCCGTGATCGCACTGGGCTTGTTTATCGTCGATCGTTTTCTCTGAGTCGCCCGTGACAGACAGCAGCGTGCTCACTGGAAGTTGTAGACTGCCGACAACGATACCGTGTCCACACGATCCGCTATGTCCATAGCAATGTCGACCTGGAACCTGTCCATCGCAATTCCTATTCCTGCCGCGATGTGGATTTCGTCGTCCCCTGCCGGCAACAGCGCTTGCAGATACGGTTCGTCTTCGGTAGCGCGCATCTGATGGTCCGGTTCAAACCAGGTGCCCACTCGTAGCGCAATAATCGGCGTCAGATCCAGGAACACATACTCCGCGCCCACGTGGATCTCGTTCGCATCATCGATCGTCTGGTCATCGACGCCGAGGCTCTTCGGAATGCTCGAGTACTCGATGTAATCCCATTGAAAGCTGACGGTAAGTCGCTCATCCATGCCGCGGTAAGCGAGACCCAGTCCGAATACGTCAGGAAACTCGATCGGGCCGCCCGTACCCGAGAAGAGGATTTCCCCGGGCGGCACGCCGAAGTCGATCGCCTGTCCGGCGTAGACTTCGGCACTCATGCTGACCTCCGGCGCCTGGCGATAAACACCGCCGACACTCCATCTGGCGGCAGGTTTCCAGAGGAAGCCCGCGGTCAGACCCCAGTCGCTGTCGTCGATGCTGGAAAGCTGGTTGATTACCGTTCGTTCCGGCAAATACGAATTCTGAGCGAAGAGGGCCTGCAATGAATCATCGTCCATAAGGTACTGGGTCGCGGTAGCCGTCATGCCGACATCGTAGTAGACCGCGCTGAATCCGAGATTGAGTTGATCGCTGACCCGGTATGACGCTGCGATGCCGTACGTCTCGACGTCCAGTTCGGTCTCCGCTCGCTGATCGAAGTTACGCGTTTGGCAACAATCCGAACCTCCCGCAAAGATCCCCTGGGTCTCGCTCGCGAACTCGATATTCGCGTACGTGTGTTTAAAGGCGGCCAGCGAGACACGATCGCCCGGGTAGGCGAACGAAAGAAAGGAAACGCCGGCTTTGCTCACGTCAGACGTAACGATTCGGAGTCCGTCGACGTTGTCGATACCGTAACCGCTCGGCAGGCCTTCCGCTCTGCCGGCTTCCGTGTAGGGCGTGGCGTATGCCCAGCTACGCGCTTCAATAGTCAGCTCGGGTTTCAGGAGTTGCTCAAGCCCGGCCGGGTTCGCGTAGGCTGCCGTGGCATCATCGGCGAGCGCGACGAAGGCGCCGCCAAATCCCATGCTGCGTGCCCCCGGATCGGAGAAGCTGAGCTGCAAGGGCACGATTAACTCTTGCGCAATTACCGAGCCCGAGGCAATTGCGCCCATCAAGGTCGCCAGGAGGATCTTCGTGCATCCGGCAAGGCGTGGTACTTTTCGCGTCATGTCCGCGCCACCCGTGCAGCAAGCACACGCTTAGTACGGTAGTAACACTGGCCGTTACCATCAATCGGGAATATCCACTACCGCAGACTTGCCTGCCTACTTCGCTTTGCAGTGTACTTTCAATTGTGCGAAGTCCTGCGTGTACGCAGGCGCGACCGACGCCCTTCGCCCGATGTTGCCGTCACGTCCATTTGCTCGCATCCAGCGACCAGCCTGACTGTCGGGGCCGACCGTGTACGTCGGCCGCACGGACCATCGGTAGGAACCGCACTTCTCCAGGCCCGATGCAACTGTGTGGCGCGTATCCCGGATACCGGATGCCGCGTAGACTCGCCGGTTCGCGTCATACACCTCGATGTCGTACGTGATGTTCGACTTGTCGATGCCGTCCGCCCAGGCGCCATATGAACTTCCCCCCAGGAAGCGTTGGTCCCAGGCGAGCGTCGGAGTCGGTTTCTTCGTGACGCCCTGCCAGTCATTCCGCTTGACGCGATCGACGTTTTCGCTTTCCCGTGGAGTCAGCTCACTATTAACCTCGATGCGCCCGAACACTTCGGCAGCAATTTCGCGGCCGATGAAATGGCGCGCAAAATTCCCGTAGTCCCGCCACAGCGCGTTGTCGTCCTTCGTCCAGTTCGACAACGAATCGCGGTCTTCGTACGTCACCTCGGTCTTGTAGAGATCCGTCCCGTCGCTGACGCGGCGCAGCGTGGCGTCTGCAACCGTGACCAGCACGGCATCGTCGTCGTCGACATCGATCGTTACCTGCTTCAGCCTTACGAACAGCACGGCGTCCGAGCCCTTCGGAATCGGTGTCGTCAGCGACAACACCTTCGAGTCGAGATCGTGCACGTTGCGCAGATTCCAGAATACGTCCATTGCCAGCGCATCGGTTTTGAGCGGCTGATGCTCGTCGCTGGCGAGCTGGTCCGTAAGCTTGTCGCGGAATTCCTGGATCTCCGCTTTCGCCGCGCCGGACATGGCGCCGATCAGAGCGCCGGGCAGCGTCAATATCGGAATCGGGAAATTGACCGGGACACCGCCGAGCTGCGTCTCGACGCCGCGCCCCAGGTCCGCACCATCATTCATGCCGCCAACCAGGCCGGGCGTCTGTTCTTCATAGCTGCCGGTAATTTCGTGCCCGGGCGGCGCCGCGCTGCCGAGCACGACCACGCTGTTGACGGACGCGCGGAGTTCTTCGGACATGTGCGTGTGCGATACCGGTGCGCTGCTTGAAATCGCCCAGCCCGTTGAAACTGCCGTAGCACTAACGAACAGGCACAGGCCGATTCTGGAGATCATAAGCGGGCTTCCCGAAGCAAGGACCTGAGTATATTAGTCGTTATTGGCGTTGCTTTGTTCCAGTAGCCACTCGATCGCGTTGGCGCGATCCCGAAACGACTTGGTCAACCAGCCGCGATTGAAACACACGTCCTCGAAGAAACTGTTGACCCAGAGTGAGTCGGGGTCCGTCGGGATGACCACGGCGATGCAGCTTTGCCGATCGGCACGGTTTTCCGGATAGATGCGCGAGGGAATCTCGTAGATCTCCACAGTGACCGACCGCGGGACGATCATCGCCTTCGCGTTTATTATGAACAGGTTGGTATTGTGGCGTTTGCCGACCTTGATCCGCGTCTTGGCAGCTTCGAGCAGCTCCGGACCCGTCGAGGGTCCTACGAACACCGTTTCGACGATGTTGAGGTCCTCGATGAAGTGAATCTCCCAGGTCAACGCCCCAAACTCCGCAAAAACTCGTCGCATTCTACCGCAACTTCGCCAATGCATCTGAGCCAAAAACGTAACCGAAACAATTTGTTAACACTGCGCAGCGTAATGCTGATGTGCAGCCTGCTTGTCCCGATACCGCTGACAGCGGCCCCTGACAACGCGGATCGCATTCACTTTGAAGGCGAAGGCAGCGGCAGTACGCCCGTGTTTGTCACCAGCGGGCCGTGGCTGCTCGACTGGCAATCGAGAAGCGACGAGCCGTTGCTCGCAATTTTCGAGATGCGCCTGTTCGAAGGCGCATCGGACGAGTTTGCCGGTGATCTCGTCGAACTCCAGGGCATTGGCAGGGGCCGCAAACTGATCGATCGCGGCGGTCTGTTTCGCATCGCCGTGATTGCGCAAAACGCCACCTGGCGCATCGAGATCTCCGAGATCACGGAAGCCGAGTCTGACGAAATCAAGCACGATCAGGCGGGGACTACGACGCTCGAAGAAGGCACAAGAAAAACGCTCAGGCGGTTGCCGGCCGACGATTTCGTGAGCTGGCGCCCCGAGGGCGACGAGGCGCTGTTTCTCTTCAATGGTGATGGTATCGGTTGGCGCGCAACCTTCGACCAGCCCTGCGCCGGCCTGCGCGACGCCAAGTCTATTTCATTCGTCACGCCGTCCTACGGCAGTCTCGAGGAGTACGACTCGATCATGCTGGAGGACGGCAAGCGCTGCTATTTCGAGCGCGTCGTACCCGCCTATTCAGACCGCTAATCGATTCCGCGCCCGGCTCACGCGGCTTGCTGCTGATTCGACAGCCATTCGAAGTCGACGAGTTTCTCGCTAACCTCCCAAAGCTTGCGCGCTGTCTCTTCGTCGCGTGCCCTGGACGAAATGCTCGCCTCTCCAACCGGCCCTCTCGATTCCCCCATCGATTGAGGGCCGTAGTAACCGCCTGCTTCGGCCTCGGTGCCAGCCGCCGCGAGTACGGTGGGGATCGCGCCATGACGCGACGATTGGCCGAGCATCGGGTTCGTAAGCTTGTACAGCAGGTTCCATATGCCCGTCGGCCCGGTGCTCTGCAGGTTCGTTGCCGAATAGCCCGGGTGGCATGCCATCGCCGCTACGGCGCTACCCGAGGCACGCAGGCGCCGATCCAGTTCCAGCGCGAACAACAGGTTCGCGAGCTTGCTCTGCGTGTAGGCCCGAATCGGGGAGTAATCACTGGTCGACATCAGGTCGTCGAAATCGATCTCGCCCATCTTGTGACCGATGCTGCTGACGACGACCACGCGCCCGGCCGTTTCCTCGAGTAAATCGATGAGCAGACCGGTCCAGAGAAAGTGCCCGAGGTGGTTGGTTGCGAACTGCAGCTCGTAGCCATCTTCCGTACGGGAGTCGGGCGTCTGCATGATGCCGGCGTTGTTGATGAGTCCATCGATTTTCGAAAAGCGCTCGCGAGCCTCCGCGGCAGCCTTTCGGACCGAAGCCAGGCTAGAGAGATCGAGCTGCACAATCTCGGTCCTCCCGGGCCCTGTGGCGTCGATTTCGGCGGCAGCCTGCTCGGCCTTTCGCGGGTTGCGGCAGGCGATCACGATATCGGCACCGGCCTCGGCCAGCATTTTGGCGGCCTCGAGGCCAATGCCCGAGTTGCCGCCCGTTACCAGGTAGGTCTTGTCCGACAGGTCGGGCAGCAGATCCGGAGTCCAGCCTTTCTTTAGCGTGTTGGTCATTGTTCTTGCTCCATATTCGCGGTTTGAGATATTTCGAAGCCGTTGTATACTGTACGGTGTAGTTTACTTCTTTTGCTGTAAAAGTAAACCCTCCAGTGCATTTTTTGTGTGAGAGAATTGGAAAGTGACTGAACATCAAACACTTAGCCAGCGGAAACGGGCCGCAATCCTGTCGGCCGCGAAGCAGGAATTCCTAGCCCAGGGCTTTTCGCAGACCAGCATGGACCAGATCTCCGAGCGTGCCGGAGCCAGCAAGCGCACCGTCTACAACCACTTCTCGAGCAAGGACGCCCTGTTCACGGCGATCACGATGGAGCTGCTCGAACAGGTCCGCACGGCCATGGATGTTGCCTACGACCCGGCCCGCCCTCTCGAGGCACAGCTGCGCCAGATTGCGGTCAGTGAGGTCGATGTACTGACTGGCGACGAGTTCGTCGGTATGTTCCGGGTACTGCTTGCCGAGCTGTTCGCACTTCCCGAGATGGCGCAGCAGGTACTTGCCGAGGCCCAGGACCAGCCGAGCCCGGTCAATCTCTGGATCCAGGCCGCTGCCAACGACGGGCGCCTCGACGTCGACGACCCCGACCTCGCTGCAAACCAGCTTTTGTCGCTGCTCAAGGGGGCATTCTTCTGGCCGGTCGTGACCGGATACGGCGACGCACCGACTGGTGACGACGCAGAGCGCGTCATCGACGGGGCCATCCGTATGTTCCTGGATCACTACGAAACCTGATGTGCCGCTGGCTCGCATACTCGGGCGCCCCCGTGTACCTCGACGAGGTACTGTTGAAACCGCAGCATTCGCTGATCGACCAGAGCCTTCGCGCGGAAGTTGCCGACACGACCACGAATGGCGACGGATTCGGGGTTGGCTGGTACGGCAGCCGCGAAGTACCGGGCGTCTACAAGGACATTCGTCCCGCATGGAACGACCAGAACCTGCAGGCGCTGGCCGCACAAATCGAATCCCCGCTGTTCCTCGCTCACGTGCGGGCGACGACCGGGACGCCGGTGCAACGGACCAATTGCCACCCGTTCAGTTACGGCAAGTGGCTGTTCGTCCACAACGGCCTGATCAGCGAGTTCCCTCGTCTGCGTCGGGAAATATCCCTGGCGGTAAGCCCGGAGCTGTTTCCGCAGATCAGCGGCACAACCGACTCGGAACTGATGTTCCTGCTGGCGCTGACCTTCGGCATGGAGGGCGACGTCAACGCCGGTATTGCCCGCATGACGGGTTTCATCGAAAGCGTCGCGGAGAAGATCGGCGTCCCGGATGCCGTGCAGATGACCCTCGGCATCAGCGACGGCAACTCGCTCTATGCCGTGCGCTACTCGACCGAGGGCAAGTCCCGATCGCTGTTCCACAGCGCCAGCCGCGATGCCGTCAGCGAGATCGCACCGGACGTCGCGCGCTTCTCCCGAGACGCGCGCGCCATCGTCTCGGAGCCGCTGTCCGACCTCGAAGAAGCCTGGGTACCCGTCCCGGAGTCAAGCTTCCTTACGATTACGCACGGCGATGTCGTGTGCGAGCCGTTCGCACCGATTTCACCCTGACGCTCGCGTGGTCATTGCCTCGCGCAGCTGATCGCCGATGGGCAGCCTGCGAAGCCGCACACCGCTGGCAGCGTAGATTGCGTTGGTCAGAGCCGGCGCGACCGGTGGTATGCCGATCTCGCCCACCCCGGTTGGCTTGTCGTCCCAGGGCAGAATGTGCACTTCGAATTCGGCGGGTATATGAGAGATCCGTGCAAGCGGATAGTCGTGAAAGTTGCTCTGCTCGATACGTCCGTCGTTGACCGTGATCTGCTGCCCCAGCGCCGTGCTGATGCCATCGATAGTCGCCCCCTCGAGCTGAGCCTCGACCGCGTTCGGATGCACCGCGAATCCGCAGTCGATTGCCGCCACGACCCGCTCGATGGCGAGGTCGCCTTGCGGGCTGACGGATACCTCGAACGCGTGGGCCGCGTACCCACCAAATGTGAAGTGAGCCGCAAATCCGACACCGCGGTCAGCTCCTCTTTTCTTCTTATAATCAATCTCTTTTGAGATAAACTTAAGAAGCTTACTTAATCTCCCCGGGTTGAATGTCGGCCCGCCGTGACCGCTGTATTCGAGCTCTCTGGCCTCTCCCAGCAAATCGAGGCGCAGCTGCAGCGGGTCCTGACCCGTCTCCTCGGCAAGCTCATCCAGGAAGCTCTGGATGACGAATGCATTCGCCGTGTGCGCCGGCGCCCGCCACGAACCACGCGGCAATCCGATCGCATTGTGGAAGTACTCCAGCCGGAAGTTCTCCACAAGGCGGCGCGGAAAATCGTCGGGGTACAGCTCCGGCTTCCACAGGTTCTCGTCCAGCATGTTCGGCCGCCGGTAGTGTTTGCTGCCACTTGCGAGACGCTGCGTCCAGGCCGTGACCTTTCCCTGCGCATCGACGCCCGCGCGCAGCTCGTGCAGGCCTCCGGGACGATAGAAGTCGTTCCTGATGTCGTCGTCGCGGGTCCAGGTCAACTGGATCGGCCAGCCCGTCTGCTTCGAGATCATCGCCGCTTCGGCTACGTAATCGTTCGAGAGCCGTCGGCCGAACCCTCCGCCAACACGCGTCATATCGACACGTATGTTCTCCCGGGGCAGCCCCGTCACGGACGCAGCGGCTCGCGAGGCGCCGCTCGGCGACTGTGTCGGCGCGATGACGTGGCAGCTGTTCTCCCCAACGTGTGCGTAGCAGTTCTGCGGCTCCATTGGCTGGTGCGACACGAACGGCACCTCGTATCGGCGGGTCACGACGGTATCGGCCGTCGACATTGCGGCGTCGAAGTCACCGTCGTCGGTGACGACCTGGCCTTTTGTATCCAGCATCGCCGCGTTCTCGCGCCAGAACGCCTCGCTGCTGTCGCCAGCATTCGGCCCGGGCTCCCAATCGATTTCCAGGGCATTGCGGCCCTTGATCGCCGCCCAGGTCGATGTCGCCACGACGGCCACGCCGCTGGCGAGAATGAAATACGGTTCGCCGGGCTGTGGCCCCTCGATCTTGAACACGTCAAGCACACCGTTGACCTTGCGTGCTGCGGTGTCGTCGAACGATCGGACGCGCCCGTTGAGAATCGGCGAGCGAGCGATCACCGCGTAACGCATGTCGGGCGTTTGCGTGTCGAGCCCGAACTTCGCGTTGCCTGTCACGAGATCGCGGGCGTCGACGGTGTTGCGGCGGGTGCCGACAATCCGGTAGTCGCGCATCGATTTCAGAGGCGGCGCTTCTTGTGGCATCTCGAGTGCCGCGGCAGCTTCGACGAGATCCTCGTACGCAATGCGGCCATCGGTGGCGTCGCATACGACGAACCCGGGCTGCGTCCGACAACTCGCCGGTGGCACACCGAGTCGATCGGCGGCAGCGCGGATCAGTTGCATACGGGCTCGCGCACCGACTTCGCGCATGAAGTCCCAGTTGTTCGTCAGCCCGGTACTGCCGCCAACACCCTGACCGCCGTACTTCCAGGTAAACCCGTCGGCCGTCTTTACGATGCCGAGCGGCATCTGGCGCACCGAAATATCTGACCATTCGACGTCGAGTTCTTCGGCGACCAGCATCGGCAGGGAGGTGCGGATGCCCTGACCGATTTCAGGCTGGTTGCTGCCAATGATCACTTTGCCATCGCGCGTGATTTCGACGAAGTAGCCGATCTGGCGTTCGCCTTCCGTCCCGTCCGCGATGCCGGCATTTGCGATCTCGACGAGAGGCCAGCCCAGTACGAAGCTGCCGGTCACGGTCGAGCCCGCGACGAGGAACTGCCTGCGGCTCAATCGAATCTCAGACATCGGACACCTCCTCGCTGGCAATTTCCGCGGCGCGGTGGATCGCCTTGCGTATGCGCACATAGGTGCCGCATCGGCACAGGACGCTGGACAGGTTTGCGTCGATGTCATCGTCGGTCGGTTGCGGATAGCGCTCGAGGAAATCGACCGTCGCCATGATCTGGCCCGGCTGGCAGTAGCCACACTGCGATACGTCGAGTTCGAGCCACGCTTTCTGCACGGCGTGCAGCTTCCCGTCCGGGGCCGCAAGGCCCTCAATGGTCCGGACCGATTTGCCGTTTGCGGCGTTCACCGGCACGCGGCAGGCAGCGGCAGCACGGCCATCGACGTGGACAATGCAGGCGCCACACAAACCGACACCGCAACTGAACTTGGTGCCCGTGAGTTTCAGGTGATCGCGCAAGACCCAGAGCAACGGGGTGTCGTCATCACCATCAAAGGACACCGGCTGGTCGTTGACCGTAAACGAGATCATGTTCTATCCCCCCTGGCTGTGTACCTGAAGCGATGCACGGCCACCGCTTATCGTTGCACAGTCTGCGCCCTCTCGCGGCGGATTGCATGGCCGTTTAGACGAAGCGTTGCTGTGTCGCGACAGAATGGTCGTCGGAGTGGTCGTAAGACCGCGATCGCGGTCTCGCCATGCTAAACCGCTCCTACGGAATTACTGGCCGCGGGCTTCCGGATGTGCCGCTTTGATATTTTTCGCGGCGAGCCTGACCGTGTCGCGGATCCGCTTCCGGCGCGTCTCGTCCCGCTTTGCGGTCTTGATCCACAAGAGGATGACTTTCTTGGCGGACGAGTTGAAGGCTTCGTAGTTTCTCTTGGCACGCTTGTTTCTCGCCAATGCGGCGGCGAGATCATCGGGCACGATCAGCTTCTCGACGTCATCCAGGAAATTCCAGGAGCCGTCTTCTTTCGCTGCGTCGATCGCCGCCTGGCCGGCAGGCATCATCAATCCGGATTGAACCAGCCTGGCCACGCGTTTCTTGTTGGGCGACGACCAGGTGCCGCCGGGCTTGCGCGCAGACACGAGCAGCATCGTGCGATCGTCGTCAACACGGCGTGTTCGCGCATCGATCCAGCCAAAACACAGCAATTCCTCGACGATGTCGCCGTAGGGGATGTACGCATCCGCAACGTGCTTCTTGTAAGTCACGAGCCAGAATGTCGCCGCCGAATCGTGATTGGCGGCTAGCCACCGACGCAGGGCGGCACGGCTGCGAAACTCCTTGCGTTCGAAATCCGACAAGCTAGCCATTATTTAAAACAATATTTTACGGCTTTTTCCTAATGTGAAGTATCACTACTGTTCCGGCTCCGGATGCTGAACAGGATACCGCCGATCACAACGACCCCGATCCCCGCTACGATGATTAGCGACCCGCGGCCTTGCAGGAACGACTCGCCCAGAAACACGACGGCCGCGACGTACGGCAGCTCTGTTAGCGCCAGCGCCGCCAGGTACCTGGCGAAGCTGTAGCCCAGCGTACCCAGCACATAGCCCGGAATCTCGGAAGGCACTACTGCCTGGAAGAGCAAAACGTGGCCGAAGCGGGCGCGCTTCGTGACGCGTCCCCGCCACAGTGATAGCTGCTCTTCACCGATCAGTGCGCCGGCCACCCGTGGTCCGAGGAAGCGACCGACGCTGTATGACGCAATGCCGCCCAGCAACCAGCCAAACCACAGCAGCAGCGCGGTCGTTACGTCACCCCAGGCATAGATGGCGACAGGCACCAGCACCGCGCTGGAAAAGAACGCAATCATCGCCGAGGCCATCGACAGAAGCACGAACACGGCCATGCCCAGTACAGGCTGCAGGGCGATGACACCCTCGCCCCAGACGATGAGCTGCTGTACTTTTTCGTGCCAGGTATCGGACGCCGCGATCAGGCCGGCCACGATGATCAGACCGCCCGCCAGCAAGGCGGTACGGCGCAAACGGGAGTTCCTGATCAGCTAATCAGCCTCGAACGACTGTTTCAGATGCGCGAGCACCGACGACCAGGCCTTGTCGAAGTACTCGTAGCCGCGATCCCACGCCTCACCGTCCTGCCACTCGTGTGCGTTGAGCTGAACGTTGACGGTGCCATCCCCGTTGTCCCGGAAATACACAATGATCTGGTAAGTTTCGTCGGCGTTGCGAAGTTCCGGCACATCTGGCGGAAACGTCCACGAGAAGGCGAGCATCTGCTTCGGGTGGAACGCTAGGATTCTCGCGCCCTCGCCACCTCGTTTGCCGTTTTCATCCGGCGGCAGGTTCAGGAACCATTCGTAGGGTCCACCGCGCCTCAGCTCGACGTTCGATTTTGCGGATACAAAGCTCAGGCCTTCCGCCGTCGTCCAGGCGTGCCAGACCTCGTCCAGCCCGGCCTCGACGTCAACTTCCTTGACCATCACACGCTCGCCAGCCATAGCAACACCACCTGCGAAAACAACGATAAAGACACAAAGCCGCGCAATCATGTCGCATTCCCCCGTATGTACTCGGCCATGACGGGATCCACGAGCTCCCAGCGGCCGTCCTCATTCTGCCGGATTAGGTCCTCCGTCTCCAATACGTCCTTGGCCAGGCTGCCGGTCGACGCCGAGAGCCTGCAGCGGCTCAGGATCTCGCGCCCGGTCGGGTGTTCCACACGTCCGTCGACGGCCATGCCCACGAGCATGGCACGCTGCGTGGCACTGAGCGTGCGCACCTGGTGCGCAACGAATGCAGCATCTTCAGCGACGATCGCCGCCCAGGTCTCCGTCACTTCCTCTACTGACGGCGGCGTCGCTTTCTGCCAGAGCCGAGAGCACAGTGCATTGACGTAGTAGGGATGCCGGTAGGTCAGGTCCAGGATCCGGTTCGCAATACCGTCGTCGAGGCGCTTGCTCCAGCGCGCACGGGATGCCTTTTCGAGGAACTTCTCGTAGTCGGATTGACCGATGCGTTCGAGAACCATTTTCTGGCAATGCCGGTATAACGGCCGGTCCGGGTTTTCGAACATGTCCGCGAGCAGGTGGCGCTGGCTGCCGGAAAACACGTATGAAATATGCGTGGCACGCTCGACGGCGTGACGAATCGCACCCTCCAGGGTGATGTCGCTGCGACCGTAGCTCAGGCTTGTCAGTTGCTGGAATTCATCGAGCACGAAGACAGCGCGACGATCGACGGCCCGCGCGGCGGCGTCAAGCGCGAGCAGCACATCGGAGATGCCGGTCGCCGGCGTCTCGGGCGCGCGAAGCGCCATCCGGAGCCCCATGGCGCCCACGGAGAATTCCGGCCGAAAGGCGTCGAAGGCGATTTGCAGCAGCTTCTGGGGCTTCTGTCGTCTGGGGACGACGCCAACGCCGAGCTCCGCCGACTCGCGGCGGATCTTGGTTTCCAGGGACTCTGCGTCGTGAACGACGTTGAGGTCCAGCTTGACCGATGGAATCGACGGCCTGCCGCGAGACAAATCGCCGAGCACCTGCTCCACGAGGCTGGTTTTGCCCATGCGGCGGCGCGCCCACAGCCACGTATGCGTGCCATTCCGAAGATTCTCGCGCAGCATTTTCTGCTCATCGGTCCGGTTGCAGTGCGCCGCGCCAGTCGCGATTCCGAGGGGAAACAGGTTTTTTGTGGCGTTCGTCATTGATAGATCGATTGTTGAAGGAGTCCTCTGTCACATTATAACGAATCATAGAATTATGTATCAAATATTTACGATTCGTAATTTTATGAATTTTTTCGACTGGTCACTTTTTCCCATTCCGCCATAAATCATGGTGCAAGCTCTTGTTTCAGCTTATATTCCGTCCCGCATGGAGCATCAGAACAACAACGAAATGAATCAGGCCTTTCTCCTTCTATTGCAGCCCATAGCGCGCCTCTTCCTGCGCTATGGTCGGGGGATCAAAGAGTACCTCGAGCTGTCGAAGACAGCGTTTGTCATTGTGGCGTCCGAGGACTACGGCGTCGGCGGCAGGCCGACGAACGCATCACGCGTCGCTGCGATGACGGGCATTACCCGTCGCGAAGTCCGTCGCCTGCGCGGCAAGATCGATGCGAACCAGGCGGCTGTCACAGAGCAATTGACGCCGGTCAGGGAGGTTATGCTCGCCTGGCGCAGCGATCCGGACTTCCTTGATGACGACAACCAGCCAGCCGTGCTACCGCTCACAGGGCCCGACGCGTCCTTCCAGGGCCTCATCAAACGGCACGCCGGCGACATCCCGGAGGGCGCCATGCGTAAGGAACTCGAACGTATCTCTGCGATAGAGACGGTGGCGGACGGCGTACGGCTCCGTGACCCGAGCCCCGGCGATGGCCTGGCAGAGAAGCGCCTGGCCACGCAGCTCAGGGCCGGCCCCTATCCCCTCCTCTCGGCGATTGCCCACAATCACATGTCCGACAGCCCACTGGAATACTGGCCGATCGAAACGGTGCGCGAGAAGACGATTCGCCGGTCCGATGCAGGTCGTGTGAGAGAGATCGTATCGGGTCGGTTACGGGCAGCGACGACCAATATCGCCGAACTGCTCGACGCGTACGCGGCTCTGCACGCAGGCGATGGCGACGGTGAGCCACGAGTCACGGTGTCAGCCGGCGTCTACTATACCGAGGACGTCGATAGCCCCGACTGAGTTACTGCACGACCAGCTTGATCAGGAATTGCGCCGACGGATCCCCGCTGCCCGCACTTGCCGCAAACGCGCCTTTCGGATTGACCCGGATGTTCGTCACTGCGGGATCGACACCATTTGCGTCGGGCATCGGCTCGTAGTCGAACGTCGACCCGCCATCGTCCGAAAAATCAATGTCGTCGCCGCTGTTGTCCAGCGCCGCAAACGTATAGCTCAGGCCGCTCGACGGCGAGCCATCCTCGAAGCGCAACGGCCCTGCCGTCGATCCGTCGAAGTCAACGACGACGAATGACGTATTCGCAGGGAGCGGGTCAGTAATCACGAGCGAATCCGTGTCTACGCTGCCGGCGCCCGTGTTCGTGATGACGATCTGGTACTGCACCGTCGCACCGGGGATGGGCATCGGGTTCGATGCGCCGTTGATCGGGTCGCTGAGCGTGGTGGCCGCCTTGAGGACGACAAGACTCGGGCTACCGACGGGATTGATCGCGACTGAAGCAACGTCGTTGCTGGCGTTCGGATCGAACTGGCTGAGGAAATCGACAGCCGCCGTATTCGTAATGACGGACCCGCCGGTCCCGGTGTCTATGCTTACCGAGAGCGTTAGAACTGCCGACGCTCCCGCCGGCAACGTGCCTACGAACCAGTCGCCGCTAGCGGCATCGTACGTGCCCTGCCCCGGAGTCACCGATGCCAATGTCACGCCAGCGGGCAGGAGGTCGTTCACCTGGACAACGGTCGCGGGTCCCGGCCCTGAGTTGCTGACGGTAACGGTGTAGCTGATGGTGTCACCTTCGCGCGGCGTCGGGTTGTCGACGGCCTTCGTGAGTCCGAGGTCCGCGGTAATTGACGGCGAAAACGCGAAACAGTCCACCGCCTCGTAGTCACCGCCGTTGTTGATGCTTCGTCCGTTGCTGCCGATACCCGTCGATTTGTCGATCTCGTAGAGGATGCCCTGGGTGCCGCTCGTTCCCCAGAGCTGGCCGCTGGGATCGGTGCCCAGCCCCTCAATGTCAGGCACCGTAATCAAAGCAACGTCTGTCGTTGCTCCGTTTGCCTTGTTGACGATTACCAGCCGATCTGTGCTGCCGCCACTGTTCATCGTGGCGTACATCACGCCGCTGGTTGGATCGACGGCGAGATCGTCGACGATCGTGTGACCGAGCACGGGTTGTATCGGCACGTAGTCGATGCCGGCACCGAACGCATTGGGCACGTGCGCACCTGTTGCCATGTTGATCTGTATGAGGACGTTCGTGCCGCTGCGGCGATGTGAACCGTACAGAACGCCGGTCGACGCATCATAGGTCAGGCCATCAACGTCGCTGAACGTGATACTGCCAAACGCGCCCCCGCCTGTTCCAAAGGTCTGTAGGGATGGTTGAAAGATGCCGGTGGTCGTACTGAGCGTGCCAAGACGGTTTGCATTCGCCGCGTACACGATGCCCGTCGACGCATTGAATGCGATTGCCTCGATCGTGCTGGTTCCGGTGCCCGTGCCAATACTGGTCTCATTCGTTGCCGGGTCGAAATCCGCCGTATCGATGCGAGTGAAGAGGTCATTGCCACCATTGCCGCCACCACTGTCGGCAACGAGGTAGCAAAGCTGGTTGGTATTGAGATTCTGGACCGTCGTCGTCTCGGCGTCCGAATTATTCGGGACGATCGGGTCCGTTTCGTTGCCGCTGACCGTGGCATTGTTCGTAATCGGCCCCGTGCTGAGTGGCGCCGTCAAGGCGATATTGATCGTCGCATTGCTGCCCGCCGTAAGATTGCCAAGGGCACAGGTGACGACACCCGAAACCTGTGCGCAACTGCCCTGCGTCGCTGACGCCGACTGGAAGACCACGCCGGGCGGCAACGTATCAGTCAACGTGACACCCGTCGCGTCTTCGGGCCCCGAGTTGCGGACCGTCAGTGCATAGCTCATGTTGGCGCCCACATTGACGGGGTCCGGCGTGTCGGCTATCGACACGGACAGATCCGTGCCCGACAGCACGACCTGGTAGTCGATCTCGACGAAGTCGAGCCGAAAGGTCTCACGGGTCCCGCCGTAGAGATTGTTGACCCGAAACCGCACCTGCGTACTGGCGCTCGCATACGGCGTGATATCGAATGTCCCCGTCCCCGAATTCGAGCCGACGAGTCCGGTGTAGGTCTGCAGTGTCGTCCACGTGGATCCGCCGTTCGACGACACTTCGAGTACGACGGAGTCGCTGGCGTCAACGCCGCTCGTCGTCCGCCAGTCGAAGCTGAGAGTAGCCGAAGTTGCACCGGCCAGGTTTGCCTCGCGGGCGGCGCTGGGCTGCCCGCCGGTGTTCGGCCGGTCTTCGAGCCGCAGTTCTCCGCCGTTCGTAATCCAGACGTTGCCACTGGTCGGCCCGACCGACGCGCCGTCGACCTCGATCCAGGATCCATTCCAGTTGCTCGTGCCGTCGTTGTTCGCCCAGGTGCGCGACGAGAAGTCGTCGCGCACGGTCGCCGCATTGGCGATCGCGGGTAGAAACGCAATCGCGCAGGCAAGCACTGCGAGCTGTCGGGTACGGGACGTCATTGTCGATCGAATCACTTGCGAGGATCATTTCGCAATCGATCATGAAAGCATTTTTGGCTGAAAAATTAAGGAATTACGTCTCAGAATCCCTGGTCGGCCAGCTCGTAATAGCGTTTCAGGGCCTCACTGGCGCGTCGGTGGCGGCGGTCTGGGCTGCCCTTGAGCGCCTCGACGCTGGAGAGCAGCAGCGGCTCGGCCTCTGTGAAGCGTCCCAGCCGGGTGAGTGCGTCACCGAGTTCTGCTCGGGTCCCGGCAACGAGCAGGTGTTCCGGCGGGAAGTCCCTCTCCCGAATCGATAGCGCCTGCTCCAGCATCGGCAGTGCTTCGTCCGAGCGGCCGGCCGAGGTCAGTACGGCGCCGAGTTCGGTGAGCACCGACGCGGCATACTGCGATTCCGCGCCCAGTGAAGTCTCGTAGATTGCGAGCGCGCGGATCAGGACCTGTTCGGCATCGTCGAGATCCGGTTTGTCATGCAACAACATGCCGAGGCTGGTCAGCGCGTAGGCCACGCGCGGATGATCCGCACCCAGCGCATCCGTATCGAGGGCCAGCGCTTCGCGTAGAGCCCGTTCGCCGTCCGCGAGGTCGCCTTTGTCGTGCAGTAAGGCGCCTTTGTCGACGAGCAGAGCCGAAACCAGGTCGTTCGTCTCACCCAGCACGTCCCGCGTCACGGCAATCGCCTTGTCCATCGTCTTCTCGGCAGCATTGAAGTCACCCTGGGCGCGCTGCAGCGAGCCGAGATTCTGCAGGTAGTACGGAATATCCGGATGGTCCGCTCCCTGGCTCTCCTCGACGATGCGTATCGCCTCCAGCAACAACTCTTCTGCCATGTCCAACTCGCCGCGCCGTCGCACTATTCGTGCGAGCAAGCTTTTTGCTTCGGCGAGTTCCATTTCCTTTTCGTTGCCGAGTCGTGCGAGAAGCTCGGTACCCTCGTTGGCGGATTTCTCGGCCGCCGGGAGTGCGCCCTCAGCGAGGTCGATCTCGGCAAGATTCAACAGGTTCCTGGCCACCCGCGAACCGTCGCCGGCGCGCTGCCGGTTTATCGCCAACGCATCGTCCAGCAGTTCGCGCGCACGCGTGTAATCGGCACGCCGGATCAGCGTCTCGGCCAGGTCATTGCGGGCCTCGGCAACGCTCGGGTGCGTGTCGCCCATCGTGGCTATCCGCAGTTTCAGCGCCTGTTCGAGCATCTCGACGGCCGCCTCGTAGTCGCTGAGGCTGAAGTAAACCCGTCCGATCGTGCCCATCAGCGTCGACTGGATCTGCGGCTTGCCTTCGAGTCTGCTCTGAATTCGGCTTGCGCCCTCGGCGAGAATTTCAGCGGCAGTTACATCCTTGCCACGTGTTTTTGCGGGATCCTGCGACATGAAAATCTCCTCCAGGAATTGCGACACCTCTTGCGCCTTGTCGCGTTCTTCCACGATACGCTGATTTTGTACCAGTAGCGTCACCGAGAACACTGCCAGCATAATAACAGCGGCTGCCGCGGCGCCTACCGCGGCGTAGTGCCGCCGCAGAAAACGACCGGTACGGTAACGCCATGAGTCTGCGCGTGCGACGATCGGCATCGACTTGAGGTGCAGCTCAATGTCGTGCGACAGGGCGTTGACGGATCGATAGCGCCGCTGTGGCTCCTTGCGCAAGGCATACAGAATGATCGTGTCGAGATCGCCGCGCAGCCGGCGCGCAATCTTGTCCGATCGGCTGCGACGGTAGTCGGCAAGCTGCTCGTCCGCTTCGCTGAGCATGCGCTGACTCGGCGTTTGCACTTCGTGGTGGACGACCATCTGCGCGAATGCACGTGGCGACATGTCCTCGTCAATCGGGTGCGCTCGCAGTCCTGTCAGCAGCTTGTACAACAGCAATCCGAGCGCGTACGTATCGGTCGCCGTCGTCGCCTTTCCGCCGAGCACCTGCTCGGGCGCCGCATTCTCGGGCGTCAGGATCACAGCGCCCTCGCGCGTCAGGCCGTCGGTTGCCATGCCGTGGGTGTCAGTCAGCTTGGCGATGCCGAAATCCAGCAGTTTCGGCGTGCCGTCATCGGTGACCAGGATATTCGATGCCTTGATGTCCCGGTGGATGATCAGATTCTGGTGTGCGTGGTGCACGGCTGCGCATATCGTCTGGAATAGTTGCAGGCGTTCGTGGATATCAAGTCTGTGGGTGTCACAGTAGGTGTCTATTCGAACCCCGTCGATGAATTCCATGACGAGATAGGGAATTCCCTCACTGGTCGTGCCACCGTCCAGGAGCCGCGCAATATTGGGGTGGTCGAGATCCGCGAGGATTTGCCGCTCATTGCGAAAGCGCAACTCGGTTTGCGGGTCGACGAGACGATGCCGTCCCAGTTTGATCGCGACCCGTTGCTCGAACTGCTCGTCGGCGCGCTCGGCAAGGTACACCATACCCATCCCGCCGGAGCCAATCAGTCGTTCAACCCGGTACGGGCCGATCATCTCGCCGCGGATGCTGTCCTCGCCGGTGGACATCGCTCCGAAAGCGCGCGTCATCGTATCGACGATAGTCTGTTCTACCGCCTCATCTATCGAGGGGTTCGCCGCAACAAGTGACCGTACATAGTCCAGCAGGTCTATGTCGTTGCCGCAGGAAGACACCAGGAACGCGTCCTGCTCGGTGACGTCGAGCTCGACCGCCTGGTTGAAGAGCTCCTCGATACGCTCCCAGCGCTCCGGACTGAACTCAAGCTGTGCCGAGTTCATTTGCCAGCCATGCTTTCGCGAATCGAAGGTCGCGATCCACGGTTGCCGCGGACACGCCAAGCGCGGCAGCCACTTCGTCGTAAGTCATGCCGCCAAAAAAATGCAGTACGAGGATGTCGCTCTTGCGAGCGTCGATGCTGGCGAGTTTCTCGATTGCATCGTCGACATCCGTAATCGAGGCGCTGCCGCTTCCGGCTACGCGTTCCTCGTGCAGGGTCACCGCCGCGGCACCGGCACCTCGCTTCTGGCTGCGTCGGGCACGTCCGTAATCGGTGAGTATCCGACGCATCGTTCGCGCCGCAAGCGCGAAAAAATGGGCCCGGTCCTCGAAAGACACCTCGCCTTCGGCGAGCCTCGCGTAGGCTTCATTGACGAGCGCCGTTGCCTGCAGCGTATGACCGGGTCGTTCGGAACGCAGGTGGCGTGCAGCGATTGCACGCAGGTCGTCGTACACGAGCGGCGTCAGCTGCTCGAGCGCATCTTCGTCACCGCAACGCCAGTCGTGCAGCAGGCGGGTAACTGATTGCGAGGGCGTCATGGATCTTCCGTTGATATCAAATCGCCATTGAGACCGCAATGGTATGCAGTAGACTGTGATTTGTTCACCGACCGAGTCACAAGCCAAGGAGACAGCGCTATGCCACCGGCAGTCGATCAACCCCCACAATTGCGAACCCTTCTAGCCGCCGGAGCAGGCGGATTCCTCGGTGCAGTCGCTGGCGTCGTCGCCGCAACCACGTTGATGGGAAACGGCGACGAGGGTGGCAGCAAGGCCTCACTGCAGAACCAGGCTGAACAGCCGCAACGGTTAGCCATTGTGGAGCACGAGACACGCTAGAAATTAGCGGCGGCGTGAGGGAATTCTCGCGCCTTCTACGCTATACAGGGCGTGGACAAAAAGGAAAAGCGGTACTGCTTGATCGACCACGCCAACAAGCGGTCTGACAAGTTGCGCAAGAATCCCAATCGCGCCTCCCTGCAGGCAGCGCGGTCTCGTCGTGTGCTGCCGTCCGAACTCGGCCGGGATGACGTGCCCGGGATCGACGAAGAAGCGGCTGAAAATGGCTGAATAAAATCAGCAAAAACATATAAATAAGTAAATCTCTTAATGTTATTTATCAGTATGCTGCCTCGTACCCAGCACGAAGACGTTGCCTGACAGGACGAGCGCGCTGCCGACAATCAGCGCGGCATCGACCCGCAAACCCTCGAACAGCGTCGATAGCACCAGCGCAACGACCGGGAACATAACCGTCGTATACCCGGCACGGTGCGCGCCGATGCGGCCCAACAGTGTCAGGTAAGCCCAGAACGCAATAACCGATCCGAACACGGCCAGGTAGGTCAGGGACACGACGTACGACACAGACCATTCGAAGTTGAACGAGTGACCGCCGGCCAGCGCGAATCCCAGCGTCCACAACACACTGTAGAACATGCCCCAGGCGTTGGCCTGGATCACGGGAATGCCGTCCATCTGTGCACGCTGCGACACCATGTTGCCGAGCGACGCGGACAGCGCCCCCAGCAACGCCATCAGGCAGCCAAGCAGGACCTTGTCGCTAAGGGAAACTTCTCCGACCTGCGGTCCGAACAGGATGACGATGCCGGCGATGCCGAGCGCAGCTCCGAACAGTACCGGCCACCCCGCCCGCGTGCCGAAGAACAGCCGTGCAAACAGGATGTTCATCCAGAGCATCGACGAGAACGTGATCGCCGCCAGCGCGGACGTTATGTGAACCTGCGCGCGATACGCGAGCACGTAGTTGAGGCTGAACTGCAGCAGCCCGAGAACGATGAAGAACAGGTGCTCTCGCCAGCCGTACCCGAGCGGTATACCGCGGGTGCGGCACCAGGCGAACATCAGGGCAGCGGCCAGGATGTACCGATAAACGATCGAGACTTCGGGAGCGACCTCGCCGAGCTGGAACTCGATCGCAAACCACGTCGAGCCCCAGATCAGCACCGAGACGATGTACAGCGCGCTATTGCTCATCCCGGAGCAAGCGGCCGTCGCTCGCGGTCAACCACACACGATTTCCGGGTACCTCGGTCTCCAGCGGTAGTCTTCGATCAGCTTCTCGAGGTCGTCCTCTTCGACGCTCGCGACGCCATCCTTGCAGGCCTGTCTCGCGACCTCGAGTCCGACGTGACCGCAGATATCCCATAGATGACCAGCTTCCGGCATCAGGCAGTTGTGATCCAGATCGCCGAGACTGAGAGTCTCCGCGAGTGCCGTCGCCGAAACACCGATCATGTTGTCGGTTACCACCGACGCGCCGCTGACGATGGCGCCGAGCCCGAGTCCCGGGAATATGAACACGTTATTGGCCTGACCGATGCGTTGCTTGCGCCCGGACACCTCGACCGGATCGAACGGGCTGCCCGTGGCGACGAGCGCTTTGCCATCGGTCCATTTCATGATGTTCTCCGGCAAGGCCTCGCACTTGGTCGTCGGATTCGACATCGGCAGGATCACCGGCATGTCGGTGTTGGCCGCCATCGTGCGCACGACTTCCTCGGTGAAACTGCCAGGCTGGCCGGACGTGCCGATCAGCACGGTCCCGCGGAATGCCTTGACGATCTTCTCGAGGTCCATCAGCTCGGCCGGGTCGAGACCGAAATCAGCGACCACCTCGGCCGGCAGCGCGAGCTTCTGCTTGTAGTCCTCCATGTGTCCGCGGCCATCGTAGATAACGCCGCGGCTGTCCGTGGCCAGGACCGAAAGCCTGACCTCTTCGTCGGAAAGCCCCTCGTCGCGCAGGTGATCGCGTATGCGCTTGGCGATGCCCATGCCCGCGGCGCCGGCGCCGTGAACGATAAAGCGATGGTCCCTGAAGTGCGTATTGCTGATCCGGCACGCTGCATAGACTGCCGCGGCTGTGACCGCGCCCGTCCCCTGGATGTCATCGTTGAAGGACGGCAGGGATTTGTGGTGTCGCGCGAGGATGTTGAGGGCATTGTCCTTGCGGAAGTCTTCCCACTGAATGATCGCTCTCGGGAATACCTTCTTCACCGCGTCGACGAACTCGTCGATGATCTCGAGATACTCCTCGCCTTGCAGCCTCGGGTGGCGATAGCCGAGATAGAGCGGGTCGTTCAACAGGCCCTGGTTGTTCGTGCCGACATCGAGACTGACCGGCAGGGTCTGCGCCGGATGGATACCGGCGCCAACGGTGTACAGCGCAAGCTTGCCAATGCTGATCGCCATGCCGCCTACGCCCTGATCACCGATCCCCAGGATTGCCTGGTTGTCGGTGACCACCATCAGGCGAACATCGGAATACGGCGCCGACGTCCTCAGGACTTCTTCGATGCGTCCCTTGTGGTACGGCGAGATGAACAGGCCGCGGCCACGCCGGTAGACGTGCGAAAAGAAGTGCGACGCCGCGCCCACGGTCGGTGTGTAGACGATCGGCATCAGCTCCTCGAGATGCATGCTCAGAACCTTGTAGAACAGCACCTCGTTACGGTTCTGCAGCTGCGACAGGTCGATGTTGCGGCCAACCGGGTCCGGGTTGTAAATGATCGAGGCATACAGGCGCTCCGCCTGTTTCTCGATCTCGTTGAACTCCGCCGGGAGCAGGCCCTCAATGCCAAACGTACGCCGCTCCTCCGGTGTAAAACCGGTGTCCTTGTTGCAAAGCGGATAACGAAGCAGCTCGGGGCCGCTCTTGTTCACGAACAATCGATCACCCGCAGGTGAGCGTTCCAGCTTGAAGTCTTCCATTTAGGTCAATCCGGCATTTCTCAACGGTAATTCCCGAATGCGCTTGCCGGTTGCCGCGTAGAAGGCGTTCACGATCGCTGGTGCGATAGGCGGTACGCCCGGTTCGCCCACGCCGCCCGGCGGTGCATCCGATTCCACGATGTGCACATGGATTGCCGCGGGTGCCTCGCTCATGCGGACGACCGGGTACGTGTCGTAGTTGCCTTGCACGACTGCGCCGGCCTTCGCAGTGATCTCTCCGTGAATCGCAATGCTCATTCCGAAGATCCCTGCGCCTTCCATTTGCGAGGCTACGCGATCGGGATTGACAACCAGGCCGGCATCAATCGCAATCCAGAGGTCATGAACAACCAGCCTGCCGCTTTCGTCGACGCTTACCTCGGCAACCGTAGCGACATAACTCAGAAACGAGCGGTGCGCAGCAATTCCGAGTCCACGCCCCTCGGGCATCACCCTGCCCCAGTCAGCCATGGCGGCGGCTTTTTCGATGACCGCAGCGAGCCGCCCGGTGTCGATCGGGTGCACGTCGAGCGGAAGACCGTAGTTGAAGTACTCCGCGCCTTCGTCTCCGGGATTTATCGTGCGCGCCGGTAGCAACATCTTCAATAGGTAGTCTTTCGGATCTTCATTGGCGAGGTACGCAAGCTCGTCCATGAAGCCGCACACGCCAAAAGCGTGGAACACGTTGCACACCGAACGCAGCCAGCCAATGCGGAAATGCGCCGGCGCCTGGCCATTCTCGATCCGAAGATTATCGAACGCGTAGGGGTTGTCCGTTGCACCCAGGTCGACTTCCATCCCCATCGGTTCGGTCGCATTGGGCACGAACGTCGAGGCTATTGGCGGGAATGCCGTACGGTGCAGCAGCGTCGTGGCGGCACCGTTCTCGTCCAGTCCAGCCTGGAAGTACTGCGCGCTGACCGCGTGCAGATAACCGTTGCGCACGTCGTCCTCACGGGTCCAGGCGACCTGCACCGGACGCCCGACTTCGCGGGCGAGAAACACGGCTTCGGCAGCAAAATCGGCCTTGGACTTGCGCCCGAAGCCGCCGCCGAGCAGCGTGACATGCGCCTTGACGAGTTTCTTGTCCACGCCGAGCAGCCCTGCAATCGTGTCCTGCACCGCCTGCGGGTTCTGGGTGCACGACCAGACCTCGGCGCCGCCATCGTTCGTCATCCGGGCAACCGCGCACGGCGGTTCCATCGGCACATGCGACAGGTAAGGCGCGTAATACATGGCTTCATGCGTACTCGCTGCAGCAGCCAGGCCTTCGTCGACGTTGCCGCGGCTACGTTTCTGCGTCCCGGGCGCCCTGGCCGCGGCCTCGAGCGTTTCCCGGAATTCTTCGGAGTCGTGCGAGGCGTTCGCGCCGTAATCCCATTCGATGCGCAGGGCATCGCGGCCCTGCATTGCCGACCAGCTGTCGTAGGCGATGACCGCGACGCCGCCCTGCGTGTTGAAGGCCGGCGGGGTGGTGGCCTCGGGCAGCTGAATGACCTCTGCGACATTGGGCATCGCCTTCGCGGCCGAGTCGTCGACGCTTGCGACCGTGCCACCGAACACCGGGCAGCGCACTATCGACGCGTACAGCATGCCCGGCAACCGGATGTCTGCCGCATACATCGCCGTGCCGGTCGACATATCGAAACCATCGATCGTATCGACGGGCTTGCCGATGTAGCGGTAGTCCTCGGGCGACTTGAAGGCGGCGTTCTCCGGGGTCTCGACGTCCTGCGCCGCATCGACGAGCTCGCCGTAACCGGCGGATCTGCCGCTCGGCTCGTGATGAACCGCGTGCTCCCTCGCCACGCACTCTGAGGCGTCGACGCTCCAGGTTGCGGCGGCGGCAGCGATCAGGGTTTCGCGCGCGGTCGCGCCGGCATTTCGCAACAGGTCGAACTGGTTCCGAATGCTGGTCGAGCCGTCCGTGTTCTGGTCGCCGTATTTCTCGTCACCGAGCGCCTGGATCAGGTTGATCTTGTCCCAGTCGGCCTCGAGTTCGTCGGCGATGACCTGAGGAAGGCTGGTACGGATGCCCTGGCCCATCTCCGACCGGTGACAATAGATGTCCACGATGCCGTCGGAGCGGATGTTGACGTAGACGTTCGGCATTACGTTAGCCGTGCCCGGCGCGATCTTCATCGGAACCGACACCGTCTCGCGCTCGCAGGACGTCGCAAACGTCAGGGCAAAGACCAGGCCGCCGGCCTGGCCGGTGCGCTTCAGGAACTCGCGGCGGCTGATGCGTCTCAGTTCGCTCATCTACTTCGCCTCCGCGGCCTTGTGGATCGCCGCGCGAATCCGCGTGTACGTGCCGCAGCGGCAGATGTTGCCGCTCATCGCAAGGTCGATTTCGTCGTCGGTGGGCTTCGGGATGCGGTCGAGCAGCGCCGCGGCACTCATGATCTGCCCCGACTGGCAATAGCCGCACTGCGGCACGTTGAGCTCGCGCCAGGCAACCTGCACCGGATGGTTGCCGTCGTCGGACAGTCCCTCGATCGTCGTGATCTCTCGGCCCGCGGCGGCGGACACGGGAAGCACGCATGAGCGCATCGGTTGCCCGTCGACGTGCACCGTGCAGCTGCCACACAGCGCCTTGCCGCAGGCATACTTCGTGCCCGTCAACCCGGCAAAATCCCGCAACGCCCAGAGTAGCGGCATCTGCGGATCTACTTCGAGCGTCCGCGCTTCACCGTTGATCGTGAGTTCCACTGCCATTGTGACCCCCTTCGTTCCCGTTGTTCGTGGCGTGAGCCGCATGGTAGCACCGCCGTGCGACATCCGAGCAGAATCCCGAATATCGCACGCCAACTCGTGCAAATTTCAGGATAATCGCCAGATGTTGCAGGGACTGTTGACGTTGCCAGTAATCGTACCGGTGCTGTTCTGGGCGGCGTATCACTATCACAAGGATCGTCACCTGCCGGAGCCCCCGGGAAACCTGCTGCTGTGTTTCGTCATGGGAGTCGCGGCATCGCTCGCGTCGGGCTGGATGTACCTGGCGCTCGAGCCGCTCGGCCTGCGCTATGACGCCGTGGCGCTGGCCGATGACCATACGCTCGGGCTGCTCGCGTATTCGCTGCTCGTTATCGGGCCGATCGAAGAGCTCGCCAAGATTCTGCCCTTCCTGCTCGTCGTCATTCGATTCCGCGAGTTCGACGAGCCGCTCGACGGCATCATCTATGCCTCATTCATCGGTCTCGGCTACGCCGCCGCCGAGAACGTTCACTACCTGCAGTTTCTGACGCCGTTCGAGGCGGTTCTGCGGGGCTTCGCAAGCCCGGTTGTGCACATGCTGTTCGCCTCGATCTGGGGACACCTGATCATGCAGGCGCACCTGTCCTCGCGGTCCGTCCTCGGCGCGGCGACGGCGGGCTTCCTGATCGCCGCACTCGCGCACGGTGTTTACGACTTCATCGTGCTGCTGAGACCGCGATTCGCGCTGCCGATTGCTGCCGTGATGATCGCGGCCATCTGGATCTGGAGACTGAAGCTGATGCACGCGCTGCACCTCGACGCCGTCGAGGCGAGCCGTGAGGAAGAGTGACTCAACCGCGGTTGTAGGGGTCGTTGAACCCGAGGTCCAGGACCGGCTCCTCGAGTGTCAGCTCTTCGAGCGCATCCGGCTCTTCAAGCAGTTCCGAGCATCGCTTCTGGATGTCGGCGAGTTTGAGCGACACGTTCGACTCGGAAAGCGGTACGTCTTTGAAATCC
>JAAUXY010159495.1_pt1 | contig 27670 bp, 30 predicted proteins | sample 7278121 | NCBI WGS metagenome assembly JAAUXY01 (sample SAMN14350117, study PRJNA611818) | marine sediment metagenome | isolation source: surface marine sediment (1.8m) | place: French Polynesia: Moorea | collected 2018-08 | reverse complement strand
GGCAGCGGCTTGCCGTACATGTTGCCGCCCATCCAGCGCAGCGCCATGTAGGCGTGCCCGCATTCGGGAAGTACCAGCGTCTTCGCGCCGACCTTCACGGCCGCATCGATGATTCGCATGCTGATGTCCCGCTGCCAGTCGAGGTTCCCCGACAGCAGGCCGAAGTTGGTGGCCTCGAAGCCGTCGGTCCGGAATGTCCAGCTCTCGCCCGTCGCGTTCAGGATTTTCGCCGTCGCTGCCATCGCGTCCGGATACTTCTGGATCTCGATCGACGACATCACGACCAGCACATCGGCCTCGTCTTCGTCGATATTGATATCGACCTCGTGTTCGTCCTCCATCCACTCGAGGCGGTCTTCGAAGACCTGCGGCGTCACGCCGAGCGGGCTGCCGTCGACCTCGGCACGCTCCGCGACCGCGTGCAGCTCGTGCGGGATCAGGCCGGCCTTGAACATGCCGTGGCGCGCCTGGCTGACGAGCGAGGCGATGTCGATGCCCATCGGGCAGATCAGCGAGCAGCGGCCGCAAACGGTGCAGCTGTCGTACAGAAGGTGCTGCCATTCCTCGAGCTGCTCCGCCGTGACCTTCTTCTTCAGGTTGAAGGTCTTGAACAGCCATGAGAACGGGCTCGACTCGCGCTTGTAGGCCTGCTTGAAGGGCTCGAGCTTCCAGATCGGCGTGTACTTCGGGTCGCCGGTCTGCACGTAGTACTGGCAAACCTCGGCACAGACGCCGCAGTGGATGCAGCTTTCGAGGTAGGTGGCTGCCGTGCGGCCGAAGTCCTTAGAGAAGTGGGTCATGGCCTGCTCGACGCGCTCGTCGTCGCTCATGTCGCCCTGTTTGTCGAAGCGGACTTCTGGTTTCTTGACGCTCAGGCGTTCGCTCTCGAGATCGAATTCATGTTCCGTCGTGCTCATGTCCGCGCTCCCCGACGTTCGAGAATCGCGCCGGTCGTGCCGCGCGACAGAAAGATCATGTAGGTGTGTGCGAGTTTGCCGAACGGGAACCAGAGCATCAGCAGGGCGACGCTGAACAGGTGAATGGCGATCAGCGTGTCCTCTTCCAGGCCGAAGCCCAGCGGGATGCAGAGGCCCGTGACGAGCGGCAGCGCCGTGACGAACCAGCTCATGTAGTCATCGAAATTCGAGATCAGCTTGAGCACCGGGTGCGTCAATCGCCGGTACAGCATGATGAGCAGGATGCCGACGGTGGCGATACCGACGACGTAGATGACGACGTCGGGAAGCCCCGGCCAGCCGATGCCGAGAAACGCAGCCCAGTTTTCGATGTGCGGCTTGAACAGCAGGATGGCTGTGAACAGGCCGATGTGCATCGTGTAGCCGAGCGTCTTCAGGTGGAAGTTCTCTTTCTTGAAGTCCGGCGCCCCGAGACTGCGGGTCCAGATGACCTTTAACGCCGCTGGAAGCCCGCCGGGCTGGCGCGGCTCCGAATGGTCCGGCTTGTCCTTGTGCAGCAGGATGCCGATCAGCCGCCACGCGGAGCCTGCGATCATGACGAAGAACGAGTACAGAAGCGCCGTCTTGGCGATCTCGAGCAGTTCCATCGAGGGTCCCCGATTTGTTGTTTATTAGGAAACCCTAATGGACGGTCGGGGCTCGCGCCATAGCGGATAACCGTATTGCGATCAGGGCGTATCGATGGGGAAGCCGGCCTGGTTCCACGCGATGATGCCGCCGGCCATCGAGCGGACGTTGCGATAGCCGAGCGCCGCCATGGTCTCGGCGGCGAGCGCCGAGCGTCCGCCGGTGCCGCAGTACAGCACGATGTCCTGGTCTTCGGGCGCAATGCCTTTGTCCTCGCGGACCTTGTCGACGAGCCCGTGCACTTCGAACTCGAGCATGCCGCGCGGCAGCAGGTACGACCCCGGAATGTGGCCGCGCTGGAACTCCACCGGCTCGCGAATATCAATCAGCAGCGTGTCGAGTTTCAGGCACTCGTGCACGTCCCTGACCGAGCACTCCTTGATCGTTGCCTTGGCTTTCGCGACGAGGTCTGCGGGATTGGTCAGCATCGTGTTCTCCGTGTGACGCTTATTCGGCGTCGTCCTTCTTTGCATAGGGATTCGGCGGCATCAGGTCGGCCGGGATCGCGGCGCGGCGGCGGTCTTCCGCCGGCGGGTAGTTCTCCGCCAGATACGTCACGATGCGCTGCTCGGTCTCGGCGTCGAACTGCCAGAGATTTTGCTTCTTCTGCATCCAGCGGATCATGTCGAGCCATTGATCGGCGTCGCCACGCTGGTGGGTAATGAGTTTGGTCGAGTGACAGGCGATGCAGTTGTTGCGCACGATTTCCCAGTCGCCGGTCTTCTTGAGCCCGGTGAACGCATCGATCTCGACGTCGTCGGCCGATGCCACGGCCGCAAGGCCCAGCATCATGATCGCGAAGGCCAGCCGGTGACGCGTCATGCGACCTGGACCGCGATGCGGTGGCAGGCGTTGTTGAGGTAGCCCTTCGGGTTCCAGCCCGGCAGGACCATCGGCTGCGCGACGCCGGCATCGTCAGTCGCGCGCGCCCAGATTTCGTAGTAGCCGGCCTCGGGAAACTCGACGCTCGCACGCCAGTGCTGCCACGCGAGCCGGTTGGCCGGCTTGTCGAGCTCGGCCTTCTGCCAGGTCGCGCCGAAATCGGTCGAGACGTGCATCCTGGCGACCTCCCGGTCGCCCGCCCATGCGTGGCCGCGAATGGCGAGCGCCTTGCCGAGCTCGTGCTCGATGCCGGACTTCGGGAACGTCACGAGCGACTTCACGGGCATCGACTCGATGATGCACATGTCCTCGTCGGGAACGCTGGAGCCCGGGGCCACGGGCGAGCAGGGCACGCGATACGATGTGCCGGTCATCTTGGGCCCATCGTGCACCTGGTTGCGCACGACGATACGGTTGAGCCACTTGCCGCAGACCGAGCCGGGCCAACCGCCGATCACGAGCCTCAAGGGGTGGCCATTCATGTGCGGGATATCTTCGCCGTTCATGGCCCAGGCAATCAGCGATTCCTTCTCCATGGCTTTCGCCACCGGCACGCCGCGGGAGATCGGCGCCTTTGTCGTGTCGCCGCTCGCGTGCGCATCCGCACCGTAATAGGCGACATAGACCGCGTCATCAGTCAGGCCAACGTCTTCGAGCACGTCCTTCAGTCGTACACCCGTCCACTCGGGGCAGCCCACGGCACCGACCGACCACTGGTTGCCTGACGCTGGCGGCACGAATTCGCTGCGGCCGTTGCCGCCGCACTCGAGCTGCAGCTGGTAGGTGTAGTGTTTGAAGCGTTTCTTCAGTTCTGCGATCGAGTACTGTTTGGTCGCCTTCACAGACTCGCCGCCGATCTCGATCATCCACGTTGCGGGATCGATGTTGGCCATCGCAGGCGGGCGACCGTTGTTGCGGATGAACAGGTATTTGCCCGGCGTTACCGCGTCGTCGAGCAGGTGCGCCGGCGTCTCCGCGTTCAGCGGCCGGTCGTTGAGGACGACAAGCCCTTCCTTGCCCGGGATGCTGAAACTCTCGCTGGTCTGCGCCAGCGCTGCAGGAATAAGGCCGCCCGGCATCAGGTGCGCGAACGGAATGGATGCACCGACAGCGGCCGACATCGCGGCGAGGCCGCTGCCTTTGAGAAAACCGCGCCGCGTCAGCGGATCGCTCTTGCGGCCCCAGACGAGTTCGTCCGCCTCGATCGGGTCCTTGCCGTAGAGTTCGTGCAATCCGCGCTCTTTCTTCGCCATGCGTGGTTCCTCGCCTAATACAGCAGCATGATGAGGCCGATACTCACGCCGCCAACGAGCAGCGCGGAGAACAAGCCGACGCCGAGCGGCTTCAGGCCGATGTCCCTGAGTCCCTTGATGCTGGTGCCGAGCCCGACAGCGGCCATCGCGATGCCCAGGCAGAACTCGGCGAATTCCTTGGTGTGGCCGACGATCGCTTGCCACTGCTCGGCCGGGATGAAGCCGAAGGCGGGATCGCCCATGTCACCGACCGTGCGAATCAGGCTCATGATTGCGAAGCCAACGACGAACAGCGGGATCATCGTCCACCATTTCGGTGGTTCCGTGCCGTCGCTGTGATTGCGGTGGTAGACGATGCTCATGAGCGGGATCACGAGCAGCATGCCGAGGTTTCGAACCAGCTTGGTAACGGTTGCGACATCGAGCGCGGCCGGGTCGTCGTAGTACTGCTGGTAGACGAGGCCGGCACCGGCGACCTGCGCAGTCTCGTGCACGGACGTACCAAGGAACAGGCCGGCCGCGAACGGGTCGCCGTTGAAGATCCAGTGTCCGGCAAACGGGTACACGAGCATTGCGAGGACGCCGAACAGGGTTATGCAGGCGACGGCGTAGCTGACCTCGTCATCGCGGGCGGCGATGGTCGGCGCCGTGGCGACGATGGCGGTGGCGCCACAGATACTCGTGCCGACGGCGATCAGCGTACCGAGCTTGCCGGACAGGCCCAGCCGTCGGCTCAGGTGTGTCACGAGCAGCAATGCCGCGCCTACCGTGCCAATGATCACGGGGAGGCTCTTCAGTCCGATGGCACCAACCTCGCCGAGGCTCAGGCGGATGCCGAGTAAGACGATGCCGAACCGCAGCACGCGGACGAGCCCGAAGCGGATGCCCGGCTGCAGGGCAGTCGGCAGGGTAAACGTGTTACGGATAAGGATGCCGAGCAGGATCGCCATCATGATGGCGCTTATCGGACTTTTCGGGAGTCCCATCAACTTGACGCCGATCAGTTCCGACAGGTACTGACCAGCGACGGCAAGGATCAGGGCGAGAATCAGTCCGGGTAGAACGGCCATGCGTGCGCGGTCGCCTTGAGAATAAACAAATTGCGAACGGGCGTGGAGCTAGCTCGCACGCCCGCTGGTGACAACGATCAGGCTGCCGTGTGCTTGATCAGGAACCGGTAAACCGAATCGTTTTGCGAGTGCTCGACGAGTTCGTTACCGGTCTGACGGCAGAAAGCCTCGAAATCCGCGACCGACCCCGGGTCGGTGGCGAGAATCTCAAGTGTGCCGCCGCTCGGCACTTCCTTGAGCGCCTTGCGCGCCTTGAGTATCGGTAGCGGGCAGTTCAGGCCCTTTGCATCCAGCGTGTGATCCGCCATTTTGTTTTGCTCCCCAGGTTTTTTCGTATTAGATGAACAGGTTGATATCGGCCTGCGTTGCGCATTCGATGTAGGTCGCGGCGCCGCCAAGTTCCGGACCTTCGATCATATCGTCGAGGCTGTACTCGAACAGGTCCATTGTCATCTGGCAGGCGATCATGCGCACCTCCGCATCGACCGCGAGTTCGCGCAGGTCCTCGATGGAAGCCACGCCCTTCTTGTTCATGAGATTCTTCATCATCTTCGAGCAGGCCGCGTCAACGCCGGGAATCGCCGTCAGAAGATTGGGCAGGCCCATGTGCATGCCCATCATCGGCATCTTCATGGCGGGGTTACCCGCAGCCGTCAGCTTCAGGTCCAGGTCCTTGAGCAGGAGCGGCAGGCCGTAGAAGGTAAAGAACATCGTAACCGGCACGCCCATCGCGGCGGCAGTCGTTGCCAGGATAAAAGGCGGGTACGCCCAGTCGAGCGAGCCTTTCGTCACGATGATCGACATGCTCTTGGTTTCGGGCGCGGCGACGGGTGCTTCGCCCGTCGACTGTATAGCGTGAGCTTCGGTGGACATGGTTCAACTCCTCCCCGAGTGATCGTTCGTCCGGTTGTACATATTAGAATATCAGAATTGCCTTAATTAGTGGGATAGAATATTCTCGAACGCATGTTGGGGCATGCATCCGTTGCCACTTTGCCGCTCTCCGGGCGGCCCGTTTTCGTCGGTAGCGAGGTATTTCGCCGGGCAGCGTTTGGTTCCAATCACCCCCTGAACCTCGTTCGACATGCGACTGTCGTGGATCTGTCCCGCCTGCTCGGCTGGCTCGACGATACGAATTTTCGTTCGATCACGCCGGCAACGACCGGGCAGCTGCTTGAATTTCATGATCGCGCCTACTTAAAGGCCCTTCAATACGCAGACTCCGAAGGCCGCGTGGCCCCCGACGTCCGCACGCGTTACCAGGTGGGCACGCTCGAGAATCCACTGTTTCCGGGCCTGTTCGAGCGCGCTGCGACGACGGTCGGCGGCTCGATAGAGGCCGCGAGGCTCGCGCTCGCAGGGCACGTCGTTTTTCACCCGTCCGGCGGTACCCATCACGGGCGCCGCGATCGCGCCTGCGGCTTCTGTTATTTCAACGATCCGGTCTTCGCGATCCTGACCCTGCTCGACGCCGACCTCGAGCGCGTCCTCTATATTGACCTGGATGCGCATCACGGTGACGGCGTGGAGGAGGCGTTCTTCGAGGACGATCGTGTCACGACGGTGTCGGTACACGAGGAAAAGCGCTGGCCCTACAGCGGCAAGGGCTCTTACCCGCAGGCCAGCGCTTTCAATATCCCGGTGCCGCGCGCGTTCAACGATTCCGAACTCGAATTCGTCATGGACGAGGCGGTGATGCCGCTCGCCGAGTCCGCCGACGCGCTCGTGCTGTGCTGCGGCGCCGATGCCCTTGCGGGCGATCCGCTGTCCGGCATGGAGCTCACGAACGTTGCCCTCTGGGACGCGGTCGATCGTCTCGTTGCCCTCGGCAGGCCCACGGTCGTGCTGGGCGGCGGCGGTTACAACCCGTGGACGCTGGCGCGTTACTGGGCGGGACTATGGGGACGGCTCTCCGGCCAGCAGATACCCGAGCGCCTGCCGGACGAGGCGATCGAACTCCTACGCGGTCTCGAGTGCGACCTGGTCGACGAGGAAGATGTCGATCCCCACTGGCTCACGACTATGGCGGATACCCCGTATCCCGGACCGATCCGCGAATCCCTAAAATCCACCGTGGGCGCCATTGACTGGCGTAAACACGCAGGAGCCTGAGGAGATCCGGTGAGCTGGCTTGACGCGATTGCTGACATCGAAGACCTCGAGGACGCCGAGTTCGACCGTGGCCTCGTGCAGCGCTTCGAGGAGCGCGCGGCAGAGGTTCGCCGGCGGCCGATCCGCTTCTCCACACCGACCTTCAAGGAGTACGCGAGTACCGAGCTAAAGGGCTGCGGCAAGAACAGCTTTCCCGCCTTTTCGATCACAGGCGGCGCCTGCGGGCTCAACTGTGATCACTGCCAGAAGAAGATCCTCGAGCCGATGATCCCGGCGACGCGCCCGGAGATCCTCGATGCGAAGGTCCGCGAACTGATCGACTCGGAAGGCCTGTCGGGCTTCCTGCTCTCTGGCGGCTCGAACAAGCAGAACGAGATTGCCTATGGGCGGTATCTCCCGGTCGTCGAGAAGCTCAAGCGCGATTTCCCGGACCTGAAGGTGGCGATCCACAGCGCACTGATGGACGAGCCTCGTGCGAAAGCGATGGAGTCCGCCGGTGTCGACACGGTGATGATGGACGTCATCGGCGCCAACGAGACGATCCGGGATGTCTACAAGCTCGATCGGCCGGTGGAGGACTTCGAGGCGACGCTCGCCGCGCTCTGCTCGACGTCGATGGAAGTGACGCCGCACATCGTCGTCGGCCTGCACTACGGCAAAATACTCGGCGAGGCCAACGCGCTGGATATCGTCAGCCGCTATCCCGTCACCGCGCTGGTACTGGTCGTGATCATGCCGTTCTACGCGAAGCCCGGCACCTTCGAGACGCCGGCGACGAGCGACGTCGGCGAGATCTTCCTCGAGGCACGCGAGCGCCTGCCCGAGCAGCAGGTACTGCTCGGCTGCGCGCGGCCTCCCGGCATGCACAAGCGCGTAACCGATGCCTACGCGATCATGGCAGGCCTCGACGGCATCGCATTCCCGGCCGATGGCGCCGTCTCGGTGGCGCACACGATAGGCCGGCCCTTCGAGCAGGCGCACTCCTGCTGCTCGATCAAACTCGGTAACGGTTCGAAACTGGCCGTCGCGAATTCCTGCGCGGCGTAGAGGAGCATCCCATGGGTTGCATCGAGAACAAGTCGACGCCTGCCGCCAACGGCCCCGGCGCGGATTTCAATGCCTTCGAAGCGATGCAGCCGCGTCCGCCCGAGAAGACGCCGATGGACCGTCGCAATGGCAAGCACGTCAAGGCGAACGACATTCCGCCCGAAGGCGTCTACCTGCCGAACAACAACTTCCAGGCACCGCACATGGTGTCGCCCGAATACGTGCAGCTGTCGACCGCCGCCGCGATCACGCTCGGCATCATGGGCGGCCGCATGCACGGCTGCGAATGCACGCGCTGCCTGAACCTGCTGTTGACCTACCCGGAGGGCTGCCGCGCGAACTGTGCGTACTGCGGTCTTGCACGTCACCGCGAGGCGGACCGCGACTACGCGGATCGCAATTTCATTCGCGTCGACTGGCCCGCCGTGCCGATGGCCGAGATCGTCGACATCGTCGCAAAAGATCCCGAGGCCAGTGACTTCCATCGCATGTGCATCTCGATGATCACGCACCCGCGTTCCGAGGACGACACGTTCACGGTGCTCAAGCAGTGGACGGACAAGATCGATCCCGAGGCGATTCCCGTTTCGATCCTGTCGAACCCGACGACGATGACGCGCGACGACGTGCAGAAGACCCGCGACCTCGGCGCCGACATCTTCACGGTCGCGCTCGACGCCGCAACGCCGGAGGTGTTCGACCGCACGCGCGGCAAGGGCGTGCAGTCGCCGCATAAGTGGTCCAAGTACTGGGAGGTCTTGCAGGACGCAAAGGACATCTTCGGCACCGAGAAATTCGGTGCTCACATCATCGTCGGCATGGGCGAGACCGAGAACGAGGTTCTGAACCTCGTTCAGGAGCTCGTCGACATGGGCGGCCACAGCCACATGTTCTGCTTCTTCCCGGAGCAGGGCTCCCTCATGGATCATCTACCGGCGACGCCGCGCGACCAGTGGCGACGCGTGCAGTTGGCTCGATACCTGATCGACTATCGCGGCGTGCGCGTCGACCAGATGCGCTTCGACGACCTGGGCCGCGTGAAGGACTTCGGACTGCCGACCGGCGAACTCGACGACGTCATCAATGAGGGCGTCGCGTTCCGCACCTCGGGCTGCCCCGGCAAATTCCGCGACGACATCTCGGCCTGCGACCGGCCCTACGGCGATTCGCCGCCGAGCGATATCGCGAGCTATCCGTTCCAGCCGAAGAAGAAGGACCTGAAGAAGATCCGCAGGCAGCTCGACATTCCTGTCCACGTGGAGTCGTGATTAGCGATGGAGAAGCCCGCCTTCCGAGTCATCGATACGGGCGTCCGTGAGGGCAGGGCGAATATCGCCTTCGATGCGGCACTGATCGAGGAGCGCCAGGCCGAGCGCGTTCCCGATACGGTCCGTTTCCTGCGATTTCCGCCGACCGTGCTGATCGGCCGGCACCAGGACCTGAGCCGCGAAGTCAATCACGACTACTGCGAAAAACACCGTGTCGGCACGGTTCGCCGCATCACGGGCGGCGGCGCGATCTACCTCGACGAGGGCCAGCTGGGTTGGGAGCTCGTCTTCCACCGCTCCTCGCTGGGCATCGCCGCGCTGCCCGATCTCGCGCGCGAGATCTGCAATGCGGCGGCGCTGGGGCTCAGCAAGCTCGGCGTCGACGCGAAGTTCAGGCCTCGCAACGACATCGAGGTCGGCGGCCGCAAGATCAGCGGTACCGGCGGCTTCTACGATGGCGATGTCCTGATCTACCAGGGCACCGTGCTCGTCGATATGAATCCGCAGCGCATGGTAAACGCGCTCAGGATTCCCGAAGCCAAGCTCGCGAAACGCAAGCTCGACTCCGGCGCACAGCGCGTCGTGACGCTGAAAGAACTGCTGGGGCCGGAGCTGCCGGATCTCGAAACGATCAAGGATGCGCTGCTGCTCGGCTTCGAGGAAGGCCTCGGTATCGACGTCGCGCACGGTGAGATCACCGCCGCCGAGGAGCACCTCGCGGAGCGCTACTTCGACGAGGAGATCGGCAAGGACGATTTCGTCGCCGAGATCGACAACCCGGCTTCCGAATCAGACGTGCTTGCCGGCAGCCATACGGGTGCGGGCGGCACCGTCGATGCCTATGTCAAACTCGAAGGCGCAAAGCAGAACAGGCTGCAGCGCGTGCTGCTGTCCGGGGACTTCTTCGTGACGCCGCCGCGCGTTGTCTTCGACCTGGAAGCGCGTTTGACCGGCGTCGATGTCGATGAGGTCGACAAGACGATTGACGCGTTCTTCGAGGACACGGACGTCGGCATGCTGAGCGTGACGCCCGACGACTTCCGGTCGTCGATCAAGAGCGCGATCAACGGCGAGGCAGGCAATGGCTGAGTGCAGCGACTGTAATGACGCCTTCAAGCTGGCGGGCCGGACAGGGACGCCGATGAACGTTGTCGCCGTCGTGCAGCACACGGCCGGCGAGTACCTGGGACTCATCGAAGACCATCTCGAGGGTCGGCGAATTCGGTTCCAGTATTTCCGGCCGTTCGCCGGCGGGCGCAAGCTGCCGGCCGCCGACGTACCGGCCGACGCGTTGATTCTGCTCGGCGGCGGGCCCTGGGGCTCGGCTGGTGCCCGCGACCTGCCGACGCTCGCTGAAGAGGTCGCCCTGACGAAGGCGATGCTGCACAGCGGTACGCCGGTCATAGGCTTCGGGCTGGGTGCGCAGATACTGGCAATCGCAGCGGGCGGCGGCGTCGAGCCGGCCGAGTTCGTCTTCGAATGTTCAGAGGCGAGCCGCGTGGCCACGGATGCCCTCAACGGCTTCCTGCCCGAGCGTTTCAACGAGGTCGTCTACATGCGTGACTGGCCGGTGCCGCCGGAACACGCCGAGGTGCTCGCAAGCAATGAGCGCGGACGGGTTTCCGTGTTCCGCATCGGTGCTAATGCTTATGGTTTTGCCGGCAACCCCGGCATTAAGCTCGGTATGGTCGAGGACCTGATCATGGAGTTCGAAGAGGTCCCCGACGGCGCGGCGCTCGAACTGGAACGCCTGCGCGAACTGCAAACGACACTCGAAGACGAACTCGTGCCGATCATGACGGGCCTGGTGCAGTGCACGGCTCTCATGACGTCGCCGAAGGCGGCGGAGGCCAGCGAGGACGTATTGGATAAATCAGTAATTTAGTATATGCTAATTAACTGTTATAAGCCGTTCTGGCTGCTGGGGGGCAGGATACATGGCTGAGAAGCTCATCATCGTGATGGCGAACACCGACCCGCGTAACGGCGAGGAACTCGGTGCGCCGATCTTCCAGGCGACCGTCGCCGCCGCGATGGATTACGAGGTCGACGTCATCTGCACGGCGACGTCGGGCAGGCTCATGAAAAAGGGCGTGGCCGAGGAACTGTTCGTCAAGGAAGGTTCGCCGAAGTCGGTCTACAGCTTCATCCAGGACGCCCATGAAGCTGGCGTCAAGTTCTACTGCTGCTCACCCAACCTCGACCTGTTCGATATGACGAAGGAGGACCTGATCCCGGAATGCGAAGGCATTGTCGGCGGGGCCCACCTGATCGAGGAGGTCATGGAAGAAGACGTCAAGGTGATGACTTACTGAGGAGCTCGCGATGTCCCACTCCACCACGTCTCGCATCCAGGAGCATATCGGTGACCCGGTATCCGATGCACCGCCCGTCGAACGCGAGAAGCTGGAGGAGATATTCCAGGACATCCAGGCTGACCTGCGCTTCGACCACGAACTCAACGGCTGCCTGAACTGCGGCATCTGCACGGCAACCTGTCCGGCCGCGCACTACTACGACTTCAGTCCACGCGAGATCGTCCAGCTGCTCTGGACCGAGAATCTCGAGGGCATTCACGACGCCATGCAGGAGAAGATCTGGTCCTGCGCCCAGTGCTACACCTGCGCCGCGCGCTGCCCGTTCGGCAACTCACCGGGCGGACTCGTCATGCTGATGCGCGAGACCGCGATCAAGCACGGCATGGAATCGGCGAAGAGCGTGCTCAGGCCGTTCAGCCGCGTGATGCTCAAGCTGATCTCGACCGGCAACCAGCTGTCGCCCGACATGATCAACCCCGAAGGCTTCGCCGACTGGGGCCCGAACATCGCCAAGGTCGACGCGCCGCTGACGACCCTGCGCAAAGCCATTCCCATGCCGACGCTGCACACCACGAAGACGGCGTGGGAAGTAAATCTCAAGACGAGCATCGAGCTGTACACGATCTGGGAAGAAACCGGCGTGCTCGACAGCCTCGAGACGATCGACGAAAACCTCTACGACGTCATCTGCGACATCATGGACGAAAAGCGCGACGACTATGAGGACTTCCTTGACGAATTGGAGGACGACTGACACCGGTCGGTAGCGGAGAGAGACATGACGACACAGAAAGGCAACGGCGACGGCGAACGCTTCACCGGCCACGGCGCCGAGTGGACCGACGCCAACCTGAGCAAGGAAGACGCACACGTCGCCACGGTCTGGGTCGACCAGATCATCAACCGGCGGTCGATGCTGACCAACAAGGACCGCGTCGAGGACGTACGCGACGTGATGTGGGAGCTCGAGAAGGACGGCGAGATTCTCGTCCATCGGGTGACCGACGAACACAAGCCGATCACGGTCAAGACGCTGTACGGCTGGGACAAGCGCGTTCCGACTACGCGCCTCTGGCACCACAAGTCCTGCGGCCAGTGCGGCAACATCCCGGGCTATCCGGCGTCGCTCTTGTGGCTCATGAACAAGATGGACATCGAGTACCTCGATGAGACCGACCAGACCTCATGCACCGCCTGGAACTATCACGGCTCCGGCATCGGCAACATCGAGAGCCTGGCCGCCGTGTTCCTGCGCAATTTCCACCAGGCCTACGTCGCCGCGAAGGCGCAGGGCCTGCCCGACGGTTATTTCTATCCCCTCGTGCACTGTGGCACTTCGTTTGGCAACTACAAGGAAGTCCGGGGATACCTGTTGCATTCGGCGAAACTCAGGGAGCGCGTCAAGAAAATCCTCGGCAAGTTGAACCGGCTCGTCGACGGCAAGCTGCTGATCCCGGAAGAAGTCGTGCACTACTCCGAGTGGCTGCACGTCATGCGCCAGGAGATCAAGAAGCACCAGGTCATCGACTGCGACCACATCCGCGCGACCGTGCACCCCGCGTGTCACGTCTACAAGATGGTGCCCGAGGATGCGATCTACGACGACGATATCCTCGAAGGCAATCGCGTCGCCGTGACCACAGGCATCCTCGAGGAGCTCGGTACGCAGGTCATCGACTACTCGACCTGGTACGACTGCTGCGGCTTCGGTTTCCGGCACATCATCTCGGAGCGCGAGTTCACGCGCTCGTTCGCCATCGATCGCAAGATCCGCGTCGCGCAGGAAGAGGCACGCGCGGACATGATGATCGGCCACGACACCGGCTGCATCACGACGCTCGACAAGAACCAGTGGATCGGTGCCGCGGCCGGCAAACCCGTCGACCTGCCGGTACTCGCCGACTGCCAGTTCGCGGCGCTCGTCTGCGGCGCACACCCGTACAAGATCGTCCAGTCGCACTGGCACGCGTCGTCGACCGAGTCGCTCATGGAGAAGCTCGGCATCGACTGGCAGGCGAAGAAAGCCGAGTTCGAGGCCTACCTGAAGGAGGTCGAGGCCGGCAGGGGCGAGACTCTCTATGACCCGCGCAAGATGATCACATCCGGCCCGGGCTTCAAACCCATCGAGAACCAGAAATGAGCAAACCCACACTGATCGTCGGCGCAGGCCCCGCCGGGCTCGCCGCTGCACACAGCCTTGCCACTGTCGGCAAGGAGAGCATCCTGGTCGAGAAAGAGGACATCCTCGGCGGTGCGCCAATACTGTCGGGCTACGCCAAGCTCGTGCCCTCGGGCGAATGGGCGAAGGACGCCATCGGCGGCATGGTGAAGCGCGTCGAGGACGAGTCGCTGGTCAAGGTCGAAACCGGGGCGAAAGTCACGAACTTCGATGGCACCCCGGGCAACTTTCACGTCGAGCTCTCCAACGGCTCGAAGCACGAGGTCGATGCCGCGATTCTCGCGACCGGCTTCACGCACTTCGACTCCGTCAACAAACCCGAGTGGGGCTTCGGCACGTTCCCCGACGTCGTCACGACGACGCAGGTCGAGCAGATGATTTCGTCGGGGCAGGGTGTGCGTTGCCCATCCGACGGTCGCAAGCCCAACCGCGTCGCGATTCTGCTGTGCGTCGGTTCGCGCGATCGCCAGATCGGCCGCGAATGGTGCTCGAAGATCTGCTGCACGGTATCCGCGAACATGGCGATGGAGATTCGCGAGGAGCTGCCGGACTGCCACGTCTACATCTACTACATGGACATCCGCACCTTCGGCCTCTACGAGACGAAGTACTACTGGCGCAGCCAGGAAGAGTTCAAGGTCAAGTACATCAAGGCGCGCATCGCCGAGGTGACCTCCGATGGCGAAAAGCTGATCGTCAAAGGTGAGGACACGCTCGTGAAGCGACCCATCACGATCCCGTTCGACATGGTTGTGCACGCGATCGGCATGGACCCGAACGTCGACAACCCGGACATCGCATCGACCTTCGGCATCGATCTCGAGTCGCACGGTTACATCGACGTTGCGAACCGTTACGGCGGCATGGCACAGACCTCGAGGCCAGGCATTTACGTCGCCGGCTCCGCAACCGGGCCGGAGACGATCGACGACTCCATCGCGCAGGGCCACGCTGCGGCAATGGCCGTGCTGTCGAGCCTCAAGGAGGCGATCGGCAAGTCAGCCTGATCGCGAATCGATGGCCCTGTTCTCTGCATTGAAACCCCAGGAGATCGAGCGACCGGTGCTCGACCTGTCGGGCGAGGCCTTGAGGGCCTCGATGCAGGTCATGGTGGCGGGTAGTGAGGATCACGGCGGTATCGAGCGCTACGTCGATGCCGTGAAGCTCAAGAACCAGCTGTTCCAGCAGGCGCTGGGCGACGGTACTGACGACCTCGAGTTCGAGACCTTCAAGGGGCTGTGCACGTTCATGGCCACGGTGCGGCGGCGCGTCGGTCCGTGGCTCAGCGAGACCGCGTTCGGTGACCTGCGTGGCTGGCTCGGCGAGCTGTTCGACGAGAACGCGCCGGTTGATACCCGCATCGGCGCATTTTGCGAGCGTTTCCCGGACGACAAACAACATCGCTGGGTACGCGACCTGGCCGCCGAGGTTCTGCACAACACGTTTCCCGAGCGCTACCCGCTAATGAACCGGTGGGTCTGGGACGCGCAGGCGAACACCGGCGTGCTCCGCGAGATCTGGCACGCCGAGGACATCGACCACATCACGATCGGTGTGGGCGACGGTTACGGTACCTTCCTGATGCTGCGCGAGGAGCTGAGCCAGTACTTACGCGACAACGGCTTCTTCCGCGACATCCTGCAGTACGTCGACATCCTCTGCGCACAGGTCTACGCCAATTACATTTGCGAGCAGGGGGGCAGCTACCTGCGCGCCGATTTCTCGGCGCCCGAGGACCCCATGCAGCACACGCGTCGTCTGCTGGGCCTCGACGGTGTGCAGGCCGGCAGCGGCAAGACGCGTCTCAAATCCGTGGATGGCGAGGCGTTCGTCATCGATGATGAAAACCCGCCCAAGTCACTGATGTAGCGGAGCAAGAATGCCGATTCATGAAAAATCGCTGATCCGTCCGGAGAACCTGCACACGCACGACGAGCTCGTCATCGACGGCGTCGACGTGTCGGGGCACTGGAGTACCTTTATCGAGTCGAGAGTGGTCAGCGACTACAACGAGGCGCTCGAAGACGAGATTGCCGCACTCCCGGGCGGCGAGCAGATTCATCGCTGCTGGCAGTGCGGCTCGTGCACGAACTCGTGCACGGTCAATGCGATCAACGCTGACTTTAACCCGCGCTACTGGATCTACCTGATCCGCATGGGCATGGAGTCAGAGCTGCTGCGCGACAAGGACATCATCTGGCAGTGCGTCTCCTGCAACAAGTGCACCTACGCGTGCCCGCGCGACGTGTTTCCGGAAGGCGTCATGAAAGCCACTGCGCACTGGCTCGAACGCCGAGGACATACACCGAAGTCGCCGTCGATGCACTTCGACGAAGTGTTCACGGAGCAGATCGTCAAGACGGGCAAGATCGAGGAGAGTCGGACGATTCGCCGCTTCTTCGCACGCACCAAGCAGAGCCTGATGCAGCCCTGGATGATCGAGATGGTGAAGAAGATGCTCAGCGGCCTGCCCGTGGGCCTGCTGACGCGCATGGGTCTGGCAACGCTGGTTGCGCCGAAGACCAGCGACTGGAGCCGCGCGTCGGCTGCAATCCAGGAGTTCATCGACGAGCAGCACGAACAGCAGGAGCAGGCGCTCAATCTAGCGCGGCTCGCGAAGTCACCGCCGCAGAAGGACGCGGCGTAAAGGAACAGCGATGACGGATACGAATGGCAAATACAAGAAGGTCGCCTACTACCCGGGCTGTGCGCTCGAGGGTACCGGCCACGCCTACAACCGCTCGACCAAGGCGGTGGGCAAGAAGCTCGGTCTCGATCTCGTCGAGGTGGAGAACTGGAACTGCTGCGGCGCGATGGAAGTAAAAAATATCGACCCGAAGATTCAGACCTACCTGTCGTCGCGAGTGATGTCCGTGGCGGCGAACGAAATGGACATGGACGTGGTGATGGCGCCCTGCAACGGCTGCTACCACAACCTGAAAAAAGCGGAGTACGACCTCGAGAACGACGATGCGTCGGTCGAGGTCGTCGACAAGCTGTCGAAGAAGGCCGGTCACAAGACCTACGAAGCCGGTCAGGTCGAGACGATCCACGCGCTCGACTGGATCAAGGAGTCCATCGGCGAAGAGGGTCTCAAGGAGCGGGTCAAGAACTCGCTCTCGGGACTCAAGGTGGCGAACTACTACGGCTGCATGTACACGCGGCCGCGGCACATCTTCCCCGAGAAGGACCAGGGTTCGGGCAGCGAGTCGACGTCGAAGCCGCACTTCATGGACGACCTGCTGGCAGCGGCCGGTGCCGAGAACGTCGACTTCCCGCTGAAGACCGCCTGCTGTGGCGGCGCGCATACGTTATCGGACAGCGATACGTCCACGAAGCTCGTGCTGAATATCCTGAAGGCCGCGAAGCTCGCTGGCGCGGACGTCATCGCGACCGAGTGCCCGACCTGTCACACAGGCCTCGAGATGCACCAGATCCGCGCCGAGAAGATGCTGGGCGAAACCGTCGACGTGAAGATCATGTACTTCACGCAGCTCCTCGGCGTGGCGCTCGGCCTGAAGCCCAGGAAGGTAGGCGTCCACGAGAACATCTCGAAGTCGATGCCGCTGTTGCGGGAGCACGGCCTCGCATGATGTCGCTCGACGACATCGAGCAGGGAATCGAGCTTGTCGATGCCTCGACCGGTCCGGCTGCCGCCGAGGCCTTGCTGGAGTTCAGCGAGGCGGTGCTCGAGCACTGGGTCACTGCCAAAGGCGAGGCGCCCACGGACGATCGTCGTGAGGGATTCCGGCTGCTGGCCCTGCATCGGCAGGGCGCGAAGGGCGACCCGAGCTTCAACGCCTGTCGCGAAACCTGTCGCGAGATTGCCTATCACTACAACCTCGTCACGATGCAGCCGGACGCTGCGGAAACTACCAATCGCGTCGAAATGATGCGACTGGTATGCAGTCACCTGTACCTGTTCATCAGCGGCAAGCTGCAGGTGGCCGGGCTCGGTGAGTTTTGCTGTTCGTCGAAACCGATCCGGCTCGGAGACGACTACGAACAACACAGATTGAAGGAGGCGTAAGCCATGCCATCGGTACGCGGATGTAATCTACCCGACGACCTGCTCTACGACGTGGACAACCACATCTGGTTCAAGGAGGAGGGCGACGGCAACGTAAAGCTCGGCATGACGGCCGTGGCGACGGCCATGTCCGGCAAGCTGGTCGCCTACACGCCCAAGCGCGTCGGTCGCTCGGTCCGCGCCGGCAAGTCCTGCGGCACGCTGGAGTCCGGCAAGTGGGTTGGCCCGGCGAAGTCAGCGGCAGGCGGCGAAGTCGTGCAGGTCAACGATGCGCTGGTCGAAGACCCGAGTATCGCCAACGACGATCCCTACGATGCCGGCTGGCTCGTCATCCTGAAGCCCGAGGATTGGGACTCGGTCAAAGGTTCGCTGGTGACGGGCTCGGACGTGGCGGGACCCTACGAGGCCAAAATGGACGCCGAAGGCTTCGGCGGCTGCGCCTGAGGAGATCGAATATGGTCAAAGCAAGGCAGGACGTGCAAACGCAATCGGCTGAGCTGACGGAGCTGCACGAGATGGCGTCGCAGGCCTGCGGCCTGCTCAAGGTCATGGCCAATGAATGGCGCCTGATCATCCTGTGCCAGTTGTCCGAAGGCGAGAAATCGGTCAGTGAACTGCAGAGCCTGCTGGACCTCAGCCAGTCGGCGCTGTCACAGCATCTCGCCGTGCTGCGGCGCGAGAAGATCGTCAAGGCGCGCAAGCACGGCCAGTCGGTTTCTTACTCGCTGCAGGGTGAGCAGGCCACCAAGGTCATGGAGACCCTGCACGACATGTTCTGCGGGGCGATGCAAGACAAGGATTAATTTGGGCCGGCGCCGGGGGTGCAATCCGATGCCAGCTCTAGATCACGACGTAGCCAAGGTAGAGCTACATAAACGAGGGAGCATTCAAGATGCGTTTTAAGGGGACGACGATAGCGGCCGGTCTGCTTGCGGCAACGGCGCTGTCGCTCAGCGGCACCGCGCTCGCAACGAACGGTTATTTCACACACGGCGTGGGCGCCGAATCGAAAGGCATGGCAGGCACGGGCATCGGCTCGAACGCCCTGAACGGGCCGATCATTGGTGCATCGAATCCGGCGCTGTCCAATTTCTCGAGCACGAACTGGGAGGTCGGACTGAGCTTCTTCAGCCCGCGCCGTTCGTACTCGGCGTCGGCCAGCCAGGCAAACGGCAACGGCGGCGCCTTCACGGTCGGCGAAGGCAGCTTCGATTCGAGCAGCGAGTGGTTCCCGATTCCGTATGTCGGGAAAAACTGGCGCCTGCAGAATGACCACACGGTGGCGTTCCTGTTCTACGGCCGCGGCGGTATGAACACCGACTGGGATGATGGCAACGCGACGGCGATCTTCGATCCGACCGGGCAAGGCAACCCGCCGGTCACGCTGCCGGGCCCGTTTGGCGGCGGCAACGCAGGTGTCGATCTGTCGCAGGCATTCATCAACATCAATTACGCCGGCAAGTCGGCCGACGGCCGTTTCGCCTGGGGCATCGGCCCCGTGTTCGCCATTCAGGCGTTCGAGGCGACAGGCGTACAGACCTTCGCGGGTTTCACCGAGACGTTTGCGAGCTCGATCGTCAGCGGCGGCGGTCCTGTACCGGTGGAGAACCTGTCCGACAACGGCCATGAGATTTCCTTTGGATGGGGTGTTGCAGGCGGCATCTGGTTCGCTGCGAGCGACACGGTCGGCCTCGGTCTTTCGTACCAGTCGAAACTGTCGATGTCGGAGTTCGACGACTACGCCGATCTCTTTGCCGAGCAGGGAGGCTTCGACATTCCGTCGAGCCTGAAGGCCGGTGTATCGATCCAGGCGAGCGCGGCTCTCAGGGTTAACCTCGACGTCGAGCACGCCGCCTTCAGCGAGGTCGCTTCGGTCGGCAATTCGCTGACCAACATTGCCGGCTGCCCGACCGCGGGTCTCGGCGGCACGAGCCTGCCCAACTGCCTCGGCGGCGACGCCGGCGCGGGCTTCGGCTGGGAAGACATGACGACCTACAAGATTGGCTTCGAGTGGCTGTCCGACGAACGCAATACCTGGCGCTTCGGATATAGTTACGGCGAGCAGCCGATCCAGAGCGTGGATGCGCTGTTTAACATCCTTGCGCCGGGCGTTATGGAGCAGCACTTCACCTTCGGCCTGACGCATGAACGGCCGAACGGCGGTGCCTGGACCTTTTCACTGATGTTCGCACCCGAGAACACCGTGACGGGACCGAACCTGTTCGACCCCACGCAGACGCTCGAACTGAAGATGAACCAGTTCGAATTCGAAGTCGCGTTCCTCTGGTAGCGGAGACGACCTGATGCAGCGCCTCGAACCCGCGTACCTACGCCAGCAGATCGTCGGCGTCGACTCGACGTTCAAGACGCCGTTCGGAGAACGGCTGATGGTTTACTGCGACTACACGGCATCGGGGCGTTGCCTGCGCTTCGTCGAGTCATACATCCAGAGCCTGCAGCGTGTTTACGCAAACACGCACACTGAGGATGACATCACCGGCCGCAGCATGACCCAGCTGCTGCACGAGGCCGAGATGGCGATCAAGGACTCGGTCAACGCCGGCGACAGTGGTCGCATCATCGCCTGTGGCACCGGTGCCACCGGCGCCATCGACAAGCTTCAGCAGATCGTGGGCGTCGCGCTGGCACCGGCGACACGCAACAACCTCGAGGACATTCTCGACACCTCGGACTCGCCGATGTCGAGCGACGAGTTTCGGGCCTTGCTCGCCAAGACCCAGCCGGTCGTCTTCGTCGGTCCCTACGAGCACCATTCCAACGAGATCTCGTGGCGGGCATCGCTGGCCACGGTCGTGGAAGTGCAGCTCGATGCCACGGGTCACATCGATCTCGACCATCTCGAAGCGCTGCTAAAGGACCCGCAGTTCGAGGGGCGCCTGCGCGTCGGCTCGTTCTCGGCGGCGTCAAACGTCACGGGTATCAAGACCAACGTGCGCAGGGTATCCAGCCTGCTGCACAAGTACGGCGCGCTGGCCTGCTTCGACTACGCGGCCTGCGCACCTTACGTATCGATCGACATGAACCCGGTGCCGGAGGACGGCGAGGGCGACCCGAGTGTCGACGCGATCTTCATCTCACCACACAAGTTCCTGGGCGGGCCCGGGTCGAGCGGCGTGCTGGTTTTCAACGAGCGCATCTATCACCGCGAGCTACCGCCGAGCGTCAGCGCGGGCGGTACCGTGGACTACGTCGGCATGTCTGACCAGGACTTCATTGGCCGCATCGAGGAACGGGAGAAAGCCGGTACGCCTGGCGTGCTGCAGACCCTCAAGGCGGCACTCGTTTTCCAGATCAAGGATCGGGTCGGCACCGACGTGATCAACGCGCGCGAGCAGGGGCTGACGGCGCGCGCGATGGGCAGCTGGGGTGACAACGACCAGATCGAGATCCTCGGCAACCCGGACCCCAGCACCCGCGTTGGCATCATCTCGTTCAACGTTCGCGACCCCAACGGCAAGTATCTGCACCACAAGTTCGTAACGGCATTGCTCAACGACCTGTTCGGTATCCAGTCGCGTGCGGGCTGCTCCTGCGCCGGACCGTACGGACATCGCCTACTGAACATCGACGACGAGAAGTCGGAACGCTACCGGCACGCCGTGCAGGGCGGCTACTGCGGCATCAAGCCGGGCTGGTGTCGTGTCGGTCTGCACTGGGTGATGGACGACGCGGAGGCCAACTACGTGATCGACGCGGTGCACTTCATCGCCGAGCACGGCCATCGCTTCCTCGCACTGTACGACTTCGACCTGTGCACCGGAACGTGGAACCACCGCTATGCGTCCGACGCGTTGCCACAGTTTTCGCTGGATGCGGCGCTCGACAACGACGAGGGCGAGCCGGCTATTCTGTCGCTGCCGCTACGGAAACAACTCTACGATCACTACATGACCGAGGCCCGCCGCTGGGTGGAGCGCCTGAGCCGCGAACCCGCGCGGGAACACGCAACCCTCGAAGGCGAACTCGAGGAGCTGCAGTTCTTCTCGCTGTCGAGCTAGCGGGCCGTCAACGAAGTATCAGGCACGTCGTCGTGCCTTTCGCCAGGATCCTGTTCTCGCTGTCGCGCATCACGCCGTCGGCGAGGCCGATCCGCTTGCCGACATTGACTACCGTGCCCTCGGCCTTGACGACGCCCGTCGTTACCGTGATGGGACGGACGAAGTCGATCTTGAACTCGACGATCGTGAAGTCGATGCCCGCGGGCAAAGTTGAATGCACGGCCGAGCCCATGGCAGAGTCCAGCACCGCCGCGGGCCAGCCGCCATGGATGGAGCCGTTCGGGTTACAGTAGCCGGAGTTCGTCTCCCCGGTGATGACGGCGCGGCCATCCTCGACCTCGGTGAGCCGGAAGCCGAGCGTGGCCGCCATTGAAGGGTGGCGGATGCGGTTGTCGCGGATCGCCTCGAGCACCTCGAGGCCAGTCATTTTCTCGATGTCCATCGCCGTTATTCCATCCGGTACTTACTTATAACTATAGGTTATATAGAGATAGCCAGCCGGTCCAACGGATCCGGCCGTGCGCTCTTAAACTCGATATCCCCCCTGATCCTGACCGGAGCCGAGCGTGTCCGCTACCGCCGAAAGCACCAAGGAAAACACCGCCGACGTCACCAGCCTGCGCGAGAACGGGCCGCGTGTCTACGACAGCATTGTCGACCTGATGGCGAGCGTCCACAACCCGACGCCGATGGTGCGGGTTAGCGCGCGCACGAATCCGAACGAGAACCTCGACCTCCTGCTGAAGCTGGAGGGCTACAACCCGTTCGGCTCGATCAAGGACCGCGCAGCGCGCTTCATGCTCGACGGGCTCGAACTCGAAGACGGCCAGGTGATCGCGGAGCCGACCGCCGGCAACACGGGCATAGCGCTGACGGCACTCGCGAACACCCGCAACGTGCCGATCGAGATCGCCGTGCCGGACGGCACCCCCGAAGAAAAGAAGACGATGCTGAAGTTCCTCGGCGCTGAACTGATCGAAGTCGAGGACGAGGCCTGCCCGCTGTTCCCGACCGAGGGCGCCCGCGGCGTCGTCAAGAGCCTGGTCGAAAGCCCGGCGCTCGAGGGTCGTTACGTGAGCCCGAACCAGTACGAGAGCGAGCTCAACGTCGAGGCCCACTACCGGACGACGGGACCCGAGATCTGGCGGCAGACGGCCGGCGAGATCGACTACTTTTTCGCGAGCGTGGGCACGGGCGGCACGATCACGGGCGCGGGGCGTTACCTCAAGGAGCGCAACCCGGCCATCAGGATCATCGCCGTGGAACCGGCGAGCCGCCAGCACCGCCTGTCGGGCATCAAGAAGATCTCGGACCTGCCGGACGAGCACTTCCCGAAAATCCTCGACCGCGAGCTGCTCGACGGCATCGTCTCGGTCAGCGACGAGGATGCCTTCAAGGCCGGAATCCACCTCGCCCGCACCGAGGGCATCATGGTCGGCCCCACCACCGGCGCGGTCCTGCACGCCGCGCTGGAGCAAGGAATCCCGGCCGGTCGCGCGGTGCTGATCGCCTGCGACACGGCGACGAAATACCTGAGCGACTACGCGGATTTCCTGGACCGCTGAGCGGCTGCGAGGGCCCCGAGAAACCCCGAAAAAACCGCCCCAACGCCTTTACCTTCCGCTTAACGATCAGTAACATGTGCGGCCCTACGACGGGGCTGCCCCCGCATTCGTAGGAGCGGCTTCCAGCCGCGAATTGAACAAAAGCGCCCGTAGCTCAGCTGGATAGAGTACCTGGCTACGAACCAGGCGGTCGGAGGTTCGAATCCTTCCGGGCGCGCCAATAAAAGCAGCAAAGCCAATCACTTAGCGGTGGTTGGCTTTTCTCATTATTGGGGTGCTGTCCCAAAGACTGGCATCTGTCCCATAGAATCGAATTCCCGCTTCCACGTTTCCCGTGAATCTGGTCGCAAGGGGTAGTATGGAAGCTCCGTTTCTTATCGCTAGCACAATCGCGAAATGACCAGAATCAATCCTGATCTCTCAGCAACCGCGAGCTGCATCGAAGCTCCAGACCGACAAACGGTTTCGGGTCTGTAGAAAGTGCCTGTGCATGTTGTTTCTTGAAGAAATTCCTCTTGGCAAGCCCAGTCTTTACGACGCTTCTGGCGCGGCCACGGCATGTGCAAACTGGTCAAGCAAAAAGTCTCGCATTGCAACGACGGCCTGCGGCTGACCTCTCCGATTCGGTGCAACCAGGCTTAGTCTAGGAGCACCCGCATGCCAGTTCGACAAGACGCGACGAAGTTCTCCGCGCTCTAGCTCTTCTCGGCAAGTGTAGGCCGGCAGAGCAACAAGTCCCGCCCCGACGGCTGCGGCGTGTTTGAGCGTGGACATGTCGTCACTTTTTAGCCGAGGCGTTATCTCGATGGTGATCTTCTTGCCGACTTCATTGACCAGGTTCCATTTACCTAGTGGCGACTGCCAGCCGAGCGCGAGCGTCTGATGGTTGTCGATATCGGACGGGTCGCGCAACGTTCCATGCTGGTCCTCGTAGTCGCCCGCCGCGAAAAGCTGCCACTCGACGTCGGCGAGAGGTCGTTCAATAAGCGATGAGTCCGGTAGCGACCCTGCATGACCACGAATCGCCAGATCAACACCTGAGGCGATTAAATCGACGTTCTGGTTCGTTACCTGTTGAGAGACGCTAACCAGGGGATTCTCTGAAAGAAATCGTGCAATAAGCTCTTTCGTTGCAAACTGGGCCACGCCAACCGAGCAACTGATCGTGACGTTCCCCGACAGTCGGTTCTTCCTTAGCCTCACGGCGTTTTCTGCCTTTTCCATTTCATCGACGACTGCACGGGCGTGGGCGTAGAAAGTCTCTCCGAGCTTCGTAACATTGAATTGTCGCGTCGTCCGCTGAATGAGTCGTGCACCCATTCGTTCCTCAAGTTGCCGGATGTGCCGACTCAAGCGGGACTTGGGCACGCCCAGTGCCTTGGATGCCGCCGAGAACCCTTTCTTCTCGATAACGTGCACGAAGTAAAAGTAGTCATTTAAATCAGGTTTCGGCATCTGACTGGCCTGATTCGAGATGAATGGATCCCAGATTGTTCCATTAATGCAATATTGATTTCAAATTTTGGGGCTTCTCGTGGCTATTGTTCCGAAACTAGACTCTGAACCTCGATTTAGACAAACCCAAGAGGCACGGCGTGATTAGAGCAATGAATCTAGCGGCTGACATCAGGACAGGCGATGACCAGAGATCAAGTTTGCCGGCGGATGGTGAGCCATTGGCCATCAGGACCGGATTTTCTGCCCGGAGTTTTCGAGCACGAGACATCGGTTCAGCGATGGATCCCTTGGTCATGGTCGATCACTACATCATGACGGAGGACACGTTTGGTACGCATCCGCATGCCGGACTGTCAGCGGTTTCGCTGATCTTCGACGACAGCGAAGGGCGCTTCCACAATCGCGACTCGCTTGGCAACGACTTCGATCTGCTGCCAGGCGATCTTTACTGGTTAAAGGCGGGTCGCGGTGCACTACACAATGAAGCTCCAACAGAAGGCTCACGCATTCACGGCCTGCAGGTTTTCGTCAACGTGCCACAGAAGTGCCGCTACGCAGAACCGTCTTCGCTGTTAGTTCGGCAGCAGGACATGCCCGTGATTCGTAACAGCCAGCACAGCGTTCGTGTAGCTCTGGGTGAGTCCAATGGAGTTGTAGGCACCAAATCTCCCGGATTGCCGATGACCATTCTCGATGGCCGGCTGGTTCCTAACGGCAGCTTCGAGCACGAGGTCATTAGCGGTCAAAACGCCTGGGTTCATGCGATTGATGGAGAAATCGAAGTGGCCGTAGCGGCGAGCCAGACCAGACTCCGCCAGGGTCAAGCGGTCGCAATAGACAACTCCGATAGTGGCGACTCAGTCATCGTTCGCGTCGCAGCTGGTGGTCGATCTCAAGCTCAGTTCGCCTTGCTCAACGGCCAGGCACTAAAGGAACCGTACGTCCAGCAAGGGCCCTTTGTAATGGGTTCATCCGGTGAAATCGAAGCGATAAAACAAGCCTTCGATGAGGGTCGATTCGGGTCTATCGATTGACGCTATCGGCCACCACTGGAAACAACGCTCCACTCTTCAATCAAGCATTAAAGAATGACCACAGCCTCACACAACCCCGAGCCACTCACCACGAGCATTGCCGCCGTCGTTTTAGTCTTTTCTGGAGGAAATCATGAGCAATTCTAATGTCACACTTGAAAATTCAAACGCACTAACCCTGGTATTGGGCGGATCCGGAAAAACGGGACGACGAGTCGTGCAGCGCCTCGAGTCGCGTGGAGTCCCGACACGAGTTGGATCGAGGAGCGCCTCTCCATCATTCGACTGGGCCAAACCCGGAGAATGGGATGCAGTATTGGATGGCGTTCGTTCTGTCTATATCAATTACGCGCCTGACCTCGCTGTCCCGGGTGCCACTGACTCGATTCAACGCTTCGTTGACAAGGCTGTTGCGAAGGGCGTCACACGACTGGTGTTGTTGTCTGGACGTGGAGAGAAGGAAGCACAGGCTTGCGAGGAGATTGTTCAAGCGAGCGGTGTTGAATGGACGGTCGTTCGTTCCAGTTGGTTCATGCAGAACTTCTCCGAAGGTGAATTCCTCCAGTTGGTGCTCGGCGGCACAATTGCGCTGCCTGCTGCCGATATTCCGGAACCGTTTATCGACATCAACGATCTAGCTGATGTTGCCGTTGCCGCGCTGACAGAGGCGGGACATTCGAATGAGATCTACGAAGTCACCGGACCGCGCCTTATGACGTTCTCAGAGCTGGCCGAGGAGATTGCTGACGCTGCGGACCGTGACGTGGATTTCGTACAGATTCCTGCAGAGGCATTTGCACAGGGCATCGAAGAATCCGGTATTCCAGAAGACATCGCGTGGTTACTGAATTATCTGTTTGATTCTGTACTGGATGGTCGAAACGCGTACGTCGCAGATGGAGTACAACGTGCACTGGGGCGTGAGCCTTCCGACTTTTCGGCTTTTGCCAAACGGATCGCCGCGCGCGGGATCTGGCAATCAGGTGACAGCGAGGTGGCAGCGTGAGTACCTTGACGACGACCGCAACTATCGCTGCGATTGTTGGATCGGCATTGATCGGTGGCATCTTCTTCGCATTCTCCAACTTCGTTATGAAGGCACTCGAAAGGGTGCCTTCATCGGAGGGCATGTTGGCGATGCAAACGATCAACGTCACCGTCCTGAACCGATGGTTCCTGGGCGTCTTTATGGGAACCGCCGTTGTCAGCCTGATTCTTGCGATCGTCGCTATTATGGAGTGGACATCGGCCCCCTCGCCGTACCTGCTCGGCGGCGCCGTGTGCTACATCGGCGGAACCTGGCTGGTAACGGCATTCGGCAACGTGCCGTTGAATGATGAACTTGCGGCCGTCGAGGTAGACGACCCGGAAGCATCTAAGATCTGGGATCGCTATCTCGATCGTTGGGTAGCGCTGAACTCAAGGCGAACCGGTGCAGCGCTGCTCGCGGCAGTGCTGTTTTGCATTGGGTTGAGCGGCGCTGGGTAGTTTCGACTATCCCAATTAGCGCAAATTCAGGCCCAAATTAAGGTATGCCCCTCCGAAGGAAGGCTAGAGCTGTCCCATTGCCGCAGGCGAACGCCCGAGAAAACAACGAGTTGGAAGCGCATTGAGCAACGTCAATGGGACACGCGCCGAATCTATCTAGTTGATTGGCGAACTCGGCCACGCACGATGAGCGAAACTGCGAACAACAGTTCTCCAAGGATCATTGGAATCGTGAAGCCCAGCACCAGCGGATTAGTCATGTCCTTGTTCTGGCCGAGTAGCACCTCCGTTCCCTCGACCCAGAGATAACCGAGCCCACCAAGTCCTAACAGGACAGAAATGG
>JAAUXY010011401.1_pt1 | contig 27683 bp, 24 predicted proteins | sample 7278121 | NCBI WGS metagenome assembly JAAUXY01 (sample SAMN14350117, study PRJNA611818) | marine sediment metagenome | isolation source: surface marine sediment (1.8m) | place: French Polynesia: Moorea | collected 2018-08 | reverse complement strand
TCGCCGTGGTACATGACGACCACTTCCTCGGCCATGTTGGCGACCACGCCCAGATCATGGGTGATGATCAGGACCGCCATCTGCAGCTCGTCCTGCAGATCGTTCATTAGCTTCAGGATCTGCGCCTGAATGGTGACGTCGAGCGCGGTGGTCGGCTCGTCGGCGATCAGCAGAGCCGGGCGGCAGACCAGGGCCATCGCGATCATCGCGCGCTGACGCAGGCCGCCGGACAGTTCAAACGGATAAGTGCGGAGCGCCTTTTCCGGATCGGGGAAGCCGACCAGGCGCAGCATGTCGGCGGTCAACTCGCGACCGGTCGCACGGTCGACTTGACGATGCAGATGCAGCGCTTCGGAAATCTGGTCGCCGACGGTGTGTAGCGGCGACAACGAGGTCATCGGCTCCTGGAAAATGATCGAGATGCGGTCGCCGCGAATGGCCCGCATCTGCGGTCCGTTGCGGTCGAGCGTGACGATGTTCTGCGGCCCAGTCGGACTCCCCGGACGCGGAGCGGGATCGGTGAACAGGATCTCGCCGCCGACGATCTCGGCGCTTTCCGGCAGGATACCCATGATGCACTGGCTGACCACGGACTTGCCGGACCCGGACTCCCCGACCAACGCGACGGTGCTCGCCTTGCGAACGCGGAACGACACGCCCCGAACCGCATCCAATGGCCCTTCCTGCAGGTTGAAGCGGACCTTCAAGTCCCGGACGTTGAGCACCTCGGTCATCGGGCGGCCCCCTCGCCCAGCGGCGCGGTCGCCTCACCGTCGGCTGTGCTCACTTCCAGCCCCAACGCCAACAGATTGGAGCGGCTGTGTGCGTCCAACGCGATCGCATTGCGCTCGGCCGCGGCGGTCGCGCAGGCGACGATCTCGGCAAAGCCTTCGATGGAGGAATCCAGCTTGAGCGTATGCGTTCGCTCGGACGGGCCGGTCTTGCCGGTCAACTTGGCGTGCATCCAGCCGTCGCCGCGATCGCGCCGGGTGGAGTAGTAGCGAAGATCGAACCCACTCAGCCGCGACCAGTTGATCCGTGCCTCGCGCAAACCCGGCCGAATCAAGGCGATCGCGTCGGCGGTCAGCTCGACGCGCGAAGCGTGGCGCACGGCCGTGCGGAGTCCCAAGATCATAAAGAGGCCTGCGGTCCCTGCGAGGGCCGCCAATATGACAGGGTTGATTGTAGCAAACAACACGGGGACGCCGGCCGCAGTGGTGCCGATGCCGGCGCGCAAATAGTCGGCCAACAGCGCGCTTGCGGGATAGCGATGGACGCTCATGCCACCGCCTGCGCGCGCGGTGTCGCGAGCATCGCCGACAGGTCCTGCACGACCCAGCCCGGCTGCGCGGTGAGACGCGCGAGAAGCCGCTCGACGAAGGCCCAGACGGCCTCGTCGTGCACCCGGTGATGGGTGAGCAAGCCGATGGGACGATCGCGATCGACGACGCCGGTGCGCCGCGCCGACAAGGCCGCGGTCAGTTGACCGAGCGCCAGCGGCGCGGCCAGCCGGTCCGCGCTCCGGCTTCGCACCGCCAGCCAGTCGAGCGGATCGACATGCGCATTGCAGCACGGAAGGCCGCTTGGCGCGAGCCGATCGCCGAAACCCGAAAGCGCCACGAAGCCGTGCTCCGGCAGCGCGGCGGCCAAGTGGGGTGCGATGCGGTTCCAGGGCGGCACAAAGACGGGCACGAAGCGGTCGCCGAACTGGCGGCGCAGCCGGTCGAATCCGTCCCGCCACTCGGCCGCCGCCGCGCCGGCCGGCCGTTCGGCCGGATATTCGGACTTCTTGGCCTCAGCCGCGGCATGATTGCGATGCGCATAGCCGTGCTGCAGTACGCGTACGCCTGGTTGCGGACCGATTGCGTCGGTCAGAGACGGCTCGGCGGCCGACGGGATAACGGCCAGGGACAGTGGAGCATCGAACCGCGTCGCCAAGCTCAGCAGCCGGTCGAGCGCCGCGCTTGCCGCGACCGCATCGTCGTCGCGCCACCAAAGGCGCGGGGATTGGCCCGCGCTGGTCCAGCGCTCAAGCTCATCTTCCAGATCAGGCCAGTCAGCCAGCCCTTGGTCCCTGCTCACTCCGTTTCCTCCGGCGCATTCCGGCGTTCTTTCAGCTCGGCCGGTTGCAAGGCTCCGGCGACCAGCGCGGCGGTCTTGGCCAAACCCGTGGTATCGATCGCCACCGCTGCGGGCTTTTGGCCCGCTGCACGTGCGATCGCCTCGGCCAGCCGCTCGGGCGACAATTGCGCCTCGTCGACCACCTGGAACGCGCCCCGCTCGGCCAATAGCTGACAGCGCAGGGTCTGTTCCGTCTCATAGCCGCCGGCATAGGGCACGCAAACGGCTGGCGTGCCCGCCGCCAGAACCTCCATAACCGTATTGTATCCACCTTGGGAAATCGACAGCCGACAATTCGACAACAATTGCGTGAAGTCGCCGCGCGCGCGTTCCACGATGACGCCTGGGTCGGCCTCGGCGCAGAGCTGCTGGAACTGCGCCTCGGGCAGCACCGGCCCGATCAGAACGCGCCAGCGCAATTCCGCGAGGTCGGTCAGCGGGCGCGCCGCCATCGCCGCGCGGACCAGGTCCACGCTGACCGCGCCGCCGCCGGCCGAGACGAGGACCTCGTCGTGGCCCGGGTGTCCCGGGCCTTGCGCCGGTGGCGCCGGTTCCACGGCATAGCCGGTATAGTGCAATGCGCAGGTGACCTCGGCGATCCGGGGAAAGGTCCGGTCCAGGGGGATCAGGTTCGGATCGCCGTGCACCAGGATCATCTCGAACCAGCGGTTGGCCCGCTCGAGTGCTTCGTCGGCGCGCGAGGCCTTGTCCGGGGTGACCAGGATGTCGCGGATCGATGCGATCCCCATGGCGCCGTCGGCGGACACCGACTCCATAAGCGGCTCGAGCTCGAAGCGCATCTGGCGGCGCCCGAACGGGTAAAGCTCCGTCATCACCGCATCGGGCCGGAGCGTCCGGTAGAGCGCGAGCAGCTTTTCGCGCCGATCGTTCTTGTAGGCCTCGTCGATGGGATGTCCGTCCGGATGCAGCAGTTCGCGAAACGATCGGTCGCTGGCCCGCAGCGGCGGCAATTGCTCCAAGCGCGCGTTGCCAAGCCGCAGGCCCGGCACCTCCGGCCCACCAGAGGCCAGCGTCACCTCCAGCCCGGCCTCGGCCAGCGCGCGCGCCAGCCGGGCCGCGCGATGCAGATGGCCCATGCCGAGCAGGTGCTGGACCCAGAACAGGATGCGCGGCACCCGGCTCACGCTGGCACCTTGGTGTCGAGCGGCAGGTTCAGCGCCGCGATGCCGAGCCGGCCGTCGGGTTCGACCGCGAACAGGTGGGCACAGTCGTCGCGCAGCTTATGGGGCGGCTTGTCGGTCATGTCCCAGTCCACCGCCATGGCGTAGAGCGCACGAATGACACCCTTGTGGGTGACCGCGATGGTCGGCTGCTCGCGGCCGGCGACGGCAGACAGCCAGGGCTTCAGGCGGGTCTGCACGTCGCGCGGGCTCTCCCCGCCGGGGGCGCGGAAATCCAGACCGTCGGCCTCCCAGGCGACCATAAGGTCGCCGAGCTCGGCACGCAGGTCGGGCAGCGTGCGGCCCTCCCAGGCACCCCAGGACATCTCGATCAGTCTTGGTTCCACCACGGGTTCCACCGCCCCCAGCAGCGCGGCCGTCTCGCGGGCCCGCAACAGCGGGCTGCAGGTCCAGGCGTATCCGTCGAGCTCGGCGGGGACCTGCCAGCCCGCCGCGGCGGCCTGGCCGCGCGGGCTGAGCGGAATGTCGCTATGACCCTGGACCAGCCCGTCCTCGTTCCAGACGGTTGGTGCGTGGCGGATCAGCGCAAGCGCGGCGCCCGGCATGTCAGGCGACGTCCCACGCGGCGCCGGACTCCCGCTCCCGTCCGATCAGGGGCCCGAGCAAGGCGCGCAAGCGCAGGGCGGCGGCCTCGAGACTGCGCTCTTCGGCGGCAAACCGGCGGGCGGCGGCGGCCATGGCGTGGCGGCGGTTCTGGTCGGCGAGGAGGCCGTGGGCCGCTGCCGCCAGATCCGCCACGAACGCCGCTTCATCGGATATGTGCTCGGCGTCTCCCACTATCAGGCCGGTCTCTCCATGGCGCACCGCGTCGGCGACGCCGATCCCGGCGCCGGCCACCACCGGCAGGCCGGCGGCTTGGGCCTCGAGGAAGGCCAGGCCATAAGCTTCGCGGACCGCCGGCCAGAGATAGAGATCGGACGACGCGAGCAGAGAGGCGATCTCCGGGGAGTCACGCAGCCCGGCAAACACGACCCGCTCGGCATAAAGCTCTCCCAAGCGATCCTGCAACGCCGCCTCGACCGAGGCGCGGGCCTCGCCGTCACCGATCAGGACGCATTGCCACGCCGGTTCGGTCAGCTGGTTCAGGACGGCGCCGAGCAGGCGGTAGGAATGCAGTTTGTCACCGGGCCGCATCATCGCGGTGGCGATCAGCCAAGGCCGCGCGGGGTCCAGGCCAAGTTCGGCGGCCCAGCGCGCGCGCTCCGGGCTCGCCGTCGCGAACGTCTCAGCCTCGACGAAAGGATCGATATGCTGCAGACGCGCCGGGTCGGAAACCAATGGCGCCAGGCAGTCCGGATCGATCCGGTTCATGACCAGAACCAAGGCCGCGCGACGGACGGCGTCGGCGACGGCCTGGTGGCCGAGTTCCCATGGGCCGCCGGCGCGCTTCGGCGCAAAGGATGCTTCGGCGACGACATAAGGAATGCCCAGCGCTTCGGCGATCCGCGGTCCGATCCAGTCGGGCGCCTTGTGATAGAGATGGTAGGTGAACCAGAGCCGCGGGCGCTGGTCGGCCGGCGCCGCGCGGGTGCGTCGGAGCACGCGGTCGGCCAGGCGATGGCCGAGCTCACGCAGGCGCTGCTGCCGGCCTGGGTCTCCGTCCAGGTCAAGGCTGCGGAACCGGCTGCTCAGCAGAGGATCGAACCCGGCCAGCCGCAGCGCCGCCATCAGTTGCTGGGCCATCCGCCGGTCGCCCGAGGGTACCGCATGGTCGGGTGCTTTGAGAGGGGCATAGAAGCTGATCGGCACCATGGCGGCCCGGTCTCGATCGGCTAGCCGGCCCGCTGGATCGGCTGCGCGGATGCTTCACCGTCGCCCATGCCGAACAGGGCCGCGAGATCGTGCTGCGAGCGTTCCGCGCTGAACTCGGCATGCACTCGATGTGCACCTGCCTGGCCGAGCCGCGCGCGGGCGGCCGGATCGGTGATGAGATCGCCGAGCGCGCGCGCCAGCTGCGTTGGCGAGGACGGTGATACCAGGACTCCGGTCTGGCCATTCTCGATCAGCTCCGGAATGCCGCCGGCCGTGGTGGCCAAGCAGCAGAGAGACTGGCTCTGGGCTTCCATCAACACGTTGGGCAGCCCATCCACGTCACCGTCCGGCCCCGGCTTGGCCGCCAGCACGAACAGGTCGGCGCGCCGGTGGGCGGCAAGCACCTGGTCTGCCGGTTGTGCGCCGTGCCAGACAATGCGGTCGGACATGCCAAGTTCGCGCGCGCGCTCCGCCAGCTGCCGCGAGAATGGTCCGCCTCCGATATGTTCCAGGCGCCAATGCAGGCCCGGCGAAAGCTCACTCAGGGCCTGCAGCAGATCATCGTAGCCCTTTTTCTGCACCGTGCGGCCGATCGAAAGCAGGACCACGCAGCGTTGCGCCGAACTGCCGTCGGCGGTCGAGAGCGGCCGCTCGTAAGGCGAAAAGCGTGAGAAATCCAGGCCGTGGTAAAGCAGGCGCACGTCGTCGGCACGCTCGGGCGGCGCCAGGGACCGCAGATGCTGCCAGCCGACCCGGGTGCAGGTCACACACCAATCCGCCGCGGCCAGCTTTTCGCGCTTCTCCCAGCTCGGGATGGTCCAGATGTCCTTGGCGTGGGCCGAGACGCTCCACGGCAGTCCGGTGATCAGGGAGGCATAGCGGGCGACCGATCCCGGCGTGTGCAGGAAATGCGCGTAGAGGTGACCGACCGGGCGCCCTTGCGGCCGCAGATCGGGGAGCTCGGCAGCCAGAACCAGGGCTTGGCCGAAGCGACGGATCCGGTTCGGGGTGCGGTCACGCCGCAGGTCGCGCCACCATTGCGCGAGGGCACGGGGGTAACCGGGCAGACGCCGTGCCCGGCGCCAGGCGCGCCAAACCCGGACCGGCTCCTGGTACAGATACTCCGGCAGGTAGCGGACGGGTGCGGTGATCTGGCTGTGGATCGGATGCGTGTGGCGGTCGGTCGGATGGCGCAGCGAGACCAGCACCATCGGCAGGCCACGGCGCTGCAAGGCCAACAGCTCCTGGGCGATGAAGGTCTCCGACAGCCGCGGATACCCTTTGAGGACGACCGCGACCGCTCGGCTTTGGGGCGCCTGTGCTGGCATCTCAGCCGAACAGGCGCGTCATTACCGCGTTGGACGAACGACCCCGGTCGATGCGTTGCATCGATGCCGAACGCGTCTCGCCGGCCGGTTGGACCCGGTATCGAGTCATGTGCTCTTCGGCCAGCCGGTTCACGTTGGTCAGGCCGTCGAGCAGACCGGGCACGACGACGCTCGAGGGCCGTGGCTGCCGAGGGAGCTCCCGCAGCGCCGCGGCCATGGTCGCCGGGTCACGGGTGCCGTTATCCTCCAGCATGGAGACCAGTCCCAGTTCCTGGGCGCGGGACGCCCGGATCAGCTGCTCGCGGCGAGGCTGGGTGCGCGGCACGATAAGCGCGCGCTTATCCAGCGACAGGATCTCACAGAAGGTGTTGTAGCCGCCCATCGAGACCACGCCGGCCGCGCGCTCCATCAGACGCTCGGGATTGGGATGGAAGGTGATCGCCGAGACGTTCGGCAGGTCGGCCAGGCGCGCTTCAAAGGCAGCCTTGGTGTCTGGGGCCAGAAACGGGCCGAACACGATGAAGGCCGGCAGCGGCATGTCGGGATCGGCTTCGTAAGCGCGCAGCACCCAATCGATCATCTGTTCGCCGTCGCCGCCGCCGCCCGCGGTGATCAGCAGGTAATCCTCTTCCGGCGGGTGCAAGCCGCCGTTCTCGGGCAGGTGCTGCGGGACGGTGCGCCGCAAATAGCCGGTATAGACGGTCTTGCGCAGGACCGAGTCCGGCAGCCCCAGGCCCTCCAGCGGCCGGCAGATCCCCGGCAGGCCATAGACCCAGATCTCATCGAAAAGATCTCGCAGGGCCGGGGCGACATCCTTGCGCTCCCACTCCGAGGCGAGCAGTTCCGGGTCGTCCATGACGTCGCGCAAGCCGAGAATGAGCGGGGTGCCGCGTTCCTTCAGCATCTGCAGGGTTTCGCGGACCTCGCCGCGCAGGCCGAGCGGCTCCTTGTCGACGATGAACAGGTCCGGATCGAAGATCGACGCGGTGTGGCGGATGATCGACGAGCGCATCGCCAAGGTCTGCTCGATATCGATCAAATGACTGAGCGAGGTGTATTCGCCGTTGCGGCGCTTGATCACGCCGGGGATGCGCACGAAGTCGACCCGCGCGCGGAAGTCGAAGCTGCCGATGATCGGCGAGCCGGACAAGATCAGGATCGACAGCCCGGAATGGTTCTCGACCAAGGAATGGGCAATAGACCGGCAACGCCTCAAATGTCCCAGCCCGAAAGAGTCGTGGCTGTAGATCAAGATGCGGAGGCCACCGCCCGGAATCGGGTCTTCGCTGCTCCAAATCTCATGATCCGGGGCAGGCCGTGGCCCTGAGTTCTTTACCTGATCCAAGGATTTTCCCCGCTTTAAGAGACAGCCGGCCGGATCATTGCACAAGGACTTGACTGTACAAAGGCTGAACGATCGCCTGCGTCGATCGGCGCTCGCAATTTACCGAGGCCGCAGGCTGAACTATGGTCATGGCGCAAAACACGACGGGGCCGGTGCCGGGGGACGGCCCCACGGGAGCGGATGGAACACAGCATCTTCAAGTTCATCTGGCGGCACTCGAAGCGTGATCAGCTCGTTCTGCTCGCGATTACGGTGCTGTCCTATCCGTTCACCTACATCTACCTGGACGTCCCCAAGCGCATCATCAACCACCTGCAGGCGGTGATCGATCACAACTCGACGAGCGAGCTGTCCAGCTTCCCGGTGACCAGCGTCCTCGGCATCGAGTTCAGCGCGGTGGCACTCCTGTTCTCGCTCTGTGTGCTGTTCTTGGTGCTGGTGCTGATCAACCAGGGCTTCAAGTACGTCGTCAACGTGATGTCGGGCATTCTGGGCGAGCGGATGCTGCGCCGGCTGCGCTACGAGCTGTTCACGCGCATCCTGCGGTTCCCGCTGCCGCACTTCAAACGGGTCAGCCAGGGCGAGCTGATCTCGATGATCACGCAAGAGGTGGAGCCGCTGGGCGGTTTCATCGGTGATGCGATCAAGGTGCCGGCGTTCCAAGGCGGCCTGCTGCTGGTCCCGTTCATTTTCATCATCGTGCAGAACCCGCTGCTCGGGATCGCTGCGATCGCGCTGTATCCCTTGCAAGCCTGGTTCATTCCGAAGCTGCAGCGGCGCGTCAACATGCTGGCCAAGGAGCGGGTGCGCACGGTGCGCCAGCTGTCCGAGCGGATCGGGGAGTCGGTGTCCAGCGTTCAGGAGATCCACGCCAACGACACCTCCGCCTTCGAACGCACCGATATCGCCACCCGGCTGGGGCGCATTTTCAAGATCCGGTTCCAGATCTTTCGTCTGAAATTCCTGATCAAGTTCCTCAACAACACGCTGGATAAGCTCACGCCGTTCTTCTTCTACTCGCTCGGCGGCTACCTGGCGATCACCGGGCGGCTCGACCTCGGCGCGCTGGTCGCGGTGATCAACGCGCACAAGGACATCGCCGGGCCGTGGAAAGAGCTGCTGCGCTATTACCAGACCAAAGAGGATGCGCGGATCAAATACGAGCAGGTGGTCGAACAGTTCGAGCCGGCCGGCATGATGGGCGAGGAGCACCTGGATGCCGATCCCGATGCGGCGCAGGTGCTGGCCGGCGATCTGGCTGCCAGCAACGTCTCGCTCTCCGAGGACGTGCTCGGCATCGCGCTCAACAACGTCACCTTCGAGACGCCGCTCAACAGCCATACCGCCCTGATCGGCGCGGGCAGCAGCGGACGCGATGCGCTGGGCGTGGTGCTGGCCCGGCTGGTACCGCCGACCAGCGGGTCGATCCGCGTCGGTGACTTGCGGTTCGAAGAGCTGCCCGAAGCGGTGACCGGTCGGCAGATGGCCTATGTCGGTCAATCGGTCCAGCTTTTCTCGGGGACCGTGCGCGACAACCTGTTCTACGGACTGAAGCACCGTCCGGGCGGACCACGGGCGGAAGACGCGGATCCGGAATGGAACAACGACGTCCACGAGGCGCGCCTGTCGGGCAACATCGAGCTCGATCCGCTGGCCGAGTGGATCGACTATGAGTCGGCTGGGGCGACCGATCTGGAAGACCTCATCCGCGTCACCGTCGAAACGCTGGCGCGGCTCGACATGGACGAGGACATCTACCAGTTCGGCCTGCGCGGGGTGATCGACCCCGACGAGCGGCCCGAGGTGGCCGAGCAAATCCTGGCGGTGCGCCAGGAGGTGCGCAAACAGCTCTCCGATCCGCAGATTGCTGCGCTGGTCGAGCAGTTCGACAACCGCCTGTACAACTCCAACGCCACCCTGGCCGAAAACCTGCTGTTCGGCTTGCCGAAAGGCGACGCGTTCGATCTCGACCGGTTGGCCGAGAACGCCTACGTGCTGCACGTGCTGGATGCCAACGATCTGACCGAGGACTTCCTGGAGACCGGGCGGCAGATCGCCGAAACCATGGTCGAGCTGTTCGCCGACGTGGCGCCGGGTCATCCGTTCTTCGACCAGTTCAGTTTCATCAGCGCCGACGACCTGCCGGACTACCAGGCGATCGTGGCCCGGGTCAGCAAGGGCGGGCTCGATGAGCTGGATATGTCGGAACGCACGAGGCTGCTGTCGTTGCCGTTCAAGATGATCCCCGCGCGCCACCGCCTGGGTCTGATCGACGAGCGCTTGCAGGCCAGGATCGTCGAGGCGCGCGCCTACTTCGCCGAGAACCTGCCGGACGAGTTGAAAGACGCGATCGAGTTCTTCGAAGTCAGCCGCTACGTCGGCGCCGCCAACATCCAGGACAACATCCTGTTCGGCAAGATGGCCTACGGGCAGGCACAGAGCGCATCGCGCATCGGGAAGCTCATCGCCGAATCGCTCGACCGGCTGGGTCTGCGCAACACGGTGATGGAGATCGGACTGGATTTCCACGTCGGCGTCGGCGGCAGCCGGCTGTCAGCTGCGCAACGCCAGAAGCTTGGCATTGCGCGCGCGCTGCTGCGGCGGCCAAAGCTGCTGATCCTGAACGGCGCGACCACGGTGCTGGATGGTGGGACCCAGCCCCGCATCATCGAGAACATTCTGGACATGCGCGCGGGCCAGGGCGTGATCTGGGCCCTGCAGGAGCCGCGCTTCGCCCACTACTTCGACTACGTGGTGCTGATGCGAGACGGCTCTGCGGTCGCAAAGGGGCGCTATGAAGAACTGAACCGGCAAGACTCACCGCTCGCAGAGCTGGTGGCGGCGCAATGAACAGGGCTGCAATGCCGGCAGGAGGGAGGAACAATCCGTGAGCCTAAATCAAGAAGTCGATCTGCTTCGCAAGATCCCGATGTTCGCCCATATTGAGCCGTCCAAGCTCAAGCTGCTGGCGTTCACCAGCGAACGGATCACCTTTCACGCCGATCAGACGTTGTTCAGACAGGGCGATATGGGCGACTCCGCCTATGTCATCATCAGCGGCGAGGCGGACGTGATCGTCGATACGCCGTCGGGACCGCGAACCATCGCGACCATCGGCGAGCATGACTTCGTCGGCGAGATCGCCATCCTGTGCGACGTGCCGCGAACCGCGACGGTGACCGCCAAGACCGACTTGACGACCTTGTGCATCAACAAGGACCTGTTCTTCCGCATGGTGTGCGAGTTCCCGGAGATGGCGATCGAGATTATGCGCGTGCTGGCGCAGCGGCTGGAACGGACCACGCGCGAACTGCGTAACGCCTTGACGGCGCAGACGGCGACGTCCTGAGCCGGGGGCGCCCGGCGCCATGACCCGGCTGGACAGCGCGATCCTCCGTCTGACCGCACAACGCGCCTGTATTGACCGCGCCGCCATCTTGATTCGCGACCTGCCGGGCCCGGTGCTGGAGTTTGGACTGGGCAACGGGCGCACATACGACCATCTGCGCGAGCGATTACCGGACCGCGAGATCTTCGTATTCGAGCGAGAGGTCGCAGCCCATCCCGACTGCATCCCCGACGACGCGCATCTGGTTCTCGGCGATTTCCGAAGCACTGTGGAGGGTGCGTTGGCGCGCCTTCCAGGCCCGGCCGCGCTGGCCCACTGCGATATCGGGTCCGGCAATGTCGCGGCGTCGCGGGCGCTCGGCGTGTGGCTGGCCGAGCCGCTGGCGCGCTTGCTGAAGCCCGGCGCGATCGTGATCTCCGACCAGCCGCTTCCCATTCCCGGTGCCGAAGCGCTGGAGATGCCCGACGACGTGCCCAACGGCAGGCTCACATTTCTAAGGGCGCCGAGCTAAGAGCACTTCCTGACCCCGGGCGGTCGGAAAGTGCTCTAACCCAGATCCAGCGCCACCGGCACGTGGTCGGAGGGGCGGTCCCAATCGCGGGCGTCCTTCAGATGGTGCACGCCGCCCAAGGCGCCGGAAAGGGCAGGGCTGACCCAGATATGGTCCAGGCGTCGGCCGCGGTCCGATCGTCGCCAGTCACGCGCGCGGTAGCTCCACCAGCTGTACAGCTTCTCGTCGCTGGAGACGAAGTGGCGCGCGGTATCGGTCCAACCAAGATCGTCGCGCAGCGCGTTCAGGGCATCGACCTCGACCGGCGTGTGCGAGACCACGTCCAGCAACTGCCTGTGGGACCAGACGTCGTGCTCGTAGGGTGCGATGTTCAGATCGCCGACCAGGACCATCGGCCGGTCCGCGCTCCGTTCGGCGCGAAACCACTGCCGCATCTCGGCCACGAAGGCGAGCTTGTGTGCGAACTTGTCGTTCACCTGCGGATCCGGGACATCGCCGCCGGACGGGACATAGAAATTGTGCAGCTCGAACGGTCCGGCTGGCCCGTCGATTTGAACCGCGACGTGACGGCCGTCGGCGCGTCCACACCACGCGCGATCCGGCAGAGGCGTCATCGGATGTCGCGAGAGGATCGCGACCCCGTTGTAGTTCTTGATGCCGTTCAACGCGGCGTGCCGATACCCAGCCTGCTCGAACGCGGCCAACGGAAACAGGGAATCGACAACCTTGGTTTCCTGCAGGCACACCACGTCCGGGTTCAGCGCGTCGACCAACGCCGTAAGTAACGGCGCGCGCAGGCGAACGGAATTGATGTTCCAGGTGCAGATCCGCATGGACATGAAGCAGGCGCGAGTGGGTTCGGCCGAGCCGGCCGAGGATGGCCGGGCGGATATACGGTACCGCGCGCGCTCGGCCAAGGGTCCGGCGAGATCCCGCCACAAAGAGTGAACGCCCGGCCAGGGGGGGGCCGGGCGTTCGTGCTCCAGCGTTGTCTCGGAGCATGAGGCGGGCAGGGGAACCAGCCTCATCCTGGGTGCCAACCGTTGCGGTGGCGCCTCTTCTTTGAGCTTAGATTTGGGGGAGCGGTTATGGTTAAGAACCGCTTAATTTGCATAGCGGCCATGCGCTCGGCGCATGGCTCGACGGGCGCTCACGACTCCAAATCACCCGCAATCACCTCACGCGGCGATCGCCCGACGCTAGGCCGCCCATCCATGCAGCCGCATCGCGGCGCGCGCACGGCAGGCGTCGCCGAAGGCCTTGAAAATGGCCCGCGACAGCGGCCAGTCCAAGGCCATCGGGTGTTCGGGATGCCATTGAATGCCGAGCGCAAAACCCGGGCTATCGGCCACCCGGACGGCCTCTATGGTGCCGTCGGGCGCGGTCGCCTCGACGACCAGACGATCAGCCAACCGGTCGATGGCCTGGCTGTGCAGCGTGTTGACCATGGCCTCGTCGGACCGAACCCAGCCGTGCAAGAGTCCGCCGGGTGCCAAACGCACGCTGTGCGCGGCACGGTATTGGGCCGCTCCTTTGCCGGCCGGTGCGCGATGATCCTGCCGGCCGGGCACCTCGTGCACCTGCTGATGCAGCGTCCCGCCCAGCACAACGTTGAGCTCCTGATGCCCGCGACAAATGCATAGCGTCGGGACGCCACGCTCGAGCATCGCCTGAAGCAGCGGCAGAGTGGTGCGGTCTCGCTTAGGGTCGTGCAGCGTGCCGGGCTCGCTTTGCTCGCCGCCATAATGTTCAGGTTCGACATTCGATGGGCTGCCGGTGAACAGCACGCCGTCCACGTGGTCGAGCAGCGCCAAGCCATCGTCCGGTCCGAGCGCCGGCAACAACAACGGAACGCACGCGGACGCTTCGGCAATCGCGGTGATGTACTTCTCCCCGACGGCGTGAAAGTCCGCGCCATCGATCGGCTTGACGCAGGACGGAATCACGACCAGCGGCCGAAGAGTGTGCTGTGTGGTCATGGCGCGCAGGGTGCCGCGTGGGCGCCGAGGGGGCAAGTCAATTGGCCGTGCCGGGATCTTGGCCGATACACGCTTGGCCCCGGCTGGCGTCGGTGCCATATGCAGGGCATGGAACAGGCACTTGATGCGCTGCTCGGATGGAAGGCGCTGATCGTCGCGACCTGGCTCGCCGCGTTCTTCATCAGCGAGCGGATCTGGCCGTCCGCGTCCATGCCGCAAGAGGTTGTGGCGCAAGACCACGGCCCGGTGCGCCGGATTGCGCGCAATGCCGGGCTTTGGTTGATCAATGTCGCCATCTCGCCGCTGATCGTGCTGCCGGTCTCACTCTGGGCTGCGCAGCACGGGCTGGGCTGGCGCGAGGCCGCCGCGTTCACGTGGTGGAGCGGGTGGACCGGGCTGGCGATCGATCTGCTGCTGCTGGATTTTCTGATCTACTGGTGGCACCGGGCCAACCACGAGTTCGGCCTGCTGTGGCGATTCCACCAGGTGCACCATCTCGACCGGTTTCTTGATACCACCTCCGCGGTGCGGTTCCATTTCGGCGAAGTGCTGCTCTCGGCCCTGGCGCGTGCGGTCGTGATCGTGGCCTTCGATATCCCCTTCACCTCGGTGCTGGTGTTCGAGATCGCGGTGCTGGTCGCCGCCATCTTCCACCACAGCAATGTGCGTCTGCCGAGGTCGATCGAGCGTGGGCTGGCGCTGGTGATGATCACGCCGTCGCTGCACTGGGTGCATCACCATGCCGTAGACGCCGATCTGCGTTCGAACTACGGCACGGCGCTCAGCGTCTGGGACCGGCTGTTTGCGACACGCAGTCGCACACGACGCTCGGCCGACATGCCGATCGGAATTCCCAACGCGCGTGAGCTTGGACTTGTCGGTTTGTTGCTTCGGCCGTTCGCTCTGTCTGACCGGAATCGGAAAGTGCTCTAACGGTCGCGGCCCGCGCGCCCTTCCATCCTCTTATCGGTCTTGAACACGAACAGTTGCGGGTCGATCTCGACCCCGAACCGCGGTTCCATGATCGCGACGTGGATCGCCGCGCCCTCCGGGTCGACGATCGACCACTTCTTCAGCGCGAAGGGGCGATCGGAGAAAGTGATCTCAACTTTCCACTCGTCTTCTTTTTCCAGCTCGGCCAGACGGATGCGCAGGATGCCCGGTCCGCGCTCGACGCCCAGAATCGCGACGTTGCCTTCCAGCTTGACCTCGCCGAACAGAAACTTCAGCGGGGTGTCGTTCACCGACCAGAACACCGGGTCACCCATGGCCTCGGTCTGGTCGTAGAACACCAGGTCGCCATCATCGACGATCAGCAGGTAGGAGACCGGCGGGTCGTACTCGAAGCGCAGCTTGTCCGGGCGCTGCATGTGGATGGTGCCTTGCGCGAAGCGACCGTTCGGGCTGAGCTGGATGAAGCGCGCGGTCATCGTGGTGATCGAGTTGAAGAAATCCTCGATCCGCGCGATGTCGGCGCGGTCCCGGTCGCTCAGCTGCGCGTGCGACGGCAGCGTGACCGAGAACAAGGTCGCCAGTGCGAAGCCGATGGCTCCCGCCGTTCGCCAAAACGAAGAGCTGTGGATAAAAGCGTCGTGCGATGCCGCCCGGTTCCGCGCAAATCCCATCATCACTCGGTCTTCTTCAGCAATACCTCGCGCCGACCGACATGGTTGGCAGGACTTACCATGCCTTCGGCTTCCATTCGCTCAATGAGTCGCGCAGCGCGGTTGTAGCCAATCTGTAAGTGTCGCTGGATGAAACTTGTGGAAGCTTTGCCTTCACGCGCGACCAGCGCCACCGCCTGGTCAAACAACGCGTCACCCGACTCACCGTTCGTGGCGACCCCAAAGTCATCCGCACTTTCCACGTCTTCGGTGACGGCGTCAACATATGCGGGCTCACCCAGCCTGTGCAGATGTCGCACCACGTCCTCGACCTCGCCGTCGGTGACGAACGGACCGTGCACACGGTTGATGCGTCCGCCGCCGGACATGTGCAGCATGTCGCCCATGCCGAGCAGTTGTTCGGCGCCCTGTTCGCCGAGGATGGTCCGGCTGTCGATCTTGGAGGTGACCTGGAAGCTGATCCGGGTCGGGAAGTTGGCCTTGATGGTGCCGGTGATCACGTCGACCGACGGACGCTGGGTGGCCATGATCAAATGGATTCCGGCGGCCCGAGCCATCTGCGCCAGACGCTGCACCGCGGCCTCGATGTCCTTGCCGGCGACCAGCATCAGATCGGCCATCTCGTCGACCACGACGACGATGTAAGGCAGCGGGACGAGGTCGAGGGTCTGATCCTCGAAGATCGGCTTGCCGGTGTCCGGGTCGAATCCGGTCTGGACCTTGCGCATCAGCACTTCGCCGCGCTCTTGCGCGTCGGCCAGCCGCTTGTTGAAGCTCTCGATGTTGCGCACGCCGAGCTTGGACATCGCCCGATAGCGATCCTCCATCTCGCGCACCGTCCACTTGAGCGCGACCACCGCCTTCTTCGGGTCGGTGACCACCGGTGACAGGAGATGCGGAATGTCGTTGTAGACCGACAGCTCCAGCATCTTCGGGTCGACCATGATGAACCGACACTGATCGGGGCCCAGCTTGTAGAGCAGCGACAGGATCATCGCGTTGATGCCGACCGACTTGCCGGACCCGGTGGTGCCGGCGATCAGCAGATGCGGCATGCGCGCGAGATCGGCGATGATCGGCGCGCCGCCGATGTCCTTGCCGAGGACCAGCGGCAGCTTGGCGCCCGAGCGCACATAGGCCGATTCGGCCAAGAGCTGTCGCAGATAGACCGTCTCGCGTTGCGCGTTGGGCAATTCAATGCCGATCGCGTTGCGGCCGGGGACCACCGCGACGCGCACCGAAATCGCGCTCATCGATCGGGCGATGTCGTCGGCCAGGCCGATCACTCGGCTGGACTTGGTGCCGGGCGCGGGTTCCAGCTCGTACAGCGTGACCACCGGGCCCGGGCGCACCTTGGTGATGTTGCCGCGCACTCCGAATTCCTCGAGCACCGACTCCAGAAGCCGAGCGTTCTGCGAGGATCCGTCCTGCCGGAAGGTCCGGCGCGCGGGAGCTTCGGTCGGCACGGCGAGCAGTTCGAGCGGCGGGGCCTGGTAGCCGTCGCCGCCGAGCAGGTCGAAGCTGTTCTGCAGGACCTTGGCCACGCGCGAGCGCCGGCGCGGTGCCTTCGGCTTGGCTTGCGCTTCGGGCTCAGGTTCGGCTTCGTCGGGCTCCTCGGCGTCAAACAGGGACGGCTCGCCGGGCCCGGCGCCGAGGGTGGGCTCGATCCGGCCGGCGGTGTCGACGTGGCCCGGGACCGGTTCCGGCTCGGGAGTCGTGCGCTGCGTTCGCAAGGCCCGCAGCAGCGCACCGAAGGCCAAGGTGGGTTTGCCGAGCATGGCCACGCCGCGCGCGGCCAGGCGCAGCGAACCGCGCACCCATCGGCCGATTGCGACCACCCACCAAATGATCGCCTGGAGCGTGCCGCGCACGCTGTGCGCCAACAGATTGCGCCATCCCAACACGCTCACGCCCAGACACGCGCCGAAGAGAACCGCGCCGACCGCACCGAAAGCGAGCGCGGCGATGATCGGGGCGTCGCCCGGCACCAAGCCGGCGAGCAGGCCGGTGACGTGCAGCATCAGCAGCTGGCCGACCGAACCGCCCAAGCCGGCGGCGCTCGGCCACTGCCCCGGTGGCGGCACGACCGAGGCCGCGGCGGACAGGAAGATCACCGAAAACAGCAACGCGCAGACCTGGACCGCCGGCGCGCCGAACGGCCGATGCCGGGCGAGCAGTCCGCCCCACACGAGGAACGCGCCGGCCACGCCGAACGCTGGAAGGCCAAAGCTCTGCATAAAGATGTCGGCCAGGACGGCGCCGGGATAGCCGAGGAGATTGCCGATCCGGCCGTCGCTGGCGGTGTTGAGCGACGGATCGGACGCATCGTAGCTGGCCAGCGCCAGCGCCAGCGCAACGCCGAGCAGGCACAGGCTGAGGCCGCCGACTTCTTGCGCGCGCCGCTCCAGAAAGGCGACGCTGCCGTCGGGCAGAAAGGCTGCTTTCTTGCGGGTCATGGAAGCTCGTGCCATCTCGTGCTCGTCCGTGTTCAGATCACAGTTGCCAGTCGATCGATCGCCTGCGCGGTCACGCTCGGGTCGTGTACCAGCGCCAGCCTCAGAAACCCGGTGGCCGGATTGCGGCCGTCCGGCTGCGCGCGCGCCATGAAGGCGCCGGGCATGGCCTTGACGGCTGCCTGCTGCCAGATCCGGCGCGCGGCTTGTTCGCCGTCATCCACCGCCAGCCACAGAAAGAAGCCGGCTTGCGGCGCCACATAGCCGGGGCGTTGGCCCAGGCCTTCGTTGGCAAGATCGAGATTGTCGCGATAGCGCTGCCGGTTCCGCGCCGCGTGCTGGTCATCGGACCACAGCCATTCGGCGGCGGCCGCGACAGGCCGCGGAACCGCCACGCCGCCCCAGTTGATCAGCGTGCGGGTCGCCTCGACCACCTTGGGGTCGCCGGCCACCACGCCGACGCGCAGGCCCGGCACGCCGGAGCGTTTGGACAGGGAATGGGTGACCACCAGGTTCGCGAAGGGGTCGCGTTCCGGAGGATCGAGGCCAGCCGCCACCTGCAGAGCGCCGGTGGGCGGCGCGCGGTGGTAGATCTCGCTGTAGCATTCGTCGACCACGAGCACGAAGTCATGCGCGCGGGCGAGTTCGATGGCCGCGCGGAGCTGTGCCTCGCTGGCGCAGGCGCCGGTGGGGTTGGCCGGATTGCACAAATAGGCCAGCGCGGTGCGCGATAGAATGTCAGGCGATACCGCGGTTAGATCGGGACCGAAACGTTCCTGGTCGACGGCCGGCAGCAGGACCGGACGCGCACCGCTGATCACGGCGGCCGCGTAGTAGGAGTGGTAGAACGGATTGGGCAGCAGGACATAGGGCGGCTCGCCGTCGGCGGTGCGCTGCGGCACCGCGCCGAGCCCGGCGAAGAACAGGCCCTCGCGGGTGCCGGCGCTGGCGGTGAGGTGCCGTGGCGGATCGAGCAGGTCCGGCGGTAGCTGAAAGCGCCGCGCGAGGTAGTCCGCGGCCGCGCGGCGGAAGCCGTCGGTTCCGGCCGCCGGAGCGTAGCGGGCCCAGTCCGCCGCATGTGCCGTCAGAATCTCCGAGACCTCGGGCGGCACCGCCGACTGCGGCTCACCGATGGACATGACGATCGGCTCGCCGGACGCGGGCGCAATGCCCTCCAGCAAGGCATCAAGACGCTGAAATGGCCCATCGGCCAGCTCAGCAATCAGTGGGTTCATGCCGATCAGGCTCCCGATCGAAGTCAGCGGACGGCGCCCTTTGTGCGGGACGCTCTTATTCCGTCAAAGATATCAATAACACAGGACCGCTTTCTAAAGCGACGACTCAATGTACCGTGCGAACGGCTGATTGTTCAATCGCGGTCTGATCGAAACAAAAGAAAGGGCCCGGCGCATGGCGCCGGGCCCAGTCGGGCTTATTTGCCGTCACTCAGAAGGTCTGCGAGCCTCGGCCAAACTCCGGATAGGCCTCCATGCCGACCTCGGCCTTGTCGAGGCCCATTTCCTCGGCTTCCTCGCTGGCCCGGATGCCGATCGTGTACTTGAGCAGCAGCCACACCACCGCGCTGGCGGCCGAGACGAACGCGCCGATGGCAACGATGCCGGTGAGCTGGGCCGCGATGGTGGCATCCGACGAGAAGATCGCCACTGCGAGCGTGCCCCAGATGCCTGCCACAAGGTGGGCGGATATGGCGCCGACCACGTCGTCGATCTTCAGCTTGTCGAGCAGCGGCACCGCGAACACCACCAAACCACCGCCGACGCCGCCGACGATCAGCGACATCCAGACCTGCGGCAGGTCCGGGTTGGCGGTGATCGCGACCAGCCCGGCAATCGCGCCGTTCAGCGCGAAGGTCAGGTCAACCTTGCCGTAGATGACCTGGCACAGGACCATTGCGGTCACCACGCCGCCGCAGGCGGCCAGGTTGGTGTTGGCGAACACGATCGACATGTTGGTCGCATCAGCCGCGCTGCCGAGCGCGAGCTGCGAGCCGCCGTTGAAGCCGAACCAGCCGAGCCACAGGATGAAGGTGCCCAGCGTGGCGAGCGGCAGGTTGGACCCAGGCATCGCGTTCACGCTGCCGTCCGCGTTGTACTTGCCCTTGCGCGGCCCGAGGATGATGGCGCCGGTAAGCGCCGCCCAGCCGCCGACCGAGTGCACGATGGTGGAACCGGCGAAATCGCTGAAGCCCGCGCCGGTCAGCCAGCCGGCGCCCCAGGTCCAGGCGCCCTGGATCGGGTAAATCAAGCCGGTCAGCACGATCACGAAGATCAGGAACGGCCAAACCTTGATGCGCTCGGCGAGCGTGCCGGAGACGATCGAGGCGGCGGTGGCGACGAACACCATCTGGAAGAACCAGTCCGACATCACCGAATAGCCGTTGCCGACGACGGCATCGACCATGGCCGGGGTCGCCTCTTCGGCGCCAAGCAGGGTCAGTTCGGCCTCAGACGGGTTGTAGAACGCGCTGGCCAGGCTGCCGATCCATCCGGTATCGGCGGGCACATCGATGTACATCAGGCTGTAGCCGACCAGGAAGTACATGATCCCGGCCAGCGAATAGAGCGCGATGTTCTTCAGGCAGATCGCCGCGGTGTTCTTGGTGCGGACCAAGCCGGACTCCAGCATGGCAAAGCCAGCCGCCATCCACATCACCAGAAATCCGGCAACCAGGAACGAGAAGGTGTTGAAAACATAAGCGGTTTCGGCCGAAACCTCGGCGAAGGCCGGGGTCGATACGAGCAACAGGCCGAGTCCGGCGGCACCGCCGCCAGCCAGTTGGGTGAGTCGAGACATTTTCTGCAAATCCTCCTTGCAGCCCCTAAAGCGCGTCGGCGTCTACTTCGCCGGTTCGAATGCGGACGGCGCGGGCGAGATCGAGCACAAAGATCTTGCCGTCACCGATGCGGCCGGTGTTGGCCGCCTTCTGGATGGCCTCCACCGTTTTCTCAGCCAAGTCGTCGGTCACGGCGACCTCGAGCTTCACCTTGGGAAGGAAGTTCACCGAGTACTCCGCACCGCGGTAGATCTCGGTCTGCCCTTTCTGTCGACCAAAGCCCTTGACCTCCGATACCGTTAATCCCTGGATGCCCAGCCCGGTCAGGGCCTCGCGGACATCGTCGAGCTTGAAGGGTTTGATGACCGCTGAGACAAGCTTCATGGCATGCGACCTTCTAATGGCTCCCTCGAACGCCTTGCGATCTCGCCGGCACGAAAGGCTGATGGGTGTGACTGAACCGCGGGACCAGCCCCCTGCTGGCGATGCCGTCACTCGGACCACAAGGCACCGATCTAGAATCAAGATCCGTGCCGCACTGCGGCAGGAGAGAAAAGAGACGTGAGATCATAGACTTAAGCGCAGCGCTTTGGGATGGGGCGCGTTGCTCGTGCCTAAACATGCCAAAAAATTAGTCAGCCCCTGAGGGGTGCCTAATCATTAGGCAAACCGGTCCGAATTGACGGCACGCTATGCCGCAGGCAGGTTTGCCGTCGCCGGGGCCATATACCTGTTGGGCTCGGCGCGCGACCGAGCCGAGGCGCGCCGGTTCCGGCGGGCGGGCAGCACCAAGAGTAGGGAGAGCGAATGCTGCGCTATGACGTTGCGGTGGTCGGCGGCGGGCTGGCCGGTCAAATTACCGCCGCCGCGTTGGGCAGTGTGGGAATTCGGTGCGCAGTGATCGACCGGTTGCCGCCGGACCATCTGGCCAGCCTCGCCCACGATGGGCGCACCACAGCCTTCGCGCTCGGTTCGCAACGCGTGCTGGACGGCGTGGGGGTGTGGCCGCTGATCGACCAGGCCCAGCCGATCACGGATATTCGAGTGTCCGACAGTACGCTGGCCGCGGGCACCTCCAGCCTGTGCGTCCATTACGACTGCGAAATGGTGCGGACGGACGCCGGCGCGCCGCTGGAAGCCATGGGCTGGATCGTGGAGAACGCGGATGTCCGCCGAGCGTTGTTCGAGCGGCTGAAGTCGCTGAGCCCGGTCGACGTGTTCGCGCCGGCCGCGGTGGCGCGCGTGGAGCGCGGCGTGAGCCAGGCGGTGCTGGAACTGGACGACGGGCGCGAGATCGCCTGCAGCCTGGTCGTGGCGGCTGACGGCAAGGGTTCGATGCTGCGCAAGAGCGCCGGCATCAAGACGGTGGCCTGGTCCTACCCGCAGACCGCCATCGTGTGCGTGATCGCCCATGAGCGGCCGCATGGCGGCGTTGCGCTGGAGAATTTCCTGCCCTCCGGGCCGTTCGCGGTGCTGCCGATGTGTGACGGCGCGGATGGGACCCATCGCTCGTCCATCGTGTGGACCGAGCGCGAGACCATCGCGCCGAGGATGCTGGAACTCGACGATGCGCGCTTCTCCTTCGAGCTGCAGCGCCGCGTCGGCCGCTGGCTCGGCGATGTGCGGCTGCATGGCAAGCGCTGGTCGCACCCGGTTGGCTTGCTGCACGCCTATCGCTACTGGGACCGGCGCCTGATCCTGGTCGGCGACGCCGCCCATGCGATCCATCCGATCGCCGGCCAGGGCCTGAACATGGGGGTGCGCGACATCGCGGCGCTGGCCGATTTGGCGGCGGATGCATACCGGCTTGGCCTGGACCTTGGCGACCCGGGGCTGGCGCGCCGCTACGAGCGCTGGCGGCGTATGGACAACATCACGCTGTCTGCCGTCACCGATGGATTGAATCGGCTGTTCTCAACTGACCTGAGCGCGGCCCGGGCGGCGCGCCGGCTCGGGCTCGGCGTGGTCAACCGGCTGCCGCCGCTGAAGCAGCTGTTCATGCGCCATGCGATGGGTGTGGTGGGAGAGCTGCCGCGGCTGATCCGCGGCGAGGCACTCTAGGTCAGTTGCGTCTGGAGGTCAGCTGCGTCTGGCCGGCTCGCGCGATTTTCCCTCGGCTTCCAAGCGGGCCAGGTAGTCGGCCCAGAGCTCGTCCTGGCGCTCACCGAGGTCGCGCAAATAGCGCCAGCTGAAGATTCCGGTGTCGTGCAGGTCATCGAACTTGATCTTGACGGCATAATTGCCGACCGGCTCGATCTCCAGGATCCCGACATGGGCGCGGCCAGCCACCGTCTGCTTCTGGCCCGGTCCATGGCCCTGCACTTCTGCCGACGGGCTCTCCACCCTCAGCAGCTCAGCCGGCAGGGTGAAGGTCTGGCCGTCGTCGAAAGCGATGCGCAAGATCTTTGCCTGCCGGTCGTAATTCAACTCGGTCGGCCAAAAGTCGATGTCGAGGCTGCTCTGATGCATGGTGCTCGCCCGCGCCGACCCGGTGCTACTCGTCATCCCCGAGTTGGCGCGCCTCTTCCTGCAGCATGATTGGGATGCCGTCACGGATCGGATAGGCGAGCCGGACCTGCCGGCTGATCAGCTCCTGGCGCGCGGCGTCATATTCCAACGGCCCCCGGCACACCGGGCAGACCAGGAACTCAAGCACCTTGGTGTCGAAGACGTTGGTCTGTGACGTCATCTCGCTTGCTCCCCTCACCCGGCCGTTAGTGCCGAGGCAGGGACTCGCCTTCGTCGCCGCTCAGGACCGCCATTTCGATCAATGTGGTCATCAACTCGGCCCGCTGGATCAGGTCCCGGCATTCCAGCAGCGCCTGCTTCTCGGACGGCTCGAACGGACAGATCATCGCCAATGTGGTGACCAGCGGCTCATCGTCGGTCTGCTCGATGTCTTCCCAATTGGCGGACAGGCCGTTCTTCTTCAGGTAGTCCGGCAACCGACTGAGCAGGCGCGAGCGGTCGATCTCGACGGCCTCGTCATGCAGAAGGTCGTCGCGGTACGGCGACCAATCGACCTCCATGCGGCGGTAGCCTCCGGTGCTGGGAAACTCGCCCAGCACGTTGAACCGGATCATCCCGGTCAAGGTGATCAGCAGACGCCCATCATCGGTTTCAGTGAAGGCGGTGATCCGCCCCGCGCAACCGGTCTCGTAGACCGGCGGCTGGTCGGTCTCTTGACCGGGGGTGAGACCGGGCTGGCCCGACCCGTCAGTCGGCTGGACCATGCCGATCAGGCGATCGGCGGCCAGCGCGTCGAAGGTCATGTTCAGATAGCGCGGCTCGAAGATGTTCAGCGGCAGCTTGCCACGCGGCAGCAGCAGAACGCCGGTCAGCGGAAACACCGGCAAGGTCTGGGGCAAGCGCTCGAAGTTCAGCTCGAAAGGGTTCTCGTGCCTCATGCGTCGTCCCGACGGCCTCTTTGCGGCGAGACGGCGCGATACCGGCCGTCTCATGAGAAAAGAATCGACGACAGTTTGCGGCGGCCGGCCTGCGTCGCCGGGTCCTTGGGGCCCAACGCCTCGAAGACCTTCAGCAGTTGCTTACGGGCCGCTTCATCATTCCAATTACGATCCCGGCGCACGATTTCCAGTAGGTGGTTGATCGCGGCGTCATTTTTTCCCGCGGCGACGAGACTTCCGGCCAGATCGAAACGGGCCTGGTGATCGTCCGGATTGGCGTCGACCGTGGCCTGCAGGCGGCCGACCTCGGCGCTGTCCGCGCTGCTTGCTGCCGCCAACTCGATCGCAGCGACCGCGCTCTGATAACTCTGCTGTTTGCGGCCTTCCTCCGACACGCGCTCCAGCGCTTGCTGGGCCTGATCGGGCTCGCCTTGCGCCAAGTGACAGCGGGCCAAGCCGATCAAGGCCTCGTCGTGCCCGGCCTCGTGCGCCAGAACCTGCATGAAGATCTGCTGCGCGACCGCGGCGTCGCCAGCCTCCAGCGCGGTCTGCGCCTGCATCACCGCGTCGTCGAGCGGCGAGGCCGGGCGCTGGCTGCCCGCCATCGACAGCACGCGGTCGACAAAGGCCTTCACCTGGCTTTCCGACTGGGCACCCATGAAGCCGTCCAGCGGACGGCCCTGGCCGAACGCGAATACCGCCGGGATCGACTGGATGCGCAATTGCTGGGCGATCTCCGGGTTCGCGTCGATGTTCATCTTGACCAGCCTGACGGCACCTTTGGTCGCGGCGACCACGCGCTCCAGCACCGGCGCAAGCTGTTTGCACGGCCCGCACCATGGCGCCCAAAAATCAACGATCACCGGTTGCTCGAACGAGGCGTCGAGGACTTCGGCGGCGAACTCCTGGGTCGAGATGTCTTTCACCGAGGAGGCGTCGCCCGCAGACGCGGGCTGGCCGATCAACATTTCCATTTTCTTATCGCTCTTTGCAGCTTCTCATCAGGGAAATGGACAGCGCGGGGCGGGAAAACAAGCGCATTCTCGCGCCCGGGCTAGGCGGCGTCGGCCGCCTCGAAGTCAAGGAACGCGGGGGCATGGCCCGTCGCCTCCAGAAAACGCACCAGGTCGGCCGGCGCAATCGCCGTGGTCATGTCGTTGGACAGCGGATGATAGTTCAGCACATCGTGGTCCAGCATCGCCTTGTCCAGAACGACGCTTACGCGGTGTTCGCGATCGTTGACGGCGGCAAACGGCGTGACCGCGCCCGGGATCACGCCGAGCACCTCCATCAGCAGCTCGGGCGCACCAAACGACAAGCCGCCGCGCGCGCCCAACGGCCCGCGCAGCCATTTCAGATCGACCGCGCGATCCTCCAGCGCGACGAGCAGCCACAGAGACTTCTTGCGGTCGCGCAGGAACAGGCTCTTGCAGTGGCCGCCGGGCAGCTTGCCGCGCAGGTCCTTCGACTCCGCCACGGTGAACACCGGCGGATGGTGGTGGGTCCGGGTCTCGATGCCCAGCGCCTCTAGCTGCGCCAAAAGCTGGTCTGCGGTGAGAGGTTCCATGGCGCGCGACCATAAGCTCAGCCCCGGCGCGGGGCAAGCGACACGAGCGCGCCGGAGGGCGCGCGAGGGGGGTTGCAATGGTGGTCGGAATCCGACATAAGCAGCGCCTCTGTGAGCGGCGCGGGAGTAGCTCAGGGGTAGAGCATCACGTTGCCAACGTGAGGGTCGCGAGTTCAAATCTCGTCTCCCGCTCCAGCGATTTTCCTTCCTTCAGGGTTTGGCTGAGCAGCGTCGGCGGTCACGCGCGGACAGCCGTGTTCATAGTCTCCCGTCGGCCCACGCGCCCGTTATTTCCGTTGCACATTCGCAACGGTCGATCGGGGTGGCAGAATCGGGTCAGAAACCTGCGTTTTGAATAAAGGTTTTCCCCCTCCTCAGATTTAATTAACCATAAAATGATTCAGTCTGCCGTCACCACCTCGGGCAAACCGCAGACGGGGGAAGCGCGCCATGCACAGCAAACTCGAACGGCGCAAGACCGAGCTGATCGTCAAGATCGCCAACCGGGCCGCCGATAAGCTGGAAGCGCCGACCGGCGCGCTGGCCGCGCGCTTCATCGGACAACTGTTCGCGGATGTGGTGCCCGACGGTTTGGTCGAGATGAGCGAGGAGGACCTGTACGGCGCCGGCATCGGTTTGCTGCGCTTCCTGCAGGACCGGCCGGCCGGGGAGACCCGGCTTCGGGTCTATAACCCGACCCAGGACGTGCACGGTTGGCAGTCGGGTCACACGGTCGTCGAAGTGCTGACCGACGACATGCCGTTCCTGGTCGACTCCATCACCGGCGCGCTGCAGCGGCTCGGCATGCCGGTGCACATGCTGATGCACCCGGTGATCTCGGTCGTCCGCGGCAACGATCGATTGGTCGAGATCGGACCGTCCGGCGCCTACCCGAAGAAGGGCAGCAACGTCTCGGTGATCCACGTGCAGGTGACGCAGACCGCGTCGGCCGAGCAGCTCCACCGGGTGGAAGCCGAGCTGAACAAGGTGCTGCACGACATTCGGGTGTCCGTACGGGACTGGCGGGCGATGCTGGAACGGGCCGATCAGGCGATCGAGGAGCTGAAGACCACGCCGCCCGGCATGGACGAAAGCTACGTCGCCGAGGCCCGCGCGTTCATGGAATGGATGCGCGACAACCATTTCACCTTCCTCGGCTTTCGCGATTACCGCCTGGAGCGCAATCGCGGGAAGCACTACCTGCGCATCGTTGACGACTCCGGGCTGGGCATCCTGAGTGAGGTGACCGAGGAATCCCGCGAGCGGCACGCCAAGCCGCTGAGCGGTGAGGCCGCCAAGGTCGCGCGCGAGAAGCAATTTCTGATCATCACCAAGGCGTCCACCCGGTCCACGGTCCATCGCCCGGTCTACATGGACTACATCGGGCTCAGACGGTTCGACGAAGAAGGCGAGGTGTGTGGCGAATTCCGCTTCATCGGCCTGTTCACCTCGGCCGCCTATAATCGCAACACCCGGGACATCCCGATCCTGCGCAACAAGGTGCAGAGCGTCCTGGATCGCGCCGGATTTCCGCCGGCAAGCCACAACGCCAAGGCGCTGCTGAACGTGCTGGAATCGGCGCCGCGCGACGAGCTGTTCCAGATGAGCGAGGATCAGCTATTCGAGACCGCACAAGGCATCCGCCAGCTCGAGGAGCGCCAGCGCATTCGCCTGTTCGTGCGGCGCGACGACTATGCCCGGTTCGAGTCCTGTTTGGTGTTCGTGCCGCGCGACCGCTACACCACAGCGCTGCGCCGGCGCTTCCAGGACATCCTGATGGACGCGTTCGACGGCGAGTCGGTGGACTACAACACGTCGGTCACCGACTCACCGCTGGCGCGGGTCCATTTTATCGTTCGCAATCCGTCGCACGAAGTCGGCGCGGTCGACATCGCCGAGGTCGAGCGCCGCTTGGTGGACGCATGCGAAAGTTGGAACGACGGCCTGTCCGAAGCGTTGATCGAAGCGCATGGCGAGGCCGAAGCGAGCCGGCTGGCCACGCGCTATTCCGAGGCTTTCCCGCTCGGCTACACCGACAACTCGACGCCGCGGGTGGCGGTCGGCGATATCGAGCGGATCGAGGCCGCCCTGACCACCGGACAGGTGCAGTTCTACCTGTATCGGCCGCTGGAGGTGGATCAGCGCGACATACATCTGAAGGTCTATCACGGCGGGACCCCGATGCACCTGTCCGACATCCTGCCGATGATGGAGAACATGGGGCTGCGCGTGCAGTCCGAGGTGCCGTTC
>JAAUXY010041138.1_pt1 | contig 27767 bp, 20 predicted proteins | sample 7278121 | NCBI WGS metagenome assembly JAAUXY01 (sample SAMN14350117, study PRJNA611818) | marine sediment metagenome | isolation source: surface marine sediment (1.8m) | place: French Polynesia: Moorea | collected 2018-08 | reverse complement strand
TCAGGGCGAGGCCGTTGGGGGCCCGGAGAACCCGGGGCTCGCACTGCGTCGCAGACTCCTGGTGCGGCCCCGGGCTACACGATGACGCCCTTTCAGGGCGAAGAGCTCGGCGGTTTGAGGCCGAAGGCTTCGCTAGGCTGACCGGGCGCTCGTCGAGGCCGACCGCGTCGTTCTCTTTGTCACCCGGAGGCTCGAGGGATTCCGTTTGATCACCGCGTCTCCCGCTCCCGGTACTCCGCCGCCCGACCCACCAGGCTGACGAAGTCAGCTACCTCGCGGTCGCCTTCGAACTCTGCCGACAGGCGCTGGGCGCGCCGGAAGACGTCGTCGAGATCCCCTTCGCGGGCCCAGTAGGAGCGCTTCAGGATCTCGGCGTACTCGGCGACTAGAGAGGTGAGCTTGAGCGCTGGCGACGCCGCGTCCCAGCGGCTGGCGAAGTCGGCACCGGTGACGACGCGCTCTGTCTCGATCACCTTGCCAGTATCGACCGAGCCGTAGCGCAGCCTCAAGGTCCCGACGCGATCACCGGCGCGCAGAGGGCGCTCGGTCTTGATCTCGTAGAGCGCGGTCACTTTGTGCCCGACGCCGATCTCACCGGCATCGACGGAGTCGTCGCGGAATCGTTCGTCGGCGATATCGCGGTTCTCGTAACCCAGGAGACGATAGCGGCTCACGATCTCAGGGTTGAACTCCACCTGCACCCGAGCTTCGGCGGCCAGGGTCTGGAGGGTTCCGGTCAGATTTTCGACGAAGATGCGCCGCGCCTCGTCGAGGGTGTCGACGTAGGCGTAGCGACCGTTGCCGGTGTCGGCGAGCTGCTCCATCAAGGTGTCGTTGTAGTTGCCCATGCCGAAGCCGACGGTGGTCAGCTCGATGCCTTGATCAGCCTCGCGGCGGATTCGCTCGAGGATCGAGCCGGCGGAGGTGGCGCCGACGTTGGCGACGCCGTCAGAGCACAGGATGACCCGGTTGATGGCGCCCCGACGACGATGACTAGCAGCCAGCTCGTAAGCCAGCTCCAGGCCCTCTGAGGCGTTGGTTGAACCGCCGGTGGCCAGGCCGTCGATGGCGCGACGGATCGAGCTATGGTTGCTGGTGGGTTCTAGCACCACTTGCCCACGGCTACCGTAGATCACCAGCGCCAGACGATCGTCGGCGCGCAACTGCTCGATCAACAGCGCCAATGCCTGCTTCACCAGGCCCAGGCGATTCTCCCGGCTCATCGAGCCCGAGACGTCGATCACGAAGGTCAGGAGCGCCGGACGACGGTCGGTGTCGTCGAGCTCACGCCCACTGAGGTTGAAGCGCAGCAGGTGGTAACGCTCACCCTGACCGTAGATCGACGGCGCGCCCTCGGCATGAATCGCGAACTCTTCAGTCTCGGGCGCCGCGTCGCCATAATCGAAGTAGTTGATCAGCTCCTCGACCCGCACCGCCTCGGGTGGCGGCAGGTGGCCGTCACGCAGGTACCGGCGGATGACGGTGTAGGAGCCGGTATCGACGTCGAGGCCGAAAGTCGAAAGCGCGTCGTCCTCGGTGTCGATGAACGGATTGGTACCGGCACTGTCGAAGAAGACGTCGCCATAGGGGGCGTCATTGGGCTCCGCGGTGCCGCCGGTCGACGGCGGTGGCGCCGGCGAGCCGATCTCGAGGGCCTGCAACTCGGCCTCCAGGGCCCGCGCTTCGCGCTCCATGCGCCGAATGTGGGCGTTGCCCCCTTCGATCCGATAGTTGTAAAGCGTATCGTCCGCTTCGGCCAGAGCCCTCAGCTCTTCGCTGTGCTCCGGAACTCTCCCCCGCGGTGGAGACGGAGGGGGAGCGGGAGCCGGCGGAGGAACGACTCTCCGCTTGTTCTTGGGCGGCGGGGTGGCGGCCGACACGGGAACGTCGCCGGATTCGGCAATCACCTGTTTCGATTCGGTCGACGACTCTTGGAACCGAGCGCTTCTGAGAGCAACATCGATGCTGTCGGCCAGCCCCGGCGACGCCGGAGGCGTGGGGTCCGCCACGGGGCTACGCGACGCCGCGGGTGGCCGTGGCGCAGCGGACTCCTGTTCACGCATCTCACCGAGCTGAGAGCTCAAAGCACCGGATAACCGCGGCTCTTCGGTCAGCGCTCGATCACGATCCACCTTGGCAGCCTCTTCCTTCTGGAGGAGGCCGATCGCCGCGCGATCCGGAGTCCCTTCCTTTTCTGCCGCATCGTCAGCCGGCGTCACGGCCCTCGGCGCCACGGCCCTCGGCGCTGCAGCGACCGGCGCTTCGGCGGGTGGCGCGACGGCTTCACCCTTCGACTCGGACACGCTCGGTTGCACGGCGTCCCCTGCGCCTCGGGTCGGTTCCACCTGGGTCATCGCAATCTCGTCCGGGCGGGGCATCTGCTCCATCAGCCGGAAGGCGATAAAGCCACCGCCGATGGCGATCACAACGCTGGCGGCCATCAACCAGATCCGCGAACGGGACGGGGTCGACGGCTGACTTGCAGCTTCCGCCAGGCCCGGCATCGCCGGCAGGTCGAGAGGGATCTCCTGCTTGATGCGTTCCGCCAGGTCGGCCGGCGGCACCGGACGCTCGTGTGAGGTCAGCAGGTTCTTGATGTCCCGCTCTGTGAGCTCGTGTCGTTTCTCCGGTTTCATGCTGCGTCCTCCCCCAGCGCGATTCGCAAGCTGCGCATGGCTTTCTTCAGGCGTTTGCGAATAGCGGCGCCGGTGACCTTTTCGAGGCGGGCGATCTCCTCGACCTTGAGCTCGCCCCAGAATCGTGCCGAGACGGTGAACCGGAGCGGCTCCGGCAGCCCGATTACCGCTCGCCGCAGGCGCTCCGAGACCTCGCGGCGACTGATCATGTCTTCCTGACCCGGTTCCGGGTCGCGGACAGACGCCGCCTGGTGTTCGTCGATCGGTTGCAAACGACTGGGCCGACGGATGTGGTTGAGAAAGGTGTTGTAAGCGATACGGTAGAGCCAGGTGGTGAGTTGGGATCGACGCTTGAAGCTCGGCAGTGATTTCCAAGCCTTGCGATAAGTCTCCTGTGTGAGATCGGCGGCGAGCTCGGCGTTACCGCCGGTCAGCCGCATGAGTGAGGCATAGACCAGTTGGTAGCTCTCGTCGACCAGACGTTCCGCCGCCTGACGATCTCCCGATGCCAATGATTTGAATAAGCGTTGCTCCTGATTGGGCTCCACCGTCGCTCCTTCCTCGATCGAGTCACGCCGCGGGCGTGCTCCCTCACCCGATGGCCAGCGGATAGCCGCACTGGCGGTGCGGCTACTCGGCCACTCGTTCAGACCTCGATAGGCTCGTCGTGTGTTCATAGCATCCTATGAGACCCGCCAAGTCCCGGATTTGAAACCGGCGGCATGAAAAAACTGGTTTACGATTCAGCCTGGAGGTGCTTCATGCAGAAGAACGTCGCATTCTTGGCCGTGATCGCTACGCTCCTGGCCGGTGTCGTAGCGGCCCAGGAGGAGCCTGAAGAGGCAGAAGCAGGGACCTGGGCCGAGGTCCGGGGGGCCTACGAGAGGGCCAAGCTGAAGGCCAAAGAGATGGGCGAGTCGGTCCCCGAAAGACTGCCGGATTGGGTGGTCGAGGACCTCAAGAATGTCGGAGACTGGGAGTATCGGGTGGTCGTGGCGTCCGACGACGAGCTCGAGGAAAAGCTCAACGACATGGGCGCCGAACGTTGGGAATGTTTCTCCGTGGAGGAGGCCGGCAAGAAGACTCAGATGGTCTTCAAACGTCGCAAGCGAAGCCGTCTACGCGAGCTTCAAGATCTCTCACCGGACGACCTGTTGACGGTCATCAAGCTGATCAGGGAGAGGCGTCTAGATGCCGAAGAGTAGCCTGAGCGCCGGAGTTCGAGTGATCGTCTGCGGACTCTTGACGATCATCGCTCTCGGGTGTCCCCCACGAGATCCTGAGGTCCGAGAAGCGCCGGCGTCGATACCCGCCCCACCGCCACCGACGACTGCCAGCGTCGAAACGCCGCCCGCGACACCTCCGGACACCGCCCCCGTACCGTTGGCATTGCGGTTCGTGTCCCCGAACATCGGCCCGGCGACCGGCGGCAACGACGTCACGATCGACGGCCGCGGCTTCGCTGCTTATCCCCAAGTCACTTTCGGCGGCCGACACGCCTGGATCCGGTCGGTGACGCCCACTGAGATCCGGGTCACGGTTCCTGCGCCGGCAAGACAGGTAGCGGCCGGCGACACTCTTGTCGTCGACGTGACCATCGCCAACCCTCCCGAAGGAGCTGAGGGCTCGGCGAGCCAGAGCCTCGCTCGGTCTTATTCCTACGTCGGCGCCGCCCCGCCACCGGGGCTGCCGCCACCGGCGACCGTTGCCGAGTCGCCGCCTGCCGACAACACTCCACCATCCGACAACACTCCACCATCCGCGGATCCGCCGCCGACCGTCGCCGATACTGTCGATATACCGCCGACAGAGGCCGCTGCCGCCGGAACCTCGAGTCTGGTCGCCAGCTTCGGCTTCGAGATGTTGACCGACTCCGAGGACTGCCCGCCACCCGGTACGGCGGTGCGTTTCACCGACCGCTCGACCGGCGACGTCACCGAGTGGTGGTGGGACTTCGGCGACGGCAAAACCTCCAAGGAGCGGCATAACGACCACTGTTATTCGGCTCCGGGCATGCGTTCGGTGAGCCTCACCGTCAGCAACGACGACGAATCGGCCGGCACCAGCAAGATCGTGACCGCCGGCATGTAGGGCGACACCCGCTGTCATAGGAAGAAACACACGGATGAGCACAGGAGCTGTCCGATGAGCCGGACAGGGCCCAAGCTGTCCCTGAAGCGCCTCTGGGTACTGATGGTGACGGCGTTCGTCGACATGATCGGCTTTGCGCTGCTGTTGCCTCTGATGCCGCTCTATGCCAAGCGCTTCGGTGCCGACGCCTTCATCGTCGGCGTCTTGTTTGCCTCCTTTGCCCTCGCCCAGATGATCGCCGGCCCTCTTTGGGGCAGGTTGTCCGATCGGGTCGGCCGTCGGCCGGTGGTCCTCGGTGCACAAGCAGTGTCGGCAGCTGCGTTCGTCACCTTCGCCTACGCCGAAACCGTCTGGATGCTGCTGGTCTGTCGCTTGCTGCAAGGCGCTGGCGGCGGCACTACCAGCGTGATCGCGGCCTACGTCAGCGACTCGGTCGGCCCCGAGGAGCGAGCCAAGGGCCTGGGCTGGCTCACCGCCTGCACCTCGGCCGGAGTGATGATCGGTCCCGCGATCGGGTCGCTGGCGATCAGCGCCGGCTGGGGCCTGGAGGCCCCGGGCCTGATCGCGTCGGTGCTGTGTGTACTCAATATCGCCTTCGTGTGGCGATGGCTGCCGGAGTCGAACGTCAATTCGAGCTCACCGGAGCAGCGCGAGCGTCGGTCGATCCGGCACCAGATCCTGAACGTCTTGGGGCGCCCGAGTGTGCCGGCCAATAGCCTGGTCTGGATCTATACCGCCGGCATGATGGCGTTCATGGCAATGAATGCGGTCCTGGCGCTTTTTCTGGCCGACCGCTTCGGCATCCACGAGGGCAACATCGGCTGGTACTACGTCATCGTCGGCCTGGTCTCGGTCATCATGCGGGCATCCGTGCTGGGCATCGTGGTGCGCCACTTCGGTGAGGTGCGAGTGCTGAGGCTCGGTGCTCTCCTGCTCGCCATCGGTATGATGGTCGCGCCGGCAGCACCCACCGCGACGATATTCTTGCTCGCGGTCCTGCTGGTACCGACCGGTACTGCCCTGCTCTTCCCCTCCACGACATCGCTGATTTCACGCTACGCGGATCCACGGGAGATGGGCCAGACCCTGGGAGTCCAACAGGCTTTCGGCGGAGTGAGCCGTCTGCTCGGCCCCATCTGGGGCGGCGCCGCCTTTCAGCACATCGGTCAAGGCGTGCCCTTCTGGCTCAGCGGCGGCCTGGTGCTGGCGACTGCTCTATTCGCCCTGCGCCTGCACCCCGGCGGAGCGCCGCGGCGCTCCAAAAAGCAAAAAGCCCAGGCCTAGAGGAGGCTGTTGCGCATAGCGCAACGCCTCTTAGTACGGATGGGTTGGGCCAGGAAGTCGAGCTGCAAGCTCGAGTTTCTGGGGCGCTAGCCCACACTTTGCTGATCCTCCGGAAGGATCAGAGAAGATTGGTTGCGGGGGCAGGATTTGAACCTGCGACCTTTGGGTTATGAGCCCAACGAGCTACCGGACTGCTCCACCCCGCGACACATCTAACTTTCTGGATACCGTTTTGCGGCGGTCGGCCGGCCACGTCAACGGCGAAACATCAGTGTCTCACAAGATGCTGAGACTGTCAATAGTCCGGCCGTCGCTCATCAGCCAAAGATTGGCTTCCAGATGGCCGCAAAGCTTGTCGCGACGGACGGGTGGGCGATATCCTGGTGGCTCGCCAGGATAGCTGAATCCCGGCGATCTCTACCTTCCAAAGGAGCCCCATGTTCGAGATTGAAGAGCTGGATGCTCGAGAGATTCTAGACTCGCGCGGTAATCCGACCCTCGAGGTCGATTGTTTGCTTTCAGGCGGCGCTCTCGGCCGCGCAGCAGTGCCCTCCGGGGCGTCGACTGGTACCCGCGAAGCGCTTGAGCTGCGGGACGGCGGCCGGCGCTTTCTCGGCAAGGGTGTCACCCAAGCGGTCGATCATGTCGACGATGAGATCGCCCGGGCGATCTGCGGAATGGATGCCCGCGAGCAGGTATTGATCGACCGTACCCTGATCGAGCTCGACGGCACTGCCGAGAAGAGCCGTCTTGGCGCCAACGCCATCCTCGGCGTCTCGCTGGCGGTGGCCAAGGCGGCGGCCGACGCCACTGGACTGCCGCTCTACGCTTACCTGGGTGGACCGATGTCGACGCTGCTTCCGGTGCCTCAGATGAACGTCTTGAACGGCGGCGCCCACGCCAACAACTCGGTCGACATCCAAGAATTCATGCTCGTCCCGATGGGGTTCGAGACTTTCTCCGACGCCTTACGTGCCGGTGTCGAGATCTACCACACGCTCAAGAAGCAGATCGATAGCCAGGGCATGACCACCGCGGTCGGCGATGAGGGAGGCTTCGCGCCCAATCTGCCCAACAACCGCGCGGCACTCGATCTGCTGATGAAGGGCATCGAAGCCGCCGGCTACCGGCCGGGAGAGCAGATCGGGCTAGCTCTGGACGTCGCTGCCAGCGAGCTGGTCGCCGGCACCAACGGTCAGGGCGTCAGCTATGCGTTGCCCGGCGAAGGGCGCAGCGACCTCGCCAGCGACGACCTGATCGCCCTTTACAGCGAGTGGGTCGAAGCCTATCCCCTGGTATCGATCGAAGACGGGCTGGCCGAGAATGACCACGCGGGCTGGCAGGCCCTCACCGCCGAGATAGGCGACGCGGTGCAGTTGGTGGGTGACGACCTCTTCGTCACCAATCCACAGATCCTGGCCGATGGCATCGAAAACGGTCTGGCCAACTCGCTGCTGGTCAAGGTCAATCAGATCGGCACTTTGTCGGAGACCTTGAAGGCCGTCGAAATGGCAAAGATCAACTCCTACACCAACGTCATCAGCCATCGCTCCGGGGAGACCGAAGACACGACCATCGCCGACCTCGCGGTCGCGACCCAGGCCGGACAGATCAAGACCGGGGCTCCGTGTCGCAGCGATCGGGTGGCAAAATACAATCGACTTCTACGTATCGAGGAGGAGCTGGAGGACGCGGCGGCCTATCTCGGGCCGACCGCATTCCCGCGCTGGCAAGGGTGAAGGAACCTGGTCGCACGCCGGGTAGGCCGGATCGTAGTGAAGGCTCGCCAGGAAAGCCGAAAGGCAGGCCGGACGCGGCGGCAGAGGCCCCCGGCGCGTTGCGACATCCGTTTCGTTCAGTCATCGCGTTGATCGTCCTGGCGGTTCTCGGCCTGATGTCGACCGCCGCGTTCAAGAGCTATCGCGACTTGGAATCTGCGAAAAATTACGAGAGGGGACTGCTGGAGAAGATCGCCGGAGCCAAGGAGCGCATCCAGGCATTGGACAACCGAATCGAGCGCATTCGTCACGATCCGGTTATGTTGGAACGCCTGGCCCGTGAAGATCTGGGGCTGGTCCATGACGGCGATGTAGTCATCGTCTTGCCCGATCTACAAAAGGCCGATTCAGACAACGCCAATCCGCAAAACGTAAGAACTTCGCCCAGTCTCGCGGGATCGAAGTCAGCAGAGCCGGCCGTGACCGGCTCCAAGCCCCAGACGTCCGCCGGCACGACCGCCCCATGACCAACTTCTGGGACCCCTCGTCCCGTATATTGCGCCAGAGCGCGCCCTACCGCGCCTTGCTACAGAGACTCGGCCAGGTCTCCCGACTCTCGGTGCCGTCGGCGGGCTGGGTGATGGAACTGCTGGCCGAAGACCTCGACCGGCAACTGCTGGTGGTCGTGCCTCATGAGGTGGACGCCTATTCCTGGCTCGAAGCATCACGATTGTTTGGTCGCCGGAGGGAGGCGGTCTACTTTCCGGCCCCGGCACTTTCTCCTTACCAGGAGGCCGAGATCTCGCTGCTGGTGCGGGCCGAGGAGTCCCAGGCAGTGGACAAGATCGCCCGGGGCGAAGCGGGGACAGTAGTCACCACGCCACGGGCTCTGTTCCGTCGGCTGCCTCAAGCAGATCACTACTCACCGGCAGCCCTGACCGTCCGACCGGACGAAGAACATCCGATGGACAACTTGGTGGCGCACCTGGTGCGCTGGGGTTATCACCGCAATGATCTGGTCTTCGAGATCGGCCAGTTCGCGGTTCGCGGCGGTGTCTTCGACGTCTTTCCGCCGGGCCAGCCGCGGCCTGTACGGCTCGATCTCTTCGGCGACACGGTGGAGTCGATCCGTACGTTCGACGCCGAGAGTCAGCGCTCGCGGGATACCGTCGGCGAGCTTCACCTCTTGCCGCTGTCGCTGTTTCCCCAGGGGGAAGAGGAAGCCTGGCGCGTCGCCGACCTGCTGGCGGAACAGGCCGGCCCCCAAGTGGCCCAGGAAGTCGCCGAGCGGATCACGGCGCTGCGCGAAAACGGTAGCTATGACGGCTGGGAGCACTATCTACCGCTCCTGGCTGAGGAAACCGTCGCGTTGCCGGATCTGCTGGAAGATCCACTGATCGTCATCCTCGACCCGACCTCGCTGGCAGAGGAGGTCGACCAGCACGCGGAAACCCTCGAAGTGGAGTTTCGCGCCCGTCTCGCCCAGAGCCGCCCGGCGATACCGCCGGACGTGCTGGAGCATCCTAAGGACCTCGTTGCCCAGGTGATCGACAGCGCCAGCGTGTGGCTCGGCGATCTTTTTGTCAAACCCTCGGACGCGATCGATTTTGGCGTCACCACCACCGACCTGATGCACGACAAGCTGGCGCTCTTTCCGCGCGAGGTCGAAACCGCAAAGGCGCGGGGAGACCGAGTGGCGCTGGTCGCTGCCGAGGGTCATCGGGCACGCCTCGGCGAGTTGCTCGAAGTGCACGGCGTCTCCCTGGGCTCCGACGGCGTCGAGCTGGTCAGCGGCGATCTTCAGCGAGGTTTCCACCTGCCGGCGGCCGGTCTCACGGTCTTCGGCGAACGCCAGCTGTTGCGCAAGAGCCCGATCGTACGCCGAGCTGCCAAACGCGAGCGGCGATTCGGGCCGTTCCTCTCGTCGTTACGCGATCTCAAGATTGGCGATTATGTGGTCCATACCGATCACGGCATCGGTCAGTTCGTGGCGCTGCGAAACCTCGGGAACGAGCCCGAGGACCAGAGACAACTGCCGGCAGAGCTTGCCGGAGCGACGCCGGAACGGGCGCAGGAAGTCGAGGTCATGGAGATCGCCTACTCCAAGGGGCAGCGGTTACTGCTACCGCTCTCACGCCTTGACCAGGTACAGAAATACAGCGGCATTGACGCCATCGCACCGCGCCTCGACCGGCTGGGTGGCGTGTCCTGGAACCGCACCAAGCGCAAGATCAAAAAGGGCATGCGCGACATGGCCGAAGAGCTGCTCAAGCTCTACGCCGAACGCCAACTGGCCGAGGCGCCGAAGATCAAGGGTGGCTCGGACCTGATGCGCCAATTCGACGCTGCTTTCGAATACGAGGAGACTCCCGACCAGTTAGAGGCCATCCAGGCGATTCAAGGCGATCTGGGCCGATCACAACCGATGGACCGTCTCTTGTGCGGCGACGTCGGCTTCGGCAAGACCGAAGTCGCCATGCGGGCGGCGATCAATGTCGTCGACGGCGGCTACCAGGTGGCAGTGCTGGCGCCGACGACCATCCTCGCTGACCAGCATCTCGAGACCTTCAAACACCGATATGCCGACACGCCGGTCGAAATCGACATGATTTCGCGCTTTCGAACCGCCGCCGAGGCACGTGACATCGAGAAACGCGTCGCCGCTCACAAGATCGACATCCTGATCGGCACCCACCGGCTGCTGAGCAATAAGGTGAAATTTGCCAAGCTTGGCTTAGTCATAGTTGACGAAGAGCAGCGGTTCGGCGTCGCCCACAAGGAGCGTCTCAAAAAGCTGCGCAAGGACGTCCACGTCTTGGCGATGTCGGCGACGCCGGTGCCGCGCACTCTGCAGCTGTCGCTCGCCGGAGTGCGGGACCTGTCGCTGATCGAGACACCGCCGCGCGACCGCATGGCGATCGAGACCGCGATCGTGCCGTTCGACCCGCAGCTGATCCGCGAAGCGGTGGAGTACGAGCGCGATCGCGGCGGCCAGATCTACTACGTCTACAACCGGGTGGAAACGATCGAGGAGATGGCCGTCTACCTCAAAGAGACAATTCCCGGCGTCAAGATCACGGTCGGTCACGGTCAGCTCGACGAAAAGGAGCTGTCGCGACGGATGCACGCTTTCACCGCTGGCGAATACGACGTCCTGTTGGCGACGACCATCATCGAGAACGGCATCGACATCCCCAACGTCAACACCATGCTCGTCCATCATGCGGATCGTTTCGGCCTGGCGCAGCTCTACCAACTCCGCGGCCGGGTCGGGCGCAGCGATCAGCTGGCGTTCTGTTACCTGCTGGTGTCCTCGGATCGGGTGCTCACGCCGGAGGCGAAAAAGCGTCTGGACGCGATCCGCGAGTTCACCGAGCTGGGAGCGGGATTTCGGGTCGCCGGGCGCGATCTCGAAATCCGTGGCGCGGGCAATCTGCTAGGAGCAGAGCAGAGCGGTCACATCGCCGCCGTCGGCATCGAGACCTATCTCAAGATGCTCGAAGAGACGGTTGCCGAGCTCAAAGGCGAAGCGCCCGAGGAAGCACCGTCGGTGGCCCTCGATCTGCCGGTCACGACCTCGATTCCCGAGACCTACGTCTCAGACGCCAATCTGCGCATGGAGATCTATCGACGGCTAGCAACCACGGAAGAGGCCGAGGCGGAGGTGCTCGCCGAGTTGCGCGACCGTTTCGGCCCGCCACCCGACGGCGTCAAGACCTTGATTCGATTGGCGGCGCTCAAACGCCAGGCCGAGGCACTGCGCCTGCAGTCGATTTCGGCCCGCGGCGACCGTTTGGTGTTGCGCTTAAGGCAGGATGCGCGGGTCGAGCCCGAACGCCTGATCGATCTCGTGTCCCAGCGGCCAGGAACCCGATTCAGCCCCTCGGGCGCCCTGACCCTCGGCGGAGTCGCCGGCAACGAGGCGCTCAAGACCGCGGGCGAAGTCTTGGCCGCATTAAGTTCCGGGGCCGCATGATGACCAACAGGCGGATTCTCACAGGCGTCGGCTTTTCCTTACGCTGGACAGCATTACTTCTCGCTGGCTGCTTGCTCAGCAGTTGCCGGCAACCGCCGAGCATCGCCGCGGATGTCGCGGTCCTGATCCACGGCGAGGAAATGCACTATGACCAGTTCGAAGCCTACCTGCGCGAGAACGACGCCAGCGCTGACGCGTCCCTCGAGGGTGCGGTCTTGAGCCGCCTGTTCGATCAGTTCCTCGACCAGCAGCTGCTCATCCGCCTGGCCGTCGAGCGCGGCCTGGTGGAGCCCGGTGTCGGGCTACGCGAGGCGGTCGAGTGGGTGCTCGCCGATTTTCCGAAGACGAGCTGGACTGAGGACCAACTGCGAGCGTACTACCGCGCCCACGAGGCGGAGTACCGCCACCCTGAGGAGGTGTACCTGCGTCAGATCCTGGTCCCGGATCGCAAAACCGCCGAGCAGGCTCACGCGGCGATCACCGAGGGTGAGAACTTCGCTCAAGTTGCGGCACGCTTTTCGCAGGAGCCTAACGCCCAGATGGGCGGCGATCAGGGGCGTTTGGCACGAGAGGACTTGCCGGCAACCTACGCTGACGCTATCTTCGACCTCGCTGCCGGCGAGGTCACCGACATCGTGACCGCCGACTACGGCTTTCATATCTTTCAGGTCGTGGAACGCTACCCGGCGAAAGTCCTGCCTCTTGAAGAGGTGGCCGACTCGATTCGTCAAGCGCTGGAAAGGCAGCGGGTCGACGAGATCATCGCCGGTTTCATCGCCGAGGCACGAGAGCGCTACAATGTCGTTGTCTTCCCTTCCAACATCCCTTTCGACTATCAAGGTGACTATGTCCATCGAGACTCTACCGACGCTGACTGACCGTCTTTCCGGAGCCTCCGGTCGCTTGGCCTCCGCGGTCCTCCTGTCGATTCTTCTTCCAAATCTAGCCGCTGGGCCGGCGACCGCCGAGGTCATCAACCGAATCGTGCTCCGGGTCAACGAAGAGATCCTGACTCTGTACGAATACGAACAGCGTAAATCGAGCGAGATTTCGATCATCCTCGCGGATCAGCGACTCGACTCGACGCAGCGCCAGGAGCGACTCGAACAGATTGGGCGAGTCGTGCTTCAAAATACGTTCAGCGAGATGCTTCTCTTGTCTTTCGCCAATCAACACGGTATTCGGGTAACCGATGCAGAAGTCGATGAGGCAGTGAGAAATCTGCTGGAGAACCAGGGCATCGACTCCGAGGAGAAACTACAAGAGGCACTCTCCCAATCCGGAATGACTCTGGAACAGGTCCAGGAGAACACCTATCGGGAGCTCCTGTGGCAGCAGGTCGTCGGGCGCGAGGTCCAGCCCAAGGTCGTGATCAGCGAAGAAGAGCTGCGCGCCTATTACCGTACCCACAAAGACGACTTCCAGGAACCGGAACAGCGATGGCTCAAGGAGATCATCGTGCTCGAGTCAAGCGGCCTCGAGGACGCTGAGCTTCAGCGTGTGGCTAACGAGATCCACGCCCAACTGACCGCCGGCGGCGACTTCGAGGCGGTGATCGCTCCTTACAAAGAGCAAGAGCAGACCACCGGCGTCGTCGATCTCGACTGGTTGCGCGCCGAGGAGCTCGAGTCCTCCTTATCGGAGGCCGCCTGGGCCCTGACTCCAGGAGAGTACTCAGAACCGGTGTTGGCCCGAGGTGGTTACCACATCATTCTGCTGGCCGGTCTGCGTGAGGCCAAGCTCAAGCCTCTAGACGAAGTCGAGTCGCTGATTCGACAGCGGGAGTACGGCAAGCGATTCAATCGCGAGTTGCGCACCTTCCTGGCCGACCTCGAGGCGAAATCCTTCATCCAGGAAGATCTGCCGCCGGAAGCGGTCGGCTACCGGGCCCTGATGTCGCAATTCCAGACCGTCGATGAAATCGAGCTCTTCCGGGCACCGGTGCTGGAGCCGTCGGACACCGGTGACGAAGCGACGGATGATCCGTCCAGCACAACGGACTCCTGATCTTGCCCGTACTGAAGCCCACTCACTCACTGAATCCTCCCAGGTCCTCATGACGCTCCTCATCCTCTACGTCTCGCTGGCCCTAGGCTTTTCCTTTCTATGTTCCGTGATGGAAGCGGTACTGCTCTCCGTGACACCATCCTTCGTTGCCAAGACCGAAAAAGACCGGCCGCGCCTCGGGGCTCGGCTCAAGGCGTTCAAGGCCAACATCGACCGGCCGTTGGCCGCGATCCTGAGCCTCAACACAATCGCCCACACGGTGGGCGCTGCCGGTGCTGGCTACCAGGCCGGAGTGGTTTTTGGCGACCAGTACCTGACCCTCATCTCGTTCGTCTTGACGCTCCTGATCCTGGTCCTGTCTGAGATCATCCCCAAGACGCTGGGGGCCCTCTACTGGCGGCAATTGACACCGATCGTCGTGCGCCTGCTGGTGACGACGACGTTCTTTATGTATCCGTTTGTCATTATGGCTCAGGGTCTGACCAAGCTGTTGGCACGCGGTGGCAAGCAAGCGGCGATCAGTCGCGAGGAACTGACCGCGCTGGCCGACCTCGGGGCTCGCGAGGGCGTCGTCCATGCCGAAGAATCCCGCATCCTGCGCAATCTCTTTCGCCTCGACAGGGTGCAGGTACGCGACATCATGACGCCGCGCACGGTTGTCTTCGCCCTACCTGCATCGCAAACAGTGAATGACACCCTGGAGGCCTATCCCGAGATTCGCTTCTCGCGGCTGCCGATCTACGGCGAAGATCTCGACGACGTCCACGGCTTCGTTCTGCGCCATGACATTCTGCTGCGAGCCGCCGAAGGTCGGGGTGAGATGAAGCTCGAAGAGCTGAAGCGGCCGATCGAGGCGGTAAGCGGGGACATGTCTTTGCGCGGTCTCTTCGACCGACTGATGGACCGCCGGGCACATGTCGCGCTGGTCCTCGACGAATATGGTGGCACCTCTGGCATCGTCTCCCTGGAGGATCTGGTCGAGACACTGCTTGGCCTCGAGATCGTCGACGAGGCTGACCACGTTCCCGACATGCAAGAACTGGCGCGCCAGAAGTGGCGGGAGCGGGCCAGCCGATTGGGACTGAAGATCGACGAAGCCGAGAGCGCCCCGGAGTCCAAGCCTTCGGCTTGATCCCTGGCCTGACCGCCAGGTGACGTCGCGAAGGGGCCCAAGGCCATTCTGCATTTCTCGACCATTTGTCCCAGGCGTCGCCTACAAGTTATACTCGACGTTTCCCGTCGATCTACAGGCCGCGCGCAAAATGCGCGATTCTGTGACCCGAGGACGATCGTTATTCTCCAGCGACTGCGAATCCCCCTCCGTCTCCTGCTGTGGAGCGTGCCCCTGCTATCCGCGGTGGCACTTTTGCTTCCCACCCGGGCGCTACGCGAGCGCGCTGCCTTGAGCCAGGCCACCTCGCTGTTGGTGAGTGGTGACGTAGCCGCGGCCCGTCGGCTGCTGGTCGAGCTTGAGGGATCCCATTGGCACGAGAGCCAGGTCGACGCTGGCCAGAGGCTCGTCGATGCTCTCGACGGCACCCGGTCGGTCAACACCGAAGCCCAGTCCCCGCCGACTGACAGCGTTCCCTCCTTCGCCACCTGGCCCACCACCGTCATCGCTCGAGCAGCTTTCGAACGGGGCGAGTTCGACGCCGCGCTGAGGGTGACCGAAGTCGCTCAGCGCGCCGGCATGTCCACCGTGCCGATAGTCGCGGCAGCGGCATGGATCGAAGCCGGCGGCATCGAAGAGGCAAGGTACCTGAGCTCCGGGGCGACAACGATACCTGCCACTTTGGCACGACGGGTGGCGCATCATCTCGACACCCCCCTGGAACAGGGTGGCGTCCTGCTGCGCGACCGTACCGGCAAGCCGATCGGCACCGCGGCCGGAGGAACGCTGCGGCTCGCTCGCCATCTCAAGCCCGAGTTGGTCCCACGGGCGGTCACCGACGCGATCGCCGGCCACCGTCCGTCCGGCTCTTTGCGCCTGACCTTGGATCTCGAGCTCTCGGAGGCGGCCTTCAAGGCGTTCGGTCGCTATCGTGGCAGCATCGTGATCGTCGACGCCCGAACCGGCGAGATTCTGACCGCGGTCAGCGATCGGCGCACCTGGCGCAAGGGTGGAACGCCGGCCTTCGAGCAGATGCGCGAGCCGGCTTCGATCGCCAAGCTGATCACCACGACCGCCACCATGCGCGCCGGCTACACGCCGGACGCGGAGATGCGCAACATGCGCTGCCGGGGCCACGAGCGCTATGCCGGCGAGTTTCTCTACTGCCCATCGATCGTCGGCCGACTGCGCAACCTCGAACGGGCGCTGGCGACTTCATGCAACGTAGCCTTCGCCAACCTCGGGGTCCGTCGCGTCGGGCGCCAGGCGCTGATCGAGGAGTTCAGGCGCTACGGATTCGACCAAGGCAAACCGAACGACTTCTTCAAACATGGCAGAATTGTCCAACCCTACGGTGACGATCGCCAGCTGGCGGATCTTTCGATCGGCCTCGAAGCGTCGCTGATCTCGCCGCTCCACGCCGCGCTCCTCGCCGCGGTCATGGCCAACGACGGCGTCATGCCCGAGCCCACGCTGCTGGCGGCTGAGGACGGCCGGCTCGGTCTGCACCCGCGACCGCTGCCCGCGAGCCGGGGAAAGCGGGTGATCGACAGTCGTTGGGTCCCCGAGATGGTAGGAGCGATGGAGACGGTGGTCCGTCGCGGCACCGCCCAGCGGGTCTGGCCGCCGGCCAATTTCCCGGTGGCGATGAAGACCGGGACCGCCAGCGACCCACGCTACGGCTTTCACGTCAACTACATCGGCATCGGCCCGTTGCCTGACGCTCACCTGGCATTCTGCGTGCGCATCACCGATCGGCCGACGTCCGCCAAAGTACGCTACGCCGCCCAGCAGGTCACCTATCAACTGCTGCGCAACGTTGGGCGCATCGCCGAGCGCCGCGGCTGGTCGTCCAAGACACCAAACCGTCAACGGCCACGGTTCGCGGATTCCCGCCCCTCTGGACCCGTGGCGGCCTCCGGCCGCCTGGTGACGGCGCGCTAATCCTCCGTCGGCGACGGCGGATCCGTGGAGTAGTCGTAGAAGCCGCGCCCGGTCTTGCGGCCGAGGTCGCCGCGCTGGACCCGACGCTCGAGCGACGCCGGGGGCTTGTCGCCCTCCTGACCGGTCTTGCGATAGTTCTCGAGCCGAGCCTCGTAGCCGATGTCCAGGCCCGAGAAGTCGCCGAGCTTGAACGGACCCATGGGGTGATTCAGCCCCATCTCGCAGGCGCGATCGATATCCTCAAAACTGGCCACGCCGTTCTCGAGCAGAAAATAGGCCTCGTTGGTGATCGCCCGCAGGATGCGGTTGACCAGGAAACCCGGCAGCTCCTTGTGCAGGATGACCGGCTGCTTGCCGATACGGCGGGCGAGCTCCGCGGTGAGCTCGACGGTGGCGTCGAGCGTTCGCTCGCCTTTGACCACCTCGACCAACTTCATCACCATCGGCGGATAGAAGAAGTGCATATTGACCACTCGCTCCGGACGCTCGGTGGCCGAGGCCAGCTCGGAATTGCCGAGGTAGGAACTGTTGGTGGCGAAGATCGCGCGGGCCGGACACAGCTCTTCGAGACGGCGGAAGACCTTGCGCTTGACTTCCAGAACTTCAACCACGGCTTCGATCACGAAGTCGGCGTCGCGACAGGCTTCTTCCAGCGAGGTGGTGGCGGCCAGACTTTCGAACGTCGCGTCGACCTCTTCCGCGCTCATCTTGCCCTTCGCCACACGCCGCTCCAGGTGCTTGCGGTTGCCTGAAACCGCTCTCTCCAGCTGCTCTTCGCTCACGTCGTGGAGCGCGACTTTGAAACCATGGAGCGCCGCTTGGATGGCGATCTGCGCTCCCATCTGGCCAGCTCCGACAACACAGATCTTGCGGATGTCGTCAATCTTCATCGGTGACTCCTGCTCCCTCGGGGAGCGAAAGAAAGGACGCTCAGTAGCCCCAGGATGGCCAGAGGGCCTCGGTGCCGGTGATCTTGCCCAAGCCTTCGCCGTAAAGCCGGGCGGTCTCGACCAATCCTGGCGAGATCAGGTGCCGGCCGTCTTCATCTTCTTTGAAGAGATGTTTCCAGGTCTCGCGAGTGCCGAGCTGAATCTTGCGCCCGCGAACCTTGCGCGACAGCCGCGAAAGGCGCAGCTCGAGGGCAAGGGTGCCACAGGTGGTGAAGTAGGACCCGGGTTCGAGCTCCTCCAGCCACTCCTCAAGCGCTTGACGAGTCTCCAGAACCTGAACCTGTTCCGCCAGTCGTGGCCCGGTCTCCAAGGCGGTATTGACGATCGCTATCGGGCGCAAGTCGACGAAACCGTTGTTGGCGATCACCCAATCGCGGGCGACGGATAAGGGCACTCCAGCCTTCGTCGCCAGTTCGTTCCAGCCCCGCTCGACGTCGCCCTGGCGAGCAACGGCTTTGTCGAGGGGGGCGACATAAGGTCCGAGCAGGATGTGATCACCACCATCCCGCGGGCTGCGGTACAGGATCGGAATGCCGAGCGACGTGATGCTGTCGATATAGCGGCCGATCCAGGTCGCCAGGCGCGCCAGGAATCTCTCACGCCCCGGTTCTCTGACGCCGTAAGTCCGCGCTTCGAAACCCAGAATATGGCCCGCCGAGTCCATCGAATCGATCTCGCAGAGCTGCCCGAACAGCATCGCCAGACGCTCGCCGTCAAGATCGGCCAGATCTTCGAAGCTCGGGATCCGCGTGTGCCGCCAGAGGAAGTCGCCGAGGTCGGACAACCCGTCGACCAGCTCTTGTTCCGGTATATCTTTGAACTTCTCGCCCAACTCGAGGAGACGCAGCACGAGCAGCAGAAGACCAAGCTCATGCATTCGCGCCTGGTGAGTCGCCGAGCCCAAGGCCTGATAGGCCTGGATCGAGAAGGCACCATAGTGGGCGCGAACCAGCCGCGGCGTCGAATTCAACAGCTGGAGCGCGAAGAAGGAATTCTCGGTCTCGGTGTAGTAGGCGACCTTGTCGATGAACCAATCACGCCGGCGTTCCGGGCCGAAGACGGCGTGGCGCACCAGGACCATGGCCAGCTCCTCAGGAATCGCCACTTTCATCACGTGATAGAGCGCGACGCAGTTGCCGACCGAGAAGATGCCGTTTTCACCCGACCGAATGGCCGTGTCGACGATCAAGTCCTTGCCGCTACCGAAGTCGAGCGATGGGTCAGGGTCAACGATGTCAACGTCGCGCGCCGCGAGATCGCCCTCTCCTTCGGCCTCGCCGTCTATCACCTCAGCGGCGACCTCATCCGACTCGGTCGACTCCGATTCGGTCGATCCCGATTCTGTTGCTTCGCCTTTGACCACTTCAGGTTCGGCCACAAACCCCGACGCGCCGCCTCCGCCGGCCGGCGCGTCGCCTTCGCCCGCAAGGCGAATACGACGGCTCGGGTAGAGCAAGATTTCCGTGCTCTCGAGATCTGAGGCGGGTACCGGTGGCGTTTCAGCCTCGCTCGCGCAATCCCGCATTCTGCGTTGGATCGCGCGGTCGAGCGGCAGTCGCTGACGGAACTCGACGCCGTCGATGCCGATGGCCGAGGCCGTGATCAGAACGTCAAAACCATGATCGAGATAGAGCTGGGTCAGCTCGTCGGCGAAGTACTTCTTCTCGACCATCTTCTTGCCCAGAGAGCTATGGGCGAACCCGAGACGGATCTCAGCGGTTCCGCCGTCGACCCGATACATGCCACCGACAGCGGTGGTGTGGGCGATCACCACGTGACGGGCATAGCGCTGCTGAATGACCGCCAAGCCACCGATGAAGGTCCTGAGGTAACTCTTCTTGACCCGCTGTTGGGCCGCATGATCAAAGCCATGACGGGCGAGAAATCGATCGATCGCTCCCAACGTGTAGGTGGCCACCGAGGGCAACGGAATCGCTACCAGGACGGCATGCAGTAGTTCCGAGTCGAGGGAATCGACAAAACCCTGAAAAGGGCACGGCTGAGCGGCAAAATACTCGCCGAGAGCAGTCTCGAGGGCCTCGGTCGAGGCTGGCTGCCCACGGTCGCCGGCCGGAATCAAACCCTCGAGGTCACTCGGTGCCTGCAGGCGCAGCAGTGAAAAATGAAGATCGATGCGGCCATCCAACCGGTAGTGCCGAAGCGGTTCGATCTTCTCGATCTCGACTTCATCGCCGAGCGCCAGATAGAGACGACCAGCGAATTTGGAGATGTCCTTATCTGCGATTCCCGTGGCATAGATCTCGCCGGCGAGCGGCGATGGCCGCAAGTTCTTTGACATCAAGATCATGCGGCAAAGCTCGAGCACCGAGGCCCCACCGACCGCGCCGGTACCGCCGAATACCACGAATCGTATGGGGTTGCCGCTGCCGCCGGGCAGCAAACGGTGACCGAGCAGGTGCTCGAGGGATTCGAATTCGTGGTAGAGGGTCCGCATCAGGTGCTCAGGAAATCACGGACGAGAAGGTGTCAACAGCGTCTGTCTGGGTGTTCGACTCCAGGGACGTCTCGGTTTTTGAATGCCGCGCCAGGTAGGAGCGAACCGCGGGAGCGATACAGGCCGCGATGCGACGTGCGTTCTTCTCGGCGTCAGCCCGCGGCCGGATCCGACTGCGCTCAGGGTCAATCTCGCATAACAGGTCTTTGCGTACTTCGATCCCGAGACAGCTCAGCCGACCCTCGGAAAAGCGGTAGCCGGCGAGCAGGAGATTCCGGTTGGCCTCGAGGTAACGCCGTACTTCACCATAGGCATGGCGCGCATCGGCAAAGAGCGCTTCCGAGCTTCGCGGAGCCTCCCGATAGCGATGCAGGTAGCCGCGCAACCTCTCGGCATCGGTCGAGCGACGGATGACGTCGGAGAGCATCTGCCAAACCCGCAGGTATGCCGGTTGGTCCCGGGTTTCGGGAAAGGAGCGAGTGAACTCGCGGCGCAAGTAACGAAAGAAGAGCCAAACCTGGGCGCGGATCTCGACCGAGCCTTCGGGCATGATGTAGGGGTAATTCAGCGCCGTATGCCAGCCGTCACGCTCAAGATCAGCGAGCGCCTCATAGGTCAACAACCGCTCACAGGTCGCCTCGCACAGCTCCGGCGGGAACAGCGGATCGAAGATATACGGTGGCATCGTCGAGCTCTGCTGGTACTCGAGCGAACGCGTCACCAGGCTGACCTCGGGCCGGAGGGTACCGGTGTGGTTCCGAGGATCGTAGGTATGCACCGAGAGTGTGACGCGCGGGTTGGAGAAGTACTGCACGAAAGTCCGTGCCGCTTCGTCGTAGTAGAGCCGCAGGATCTCGTGCCGGGTTTCTTCGGAGAAATCGTGCTCCAGTGGCGGAAAGAGGGCGTGCCTACGGAGGTATTCCTCGCCGACTGACGAGGTCCCCGGAAAGCGCCCGAAATCCATGACCACACGCGCCAGGTTGATGCGCGCATAGCCGGACGTACCGACCTCGTGAGCCAGGTGCTTGGCGACCAGATTGGCGCCCCAGTCGCGTTCGTGAAGGTAGGCTGCCTGAGCCTCTGGACGCGCCAGGGCTTCCTCCGACCGCTCGCCAAACAGGTGGCGCGGCAGTTGGTCACCGTCGTGAATGGTGAAGACCAGCGCCTCGTCCCCGGAGGCGTCGCCGCCCTGTCGGGTTGGTTTTCCGTTCCCTTGACGCGCCTCGGGCGCGACGCCTGAATTCCCGCCCCACGAGCTCGGCCGTCCCGGCTCACAGACCGGAACGTGCTCCACCACCTCCAGGTGTTCGGTGACTTCGGGCATCACGTACAAAAGAATCTCCTCGGCCCATGGGGCCCGACATCGGAGCGTCGATGTGACACTGCCGCTGAATGACTTGAGCGAGCTCGAGCTCGACATACGACAGCTGAATCAGCCGTCTGGAACCAGCGCCCTAGAAATTCGAGCTGCTGCTCGATTTCTTGCTTGGCCCCTCCGTGCTATGAATCTGTTGCTAGCTTAGCGGGCGACTATAGGTATAGTCGCCAGGACGTCGATCTTATCGATTTGCGAGGATCGGTGGAAGTCGGTCGACCGTCTCGTGCTGAAAGAGAGCTCGGTCTTCCAACCGGATCGCGCTCAGCCGATGGCCCCAGACGCAGCCGCTGTCGAGGCCGATCGCCTTTTCTTCGAGGCGTAGCCCCAGCGCCGCCCAATGACCGAAGACGACCAGGGCCTCCGAGCTGCGGCGCCCAGGCACCTGAAACCACGGCAGGCATCCGGCCGGCGCTTCCTCAGGTGGCCCCTTATGCTTACATGGCTCGCCGTCGATGGTGCAGGTCCGAAGGCCGACGAAGGCGTTGAGCAGCGCTCGGGCAGGGACCCAGGAACTGTCGGGGCCGGGCTCGAAGTCACGATCGATCAGGGGACGTCGACGAACCGGATCCCGCAGCGTCGCCTCGAGACCCCGCGCGATCTCTTCAGTCTGATCGACGGTCCAGTGCGGCAGAAGACCGGCATGAATCAGCAGCACCCCACCCTCGCGCTGAGCCAGAGGTCGGTTGGCCAGCCACTCGACCAGCTCCCCACGATCGGGCGCCGCCAGCACGTCCTCGAAGGTGTCCTTGCGCCGAGCTCGGGCGTAGCCGTCATGCATCGCCACCAAGTGCAGGTCATGGTTGCCCAGCACTACCCGCATACGATCGCCGAGACGATCGCTCATCTTCCTGGCCCAACGCAGCACCTCGAGCGAGTGAGGTCCGCGATTCACCAGATCCCCGACCAGCCACAGTCGATCGGCGCGCTGGTCAAAACCGAGCTGAGGCCAGAGCGCCTGAAGGGTCTCGTAGCAGCCGTGTACATCGCCGATGACATACGTCGCCATGACGCAGACGTTGTCTGATTCCGCGCCGGGATGCAATCCAATGGGTCGGCCCGCTAAGATGATCTGCATGACAAAGATCGATGATGAAGCCTCCGAAGACTTCGTCGAGCTCGAGCCGATCGAGCTCGAGATCACCGACGTCCTGGACCTCCACACCTTCCCGCCCTCGGACGTTAAAGACCTGGTGCGTGAGTATCTGGACCTGGCCTACGAGAAGGGTCTGCGCGAGCTGCGCATCATCCACGGCAAGGGCATCGGCGCCCAGCGTCGCATGGTGCGCACCATTCTCGAGCGCGACCCGAGGGTCGTCGCTTACGGCGACCCGCCCGGCCACTCCGGTGGTTGGGGCGCTACCTGGGTGACCATGAGCTGAGCGTCTTCAGCGGGCACTCTTGGCGCTGAGTTACACGTCGAGTAAGCTACTCGGCGTGTAACTCAGATGAGCGGAGTCGCCGGGGTCGCTGGCAGATTGTCGATCCCTACCTGCGCTTCTACTTTCGTTTTCTCGCCAGCCGCCAGGAAGATATCGCTCTCGGGCGCATCCGCTTCCTCTGGCAGCAGATCCAGCGCCATATGATCGACTTCATCGCCACCCACACCTTCGAGGAGCTGTGCCGGGAGTGGGTCGCGTCCTAGGGCGACGCCGGGAATCTGCCCTTCGTGCAGGAACGGGTTGGCAGCTTCTGGTCGAAAGAAGCCCAGGTAGACGTCGTCGCGATCAACTGGATGGACAAGACGATCCTGCTCGGCGAGTGCAAGTGGTCGCGGCAGCCGGTGGGGCGAAGTGTCGTGACTGCGCTCATCGAGAAGACATCCAAAGTGCTGCCCGACGGCAAATGGCAGGTTCACTACGCCTTCTTTGCCCGCGCCGGCCTCACCGAGGCTGCCTGCGCGGAGGCCGAGCGGCATGGCGCGGTGGTCGTGGATCTGGAACGGCTGGATCGAGAGCTCGTCTGAAGAGCAGGATGAATCACTCGTCCGAAGCATGACTGGACGCCAGAAATCACGGCCCGAGCCGTATTGTCCGTGACTGGGGATTCCCCAAGTCCGAAAAGAACGGTCAGAAAGAACAATGGGGATTCCCCACACCTGAAAAGAACGGTCAGAAAGTTCAATGGGGATTCCCCACATCCGAGAAAGACGGTCAGAAAGAACAATGGGGATTCCCCACATTCGAGAAAGACGGTCAGAAAGAACAATGGGGATTCCCCAGTAACGGCCAGGACCGTTCTGTCCGTGACTGTGGATTCCCCAAGTCCGAAAAGAACGGTCAGAAAGTTCAGTGGGGGCTCCTCAGTAACGATCAGTCGCGGCCCCTTGAGGTGGCGCCGAGTTACACGCCGAGCCAGCGACTCGACGCGTAACTCAGACTTCGAGCCACGGCCAGAATGGCTTCGAAGAGCGGTAGCCCGACAGACGGGCGCTCCGGCAGCGGCTAACGAGATGCTGCGATCATTCGCAGATTTCGGGACAGTTGACCGGATCCTCGCTGTCGACACAACAGCCCGTAGCGAGATCGTGCTCGTAGTTGCAGCCCGGCGTTTCGGGACAGGATCCACACGGGCACTGGGCCTCGCACCAAATGGTAAAAGGGCCACAGATCACATAGCCCCGGTGGCTGGGAGACCCTCCACAATCGCTATCTACTGCCGGTCCGCACGAAGTGCCTTGCGGGCACGAAACGGTGCTGCCATCGTTGCAGGTGGCCGTGCAGGTAGCGTTTACGACACCGCCCGCAGCAGCTGCCACAGTTTCCCCTCCGCCGATCAGCGGCAGCAGCTCAGAAAACACAACCTGTGATCCGAAAACCGGAGCTTGCTTCTCGGCTGTCGGTTGCGCGGCTTCCTCCGCCGAACCGAGTGCAGCCAGAAAGCAGCAAATCAGAAACATAATGGTAACTCTCTTACGCATGACACAATCCTCCTTTGTGGTGGCATGGGCTGACGCCTTGCCCGGGCCTTCTCTATTCGTGCTCCGATGCGTCAAATCGACCGTGGCGATGCCTGCCAGGCGACCGTCGACGAACATCTGGAACGGGGTCTGTTATCTTGACACGCGAGAAGGAACGATGGATTTGATCATCTTTTTGAAACCTTTTCCAAATTACTTGAGAGATTGCCGTCGATCCCATCATCGGCCGTGAGTCATGGTTTCAGGCCTCAGATCTCAGGAGGATCTGGATCTCGAACGAAGTTCACATGCTCAAGACAAACATCGGAATCGCTGGTACCTTCGTACCAGTATTCGATACAGCACCTTTTGTTGACTGTCCCATCGGAGTCAGCGTATTCCGCACAGATCGCATTTCCTCCGAACACGTCTGTACATGTGGCGCCGAGAGGAAAACCCTCGACCTGAATGATAAGGTTGGGATCTGGGGGGGGACTCAATTGCCAAATGAAAAGCTCGCCGGGCTCCGAGAGGCGTCCCTGCGGCGCCCCCTCAGGATCCCAGCCAGTTCGATCGCGTTGAGTGCGCCAGCGGATCGAGCCGAGCCGAATCGGTTTGTCGAGCTCAACGAGAGCTCCGCTGGGCAAGGGTTCTTCGGCCGAGGGCCTATGAAGGCTCAGGCCCAAGGTTGGCAGGGTGCCGACGTCGGAAAGCCGGAGAACAGTTTGAGCACCCTCCTGGAATGCCAGCAGGCGCCCCTTGCCGAGCCTGTCATATATCTCCGCCGTGAGGAAAACGACAAGTGTATCATTTTCCGGGTCCATCATCCGCCAGCGGTGATCAAGGGGTCCGATCTTGAGACGGTAGGGACGCCCCTCGATGATCAGGAAGCGGGGGGCATCAGCGAAGATCTCGTCGAGCCGCAGGCCTTTGTGGGTGAGCTTGTCCAGAATGTCCCGATGCATCCAGTCTCGCCTCGTCGACAAATGTGAGGCAAGCTCGGAGACGGTCAGGAGGACATCTCCATCGAGGAGACTGGGTGGGCTGGCACTCTCCGCCGGCAGGTCGTCCTGGGCTTGGAGGAGTCCGCCAGAGAGCAGCAGCACGAATGCCATCATTCCGAAGCAGGCAGGGTGATTCTTGATCTTGTTCTTGGACACGATATTTCTCCTTTCTTCGTGCCTCAGGTCGTGGAGATCGGTCGCGGGATCCTTGAGAGATGACCCGGCGACAATCCAAAGCGGGTGCGATGTCCTGAAGCGCGAGAAAGGGCGGCGAATTTGATCACCCGGCAGGCAGATTCTTGTCCAAAAAATTTTCCAACCATCGGATAACGTCCCCGAAGCCGCTGGGCTTGCCGCGCAATGTCTTGAGGCTCTGCCGGAGCAAAGGCTCTCCCGCGATTTGCCCTTGAGCGAGCAAGGCCGCGCCGAGGAGGCCCTCGGCCTGGGTGATCAGGCGGCTGCTCGCCGGGCGCGCGGCACGGTGCTGCGGGCCGAGCTCGACCCGCAGCAGATCTTCGGCTTCGGCGAATCGCGAGCCTTCGATCAGGACCTCGCAGAGCCACAAGGTACGCCGTACGGTCCAGCGATGGGTCGGCCCATAGGCCTGGTGACTGACCCGGGCCATCTCCCGAAAATGTTCGATGGCGCGGTCGACGGCACCCTGTCGCCGGAAGATACTGCCCAGGTGGAAGTGACTCTGGCTGATGTCCAAATGACCGTCGGGGTAGAGTTGCTGCCGCACCTCGAGGGCGTCTCGGTGGAAGGTGAGGGCAGCGTCGGTATCGCCCAGAGTCGCGGCGATGAGACCCAGCTGATTGTGCAACTTCGCCACCTCGGGATGAACCGGCCCCTCGTGCTCAAGGTAGATAGCGAGGGCCTCGGAGTAGTGGGCCCGCGCGCCCTCCAGATCGCCCTCCAGGTTCTTGAGCACCAGAGCCCGCCGACCCAGGGCCTGGGCCACTGCAAGGGTCTTCGCCTCACCGGCACGCCGTACCAGAGCCATCGCCTCCTCGGTCAGCGGCGCCACGTCCTGCCACCGTCCCAAGTCGCAGTAGATCTGTGCCAGGGGGCTCGAGAGCTCGAGCGCCAGGGCCGGATCCGACGCTTCGAACGGGCGGCTCGCGCGGTAGACCTGACGTGCATCCCGGATCGCCGCCGCGACCACTTCCTCGGCTCCATCATCGTTCAGAGATCCGATCTGGTGAAGCTGGGCGAGAGCGAAGTCTCCCTTCGCCCGCAGCTCGCCGATGCGCAGGGACTCCTCGGTAGCGGGCACGGCATCGAAGCGCTCGAGCGCCTGCTCCAGGTTGGAATACGCCGAATCGTAATCACCGAGACCGAGCCGGATCCTGCCGAAGAGGGCGTACGTCAAGGCTTCGACGGCGTGTGACCCGACCCCGCCCCGGACGAGTTTCTCCTCACCTCGGGCCAAGGCCTCCTGGACGGTCACCAGCCGGCCTTTCGAGGCCTGCGGCTCCGCGCTCCAGAAGAGGCCTTCGACAAGATCCCACATGGCTTCGGAACGTGCCAGAGACGCCTCGGCTCGCCCCAGGGCCAGATCCCGCTGCTGGACCTGGATCGCCCGATCGACGGCAAAGAGGGTCAACAACCCGAAGACCAGACCGGCCGATACCAGGCCGCGCCAATGTCGCCGAACAAATTTCCTGGCCCGGTAGCGCCGGCTTCCGGAGCGCGCCCGGATCGGCAGACCCTGGCGGAAGCGCCGCAGGTCCTCGATCAGCTCGACCACCGAGCCATAGCGCTCCGCCGGGTCGCCACGCAGCGCCTTGAGCACGATGTGATCGAGATCAGGATCGATGTCTTCGACTCCGCGGGGCGACGGATCGGCCTCGTCGCCAGGCTGGCTCCCGATCTCCCGCGGCACCCGGCTCGGGGGTCGCGGCTGCTCGCGGGTCAGGACGACCTCCACCTCGACCAACGATCGGCTCGGAAAACGGTGGGGGAGCCGGCCGGTGAGCAGCTTGTAGAGCACGATGCCGAGCAAGTAGACATCGGTCGCGACGGTCACGCGCTCGCCCCGCACCTGCTCCGGACTGGCATACCCCGGGGTCAGCAGACGCTGCCAGCTCGCGGTCGTCTCGCCGGCCATCCCGCCGATCTGCTCGGGGTCGAGGATCTTGGCGATACCGAAGTCCAACAGCTTGACCCGGTCCTCGCGGTCGACCAGGATGTTCGACGGTTTGAGGTCGCGATGGACCACCAGGCTGCGATGCGCCGAGGCGACAGCGTCGCAGACCGCCAGGAAGAGATCGATTCGGTCGGCGACCGACAGTCCGTGACGATCGCAATAGCGGTC
>JAAUXY010042349.1_pt1 | contig 27872 bp, 27 predicted proteins | sample 7278121 | NCBI WGS metagenome assembly JAAUXY01 (sample SAMN14350117, study PRJNA611818) | marine sediment metagenome | isolation source: surface marine sediment (1.8m) | place: French Polynesia: Moorea | collected 2018-08 | reverse complement strand
ACGGCCGCTGCTGCCCCTGCGCACGCGCTCACCGCACTGGAAGCCGTTCTACGATCTGGGCCTGGTGCCTGCCATCAACAAGCTCGAATACGTTGGCCGGGCGATTACCCCGCCCAACCAGGTGCGGCGTTTCGATGCCCGTTTCTTCATGGTTGACGCGAAGCACGTACAGGGCGAGCTGGCCGGCAACGGTGAGTTGGAAGACCTGCGCTGGATCGGCCTGGGCGCCGCCCATCGGCTGGCGCTGTCGCCGATTACCGAACTGATGCTGAATATGCTCAAGCGCCGCATTACCGGCAAGCCCGATGACCCGCACCAGGTGCCGTTTTTCCGCGAGCTTAAGGGCAAGGAGTTGATCGAGTATGAGTGAATCACTGCTGATCGACGAGCGGGGGCAGGTGGCCTGGGTCACCCTCAACCGCCCGGAGCAACTCAACACCCTGGCCATGCCCATGGTGGACGGGCTGGTGGATTACTTCCGCGCACTGGCGGAGCGCCCGGAGATACGTATTGTGGTGCTGCGCGCCGAGGGCCGAGCTTTCTGTGCTGGGCTGGACCTCGCCGCTGACGGTGCCGGTGGCGAGCCGACGCCACAGCTCATCTACGGCATGCAGAAGCGTATCGGCAACATCTACCGCGCCATGCGCGCCTGCCCGCAGCCGATTATCGCGCTGGTGCAGGGCCCCGCCTGCGGCGGCGGCTTCAGCCTGGCGCTGGCGGCGGATATCCGCATTGCCGGTGAGACCGCGAAAATGAACGCGGCCTATATTCGCGCCGGCTTCAGCGCCTGCGACATGGGTTGCAGCTACTTCCTGCCACGGCTGGTCGGTCTTTCGGTAGCCTCGGAGCTGATGATGACCGGCCGCTTCATCCATGCCGAACGGGCGCTGGCGGTGGGGCTGGTCTCGGAGGTGGTGGCGGATGATCAGCTGGTGGCGGCGGCCCAGCCTTACATCGATGAGATGCTGAAGACCACGCCGATGGGCCTGCGCCTTACCAAGGAGGGCCTTAATCACAGTGTCGATGCACCGGGGCTGGAAGCGGCCATGGCGATGGAGGACCGGCAGCAGAGCCTGGTGGCTATGACCGCGGACTGCGCCGAGGCGCAGCGGGCCTTTTTCGGCAAGCGCGACCCTGAATACGGCGATCGCTGACTGTCCATAGCGGCAGTCTGTGCCAGACTCATATAAAAACGACAGTGCTTTAACAGGTGGAAAAAAATGGAAGCGGGAACGGCGCTCACGCGCCTTAAATCGGGCAACGAGCGGTTTGTGAGCGGTGCACTGGCGTCCATGACCGAGCGCGAGTCGCTGGAGGCGCCAATAGCTATCCTGCTGGCCTGCTCAGACGCGAAAGTCCCCCCGGAGATGGTCTTTGACCAGGTGCTGGGTGACCTGTACGTGGTGCGTGTACCCGGCAACGTGGCGGCGCCGGCGCAGATCGCCGATATCGAGCACGCCGCCCAGTCGTTCGGCACCCGCCTGGTGGTAGTGCTGGGGCACTCGGGCTGCGACGCGGTGAAGGCCACGCTGACACAGCTGCACTTGCCTGAAGAAGAGCGGGACGAAAGCCTCGCGGCGACCGTCGAGCGCATCCGCCCGGCGGTGGCGGAGCTGCTGGAGTCGGCGATTGCCGGCGATGAGGCGGCCCTGCTGGCGGCGGCGATCGAGAGCAACACCCTGGCAGCGGTGGAACACCTGCTACACGACTCTGATGTGCTGGAGAGCCACCAGCAGTCAGGCGGCCTGGCCATCGTCGGCGCCGTCTATGACCTGTGCAGCGGCAAGGTGAGTTTCTTCGAGTGAGCCGACGATGAGACGGGTAAAGAGCGAGAGCATTGACTGACGAGCAGGACAACACGCCCGTGCGCCCGGAGCTGGCCGCGCTGCAACAGCGGCTCGCCAATACCGGTGACGGCGTGCGCGAGGATGCCGCCGCCCGCCGACACGGCAAGGGTTACCGCACCGCCCGCGAGAACCTCGACGACCTGGTGGATGCCGACAGTTTCATCGAATATGGGCAGCTCGCGGTAGCCGCCCAGCGCAACCGCCGCGACTACGAGGACCTGCAGGTCAATACGCCGGCGGACGGTGTGATTACCGGAGTCGGTACCATCAACGGCCAGCGCGCGGCGATCGTAGTCTACGACTACAGCGTGCTGGCGGGCACCCAGGGCTACTTCCACCATCACAAGCTCGACCGCATCTTTGAGCTGGCAGAGGAATGGGAGCTGCCGGTGGTCATGTACACCGAGGGCGGCGGTGGCCGCCCCGGCGATACCGATGCCACGGTGTCGGTGGCGGGTCTGCAGGTGCAGTCATTCGTGACCTGGGCCAGGCTGTCAGGCCAGGTACCGCGCATCGCTGTCAACAATGGCTACTGTTTCGCCGGCAACGCCGCGCTGTTCGGCTGTGCCGACATCACCGTGGCCACCCGCAGTTCCTGGATCGGCATGGCCGGCCCGGCCATGATCGAGGGCGGTGGACTCGGGGTGCACGAGCCGACGGCCATTGGCCCGATCGAGGTGCAGGAGCGCAATGGGACCGTTGATATCGTCGCCGAGGACGAAGCCGACGCCACCCGCATTGCCCGCCAGTTGCTGGGTTACTTCCAGGGCCCTCTCGATGACTGGGAAGTCGCAGCGCAGGACAGCCTGCGCGATGCCGTTCCGGAAGATCGCCGCTGGGGCTACCCGGTGCGACGCATCATCGAAACCATTGCCGACAGTGGTTCCTTCCTTGAGCTGAGACGCATCTACGGGCGGCCGATCATCACCGGCTTCATGCGCCTGGAGGGCAGGCCGGTGGGCCTGATCGCCAACGACTGCCAGCAGCTCGGCGGCGCGGTCGATGCCGAGAGTGCCGAAAAGGCCGCCCGTTTCCTGCAGCTCTGTGATGCCTTCGAGTTGCCGGTCGTGTCGCTGACCGACACGCCGGGCTTTATGGTCGGCCCCGACAGTGAAAAACAGGCCGCGGTGCGGCGCATGTCCAGCCTGTTTGTCAGCGCCGCCTCGATCACCGTGCCGCTGGTGGCGATCTTCCTGCGCAAGGGCTACGGGCTGGGCGCCATGGCCATGACCGGCGGCAGCTTCGCCTCGCCGGTATACGCAGCGGCCTGGCCCACCGGTGAATTCGGCGGTATGGGCCTGGAGGGCGCCGTGCGGCTGGGCTACCGCAAGGAGCTGGAAGCTGCGGCGGAGGGCCCTGAGCGCGAGGCCCTGTTCGACAAGCTGGTGGCGAAGATGTACGAAATCGGCAAGGCAACCGAGGCGGCCTCGCACCTGGAGATCGACGCCGTCATCGACCCGGTCGATACCCGCGCGGTTATTATCCGTGCCCTCAACGCGACCCCTGCGCCGCGCGCCCCCAAGGGCAGTCGGCGCAACTTCGTGGATACCTGGTAGCGCCATGGCGGCTGGCTACCAGCGTATCGGGCTGGCCCGGGAAATCGAATCCCCGGAAAACCCGGGCGGTCTCGAGAAACGCGTGGCGCTGGTACCCGAAGATGTCCGGGCGCTGGTGGAGGCCGGCGCCGGGGTGGCAGTCGAGGCGGGAGCCGGGGAGGGCGTCGGCTTTACCGATGACGAGTACCTGGCAGCCGGCGCCCGCATCGAGAGTGCGGCCGAGATCTACCGGGACAAGGACCTGCTCATCAAGTTCAAGGGGCCGGCGATGGCCTCGATTTCGGAGATGGCGCCGGGCTGCACGCTGTTCTGCATGGCGCATTTTCATTCCTACCCGGAGCGCGCCGCCCTGCTGGAGCAGCAACGCATCAACGTCATTGCCATGGAAGAGGTATTGGAGTCGCCCAAGTCCCAGAGCGACCTGCGCATTCTCGGCAGGCTGGCGATGAACGACGCGCTCACGCCCATCATGGATGACAACACCATTGGCGGCACCCGTATTCGCGTGCTGCAGTGGAGCCCGCGCCTGGACGCTGCGATTCGCCGGGCCGGCAACCGTGACCCGCGCTCGCTGGATGTACTGCAGGGAGACTCCAGCTACGAGGAACTCAACAAGCTTGGCACCGAAGCCCTGTACTTTTATGACAGCGACAGCTTTGTCGACCGGCACGGCATTCTGCCGCGGCTGGAGCGGGACGGCTGCCGTCTCTACGACATGGCCCGTTTCGAAGCCGAGCAGGGGGCAGAAGCCACCGCCGCCTACCGCACCGAGCACCCGCCGCACCCCTTCGGTATGCGTCGCATCCAGTGCCTGCACGAAACCGGCCGCGCCGGGGCGCGCTACGGCGTCGAGCTGCTGCAACAGAACCAGCCCGACATCGACCTGCGGCATGCGCGGGTGGTGGTGCTGGGCTATGGCAATGTCGGCCAGGGCGCCATTCACGAGCTCAACGAGCAGGGCGTGGGCTGTGTCAACGTGCTGGGGCGCACCCACACCATGCACGGCCGCATCGACTACTGGCTGCGCGATGCCGACCTGATCGTGAACGGCGCCGAGCAGCCGGCGGAACTGCGCGGCCTCAATTTCCTGGTCAGCAACGAGCACCTGGAAACCCTGGTACCGGATGGCTCCGTGGTCATCGACCTGGTGGGTGGCAGCCCGACCAATCGCTCGCCGGTGGAGGCGGTGCTGAGCTGCACCTTCCTGACCGACCCCTATTTCGTCCACAGCGGCGTGACCGTGTCGTCCCTGTGGGGCTGGCCGATGATGGGAATGATGCGTGATACTGCGCTGCGCTATTCCAGCCAGATTCGCGATGTACTACTGGGCCCGGAACAGCTGCTGTCCGGTCTTCAACACCTGGCCCCGGGCGTCGAGCGCGCCCTGGTCTGCGGCCCCTTCGAATAAGCGGTAAGAGGAGACACCGATGTCGCTGGATTTTGATTCCGCACGCCTGCCCAACCCCAACTTCAACGAGGAGCATGAAGCCTGGCGCACACAGCTGCGACGCTTTATCGATACCGAGATCATGCCCTATGCCGAGGAGTGGGACGAGGCAGGTGAGATCCCCATGGAACTGTGGCCCAAGGCCGCAGAGGTCGGCCTGTTGGGGCTGGGCTACCCGGAGGAATACGGCGGTGTGCAGGAGGGCATCGATTCCTGGTACGGCTGGATCACCAACGAGGAGCTGGCGCGCCACTCGGTGGGCGGCGTCAACGCCAGCCTGATGGTGCACGGCATCGGCCTGCCCCCGGTGATCAACTGGGGTCCGGACTGGATGAAGCAGGAAATCGCGCCGCCGGTGCTGCGCGGCGAGAAACACATCTCCCTGGGCATTACCGAGCCGGGTGGCGGCTCCGACGTGGCACAGCTCAAGACCACCGCGGTGCGAGACGGCGACCACTTCATCGTCAACGGCTCCAAGACCTATATCACCGGCGGCATGCGCGCCAACTGGGTATCCACCGCGGTGCGCACCGGCGGCGAGGGCGCCGGCGGCGTCTCCATGCTGCTGATTCCCACCGATGCCGAGGGCTTTTCCCGCACACCGCTGGACCGCAAGCAGGGCTGGTGGGCTTCGGACACCGCCACCCTATACTTCGACAACGTGCGGGTGCCGGTGGAAAACCTGATCGGCGAGGAAAACAAGGGCTTCCTGGTGATCATGACCAACTTCAACGGCGAGCGCATGGCCATGGCTGCCGGTATGGAGGCACTCGGCCGGGTCTGCCTGGAAGAGGCGGTAGAGTGGGCCCGGGACCGCAATACCTTCGGCAAGCGCCTGGCCGACCACCAGGTGATTCGCCACAAGATCGCCATGATGAAGCAGAAGCTCAACGCTACCCAGGCCTATATCCGCTGCTGCTACGAGGCCATCGAGGCCGGCAGCCCGGACCCCGGCGATATCGCACTGTTGAAAGTGCAGGCCAGTGAGACCATGGAGTTCTGCGCTCGCGAGGCCATGCAGATTCTCGGCGGCATCGGCTATATGCGCGGCAGTCGGGTAGAGCGGATCTACCGCGAGGTGCGGGTCAATGCCATCGGCGGCGGCTCGGAAGAAATCATGCGCGACCTGGCGGCGCGCCAATACAAACTGTAGGGGCAGGAGATATGACCATGAAGCTCTGGCACTGCAAGGGCGCCCGTTCACTGCGGGCGGTCTGGGCCCTGGAGGAAATGGGGCTGGACTACGACATCCACGTAATGCAGTTCCCACCGCGCATCTTCGAACAGGAGTACCTGGAGGTGAATTCGCTGGGCACCATCCCGTTCCTGAAGGACGGCGACACCGAGATGACCGAGTCCAGCGGTATCTGTCACTACCTGGTGGAACGCTACCAGCAGTGGGATTTCGGCCTCAAGGCAGACCATCCCGAGTACGGCAACTACCTCAACTGGCTGTACCACTCGGATGCCACCCTGACCTTCCCGCAGACCATCGCCATGCGCTACTTCCACCTGGAGCCGACGCCGGAGAAGCAGCCGGTGGCCATTGATTACGGCAAGTGGTTTTACGCGCGATTGCGTCGACTCGACTCCCATCTCGAGAATCACGAGTGGCTGGTCGACAATCGCTTTACGGTAGCGGATATCGCAGTCGGCTACGCCCTGTACCTGGCTGACACCCTGAAGCTGGGTGAGGCGGTGGGGCGCGATTTCAAGCCGCAGACCGCCGACTACCTGGCACGGCTCAGAGAGCGGCCGGCCTTCCAGCGCGCCGACGCCATCGACGGTGATGGCGGCAGCGAAGCCAAGGATTTCATTAAGGAGGACGAGTCATGAACAGTGCCGTAGACGCACCCTCACAAAGCGAACTCGACGATTTTCGCGCCCAGGTTAGCGCCTGGCTCAAGGACAACAAGCCCGCCGACCCGGGCTTCCTGCTGCCGCAGACCTTCATGGAGGTCGGTTCCGACCAGCAGCTCGATTTCCTGCGCGAATGGCAACACAAGCTGTGGTCTGCGGGCTACCTGGGCATGGCCTGGCCGAAGGAATACGGCGGGCAGGGCGTGCCGGCGATTTACCAGGTCATTGCCGACGCGGAAATGCGGCGCGTCGGCGTACCGATCGCCTTCAACGTGATCGGCCTCGGCTGGGCGGGGCCCCTGATCCTGCACCGCGGCAGCGACGAGGAAAAACAGAAGTACCTCAAGAACATCCTCAGCGCCGAGGACATCTGGTGCCAGGGGTTCTCCGAGCCCGACCACGGTTCTGACCTCGGTAACGTGCAGACCCGCGCGGTGCGCGATGGCGACGATTACGTCATCAACGGCACCAAGATCTGGACCACCATGGGGAACTACGCGAAGTACATGATCCTGCTGGCGCGCACCAACCCCGAGGCCGAGCGCAAGTACGACGGCCTGTCATTCTTCCTGTCGCCGATGCAGGTAGACGGTGTCGACCCGCGGCCGATCCAGAAACTCACCGGCGAGTACGGTTTCACCGAGACCTTCTTCACCGATGCCCGCATTCCCGCCAGCTGCCTGATGGGCGAGGAGGGCGAGGGCTGGAAGATCGCCATGCAGACCCTGCAATACGAGCGCGGCGCGGAAGCAGGCGCTGCCGGCGGCCTGATGCAGGTGCGAGTGGTTATCGATGACGTTATTGAGTGCCTGAAAGGCGTTACCCGTGACGGCAAGCCGCTGCTGGAAGACCCGGTCATTCGCGATGAGCTGGTCAAGCTGATGATCGAGGAGAAAGCCCACAGCCTCAGCGGCCGGCGTGCGGGTATTCCGGCGCTGACCTCCGATTATCCGTTCTCCCTGAACCTGTCCGGCAAGCTGCGCAGCAGTGAGTACGCACGCCGCATGCGCAAGTTTGCAGTCGCCGCCCAGGGTGGCCACGGCGGCTTGTACGTGGGTGACGACGACGCGCTGGACGCCGGGTTCTGGCAGCGCGCCTACCTCAATAACTTCTCCACCACCATTGGCGGTGGCACCAGCCAGATCCAGGCCAATATCGTGGGCGAGCATGTGCTCGGCCTGCCGAAGTAAGGAGGCCGATGACGATGAGCAATATACTGAGTTTTACCGACGAACAGGCCATGATCCTCGACAGCGCCCGCGAGTTCTGCCGCGAGAAGTCGCCTGTCTCCGCGGTGCGCGAGCTGCTGTCCAGCGAGACCGCTTTCTCCCGGCAGACCTGGGACGAGATGGTGGCGCTGGGCTGGCCGTCGCTGGCGATTCCGGAAGCCTACGGCGGCGCCGGCCTGGGCTTCGGCAGCATCGTGCCGATTGCCGAGAGTATGGGGCGGGCCCTGCTGTCGACCCCGCTGTTCAGCACCACCCTGGCCGCCCAGGCGATCCTGCGCGCCGGCCAGAACGCCCATAAGGAATACTGGCTGCCGCAGCTGGCGGCCGGCACAGCTGCCACTGTGGCCCTGCTCGACGGCGGCGACTGGGGTGCCACCAGCACCAGCTGTGCCGCAGCTCGCGACGGCGACAGCATCACGTTGTCTGGCGAGAAATGGTTCGTGGCCGATGCCGGGGTCGCAGCCGCATTTGTGGTCTGGTGCGAACTGGACGGCGGCAGCGCCCTGGTGCTGGTAGAGAGCGACATGCTTGCGGCCGATGCGATCCAGCCCCACGCCATGCTGGATGAAACCAAGCGCGCCGCCAAGCTGAACCTCGAGGGTGTCACCGTGCCGGCCGCGAATCTGCTGGATGCCGCCAACGCCGACGGCGTGCTGCGTGACCTGCAGCTACTGGGCGCCTTGCTGGTCGCCGCTGAGGCAACCGGCAGCACCGGTGCCTGCCTGGATACGGTGGTCGACTACCTGAAAACCCGCAAGCAGTTCGGCAAGCTGATTGGCAGCTACCAGGCGCTGAAGCATCCCACCGTGGATATTCTCTGCGACCTCGACGCGGCCCGCAGCCTCATCTACCACGCCGCCACCTTGCTGGATGCGGCAGAAGCGGGGGCCGAGCTCGACCAGGACACGGAAATCGCCTGCCGCATGGCGAAGGCTCAGGCGGTGGAAGCGCTGACCTTTGCCGGCGACCGCGCGGTGCAGTTCCACGGCGGCATGGGTTTTACCTATGAGTGCGACGCCCAGCTCTATATCCGCCGCGCCCAGTATTCACAGCAGCAGTTCGGGGACGCCTGGCACCACCGCAAACGCCTGGCAGGCCTTTTGCTGGACAGCGCGGCCTGAACGCCCGCAGTAACGGGGACAGACCACGTTTTTGAACGCATAAGTAGTTGAGGGGACATCCGGATCGCGCGTAAACGTGGTCTGTCCCCAATTGTTAGGAGAAATTAATGAAAGACCTGTTTGATGTCAGCGGCAAGGTGGCCGTGGTCACCGGTGGCAGCACCGGTATCGGTGCCATGATTGCCCGCGGCTTTGTGGAAAATGGCGTCAAGACCTATATCACCGCCCGCAAGCAGCCGCAGTTGGATGACACCGCGGCGGCATTGTCCGAGTTTGGCGAGTGCATCGCTATCCAGTCGGACCTGTCGAGCATGGACGGCCTCAACGCGTTTGCCGATGCGGTACTGGCGCGGGAAGACAAGATCGACATCCTCATCAACAATGCCGGGGCCACCTGGGGTGCGCCGGTCGATGAGTTCCCCGAGAGCGGCTGGGACAAGGTGATGGACCTCAACGTAAAGTCCATCTTCTTCCTCACCCAGCGCTTCCTGCCGGCCCTGCGGGCGGCGGGCAGCAAGGACGACCCGTCGCGGGTGGTGAATATCGCCTCTATCAACGGCATTACCCACCCGGGCATGGACAACTATTCCTACTCCGCCAGCAAGGCCGCCGTTATTCAATTGACGCGGCACATGGCGGCGGACCTGGGCCCGGACAACATCAACATCAACGGCATTGCCCCCGGCTTTTTCCCCAGCAAGATGACCGCTTTCCTGCTGCCGGACGATCCCGAGGAAATGGAAGTAACCGAGCAGCCGATCCGCCGGCTGGGCCGGGCCGAGGACGCCGCCGGCACCACCATCTACCTGTGCTCGAAAGCCAGTAACTACATTTGCGGGCATACCATCGTCATGGATGGTGGTGTGATAGCGGCTTCCTGATGTCGCTGACCAGGCTGAGTCGCTCGATTCGTGGTAGCCGGGCGCTGATAACCGGCGCCGCCAGCGGTATCGGTCGCGCCACTGCCTGCCTGTTCGCCGATGAAGGAGCGCAGCTGGCGCTGCTGGACCGCAATACCGTGGCCCTCGCCGAATTGAAGGCCGAAATCGAGGCCGCGGGTGGCAGGGTAGCGACCTTCGAAGTGGATCTCACCGAGCGCAATCGCGTCACCGAGGTAATCGGTGCCGCCGTCACCGCACTCGGCGGTCTCGACATCCTGGTGAACAACGCCGGCCTGGCGATTCCCGCGGCCATCGACGCTGAGGATTACCCGGGTTCCTGGGATACCTCGCTGGCGGTGATGGTGGAGGCCCAGGCCTGGGCGGCACGCAGCGCTCTGCCGGCCCTGCGCGAGTCGGAGCACCCGCGCATCATCAATCTCTCTTCCACCGAGGGCCTGGGCGCTACCCGTTTCAACAGCGCCTACGTGGTGGCCAAGCACGCCGCCGTGGGCCTGACCCGCGCGCTGGCCGTCGATCTCGGCAAGGAAGGTATTACCGTGAACGCGGTGTGCCCGGGCCCGGTGCGCACCAGCATTACCGAGGCCATCCCCGAGGCCGACAAGCAGACCTTTGCCCAGCGCCGCACGGCACTGCGGCGCTACGCCGACCCGGAAGAAATCGCCCACGCTATCCTGCACCTGGCGCTGCCCGCTTCCAGCTTTATCACCGGCGCCACCCTGGTGGCCGATGGTGGCGTCACCATTCGCAACGCCTGACAACACTGCCCCGGAGTCCCTATGAATTCTGAAAAAACTGCAGCCCATTTCGACCTCAACGGCAAGATAGTGGTGGTGACCGGCGGCAGTCGCGGCCTGGGGCTGACCATGTGTCGCGCCTTCGCCGAAGCCGGCGCCACTGTCGTTGTGAGCTCGCGCAAACAGGATGCCTGTGATGCCGCGGCGGCAGAGATTGCCGAGGCTACCGGCCAGACTTGCATCGGTATCGGCTGTCATGTGGGCGACTGGGATGCCTGTGACGCGCTGGTGGAGGCGGTGTACGAGCGCTTCGGCCGCATCGACGTGCTGGTCAACAATGCCGGCATGTCGCCGCTGTATCCGTCCCTGACCGAGGTTAGCCGTGAGCTATGGGACAAGGTGGTCGCGGTAAACCTGGCCGGCCCTTTTCGCCTGTCGGCGGTGGTAGGTGAGCGGATGGCAGCGGGCGAGGGCGGTAGCATCATCAATGTCAGCAGTATCGCCGCCGTCTCCCCGACCCCGTCTGAAGTGCCCTATGGCACCGCCAAGGCGGGCCTCAACAACCTGACCCAGTCCATCGCCCGTGCCTACGCTCCCAAGGTGCGTTGCAACTGCATCATGCCGGGCCCGTTTGCCACCGATATCTCCAAGGCGTGGACGCCGGAAGTGGTAGAGATGTTCAAGTCGATGGTGCCGCTGGGGCGAGTCGGGGAACCGGAGGAAGTGGTGGGGGCGGCCCTGTTCCTGGCCAGCGACGCCGGTAGCTATACCACCGGTGCCATCATCAAGATCGACGGCGGCGCCGCCTACTGAAGCGCGGCGCGTATCAGGCGCCGCAATTCGTTCTCGTAGCAGGCCCGGGTTTTCACCAACAGCGGCTTGCCGAACATCTCGCCAAGGGTAGGTTGGGAAACAGCAAAGTAGCTGCCGGCGCCCAGTAGTTGGTACACCAGTGCCAGCGCCTCGGCTCGACTGCGCTTGCGGGTGCCCACCGCCATGGCCATGGTCACCAGCTCGTCAAGATAAGTGGTCAGGTACCAGTTGCCCGCCTGGTCGGCGCGCTGTTCGTTGTCGAGCAACTCGCGCATTATCAGCCGGGCGGAGTCCTGGTCTTTCAGGTAACCACGAAACTGGTGCACCAGCATTTCCTCAAGCTGTTCAGCGGGTGAGCTGAAGCGCTCCCTGATACTGCCCATATCCTCTGCCAGTCTTTCCGAGATGGCCTGCAGCACTTCTCCGTAGAGCTTTTCCTTGGTACCGAAATGGTGCAGCAGGGCCTGCTTGGTCATGCCCAGTTCCCTGGCGATGGTGGCGATGCTGGCACCGTAGAAGCCTTTTTCGGCGAACAGGTGCTCGGCGGCGGCAAGGAACTGTTCTCGGGTGGTGGCGGTCATGGTGTGCTCTTGGTGTTTTGGGAGAGTGTACGACAAGGCTTGACAACTTACCAGTCGGTAAGTACATTTTCCTACCGAACGGTAAGCAAATCCCAGGCGGAGATCGCGATGCAAAAGAACACCCAGGTAGAGCTTCTCAAGGAACTGGTCGAACTGCATGACAACAAGGCTCCCTATCTTACGGAGCCCTGGACCAAAATCGGCACTGAGCGCTACACGAATTCGGAACGCCATGGGCAAGAGATTGAAAAGTTGTTCCTGGCGAAGCCGCTGATTGCCGCCCATGCCAGCGAACTGCCGGAGCCCGGGTCTTACCTGACCATGGACCTGGTCGGCAAGCCGCTGCTGCTGGTGCGCGATGAAGCCGGCCAGGTGCGCTGCTTCCTCAACGTCTGCCGCCATCGCGGCGCCCAGCTGGTGGGCGAAGCCTCGGGCTGCAAACACCGCTTCAGCTGCCCCTACCATGCCTGGACCTGGAACAGCAGCGGTGACCTGATCGGTGTGCCCCATGAGAAGACCGGATTCCCGGAGCTGGATCGCCAGGCCTACCGCCTCAACGAGGTAGGCTGTGAGGAGCGCGCCGGCTGGATCTGGGTACACCTGGGTAGCCAGGAGATTGACGTGGCGGCCCACCTGGGCGAGCTGGACGGCGAATTCGGCCGCATCGATGCCGGCTCGCATGTTGTGTTCGATACCACGGTGCGCGACCTGAAATGCAACTGGAAAATCCTGGTGGAGGGTGGCCTCGAGGCCTACCACTTCCGCGTGGCGCATCGCGAAACCATCGCGCCGCTGTTCCTCGACAACCTGTCTTCCTACCAGTGCGTCGGCGACCACATGCGTTCAATCCTGCCGCGGGCGACCCTGTCGGAAATGGCCGGCCAGCCCAGCGATGACTGGGATATCAACAAGCACGCCAACCTGCTGTACAGCCTGTTGCCCGGTTCCCAGTTCCTGGTGCAGGAAGATCACTTCGTCTGGATTCAGGGCATACCGGTGGCACCGGACCGCACATTGACCCGGCTGTCGACCATGATTCCCGCAGACGCCAACACCCCTGAGAAGCAAGGCTACTGGCGCCGCAACCACGACCTGACCATTTACACGTTGGACGAGGATTTCGACCTGGGCGTGGCAATCCAGCGAGGCCTGGGTACCGGTGCCAACCCGCACCTCAATTTCGGCCGCTTCGAGGGCGCACTGGCCAAGTTCAACAGCATGGTGGACGAGGCGATTGCCTAGCGTTTCGGCACCGTGACAGCCGACTCTGTGAGATATGGCGGCGGGTTCAGGCGGCCGTGGCCAGCGAGGCATTCAGGGTGTCGCGGCTGAGGCGATAGGCTACCCAGTACTTGTAGATATTGCTGACGTACTGCACGGTTTCGCGACCAATGCGCTTGGCGGCGATCACCTCGACATTGTCGAACCAGACGTTGGGGTCCAGGCCCTGGCGCTCGGCTTCGCGCCGCAGGCGGGCGACCCGAGCCGGGCCGGCGTTATACGCCGCAAAGGAGAACAGGGTCTTGTCGAGGTCGGACATCGGCTCATTCTCGAAATAGCGGTCGCGTATGAAGCGCAGGTACTTATTGCCGGCGTGGATGTTTTCTTCGAGGCCCTCGATGTCGGGAATGCCCACATTCTTGTCGGCGGCGGTGCTGGGCAGCATCTGCATGATGCCCACCGCGCCGGTATGGCTGCGCGCACTGTGGTCCAGCCGCGATTCCTGGTAGGCCTGCGACATCACCATCAGCCAGTCGAATTCATACTTTGCGGCGTACTTCTGGAACAGGTGCGCGGTTTCGTTGAATTTCTTCATTTCCGGCGAGGCCAGGTGATTGCGGATGTAGGTGTTGTCCTCCAGGTAGCGCTTGAGGAGCATATTGCCGAGCAGGGACCCTTCGCCGTTGCGACGCAGGAAGTCATCGACTATGGCTTTCAGTTCCGGCGTTTCCCTGCGCATGGCCCAGGCGATGGCGCCGCCGGCACGCAGTTCCACGTCGCCGTGCAAGCGGATCTCGTCAAAGATCTGGTCCCAGAACTGTGCCTTGTGTGAGTCCATGACGATGGTGTCGATAAGGCCCGCATTCACCATTTCCAGCAGGTCCTCATCCTCCAGGTGTTCATCTACCGTCACCAGTTTGATGGGCTCCAGGTCGCGTTTGCTGAACTCGCTGTTGAGGGCCTGCAGGCTCTCGTAGTAACTGCTGGACCCGCGGGTATGCACAATGCGCCCGGCCAGGTCGTCGAGACTGTTCACCGGTTCGGCGTGTTTGCCTGTCACCACAATCTCCCGCACGTTGCGATAAATCGGCCGGGAGAACTCCACCCGCTGCTCGCGCTCGGGTGTGACGGTAAGATTGGCTACGGCGATGTCGCCGTAGCCGGCCTCCAGCGCCGGCAATAGCTGATCGCGGGTGACGGGGATATAGACGACGCGCATCTTGATGGTGCTGGTATTCAGTTCCTTGTTGAGGAACTTCTCGAATTCCTCCAGGGCGTCATAGGACAGGCCGCGCTGGGTAGCGCCGTCGAAGAAGTAGAAGGTCTTGCTGTGGGTGACCAGCGCCCGCAGTACATTGGCCTCGCGCATTTCCATGAACTTGCGCGGCACGCGGTCAGTGACCTGGTCGAGGTAACTGAGCGGCCGGCTGCCCGCCGACTGAGGGGCCGGGCTGGCTTCCCCTTGCTCGAGGGCAGGTTCGGGCTCCGCGATGCGCTCAGCGGCTGCCGGTTCCGCCGGTGCAGAGGCCACGGCGACCGGCTCTTCTGCGGGCTCGCGGTAGAACAGGCCAACCCCGATCAGCAAGACCGCGAGGCCGACAACAAAGACGTATCCGATTTTTCCCATAGCTTTCCAAATTACCACGGCGTTCCGCGGCTAGCGACTGATTGTGGAGGGGGCTCTGTAGATACATCGCCCTGCGGCGGCATCAACCATGAGGACGCGCTCGCGCGCCTCAATTGGTCGCTGCCTGGAACCCTGCGAGCTCACCCATCTGGGTGAAAAGTTCAACAATATCAGCTTCTTGGGAGTCATTGTTGAATTCTCTATAAAGTGTATTGACGTTCACGGCGATGCGTTCTGAGTCCAGCCAGCCGGCAAATGGGCCCAGTTCGATGTCTTTAGCCGCTTCGAATGCACCCAGGCCTGCATCGAAGCGTGCCCTGGCCTCATCCCGCACAAACACCAGGTAGTCGCGAACTCGCCGCACGCCGGCCTTGTCCGTGATCGGGCCGTGGCCGGGCACGATGGTGTCCACGTCCATGGCTTCAATACGCTCGCAGGCAGCAATCCAGTTTGCCACCGGCCCCTGCCACATGATCGGCGTGCCGTCGATGAACAGGATGTCGCCGGTAAACACCGTGCGGTCAGCGGGGCTGTGTACCAGGACATCGCCGCGGGTGTGGGCCGGGCCTACCTCGACGAGTTCCAGCGGCTTGTCGCCCACTGTCAGCGACAGCTCGCCGCTGAAGGTGCGGGTCGGCGGCGTGAAGGTGATGCCGTCGAAACGAAAGGCGCCGAAGCAGTGCTTCAGGTAAGCACCGGCAGGGCCCAGTTCGTCGGCCATGGCCATGAACGCTGCCAGCGCCTCCGGCGGCAGCTCGTTCATTTCCTCAGCGGAGGCGGCGGAGGCGATGATCTCGGCGCCGTGCACCAGTTCATTGCCGTGGCAGTGATCGCCGTTGGCATGGGTATTGACCAGCCGGTTGAACTGGCTGGCCGCCAGCGGCGCCGCGTCGCGCATGGCACTGAGCATTTCCTCGGTGAGTGCCAGGTCAAACAGGGTGTCCACCAGCAGCGACTCCTCGCCGTCGGTAATCAGCCCGGCGTTGCTCCAGCCCCAGGAGCCGTCGGGCGCCAGCCAGGCATAGCTTCCGTTAGACAGTTCGTGCAGGCCCTTTTTGTAAGTCCAGTCCATGTGCCTATTCCGGTTTGCAACCCGCTTTCATTCTAGGTTAAATCGCCTGTCTATTGGTAAGCCGCAGCGCGCTGTGGTTCACGCGCCTGTGACTTCGGGGGAAGGTTTGATGATCTGGTTGATGGTGGTGGTGGTTGCGATCCTGGTCGCGATCAACTTTTTTGTTTTGCGGGGTGAGGACCTCAGGATCTACGACACGCCGCGGCCCGACACGCTGAACAAGGGCAAAGAGCCCAGCCAGGCACACTTCGAAGCCATTGCTTCGCTCGGCGATATGAACACCGCCATCCAGTCCGCGTCGCGCAAACAGCAGCTGACCTTGATGCGCGAGGGCATGGATGAGATGGGCACCGAGGTACAGTTCGAAGGCGAGATCATCCCGGTGGATGAGGCCGGCATCCGCGGCGAATGGGTGTTGGCAGCCGGTGCCGACCCGTCCCGGCGCCTGCTGTACATCCACGGTGGGGCCTTCGTGGCCGGCAGTCCACTCAGTCACCGAGGCATTACCACCGAGTACGCCCGTCGCTGGGGCGGCGCCGTCTTTTCCCTGGACTACCGCCTGATGCCGGAGCACCCGCGCCAGGCCGGCATCGATGACTGCCGGGCTGCCTATCGCTGGATACTCGATACCGGGCCGCAGGGCCCCGGTCGTGCCCGGGAGGTGTTTGTGTCAGGTGACTCCGCCGGCGGCAACCTCAGCCTGTCGCTGTCCAACTGGATTCGCGACCAGGGCATTACTGCGCCCAACGGGGTTATCGCCCTGTCGCCGGCGACCGACAATACCTTTGCCAGCCCCAGCCTTGAGTCCAATATCGAAAGCGACCATATGCTCGGCCCGCTGTTCGGCAAGATGAGCCGGGTTCCCAGGGTGCTGCTGAGGCTGGTCAACCTGTTCAACAACCGCATGCCGCCACGCCATCCCAATGTGTCGCCGGTGTATGCCGACCTTTCGAACCTGCCGCCGACCCTGGTGCATGTCAGCGCCCAGGAAATGCTGCTGGATGATGCCGTGCGTTACGTCAACAAGGCTCGCTCCCAGGGCTCCCCGGTCGAACTGCAGGCCTGGGGGCATATGTTGCACGTGTGGCACATCTTTGTAATGCGCGACATGGAGGAGGCGAGCCACGCCTTCGACCAGATCGACGCCTTTATGCAAGCGCACGGGGGCGCGAGGGACAGCGAGGCCGCTGCATGATCCGCGGTGCGATCTTCCTGCTCTGGTTGGCCGTCAGCGTTATTCCCTATGCTGTATTCATCGTGCTGCTGTCGATCTTCATGCGCGGACGGCCACTCTATCGCGTGGCGGTGGGCTGGCTGCACCAGATAATCTATTCCGCAGGGCTGATCGGTGGCGTGCAGTACCGGCTGCACGGATTCGAGAACCTGCCGTCGGCGGAGTCCAATGAGCCGGTAATCCTCTGCCCCAAGCACCAGTCGACCTGGGAGACCTTTGCGCTGCCCACCCTGGCAACCCACCCGCTGGCCTACGTGTTCAAGAAGGAACTGCTGATGATCCCGTTTTTCGGCTGGGCTATGGGGCGACTGGATATGATTCATATCGATCGCAGCAAGCGCGCCGAGGCCTGGAACAAGGTGGCGCTGCAGGGCCGGGAGCTGATGGACAAGGGCATCTGGGTCATCATGTTCCCGGAGGGCACACGCACCGAGCGCGGCAGCCAGGGGATATACAAGACCGGTGCCACGCGGCTGGCAGTGGCCACCGGCGCCAGCATCGTGCCGATCGCGGTGACCTCCGCGCGCTGCTGGCCGCGGCGCAGTTTCCGGCTGATACCGGGCACCATCGATGTATCATTCGGCAAGCCGATTCCCGCCGAGGGCCGTGCGCCCGACGAAATGATGAAAGAAATCGAAACCTGGATAGAGGCCGAGATGCGTCGTCTCGACCCGGAAGCCTATGCGTAAGTTCCTGTTGATTGTAGTGGGCCTGTTGGTGGCCCTTGGGCTGGTGCTGGCACTGGCCAAGCAGCCAGATCCGCTGCCCGCGGAAAGTGTCAGTGCCGAGCGCCTGGCGCCTGGCCCCTTCGCCATCGTCAGCTTTGAAGAGACCTTTATCGACGACACCCGTCCCAGTCCCGCTCACGGCAGTTTTGCCGGCTCGCCACAGCGCGAGTTGGCGGCGACGGTCTGGCACCCGCCGAGCTACGAGGAGGGGCCGTTCCCGCTGATCGTCTACAGCCACGGTTTTTCCTCCAACCGCAGCGGCGGCGCCTATCTCGGCGAGCACCTGGCAAGTCATGGCTACGTGGTGGTGGCGGCCAATTTTCCGCTGACCAACACTTACGCACCTGACCGTCCCTGGGTGCGCGACATCGTCAACCAGCCGGGCGACGTCAGTTTCCTGATCGATGAGCTGCTGGGCCGCTCGGCGAAATCAGGCAATGGCCTGTGGCGCATGATCGATGAACGGCGCATCGGCGTCACGGGCATCTCCCTCGGCGGCATGACCTCTACCCTGGTGGCCTTCCACCCGGAGCTAGGGGACGATCGGGTGCGGGCGGCGCTGTCCATCGCCGGCCCAACGCGGCAGTTCCTGCCGAATTTCTTCACTCACCGCGAGGTTCCATTCCTGATGCTGGGAGCGGATATCGATGCGCTGGTGCCGTTTTCCAGCAACGCGGCGCCGGTACTGGAAATGGTGCCCGAGTCGCAGCTGGTGACCGTTGTAAACGGCTCGCATACGGGTTTCTCAGGACAGGCCACGCCGCTGCGTTTCATGTCCAATCCCGATGCCCTGGGCTGCTACATCGTTGAGCAGAATATCGAGAACGACAATGACGAGTTCTGGCTGGATGAACTGGGCACCCCCGAACAGGGCATCAACTACGACGCCGTCAATGAGCTGTGCCTGATGGACCCGCTGCCCGAGGCGATGAACCCGATCCGCCAGCAGATGATCACTGCCCTGGTGGTGCGGGCGTTTTTTGACAGCCGCTTCGCTCATGCCGATGACGCCCGCGAACTGGCGCAGGACTTCCTGGCGGAAACGCTGCCGGCGGAACTGCCGGAGGTGCGTTACGGCGCCGCCGACTGATCAGGACGCGGCGCGGCGTTCCTCTTCACGCGAATCGTCATCCTCTTCACGCAAGCGTACCGGGCTGAACTGGTCCGGGTAGAGGCCCTTCATGGGGGCATAGAAGCCGCGCAGCAGATCCATGTCGCGCCGGATATCGCCGCTCACGGGCAGGGCCGGGCCAAAGCCGCCACGCTTCTGGCCAAAATCCAGGTAAGAGGGCACGATCGGTACGCCGGCGCCGCGGGCGATGTGGTAGAAGCCGGATCTCCAGAACTCGGTACGGGCGCGGGTGCCCTCGGTGGGGACCACCAGCACCAGCTCGTCGCGTTCTGCGAAGGCCTCGACCATGGCCTCCACCACGTTGTTATTGCCGCGTCGCTGGATGGGCACGCCGCCGAGGGCGTGCATGACCCAGCCGAAGGGCGGCTTGAACAGGCTGGCCTTGCCCATCCAGTTGATGCGGATATCAAACGCCCAGGCAAAGGCGATCATCAGCGGAAAGTCCCAGTTCGAGGTGTGGGGCGCCGCGATCAGCACGTACTTCTGGTGCAGGGGCCTGGCCCCTTCAATTTTCCAGCCCAGCACTTTCAGCAGTGTGCGGGCGATCCAGCGCCTCAAGGCCTGTACCTCACTGTTGCATTAACGGGGATGTTCAGGATGCGTCCGCGTCCGTGGCAATGACCTCAATGCCGGCCAGCTTGCGGGCGTGGCGCTTTTTAGCATCCACATCCATATTTCGCAATATTTGTATGCGCTGCGCCTGGGGCGAGCCAGCCCCGTGCAGTGATTCTGTGAGGTAGCCCACAGCATTCCTGCCGAGGGTCATGTTCTCGATCAGTCGCAGGATGCGCACCCGGTCCTCAGTGGGTATATCGTCGCGGCCCTTGAAAAATCGTTCCAGCAACTCGCTGGTGTTGCTGGCCTCAAAGTCCTTCTCAGAGGGCAGGGTCACCATGAGTCCGCCGGCCAGGTCCTGGGCCAGGCGCGAGATCTCGTAGGGGAACCTGGTGACGTTGTGCTTGCAGACGTTCGACAGCATGCCGTCGTTGATCCAGGCCCCGGAGGGCAGGGGATAGGCCTGGTGCGAGGAGGCGATGCCGGAGGAGAAGATAGTCTCGTTAAGGTGCACCATCTCCACCAGCTTGTCCTTGATATGCGAGGCGGACTCCACCCCGTTGTACTCGGCGATGGTGGCGGCGGCGCCGACCATGACATCCCCGAGCCCGGTCTTGCAGACGTAGCTGGCCCGGTGATAGTCGGTGAAGCGTTCGACCAGGACGCTGGCGAATTCCCACTCGCCGTCCATGAACACATGCTCCCAGGGGATGAAAACCCGGTCGAAGACCACCAGCACTTCCTGGCCCGAATAGCGGGCATTGCCCTGGTCGATCTCGCCACCCTCCATGGCGCGTGTGTCGCAGGACTGGCGGCCGTAGATGAAGGTCAGGCCGGGCGTCTGCAGGGGTACAGCGCCGATCACGGCATAGTCCCTGTCGGCTTCCGACAGGCGCATGGTGGGCATTACCATCACCCAGTGTGAATTCAGCCCGCCGGTCATGTGCGCCTTGGCGCCGGAGACGTACAGGCCCTTCTCATCGCGGTCTACCACCCGCATAAACATGTCCTGGTCGGCCTGCTCATGGGGCGCCTTGCTGCGATCGCCCTTGGGGTCGGTCATGCCGGCGGCGATGATCAGGTTGTGGCGTTGCAGGCCCTCCAGCAGCTTCAGGAAGCGGCTGTGGTACTCGGTGCCGTGGGCCTGGTCGATGTCATAGGTGAGCGAGTGCATGACCGAGATGCAGTCGAGGCCGGCACAGCGCTGGAAGCAGGTGCCGGTTAGCTGGCCCATGCGGCGCTGCATCTGGTTCTTGTTGACCAGGTCCTCGGGGCTGGTCGGGATGTGCAGGAAGCGATTGACGCGGGTGCCGGTGTAGGGGGATTCCGCGGTAGCCAGCTCCGGGTCGTCTTCGGCCAGTTGGTAAGAAGCCGCCAGGGCATTGATGGAGGGGCGGATCATCGGGTGGTCAACGGGTTCCTCCACCTGTTCACCGAACAGGTAAACCTTGAGACCCCGGCCCCGCAGGCTGTTGATATAGTCCTCGGCGCTGTGCAGCGGGTGCTGGAACAGCCCCCAGCGCTCCTCGGCACTGGCCGTGGGCTCAAGGGCTGATCCCGCGGGCATGGGGGTAATACTGGCGGTCTGCTCGCTCATGTTGTTATATCCTCACCTCAGGCAATAAAAAGGGCGAACCCGTGGCTGCCATCAAAATCTTCTCACTCCTGTTATACAGTTTCCTGGGCTATGTCGCCATCACCCGCCCCCTGACCCTGGAGGCGAACCTCTGCACGGGTATCCTGCTGGCGCTGGTCATCGCCCATAGCATCGAGTGCGTGGTTTTTCGCAAGACCATTGTCGAGGCGCCGGGGCATCCCGCCTGGCATACCCTCAACGTCTTCCTGTTCGGCATCTTCCATATGTTCCAGATGAAAGAGGCCATCGTTGAACAGGGTGAGCGCCCTGCCTGAAACGCAGAGGGAGCTGCACTCCCTGCTCGACCCCTGGCCTGCGGCGGCCCTGCACGCCAGCCTTGGCCTGGAGGGTGAGGCGCCAGGCCTGGGCTTGCCGCTGCTCTGGCACTGGCTGTATTTCCTGGAGGCACCGCAGCGAGAGTTAGAGGGCGCGGATGGCCATCCGCGCACCGGCAGCTTCTTCCCCGCCATCGAGCAGCCCCGGCGCATGTTTGTCGGCGCCCGCTGCCAGCTGCATCGCAAGCTTCAGCTACAGACCCCGGCGCGCCTGGTGGAGTCGGTGCTGGGCCGCGAGGACAAGCAGGGCAGTGCCGGTGCCACGACCCTGCTGACCGTGGGCTACCGCTACTACCAGCGCGATGAACTGTGCATCGAGGAGCAGCGTGACTTCATGTACCTGCCGGCCCGCGAAGATGCGTCTGATGGGCGTTTCGAGGGCGAACCTGTACCGATTGCGGATGGCGACCTGGCTCTCGATATCGATACCGACCCGGTGCTGTTGTTCAAGTTTTCTGCGCTGACTTTCAACGGCCACCGTATCCACTATGACGCTGACTATGCTCGCGATATTGAGGGCTACCCGGCGCCGGTGGTGCATGGACCGCTGACAGCCCTGCTGCTGGCGGACCTCGCCGCCGCGGCCAACCCGGTGATCAGCCGTTTCGCATTCCGTGCCCGGGCGCCGCTGTTCTGTGGCGACCGGCTGCGCCTGCGGGGAACGCTGGGAGACCAGAGTATTTCACTAGCGGCCTATCGCCCCGACGGAGCGGTGGCCATGACTGCGGAGGCGGAAGAATGATTGCGCGCTTGTTCCTGGGCCTGCAGGTCCTGCTGTTTATTCCCTATGGACTCTATTGCCTGGTAAGCCCTGGCATGTTGGCGGGAGCCGCCGGCGTGGCGGCGAACAGCATAACCGGCACTATTGAACTGCAGTCCATGTACGGTGGGCTGCAGGTGTCCGTTGGCGTGCTGTGCCTGCTGGGCCTGTTGCGCAAGGACTTTGGGCAGGTAGCGCTGACCACGTTGCTGTTCCTGTTCGCCGGCCTGGCGGTAGTGCGGGTCAGCCTGGCGCTGATGCACGGTGACTTCAGCGGCTATACCGTGTTCGCCATGTCCTATGAGACGTTTTGCCTGGTATTCCTGGGCTGGTGGCTGTTGCTGCGCCCGGGGGCCGCTACTCCTTCTTCATAAGGCTTTCCAGCAGGTCGATCGGCAGCGGGAACACGATCATCGAGCTGCGGTCACGCGATAGCTCGGTCAGTGTCTGCATGTAGCGCAGCTGCAGGGCCTGGCTCTGCTTGGACAGGGTTTCCGCCGCTTCCAGCAGCTTGGCAGAGGCCTGCAGTTCACCCTCGGCGTGGATGACCTTGGCGCGCCGCTCGCGTTCCGCTTCCGCCTGCTTGGCAATGGCGCGGATCATGCTTTCATCGAGATCGACGTGCTTGATCTCCACGTTGATGACCTTGATGCCCCAGGACTCGGTCTGTTCGTCCAGTAACACCTGGATTCCCTGGTTGAGCTTGTCGCGCTGGGCCAGCATTTCGTCCAGTTCGTGCTGGCCGAGGATGGAACGCAGGGTGGTCTGGGCGAGCTGGGCGGTGGCCTCGAAGAAGTCCTCGACATTGATGATGGCGCGCTCGGGGTCGACGACCCGGAAATAGATCACCGCGCTGACCTTCACCGACACGTTGTCCCGGGAAATGACGTCCTGGGTGGGCACGTCGTAAACCAGGGTGCGCAGGTCGACCCTGACGATCTGCTGGATGCCGGGCACAACGATGATCAACCCCGGGCCCTTGACCGTCTGGAAGCGTCCCAGGAAAAAGATCACGCCCCGTTCGTATTCGCGCAGGATGCGGAAGGTATAGAACAGGATCCCGACGACGAAGAACAGGATGACTGGCCAGAAGACGTCCATCAGCATTACTCCTTTTCAACAATCAGTTTGAGGCCGTCGACGGCGCGCACCACCACCTGGTCGCCCTCGTTGAGCGGCTCGCCGCAGTGTGCTTCCCAGATTTCAGCGCCGGCCCTTACCTGGCCGTTGCCCAGGGCAATGACCTCGCTGCCGATCAGCTGCTCGACCCCGGTGGTCACCGCCTGGTGGCGCATGCGCATGGCGATGGAAATGGTGATGATGATAAACCCGGCGCTGGTGACGCCAATGGCCGCCAACAGGGGCCAGCCGACCTGGAAGGCCTCGACGTCGGTGTCGAACAGGATGACACCGCCGAACATGAAGGCTGCCAGCCCGCCCAGGCCGAGGATGCCGAAACTGGGCGAGACTGCCTCGGCCACCATCAGGGCAATGCCCACCACCAGCAGTGCCAGGCCGGCGTAGTTGACCGGCAGCAGTTGCAGTGCATAGCCCGCCAGCAGCAGGCAGATCACCCCGATCGTGCCCGGCACCAGGGAGCCCGGGTTATAGAATTCGAGGATGATGCCGTAGAAGCCGATCATGCCCAGGATCAGCACCAGGCTGGGGTTGGTGATGATGGTGAGAAATTCGGTGCGCCAGTCGGGTGCCGCCTCGTACAGCGGGGCGCCCTCGAGCGCCAGGGTGCGCTCGCCGCCGCTGACTTCGACCGTTATTCCCTCGACCTGTTCAAGCAGGTCCTGGAGGTTCTGTGCCACCAGGTCGATGACATTTACTTCCAGGGCCTCATCGGCGGACAGGCTTGCGGCGTCGCGCACCGCCAGCTCCGCCCACTCGGCGTTGCGCCCGCGCAGCTTGGCCAGGCCGCGGATGTAGGCGGCGGCATCGTTGACCATCTTGCGGTTCATGGCGCCGCCGGCATCAGTACCGGAGTCCTCCTGGTCGCCGTCTTCGGCGCTGGAGGGCGGCGAGGGAGCTGCCAGTGGTACCGGCGTTGCAGCACCCAGGTTGGTGGCGGGTGCCATGGCGGCGATATGGCTGGCGTAAATGATATAGGTGCCGGCGCTGGCAGCGCGGGCGCCCTGGGGCGCGACATAACTGGCCACCGGTACCGGTGAGGCGAGAATGGCCTCGATGATATCCCGCATGGCGCCGTCGAGGCCGCCCGGTGTATCCATGCGAATGATCGCCAGCCGCGCCTCGGCGTCCCGGGCGCGCTCAAGGCCGCGCACCAGGTAATCACTGGTGGCGGGGCCCACGGCACCGTCCAGTTCCAGCACCCAGATGGCGTCCAGCGGCGGATCAGCCTCGGCTGAGGCCAGGCCCGGGAACAGTGCTGCAACCAGCACCAGGCCCGCGGCAACCCTGCAAAGGGTCGAAATACAACGCTTCATGGCTTCACTATAGCAGTGTCGAACAGCGGAATTCCTGACCTGCATCAGCGATGCTGGCCCGCCTCAGCTGAACTCATCGGTGGTGTAGATCGACACCATGGTGTTGGTCGACCAGCCGTCGCGGGCCAATCCGGCCTTGGCGCGCAGCTCGCTGACAAAGCGTTCGGGCTCCGGCAGCTTTTCCCAGACGCTCGGCAGATAGGTGGCCCGGTTTTTACCTTCCTGCAGTACCAGGCCGTGCACGCCGGGCTCCAGCAGTGCCAGCAGCTCTCCGCGGGAGCGCACATCGATGCGCCGCGCCGTGCTCAGCACCGAGATGTGGATGTCGATGCGGGGGTATTCGGCGGCCGACAGGGGCTTGAAACGGCGATCCTTGAAGGCCGCGGCACTGGCGTTGTGCAGCACGTCTACCAGCAGTGGCCGGATAGCGGTGAGGCTGCCGATACAGCCGCGCAGGGCGCCGTCGAGATTGAGGGTGACGAAACTTGCGCGCCGCAGGCTCAGGCCGGCGTCGTACTGGTCCAGGGAAACCTCGAGATCCCCCTTGCCGGCCAGTTCATGGCCGATAGCGACCCGGGCCAGGTGTAGTAGCTGCTGGCGCTGGACCAGACCCAGCACCTCCGGTTCAGCCCGCGACTTTGGGTCGCCGTCTTCCTCGCCGCGGTCCTCCACACTCCAGGCGCCGTAGCCGACGACGCGGTTGAGATCCCCGGCGGTATCCCCGGAATTGTTCATGGCCAGCCGGCGGATCGACAGGCCGCGCTGTTTCAGAACCGTGAGCAGGCCGTTGAGGGGCCGGCAGCCGCAGGCTTCGTCACCGTGCAGGTTGTTCTCCAGGGCCTCGATACGACTTGCGGTCCTGGCGTCCAGCTCGCGGGCCGACTGGTAGTCGTGGAAGTGGCTGAGGTCGGAACTGATCACCAGCAGGGTTTCCGGCCCGCCCCACAGCGCTTCGATGACCGCGGCGACCTGGCCGGCACTGGCATCGCCCACCACCAGCGGCAGTAGCTGGAACTGCCCGAGGCTGCGCTGCAGGAACGGCAGGTGCACTTCCAGGCTGTGTTCGGGGGCGTGTGCGGCGTCGCGAACGTGCACGCCGGGCAGTTCGGCGATACTCGACAGTGCCTCGCGGTCGAGGGGAACGTCTCCCAGCGGGGTGCGGTAGTAGTCGGCGCTGCTGGTGGCGATCCCCTGGAAGCCGACCCGGTGGGAAGGACCCAGCAGGATGACCCGGGAGTAGGGCGCCTCGCCATTGCTGAGGAGCCGGTATGCCCCGGCCGCCACCGGCCCGGAATAGACGTAGCCCGCATGGGGCACTACCAGCGCCTTGGGTGGCGAGGCATCCGGGTGTGCCGGCGCCGCGGCGAGCAGGCTGTCCACATCCCGCTGCAGGACAGCGGGATCAGCCGGGTAGAACTGGCCAGCCACGGCTGCGTTTCTAACGCTGGTCATAAGCTTCATTGTATACTCGGATCAGGATGAACGCCTCGGTAGTGCCAACACGATACTGGCATGCCACGGAGGACGGGCGGGTTCAGTGCGACCTCTGTCCCCGTGCCTGCCGGCTGCGCGATGGGCAGCAGGGGCTGTGCTATGTCCGCGCCGCCGAGGGTGGCGAGGTGGTGCTTACCACCTACGGCCGCTCCAGCGGCTTCTGCGTCGATCCCATCGAGAAGAAACCACTCAAGCATTTCCTGCCCGGTACCCCGGTGCTGTCGTTCGGCACTGCCGGCTGCAACCTGGCCTGCAAGTTCTGCCAGAACTGGGATATGACCCGGTCCCGGGAGATGGACACCCTGGCTTCGGCGGCCAGCCCGGCAACGCTGGCGCAGGCGGCGAAAGAGATGGGCTGCCGCTCGATTGCCTACACCTACAACGACCCGGTGATCTTCCACGAGTACGCCATCGATGTGGCCGAGGCGGCGAGAGCACAGGGTGTGAAGTCGGTGGCGGTGACCGCGGGCTACATCTGCCCGGAGCCGCGCAAGGAATTTTTTGCGGTGATGGACGCTGCCAACATCGACCTGAAGGCCTTCACGGAGGAGTTCTACTACGAACTGTGCGGCGCCCACCTGGCGGAAGTGCTGGAGACCATCGCCTACGTCTACCACGAAACCAACGTGTGGCTGGAACTGACTACGCTGCTGATTCCCGGCAAGAATGATTCCGACGAGGAACTGAGACAACTGTGTCGCTGGGTAGTGGATGAGCTGGGCCCTGACGTGCCACTGCACTTCACCGCTTTCCACCCGGACTGGAAGATGCGCGATATTCCCGGCACGCCGGCGGAAACCTTGACCCGCGCGCGCAGTATTGCCCTCGAAGCGGGTGTGCAGTACGCCTTCACCGGCAACGTGCATGACCCCCGCGGTAACTCCACCTGGTGTCACGGCTGCGGCAGCTTGCTGATCGAGCGAAGCTGGCACAGCCTCGGCGAGTGGCGCCTGACGGCTGACGGTTGCTGTCCGGACTGCGGGGTGAGTGTACCGGGCGTATTCGAGGCGCAACCCGGCGACTGGGGTGCGAAGCGGCGCACGCTGCGCTTCACAGAGGCAAAATAGCGCCTTGAAGCCCGAAAGCCTGGGCTAAGCTTGTAGGGTTTTTGCAAGCGAGGTTCCCATGCGCAAGAAGGTAGAGTTCGAGAGTAACGGCCAGACCCTGAGTGGCGCCCTTGAGGTGCCGGAAGCCGCAACACGCTGTTACGCGCTGTTCGCCCACTGTTTCACCTGCGGCAAGGACGTCGCCGCCGCTTCGCGGATTTCCCGCGCCCTGACGGATGACGGCATCGCCGTGCTGCGCTTTGATTTCACCGGCCTGGGCAATAGCGACGGTGATTTCGCCAATACCAATTTCTCTTCCAACATCCAGGACCTGCTGGCAGCCGCCGACTTCCTGAGGCGCGAGTACCAGGCGCCGGCCCTGTTGATCGGCCACAGCCTGGGCGGCGCAGCGGTGCTGGCAATGGCGACGCAGGTGCCGGAGGTGAAGGCGGTGGTGACGATTGGCGCGCCGCACCAGGCCGAGCATGT
>JAAUXY010172413.1_pt1 | contig 27876 bp, 21 predicted proteins | sample 7278121 | NCBI WGS metagenome assembly JAAUXY01 (sample SAMN14350117, study PRJNA611818) | marine sediment metagenome | isolation source: surface marine sediment (1.8m) | place: French Polynesia: Moorea | collected 2018-08 | reverse complement strand
CACCGCAGACACTCCCACCCCTCACCTCCATATCGCCAAACGCGCCGACGTGCTGGTCACCGTCGAATTCGTGCTCAAGGTCAAGATGGCCGGCGCCGGCGCCGATCGCGAGGTCGAGGGAGAGACCACGTGCCTCTTGATCGATAATCAGGGTTTGGTGCTGTGTTCCAATACCGAGCTCGGAGGCTACATCGGCCTGATGTCGCAGATGATGGGTCGGGGCGGAGGATTCGACGTCAGCGCGGCACCGCGGGAGATCGAAGTCTTTCCAGACGACAGCGGTGAAGGGCTCGACGCCCGCCTGATCGCCCGCGATTCGGATCGCGATCTAGCCTGGCTGCAGATCGAAGAGAACGCCGAAAAGCTGGCGGATGTCAGCTTCCTGGACCTCTCGACCGGTACCGAGTTGCGAGCCGGCGACCGCTTCTACCGGCTGCGGCGCATGGACAAGTTCTTCGGCTCGGTGCCGGTGGTCACTGAAGGCGTGGTGGCCGCGGTGGTCGAAAAGCCGCGCAAGCTCCTGGTACCGTCAGAACCCGCGAGCGGCGGTTTCGGACTGCCGGTCTTCACCGCCGACGGCCAGCTGGTCGGCATCACCGTCATCCAGATGCCGGCGGCTGAAGATCAGATCGACGGCCTACTGACCGGCGGCTTGTCGTTCCTGAGCTCGGCGGCAAAGCTCCAGGACATGGTCGGTGGCTTGATCATGCCCGCCGCCGAGCTGGCCAAGGCCACCCGCCTGGCGCGCGAAGTCGCCGCGGAAGCCGAAGAATAACGCCTGGGCCGCGCGGAGAGTGTCGGATCACGAAACGCCGGTCGAGCCCTCGCTCAGTATCGAGACGTCGGCACCCCGCCGGCGGGCAATCTCCAGGACTTCTTCGAGCTCCGTGATTTGCCCGGTCGCATGGGCGGCGATCGCCAGCAGCAGATAGCCCTCGGTAGAGGTGGAATCCTCCGGATCGAGCAAATCGCCGCGCAACCGGGTGATGGCCGCCGAATAGTCCCCGCGCCGAACCTCCATCCGGGCCTCCAGGATCTCGAAGGCTCTGGCAAAGCGCTGGACCTCGGATCCTGGCAATGCCGCTCTGCTCGCCTCGAAAGCGCCCCGAGCATGCTGCAGACTCCCGGCCGCCTCCGGATCCTGCCCGCGGTCGAGCAGCACGCCGGCCAGGCGCAAATGAAGGTGAGCCACGAACAAGTCGTCGGGCGAGCCTGGAGGCGAAGGCGTCGCCAGGGCACGTCGCAGCGTGTCTTCGGCGGCCGACAGGTCGCTGGCGGCCGCAAGTCTCGACGCCTCTTTCAGCAGCATCCGCCTGGGATGCCGGCGGCGATCCACGAATAGGCCGAAGATCTGTCGATCGCGGTCGAGCCAGAGCTTCTCCGGCCGGCGATCGATCTCGAGCTCAAACTCCGTCTCAGGGCCCGAGATCGGCATCTGGCCGATCAGGAAGTCACGCGTCATACCTTCGTCTGCCGGGTTGCTGTCTGTCGGGCTGAAGCCATCCGCCAGCAGAATCTGCAGCGGGGCTACTAGCTCGGAGTCAGCGACATCGATCGGCGATTCGACGCGTTCACGGGCGACGTCGAACCGGTCATCCCCCAGAGCCACGACCCGATAGCGGGTTCGGGCCGCCAGCTCTTGTCTGGCGTTGACGCGCACTCGCCACCGACCGTCGTCCAGGTTCTCGAAGGAGTAGTCATAGTCGATCTCGGGTAGGCCTGTGCCAAAAATGAACTGGCGCGCGAAGGCGTCGAGGTCGGTCCCCGTGATCCGCTCCAGCAGGGACAGGAAATCACGGGTCGAGAGCACGTGCCCGGAAGCCGAAGAAGCCAAGGTCTTGAGAGCTTGCCGAAAGGCATCCTCACCGAACTTCCGTGCCAGCATCTCGAGCACCAGCGCCCCTTTGCGGTAGACGATGCTGTGGTAGGCACTCTGAGAACGACTGGAGAACAGGCGCTCTCCAAGCACCAGGGGACCGACCGATTCGACCGGTCGACCATCGGCGACCGTGGCGGTGAGCTCCTGCTGCCAGCCGGTCACCGGACTCACCGCCGGCTCGAGACCGCGATGGCGAGCCCATAACAAGGCAGCGTAATTGGCCATCGCCTCAGAAATCCACTGGTCGCGATAGCTGCGCCAACCCACCAGGTGCCCCCACCACTGGTGGGCGACTTCATGGGCGACCACCGATCGCTGATCCTGCACCTGTAGGAGGGGTGCGGACACCTCCCAATCGGCCATCACCCGGCTGGACAGTGTGATCATGCCGAGCAACGCCTGCGAATACTGGCGCGGCACGGTGATCACGGTGAGCTCGTCGAGTGGATATCGCCCGAAGATTCCCTGGTAGTAGCTCAGCGCGTTGGCGACGGTGAGCATGAGCTCTTCGACCGAGCTTTCGGGCGTCTGTGACCAAGTCGCCGGGTCAAAAGCGACTCTGAGACGGATGTCGCCAACATTCATCGAGCGCACCTTGAACCGGCCGATTTCAAAGCTGAAACCGAACGCCGGAACTTCCAGACGCCGCCGCTCCCAGCGCTTGCCCCGCGCGCTGCCGCCGTCGACCCGCTGGCCGCTGGCCAATAGTTCAAAGCGCCGCGGCCAGCGCAAGGTGACGTCGTAGGTGGCACGTTCATTGGCTCTGAAGCGCGGGTACCAGCCGAGCGCGTCGCGCAGCGCCCAACCTCGATCGCCGGAGGATTCCAGAAAGACGCCCTCACAGAAGATCTCGAGCTCCAGCTCAGCATCGGCCCGGGGAGCCATCGGCAGGAGCACCTGCACTCTGTTGCCTTCACGCAGGTAAAAGAGCTCGCGATCGCCTTCAGCAGCCGAGTCCGGCGAGGCCAGAGCAAGGCGAGTGATAGCAAGCTCACTGTGGAGCTCGAGAGATACGACGCGTCGTACACCGCTGAGAGCTCGGACCTTCACCCGGGTGTGGCTCATCAGGCGTCCGTCCCGAGGATCGACGGTGACGTCGATGCGGTAGTGGTGAGGTTCGAAACCCTGAGAGCCGGGCCGCGGCCGACCGTCGGTACCACGTACCGCCGCCTTGACCCAGCTGTCCCAACGCCCCAGGTTCTTGACCTCGAGTCCCAACAGGCGACCGCGTCGCTGTTGCCGGTGCAGGAAACGCGCCAGACTGAGCCGCTTCTCCGGCGTAACGTCAAAACGCACGAATTGCCCGAGGTTGATCTGTTCCTCGGCCGCCGGGTCGATCTGCAATAGGAAAGGCCCGAGCTGGGCGCCCATGAACCAACCCGCGAAATAGTCTTCGTAGACGGGATCGCCCAGCGCGTCCAGCAGAATGCCGGTCTCAACGCTCAAGGTCTGGCGCTCCGGGCTGTCTTTCCACGCCGCGTAGCGCTCTCTGGCACGCCGGAGGATCTCGCCATCCATCGCCTCCACCGGCGGTCGCTCCAGCAGGGTGTCAGCCGCCTCGTCGCGAGCCACCACGAAGACCGCCTCGATGAAGACCTCGTCCAACCGTGGACTGCCGGTGAACAGCTCGAGCTGGCCGGCTTCGACTTCATCCGGCGGTTCGAGCCGCGCCCGGCCGCGACCGACAAACACCATCTCCACCGCCCGCGAGCCGCCGTTTCGAACCGGGATCAAGACACCGCTCTCGAGCTCGAGGGTGGCGACACCGGTATTCAGCAGCAACCCGGCCGCATCGAGAGCCTGGTCCGGTACCAGCGCCGCCGATCGGATCTCCTCGAGCAGTGTCTCGGGATCGGCTTCGGCGACTGGAGCACCGGGAAGCTCGGCGAGCGACGGCCATGCCGTCAGCCAGGCCAGCCACAGCAGCCAGGCCACGCCGGCTGCCGGTGATCGTAGTGAGCCCGAAGGGCGACCCAGAGAATTCACGCCGGTTTATGATTTCATCGGCGGACATCTCTGGCAACGGCAGTGCGGGGAACCATCCGGTCGAACCACGGGTCTCGTAAGACGAGCCGCGAAGAGGGCTCCACCAAGGCGCACCGTCGTGTGCCTCATTCCTGGTGCTGCGCTGGTGTTACCCCACGGGGGTACCCGGCGACTTGGGGGCCGATTGCGGCGCCGGGTCTACGACGCCTCTCTTCGCGGCTCTCTTCAATCCAACCATTCGATGTGGTGACGGTTGAACCAGGCGTCGACAATCCGTGCCTCGCCGCCGCTGGCCTTCCAGGATCGCGGCTCGTGGAAGTGACCGAGCAAGAGTACGTCGAATCCCTCGCTCAGGCGCCGCCCGGCATAGCGCAGAATTGCCTGTTTGGGAATCTCGCGCTTGTGCTTGAAGTTGGTCGAGGCCAGGCGCGCCTCGGTGGAGTACATGAGGCGCCGGGCCAGAGCCGGGGGAAACGCCGCCACCGCCCAACGCACCGGCAGACTCTTCGACAACCAACGCCAGAATAAGTACTGACGGTCTCTGTCGTTGAGGCCATCTCCGTGCACCGCCAGATAGCGGACGCCACCGGTCTCGAAAGCCACCTCGGTGGACACCGTTTGGAAAGGTCTGGCGCAACGGCTACCGGAGAGGAAGAAATCCCGATTGCCTTCGATGTAGTCAAGGCGCACGCCGCGCTCCTTCAGGCGCCCCAGAGCTGTCGTCACCTGGCGGATCAACGGGGTCTCGAAAGCGGCTTTGCCGACCCAGATATGAAAGATGTCTCCGAGCAGCACCACACGCCGGCAGCCCCGATCCGGCAACTGCTCGAGCTGCTCGAGCAGCGGCTCAGCCGCTCCCCCTGGACCTCCGAGGTGACAGTCTGCAATGACGGCGACCGACATCTGCGACTCAGATGATCTTCAGCTTGGGTCGCTTGCCGCGGCTGACCTCCTCGGCCACCGCCTCACAGATCTTTTCGAACGCCCGCGCGTGAGGACCTTCCGCCTGCGACACCACGATCGGCTCGCCGGCGTCGCCGCCGGCGACGATCGCGGGGTCGAGCGGAATCGAGCCGAGAAAGGCGGTGCCCACGACCTCGGCGGTGCGCTCGCCACCTCCCTGTTTGAAGACGTGGGTGGTCTCGTTGCAGTGCGGACAGACGAAGCCTGACATATTCTCGATAATGCCGACGACCGGCACATTGACTTTGCGGAACATCGCCAGACCCTTGCGGGCGTCGATCAAGGCGACGTCCTGAGGGGTGGTCACGATCACCGCCGCGGAGAGCGGTACCTTCTGAGTCAGCGTCAACTGAGCGTCGCCGGTTCCCGGCGGCAGATCGACGATCAGGTAGTCGAGCTGCCCCCAGTCCACCTGGCCGAGCAACTGCTCCAACGCCTTCATCACCATCGGGCCGCGCCAGATCACCGGTGTATCCATCTCGACCATGAATCCCAGCGACATCACCTTGATGCCGTATTTCTCGAACGGCTGGATCCTCTGACCATCGGTGCTCGGCCGGTCGGTAATCCCGAACATGGTCGGCATCGACGGGCCGTAGATATCAGCGTCGAGCAGACCGACACGCTGACCGAGCTGTGCCATACGCACGGCGAGATTGGCTGAGATCGTCGACTTGCCGACGCCCCCTTTGCCGCTCGCGACCGCCACCACATGTTCGACGTCGGGAATCAACCCGGGATCCCGGGAGATCGCCCGTTGAGCGGCAGCGGCACGATTGGGGGGTTGCTGAATGTGCAGACGGACTTCGACGGCGGTGGCGCCCTCGAGTTGGCGAATCGCGTCTTCGGCGGCCGAGCGCACTTGCTCGGCGGCCTCGGGATTATGGGTCGACATCTCGAGCTCGACGGCGACAGTGGAGCCGGAGACTTCGAGCTGACGGATGAAGCCAAACGACACGATGTCGCGGCTCATTCCCGGATAACGGACTGTCTTGAGCGCATCCCAGGCCTGCGCTTCGAGGTCCTTGGACATAGGCGAGATCCTTTCGTGGGGGTGGAGGGCGGCAGGCCGCTCCGCCGCAGGAGGCTCAAGGATATACGGCACGCGCGCCGCCGTCGATGATCCTGGCGCCGGCGGATGCGATGAGAACGATAGACTATTGCAATGCCACAATCCCTCGCACACATCGCCCGCTACCTCAAAGTGCTGCGCGTCAGCCTCACCATCGGCGGGATCTATGACCTGGTGCTCGTCGCCCTGCTGGTCGTGGCCGCCGAGCCGACTTTCGGCCTCTTGGGGCTACCGTTACCCAACGAGCCCTTCTACCTCGGGCTGCTGGCAGTCCTGGTCGCGATGGTCGCGGCACTCTATCTGCTCGCCGCCTACGATCCGATGGCCTACGCCGGAAACGTGCTGGTAGCGATCGCGGGTCGCTTGTCGGCGGGGGTAGTGATGGCCGCAATGGCTGCCGGGCGCAGCGACTTGGGCGGTCTCTATCTTCTCGCCGCGGTCGACCTCGCGTTCGGCGCCGTGCACGCTGTTTGCTGGTGGCCCTGTCGCCACCAGCGGGCTCAGCTGTTCTGAGCTGAGTTCCGTTCGCAAGGGTCCAACGAGCCGGATCCAGCTATTGCTGGACGACCAGGAATATCGCTGATACCCTACGGCGTCTCCTGACTTCTACCTGAGAATCTGGATCAATTTCATCACTTCCCATTTGCGGCACTCACCTGAGCTCAGCTGAGGCCGTACCGGACTGACGACATGGCAGCACATATTCTGGTGACCGGCGGCGCCGGGTTCATCGGTTCGCACCTGATCCGCCGTTTGCTCGGCCGTGGTGAGCGCATCACGGTCCTCGACGACTTCAACGATTTCTACGATCCGGCCCGCAAGCGCGCCAACGTATCGTCGATGCTCGAGCGCGACGACTACCGCCTGGTGGAAGGCGATATCCGCGATGCCGAACTGGTCGAGCGCCTGTTCAAGGGCACCGAGGATCCGCATTGGGGCGGTTTTGACGCGGTGATCCACCTGGCCGCCCGAGCCGGGGTCAGGCCCAGTCTCCAGGAGCCGATCCTCTACGAAGAAGTCAACTGCATCGGCACCCTGAACCTGCTCGAGGCCGCCCGCCATCACGGGCCCGAGGTCTTTGTCTTCGGCTCCTCCTCGTCGGTCTACGGCATCAACCGCAAGGTTCCGTTCTCCGAAGAGGATCCGATCGACCTGCCGATCAGCCCCTACGCCACCACCAAGCGCACCGGCGAGCTGATGTGCTTCAACTACCATCACCTCTATGGGCTCAAGACCCCGTGCCTGCGCTTCTTCACCGTCTACGGACCGGCTCAGCGGCCCGAGATGGCGATTCATAAGTTCACTGACCTTCTGGCCCGCGGGGAGACGATTCCCCTCTTTGGCAACGGTGACAGCCGGCGCGACTACACCTACATCGACGACATCGTCGACGGCATCATCGCGTCGCTGGATCTGGCGCCGGGTTTCGAGATCTTCAATCTCGGCGGTGCCGAGACCACACGCCTGGATGACCTCGTACGGTGGCTAGCCGCGGAGCTTGCCGTCGAACCGCGTATCGAGTATCTTCCCGACCAGCCTGGTGATGTGCCGATCACCTATGCTGACGTCTCGAAGGCCGAGCGCATGCTGGGCTACGCACCCCAGGTTCCGATCCGCGACGGGCTTCGGCGTTTCGTCAAGTGGTATCGAGAATCCTAGCGCCCCAAGAACCTTCGGCTCGGCTTTCCTCGGCCCGGCCCTCTTTCCGAGGAATGAGCGCTCTTTGCGCACCCATTTCTGGATCTAGCTTCCGACCTCAATCCCAGATTCCTAGATGAGAGTCCATACATGAACATCTGTGTCGTTGGCAGCGGCTACGTCGGCCTGGTGACCGGCGCCTGCCTGGCAGACTTCGGTATGAATGTGACCGGAGTCGACAAGATCGCAAGCAAAGTCGAGGCCCTGCAGCAGGGCGAGATCCCGATCTACGAACCCGGGCTGCGCTCGATCGTTCGCAAGAATATGGCAGCCGGCAGGCTGCGCTTCACCACCGACCTGGGCCCGGCCATCGAAGGCGCTCGCGCGGTCTTCATCGCCGTCGGCACGCCACCGCGCCCGGACGGTTCAGCCGATCTGACCTTCATCGAGCAGGTTGCGCGATCGATTGGCCAGCATCTCAACAACTACAAGGTCGTGGTCACCAAGAGCACCGTTCCCACCGGTACCGGTCAGAAGGTCGAAAAGATCGTCACCGAAGAATCCGGAGGCAGCCAGGACTTCGCCGTGGTTTCCAACCCCGAGTTCCTGCGCGAGGGCTCGGCGATCGACGACTTCCTGCGTCCCGACCGGGTGGTCATCGGCAGCCGCGACCCGCGGGCGATCGAGATCATGCTCCAGATCTACTCGCCGCTGCGAGTGGCCGACGTACCGTTCGTGGTCACCGACGTCGAATCGGCGGAGCTGATCAAGTACGCTTCCAACGGTTTCCTCGCCACCAAGATTTCTTTCATCAACGAAATCGCGGCGCTGTGCGAGGCGTTTGGAGCCGATGTCGAGGTGGTCGCTCAAGGCATGGGGCTGGACAGCAGAATCGGCCCCAAGTTTCTCCATCCAGGCCCGGGCTTCGGCGGTTCCTGTTTCCCAAAGGACACCCGAGCCGTGGCTCAGCTCGCCCACGAGAAGGGCCAAAAGTTCCGCATCATCGACGCGGTGCTCGAGGCCAACGAGGCGACCAAAGCTCGAATGCTGGACAAGATTCAGGACGCTCTGGGGACTTCCGAGGGCAAGACCGTCGCGGTGCTCGGCCTGTCGTTCAAGCCCGACACCGATGACATTCGAGAATCTCCGGCGCTACCGATCGTCGAGGGCCTGGAGGCCGCGGGCGCCACGGTTCGCGCTTACGATCCGGAAGCCATGCCGGCTTGCCGCGAGGAATACCCCGACGTCACCTATTGCGACAGTCCCTATGACGCCGCTGACGGCGCCGACGCGCTGGTGATCTTGACCGAATGGAATCAATTCCGGGCACTCGAGCTCGAGCGCCTCAAGAAACTGCTGAATCAGCCGCTGGTGATCGACTTGCGCAACATCTATCAACCGGCGCAGATGGCGGCTGCCGGCTTTCGCTACCTCTCGGTTGGCCGACCGGAAGGCCGCGCCGACGGCGCCGTCTACAGCGCCTCTAGTGAAACGCCTCCCGGCGAGAAGGAGTCCTGATGCCGACCACGGTGGTCACCGGCGGTGCCGGTTTTCTCGGCTCGCACCTGTGCGATCGATTGATCGCCGAGGGCCATCGCGTCATCTGCGTCGACAATTTCCTGACCGGCCGACCACGCAACATCGCCCATCTCAAAAACCGGTCGGATTTTCTGCTCATCGAGCACGACGTCTCGCGCTATATCGACGTCTCAGAACCGGTCGATTATGTGCTGCACTTCGCGTCACCGGCCAGCCCGATCGACTACCTGGAGCTGCCGATCCAGACGCTCAAAGTTGGCTCCCTCGGCACCCACAACACCCTCGGTCTGGCCAAAGCCAAAGGCGCTCGCCTGCTCTTGGCTTCGACCTCGGAGGTCTACGGCGATCCGCTGGTTCATCCGCAACCGGAAAGCTACTGGGGCAACGTCAATCCGGTCGGGCCGCGCGGGGTCTACGACGAGGCCAAGCGCTTCGCCGAGGCGATGGTCATGGCTTATCACCGCTACCACGGCGTCGATACCCGCATCGTCAGGATCTTTAACACCTACGGCCCTCGCATGCGACCCCGCGACGGCCGAGTGGTACCGGCGTTCATTCAACAGGCGTTGACCGGCGAACCACTGACGGTCTTCGGCGACGGCTCTCAAACCCGCTCGTTCTGCTATGTCGACGATTTGATCGAGGGGATCTACCGCCTCCTGATGAGCGATCGCACCGAGCCGACCAACGTCGGCAACCCGCGGGAGATGACCATCCTCCAATTCGCCGAGCATATCGTCGAGCTGACCGGCGGCAAGAGCACCATCGAGTATCGGCCGTTGCCGGTCGACGATCCCAAGACCCGCCAACCGGACATCTCCATGGCACGCCAGCATCTGAGCTGGGAACCGCGGGTCCCCCTCGACGAGGGTCTCGGAAAGACCGTTGAGTACTTCCGCCAGCTGCTGGCGGAGCAGGTATAGAATCCTTTACCGAATCGGGTTCCGGGGCGCGCCATCGCACGGGCCGCCCGGCACCGGCAAATCGGTGTGCGCGACCCAGCTCATCGGACGTCGCCCCTCCGCGGGGCGGAGTCAAGAGACCTGAAAGGATCCGCGGATGAAAGACCCTCTGCAGTCCCTGGGCTTCGCCCTTGAGAAGTATCCGGAGAAAGTCACCGCCACCCCCCTCGACACGCTGCTGATGGAGAGCGCGCGCCAAAATAAAAAGCGCCCGGCTTACATCAAGCTCGCGGTGCCCGACGAGATGGTCAAGGCGCTGCGTGGTTCGCCCGATCTGCGCAAAGAGCTGCTTTTCCTGGTTTCGGTACCGAAAGAGGTCCAGGAGCGCGCGGAAAGCCGGATCATTCTGCCCGGTGAGGTATAGCCGGGCCATGTCGAACGACAGCACACCGATGGTCGATTGCGCGCGCTGCGGACGCCGGGCACCGGGGGCGACCGGAGTGTTCTACGGCGGCGCCCTCGGAGAGGAGATCCGCGGCCGGACCTGCGCCGACTGCTGGGCCGAGTGGAAAGAGATGGAGGTGATGGTGATCAACGAGCTGCGCCTCAATTTCATGGATCCCAAGTCCCAAGAGGTGCTCGCTGAGCAGCTGCGAAAATTCCTGATGCTCGATGACGGCCCCAAGGATGGCTGACCCCGTCAGCCCGAGAGGACGCTCACATCACGAGCGCGAGGGCATCCTGGCCGCGTTGCGGCGCATCCCTCGCAAAGTCTGGCTGCGCATGCTGCTATTGGTCGCCATTCTGGCGACCGGATTCGTTCTGGTGCGCTTTACGCCGATCGGCGATTACTTCACCCGCGAATACGTCGTCGCGACCTTCGAACGGTTGGCGAGCTGGCCCTGGGCGCCGGTCCTGTTGATTCTGCTCTACGGTGTTTTGGCCCCCCTGGGCTTTCCGATGAGCCCGCTGGTGCTGGCGGGTTCGGTCGTGTTCAAAGCACTGTGGGGCGCGGTGTACAACACCCTCGGCCTGGTCATCGGCGCGATGACCGCCTTCTTTTTCGCCCGAGTCCTGGGACGAGAATTCATCGTTCAACTGGCCGGGCCGCGCCTGCGTCGGGCAGAGCGTGTCTTCGAGCGCCGCGGCTTCTGGACCCTGGTCCAGACGCGTTTCCTGCCGCTTCCTTTTCCGGTCGTCAGCTACGGCGCCGCGTTCGCCGGGGTCAAACCGTCACGCTTCTTCATCACGTCCGCTATCGGCCTACTGCCGGCCACGATCATGCACACCTACTTCATGGCCAAGATCTACGAGCTCACCTTCGCCAGTGAAGCACGGCCGGCCTTATTCGTCGACGGCAGCCCGAGCCTCTTCACCAAAACGCTCGTCATCTACTTCAGCTTGTGGGGGACCTTCATCATCGCGAGCGGCTGGCCGACTTTTCGCGAAACGCTACGCCGGCGCCAGCGCTACCAGGAGCTGATGGAAAGGCGGCGATCCCGGTAATCAACCCGGGGCGAGGCAGGCCTCGCACCGAGGCGTCCACTTAGCTAGATCCAGTCAAGAAACGCTGGTAGGTCGGTCACGCGGGTGGGCTGTGCGCGGCGCTGCGTAACTCGCTTGGCCCTCAGCGACGAACTGTAAGCGGAGTTAATCAGTGGCTGACGTCATAGCGCTTCGCCGGAGCGCTCGGACATCCTCGCCCGTGCTCGCTCCACCCGCGCGACCTCTTTGATGCGATCTAGTTATCGAGCGCGGCCTCGACTTCCGCGACGTCGAGCAGCACCGAGTCGTTGGCGGCATTCGGCTTGGGCTCGAATTCGTAGGAACGAATCACCCGCCGAAACACCTCTTTGAGCGCTCGGGCTCCGAGGCGATTTTCTTTGGCCGCTTCGATGGCGACCCGGCGCACGGCATCCGGCGACAGGGCGAGGTGCAGACCGCGGTGCTCGAAGTAGGCGCGCGCCTGACTGTATCCGGAGCCCGGAATCTCCAGGAAGATGCGAACCAGCTCGTCGACGGTCAGATCTGCCAGCAGCACCACGGCATCGAAACGGGATAAGAACTGTGGACTCATGCCGTAGTCGAAGAGGTCTTCGTAGCGCAGCCACTCGCTGAGGTGGAATATCAGCTTCTCGTGGACTTTGCCGTCTTCGACCACCGTCACCGGTTTGAGGGCACCGCGGTCACGGCCGATGGTGACCCGATCAAAGACCGCGTCGTAAAGCCCCTCGAAGGCACCGCCACAGACGAAGAGCAGGCCGCTCGAGTCGATCGTCACGGTACCACCACCGGCCCACTCCGGAAGATTGAACGGCACCGCCTCGTTCTCGATCACCGTCAACAGCGCTTCCTGGGCACGGATGCCCGAGGTGTTGGCGCGCCCCCCGACGTCAGAGCGTATCTTGTCGACTTCGTCGACAAACACGATGCCGCCACGAGCCTGGTCGATCAACTTCTCGGTGGCGGCGTCGATGCCGAGCTGCTCGCGCGCCCGTTCGAGCAAGCGCTGGAGCACCAGCTCCCCGGGACGCCCCTGTTGGGCCGCCTCACCCAGGATGTTGGCGTGCATGCGCACCACCGTCGAGCGCAGGCTCAGGCTCGGCCGTTCCTCGAGGTAGGCCTCGACCGCGCGCATCAGGGTGGTCTTGCCGGTACCGGAGGAACCGATCATCAGGATGTTGCCGACCGCCAGCCCGGAGAGCTTCTTCGACAGCGCGATCGACATCTCCTGAATCGCCTCACGCTGGCCGATAACCCGTTTCTCAAGCTCGGCGGCAATCTCGCTGGGTGAGGGGACCGCGGGCATGGGGTCATTCTAGGAGGCTGTTGCGCATAGCGCAACGCCTCCTGGTACGGATGGGCTGGGCCAGAAAATCGAGCTGCAAGCTCGAATTTCTGGGGCGCTAGCTTGAGCCAAAGAGGCGAGTCGAAGGCTATACTTGGAGCGACATGCTTGCCCGATTCGCTTTCCCCCTCGTCTTCTCGTGGGTCACTCTTCTGACTGCCGCGCCCCTCGCGGCACAGCACGAGGCGCGCCTGGCGATGGCTCAGCGCTTCCTCGATCAGGGCCAGGCTTCTCAGGCGCTCGCGGTCCTCGACGAAGTGCTCCAAAAAGACAAGAAGAACGCCCAAGCCCTACTCTTGCGCAGCACCGGGCGGATCATCGAGGGCGACCTCGCGGGCGGTTTCAAGGATCTGAAGCTGGCGCTCAAGGCAGATCCCGGATTGCGCCAGGGCTGGCTCAATCTGGCCGGGCTCGAAATCGCCGAAAGACGCTTCGACGCCGCCTACGACGCGCTGCTCGAGGCTCAGAGACTGGATCCGTACGCGCCCGACAACGACCTCAATCTCGGCGCCGTCCTACTCATGCAGGGCCAGCCCGAACGCGCCAAAGAGCACTTCGAGGGTTATCTGAGAACCCGCGGGACCTCGGCTGAATCTCACTTCCTGGTCGCGGCCAACTATGCCCTGGCCGGCTTCGAGGAGACCGCCCTCGCGCACCTCAAGAGCGCGATCCAGATCGATGAGCGCTTTCGGCTGCGGGCTCGCGAGGACGAGCGTTTCCTGACTCTTTCGAGCCTCGATTACAAAGTTCTGCTCAATACCGACCTCTATGAAGTTCCTGACAACGCTCACCAGGTCGCGGCAGCCTTCGAGGTGCCCTACCGGCAGACCGACAACAAGCTTCTCTATGCTGTTCTCGACGCGCTCAAGCAGCTCGGGGAAATCTACGATCCGAAGGTCGAGGCGAATGCCCGCTGGGCGCTGATCTGGGCCGAGATGCGGATCAAGGTCAGCAATCAGTCGGACGGCAACGGGGTAGTCAGCCTGAGCGCCCCAGCCGGGAAATTCACCTCTGACGAATGGCATCGTCGGTCACAGGCGCTGTTCAAAACCATTCTTCAAATCCTGAAGAGATGACCTGGTTCGCCCTGCTGGTGCCGGCTTTGCTCGGCGCCGATGCTGTGGCGACACAGGCATCCGAGCCCTGGCTCGAAGCCCCGTTTGCCGCGACCGCGGCGGAGATTGCGACCGCGGCAAGGCAGATCGACGCGGCGGGCGCCGACGCCGTCATGCTGTTTCGAGACGATCGCTTCAGCTTCGACGTCGAGGGGCGCATGACCCACACCCGGCGCTGGGTTTACCGAATCTCGAGTCCCGAGGGCCTGGAAAACTGGTCGGCAACGGAGGCAATCTGGGCACCCTGGCACCAGGCGCGACCGCTGCTTCGAGTCCGCATCATCAACCCCGACAGCGGCGAACGTTGGCTGGAGCCCCAGAGGGTCTCGGAGCTGAGCGCCGAACAAGCGGGGCTTGACGGTCAGCTACGACTGTTGCGCGCGGCATTGCCGACAAGCCTCGGCGCGGTCGTCGAGGAGCAAGTCGTCCTCCGTGACGAACGACCTTTCTTCGCCGCGGGCGTCAGCGTCGAGCATCTGCTGGCCATGCCGGTGCCGGTCTTCCGGGGCCGGCTGATGCTCGAAGCGCCCAACGCGTTGCCGCTCAGGTACAGCGCTCATCTGATCTCCCTCTCATCGAGACGTGAGACCACGGCCACGCACACCGAGCTGACTTTCGACTACTCCGATCTAGCAGCGGCCCAGCCGATCGAAGCCGGCCTGCCGGCTGAGGAGCCGCGCTATCCCGCCTTCGCCTTCTCGACCGGAGAAAGCTGGTCGAGCGTCGCGACCGCCTATTCCCGCGCGGTTTCTGAACAACTGACCGAATCCGAGACTGCCGCCGTGCGCCGGTGGTTGCCAGACCAGGGCTCCAGCACTCGGATCGGACGCATCGAGGATGTGCTCGAGGGACTTCGTGGCAATACCAGATATCAGGCTTCACGTTTTGGCACATCACCGATCCTGCCGTCCTCGCCACTCGCGACCCTTCGTCGCGGCGGCGGCGATAGTCGAGAGTTGGCGACGGTACTCACAGCCGCGTTGCGTGCCGAAAACATCCCGGCTTATGTCGCTCTGCTGCGCGCCGGCTACGGAAAGGATGTCGAATCCGGACTGCCGGGGTTAGGAGGCTTCAATCACGCCCTGGTCTACGTCGCTCCGAGAACCCGTCAGGAGGCACGGGAGGAACCGGAGACTCCGGCGAGCGGCGACCCGATATGGATCGACCCTGGCGACGCATTCAGCCGCGCCGGCGAGCTAGCGAGCGATCGCCAGGGGCGTCTGGCGCTGATCGCCAGCCCGGAGACCCGCCAGCTGATCCGCACACCGGAGGCTTCGGCCGCGGACAATCGAACGATCACTGAGATCGACGTCTTCATGGCCGAAGTCGGCCCGGCAAGGGTTATCGAGACCAGCACCCATTTCGGCACTGCCGAACACCGCCAACGCCTGTTGTCTTCTCAGGTCAACGAGAGCGGACGCCGCCTCGGCTATCAAGCCTATCTCGAGGCGGCCTACCGCGCCGAAACTCTGGGCGAGGTCGAAGAGACCCCCGTCACCGATCTTTCCGTTCCATTTCGCCTGCGTCTTGAAGGCCTGCAAGCCGGTCGCGCTTGGACGACAGCTGAAGAAGGCGCCCTGGCTATCGATCTCCGAGACTTGATCACCCGTCTGCCGCGAGAGCTACTGGTTGCCGGAGACCAGCGCCGGCAAAGAGACTTCGTGTTCCACGAGCCGTTCATCGCCGAGTGGCGCTACCGGATCCATCCACCGGCGCAGATGAAACCCCGCGATCTGCCTGGAAACCGCTCCTGGCCTCTGGGTAGCGGCTTGTTGACTCGTAAACTTCGCGTCGAGGGTTCGGTCGTCTACGCCGACTTTCGGCTGGACAGCGGCCCACGGCGTATCAGCGCGGACGACTTCCATGCCTATCTCGAAGCCGTTCAGGAACAACTTCGGCAACCGCCTCTCATCCTCTGGTTCCGCCCCAAGGGTCGAACCTCCGGTTCGACCCTTGGCCCAATCCCTCCTCTCAGGAGCTCATTTACGCTACGCGCAAACGCCTCCTGGCCTGAGTTTCACTTGAACACAGAGCCGACTCTGAAGACACAACATTTCGAGATCAGGTCATCGTCCTCAGCTGGCAGCACAGGGAGCGAACAGCCTCGGAGGATCATCGATCGAGCTCCGCCAGGTAGTGATCCGCCAGCCAGGGCAGCGGCGGCATCGTCTCGAGACGGCGCTCCCAGCGATCGAGCCAGGCAAGGGTCTTGGGATGACTCGCCGCCCAGCTTTCGGCGTAGGAAGGCGGTACCAGCGCCCCGACAGCAGCGACGCGACGCAGGTGGAATGGCGGCTCGAAGGCCCGGCGCAGTCTCCGGATTCCGGGGTAATGTACTTTGAGACCTCGCCAGGAGACGCCACCGCGCCGCAAGCGGCGAGCGGCCTCCCGCGGCCGGCCGCGGACCAGGAACCAGGCCCATTCCCAGGGTACCAGCGGGCCCATGACGCACAGCACCGCCGTCGCTCCCGGCCGCAGAGCGGCAGCCAGCGCGCGGGCAGGGGTCGCCAGATCGGCAACGCAGTTGAGGGCGCCGAAGTTCGACAGAGCACCATCGAAGGGCAGCTCGAACGCGCCGATCAACTCCTCTAGCTCTTCGATCGCCGCCTGCCTGACCTCGACCCGCGTTTCGAGACCGGCTGCCTGCAACTTCTGTCGCGTGACCTCGACCATCCGCGGCGAACGGTCGGTGGCCAGGACCTGAACACCTCGACCCGCCAGATAGACAGCATCCTCGCCGGTCCCACAGCCGAGATCGAGGACATGGTCGCCGGCTTTGAAGTTGGCATCGAGTCGACGCCAGACCGCTCGCCGCATCGTCTCGCCGATCAAGCTCGAGCTGAACGTCGCGTCGTAGTCGACAGCCTCGGCGTCGAAGGCAAAAGGCTTCTGCTCGCTCACGAAAAAAAAGGGAAATGGAAGGTTGCAAATATAGCTGACATTCTATATGTTAGAGGCTCATTCGGGCGGCGAAGTCCGAATGACTTCGGATCCTGGAGGATCCGGAGAGCTCCAGCCGCCGTTTGTGGCGAAAAAACCTGGGTTGCCCGCGTTGGGTGACCTTGAGCGGCTGTCGGTTCATTGTGGGCCGTTCACCGCGACGTCGACTTCCTCTGCGGCGAAAGGTGGCGCGGCTGGAGCTCTCCGGATCCTTCGCCTCCCGGTTCTTTCCGCGTCCCTCCTTCGACGCCTCCTCCCAACATGAAAGAGCCGGGAGGCGAGTTCTATTGATCCTACAGATAGCTGTTGGTTAGCGCTGCGTAGACGAGCACGATCAAGACCGCCACCGGGCAGACAAAGCGCACTAGCACTCCCCACAGCGGTGCGCCAAAGAGCTGCCCCCCGCGATTCATCTCGGCAACAGCGCTCGAGACACCCCACTTCCAGCCGACGAAGAGGCAGATGAAAACTGCTCCAATCGACAGGAAGTAGTTTCCGAAGACGATATTGGCCAGGCCCAAGAAACCCTGGCCGCCAGCCATCTGGGTGAAGAAATCGACCGCGCCCAGGGAAAGGGCGCTCGGAACCGCCAGCGCGAAACAGGCCGCGGTGACCGACCACACCGCTTTCTTCCGCGACCATGACCTTTCATCCACGAAGTACGCGACGATCACTTCGAGCAGGCTGATCGTCGAGGTCAAAGCGGCGATCGCCAGCAGGCCGTAGAAGGCGACAGCGAAGAAAGAGCCCAGCGGCATGGTGTCGAAGATCGTCGCCATGACAATGAAGATCAGCGGCGGTCCCCCGGTCGGCTCGGCGCCCGCGTACGCCAAGGTCGGAAAGATCATCAGGCCGGCGATCATGGCCAGCCCGGTGTCGAAGATCGCCACCGTTATACCGGCCTTGGGTAGGTTTTCGTCCCGCCCCAGGTAGGAGCCGTAGGTGATCATCGCACCCATGCCCAGGCTCATGCTGAACAGCGCCTGCCCCAGGGCGGACACGATCGCGGCCGCGGTCAGCTTCGAGAAATCGAAAGCGAACAGAAAACGCAGGCCTTCGCCCGCTCCGTCGAGAGTCACCGCTCGCATCACCAGGAGCAGCAGAATGCCGAAGAAGATCGGCATCAGGATTCTCGCGGCACGCTCGATACCGCCCTGAATTCCTCCGCGCACGACCCAGGCGGTGAGCAGCAGGAAGGCTCCGGTGAGCGTCACGGTCGCCACCGGATTGGAGGTCAGCTCGCTGAAGACCTGGGCGCTCTGCTCACCGGTCAAACCGCCGCCGGTGAATCGACCGAGGACGGCCATGTAGACGTAGCTCAGAGTGAGCCCCGCGATGACCGCGTAGAACGAAAGAATGCCAAAGCCGCAGAGGACCCCGAGACCGCCAACCGCCGGCCACCAGGTGTCGGGTACCAGCTCTTTGAAGGCGCCGACGGCGCTGCGCTGGGTCGAACGCCCCACCGACAGCTCGGCATAGAGCACCGGCACCCCGATCAACGCGACGAATGCGAGGTAGACCAAGACGAAGGCGCCGCCGCCGTACTGCCCCACCGTATAAGGGAAACGCCAGATGTTGCCGAGACCGATAGCGGAGCCGGCAGCGGCCAGTACGAACCCGAAGCTCGAGCTCCAATTTCCACGACTTGCATTCACAATGGGTCCTCCGCGGCGCGCTCCGATCCCGCCCGAGGACAGCCATGTCGCATGCCCGTCGGGCGGCGGAGACTCAGTGGGACTCAGGTTTGGGACTCAGGTTTATGAACTCTTTAGTGCATCTTACTACAAAGTGCCGATCGGAGATGGCGGGTCTCGCAAATGCGCACCTGAGCCCCAGTCCGCCAGGGGGCACTTGACGCGGCTGTTGAGCTGCCACTCACCACATGCCCACAACCCCGGGTGTGCTAGTATTCCAGGCCTACCGCGCGGAGCGGATCGTCCGTCCGCTCCCAAGCCACCCACCCGAGATCGTGACATGACATCACTTGAGAAGAGCTCTGACGGCGCTATGAAGAACCGCTCCGGCGAAGCCACCGGATTGATCCTGAAACACGTTCCCGGCACCTATGGCATCTGCCGGCTGGGAGCGAGGGCTCGGATACCCCGATGGGTCCATCGCAGTATTTTTTTCTCCGTGTGCCGGAGCCCCGACGAGCTGTCGATCCTGTGCGAGGAACGGCTGGTTCCGAAGAGCATACGCTGCGAGCGCGGCTGGAGCGCGATCCGGGTCGTCGGCACTCTCGACTTTTCGCTGATCGGCGTCCTGGCTTCCCTCGCTCAGCCCTTGGCGGATGCCAGAATCGGTCTGTTCACGGTGTCCACCTTCGACACCGACTACCTTCTGGTACGGGAAAAGCGCCTGGACGACGCGGTCGCGGTCCTCGAAGCCGCGGGGCATACCTTCAAGCAGCAAGCCCCCGCCGCCGAGGACGAGCAGGAAGCCTCCACCGTTGAGGACAAAAAACCCCAGGACGCTCCTGAAGGAGATCAGCTCGAGGCTGAGAAGGAAAGCGTCGAGAACGCGGCACAGGCAGCTCCGGAAAAACCGGAAGTCGAGCCCGCGGCGCTCGAACCCCCGAAACTCGAACCCCCAGCAGCTGAAATCCCTGCGGTTGAACCGGCGCCCAAACCACCCCAACAAAAGCGAAAGAGCGCCTTCGCACGGGTGCTCGCCGAGTTTGGTCTGGGCTCCAAAGAGCCGGAAGAAACGACAGCGGAAGGGGACGATCGAAGCTCGAGGGAATCGGGCGAAGCGAGCGCGGCTCGCGAAGAGCCGACGGTCGAAGCACCGCCGGCTCGAGCGGTTGACGCTGAGCCGACATCTGTCGCCGAGTCAGAACCCGACTTGCCCGAACCGCCGGCGATCGTCGAGTCACCACCCGAAACACCATCGGAGGCGGTCAGCTCGGAGCCCACTGACGAAGCAAGTGCCGCGGCCCCCGAGGCGACGACGCCAGACGCGGCCGCCGACGTCGGAGCCCGCGCCGAGGGTCTGTTCACCGGAGCCATTCCACAGCATCCGGTCGAAATCACCGACCAGAGCTTTGCAGATCTCGGCCTTTCCGGGCCAATTCTAGAGACCGTTCGCGAGGTCGGCTTCGAGCACCCGACACCGATTCAAGTCAAGGTGATCCCGGTTGCCTTCGAAGGTTTCGACATCATCGGGCTGGCGGAGACCGGTTCCGGCAAAACAGCCGCTTTCAGCCTGCCCTTGGCCGAGCGGTTGACTCACGGCAAAGGCACCCGTGGCCTGATCCTGTGTCCGACCCGGGAGATCGCTCTGCAGACCAAGGCATTCCTCGATATCTTCGGCCGCGACCACGAGCTCGAGACCGTGGCGGTGATCGGTGGCGTCAAGATGGGCCCCCAGATCGACGGCTTTCGCCGCGACGCCGACATTCTGGTCGCCACTCCCGGGCGTCTCGCGGATCACCTGAGACGACGCAACGTCAGCCTCGACCGACTCGAAGAGCTGGTGCTCGATGAAGCCGACCACATGCTCGACCTGGGTTTCTTGCCGCAGATCAAAGAGATCCTCGAGCAGGTCCCGGAGAGCCGCCGCACGATGATGTTCTCGGCCACCATGCCGCCGCCGATCGAGCGCCTGGCGCAGCACTTCATGAAGAATCCGGTACGCTGCGACATCCGCCCCGAGGGGCAGCTCGCGACCGGCATCGAGCATCGCCTCTATCTGGTCAAGGACGAGGATCGCAAGGACTGTCTGCTGGCTCTGCTCAAAGAGATCGAAGGCAGCACGCTGATCTTCATCCGCCGCAAGCTCTACACCGAGTGGTTGGCGCGCCAGCTCGATCTGGCGGGCTTCCCGGTGGCCCGCATCCACTCCGACCGGTCCCAGGCTCAGCGGGTCAAGGCTCTGCGCGCCTTCCGCGAAGGCAAGGTCCGTATTTTGGTCGCCACCGATGTCGCCGCCCGCGGCATCGACGTTCCATTGATTCAGCACGTCATCAACTACGGTCTGCCGGAGCAGGTCGGTGACTACGTACACCGTGCCGGCCGCACTGCTCGCGGTACGGCTGGCGGCATCGTCTCGACCATCGGCACCTGGCAGGACAAGTTGATGGTACGCGACATCGAGCTCGACCTCGGTATCACCATGCCGCGCTGTGTCGCCGAGGGCGTCGAGCCTTACAGAGAGCTGCCCAAGCGCAAGACCGTTCGTCGGCGCCGGCTGCTGTGACCCCAGCCCGCTACGCCCGCCTGCGCGCCATTCTCGACCGCCGTCAGCCGGATCTCACCGTGCTGATGGAGAACCTCACCAAGCCACACAACATCTCAGCCGTGATTCGCACCTGCGACGCGGTCGGCGTCGCGGAGATTCACGGGGTCTCCGACGCGCCGTCGTTCAAGACCCGGCGCTCGAGCGCCGGCGGCACCGGTCGTTATGTCAACGTCCGCCTGCACGCCACCACCCGAGACGCGATTCAGCACCTGCACGGGCGCGGTTTTCGCGTCTTCGCCGCCCACCTGACACCCGAGGCTCGCGACTTTCGCAGTGTCGACTTTTCATTGCCCACCGCCGTTCTGCTCGGCACCGAGCGCGACGGGGTCAGCGACGACACCGCGACTCGAGTCGACGGTTCGATCTTCATTCCGATCATGGGAGCCGTCGAGTCTCTCAACGTCTCGGTTGCCGCCGCGGTCATCCTCTATGAAGCCCAGCGCCAGCGCGCTGCTGCCAGGCTCTACGACCAGCCGCGTCTGGACGAGGAAACCTGTCAGAAACTGCTCTTCGAGTGGGGCTATAAGAGGCTCGCGGCCTACTGTCAGCGTAAAGGGCTGCCCTATCCTCGCATCGGCCCCGAGGGCGAAATCCTGGATCACGTCCCTCGAGGTTGAGCGCCCAGTGGCCACTGGGTCATTTGCCTTTTCCAGCTTCGCGGCAGGTCAGCTGCAAAAAGCAAATGACCCAGTGCTGCTGCGGCGCGGAGTGGTACCATGGTCATGGCATCATGACAGTGGCATGATCACCATGTCCTCGATAATCTGACATTCACCGTGGCTCCACCGTCCGCGACTGCACTGTCCGAAGCCGCTGAGTGCACGAGCGGAGGATATTGACCCAACCGGAGAAGACCCATGACCCTGCGCATCAACGACGAAGCCCCCGATTTCAACGCCGAAACCACCGAAGGGCCGATCCGCTTTCACGAATGGATCGGCGACGGCTGGGCGATCCTATTCTCGCACCCCAAAGACTTCACGCCGGTCTGCACCACCGAGCTCGGCACGGTAGCCAAACTCAAGCCGGAGTTCGACAAGCGCGGCTGCAAAGTCTTGGGGATCAGCGTCGACGGCGTCAGCGACCATCAGGCCTGGTCGAAAGACATCGAATCCTCGCAAGGCCACGCCGTCAACTATCCCCTGGTCGGCGATCCGGAGCTGAACGTCGTCAAACTCTACGACATGCTGCCGGCGGATGCCGGCGACAGTGCCGAGGGGCGTACACCGATGGACAATGCGACCGCCCGGTCGGTGTTCATCATCGGCCCGGACAAGAAGATCAAGGCGACGCTCACCTACCCGATGAGCACCGGGCGTAACTTTGCCGAGATTCTGCGGCTGCTCGATTCTTGCCAGTTGACGGCCGCCGAGCAGGTCGCGACGCCCGCCAACTGGCAGGACGGCGACGACGTCATCATCGTGCCGGCGGTCTCGGATGAAGCCGCTCGAGAAAAATATCCCGAGGGCTGGCAGCAACCCCTGCCCTACATCCGGATCGTGCCGCAGCCCAAGTAGGGCCGAAGCGAGTTTCAGACTCGCGCTCTGGCCGACGCCCCCTGTTCAGCTATCCGCCGCCCGCGGAATCAGAACCCTCATAGATTCTTCACGTACCTCAAATGAGCGGTCTGGACCGCGCCCGAGACACAGATTCTCATTCGCTGACGCTCATCGTCTTGGGCTGTCAGAGACGCAAAATGTCGCCGAACGCCAAAGGACTCTGGAAAATGCGACATTCGCCCGTTTGTACATCTGATCTGAGCGGATCTGCTAGAGTCTTTTCGTGAATTACGAAAGGGACCAGCCAAAAAGCGACTCCGCTGATAGCTATCGGCGTATCCGCGAGGCATTGCGGATCGAGAAGGACAGGCGATGGGGAGAGGTCGGCAAAATCGAAGCTGATCTCGGCTACAGCCCTGGTTATCTCGCCAAGATCTGCCGTGGCCAGGAGTCGATCAAAGTCGATCGACTCCTGCGGCTCTTGCATCGCATGGAGATCGACCCGGGCCGCTTCTTTGCCAACGCGCTCGACGCCCGCCCGAACAATGACTCACTACTTGAAGAGATCGAACGCTTCGGAAAGATCGAACCTCGGTTGGCACAGATCGAGAAACTGATCCGAGAAGTCGAAAGCTCAGAAATCTCCGATCTGACACCGCCGACCACCGACCCTAGCGCTCTGGTCGCTGATCTGGCGACCTGTAAGGGGCGCGAGCAGCGCCGACGCCTGGGCAACGCCCGGAAATACCGCCACCCGGCATTTGCGGCCGCTTACCTGGAGCACCTCGACTCACTGCGCTACAGCAACGCCAACGAAGCACGGTTGAGCTCACTGGCGGTGGCCGTCAAGTTGATTCCCGTTTTGCCTGCACCGCGACAGGAGCGCATCAAGCTCCTGCTCAAGGCGATCGGCGTCTATGCCTCCTGCAATCGGCAACAGGGAAAATTTGCTACCGCGGCCCGCGCCTTTCGACTGGCCTTGAGCCTCTCCCGCCGGCAAGAGCTCAAGGAAGCCACCGCCGAGCTCCTCCAGCGAGCGGCCTATCTGTTCACCGACAACGGCAGATATAGCGCGGCGATTGAACTGCTGGATGAAGCCATCATCATTTGTGTCGATCTCGACTTACAGGTCGTGCTGGGTACGATCATGGTCGATCGTGGCTCCGCACTCTACAATCTCGGCGAGTACGAGGAATCCATCCAAGCCATCTCACGAGCGTTGGGACTTCTTCAAGGGGATTCACCACGGATCCGCCGTAACCGCCTGGTGGCCTATCAGGCGCTCTCGCGTGATCATCAGGCCCTGGGAGATCTCGAGCAAGCCGATCTCGCTCTGGAGAAGGCCGTCGCTGAATCAGACCCAGCTGAAGAGCTTCATCGCGCATATCTCGTCTGGGACTACGGGGTCATTGCCCTGGCCCGCCATTCCTATGATCTCGCGGAGTCGAGACTCCGTACCGCGCTCGAAATGTTTGAACGGATGAAAGACCGCAACAAGGCGATGGTAGCCCTCGATCTGATCAAAGCGCTAAAAGTGCAGGGCAAGAGCCTCGAAGCGATGGAGATGGCGACAGGGATGGCTCAATATCTGATGAGTTATCGAGGGAATCAGGTCGCCGAAGCGTCCATCTGCGATCTGATACAAACAGCCTTCGAGGGCCGCTTGACGATAGAAGCCATCGAGAGAGTACAAGTCTCACTCGCGTCGGTACAAAACCACTCTCGCCGATAGGTCGAAAGAATCGGTCACTATTTGTGGGCGGCCCGCCCGGGCCACCCACTATTCAGCACAGGCGATAAGCTCTGGTCCATCTAACCATTGGGGGTGATGAAGGGACTAAAGCTATTCCCGGTCAAAGACTCCCTGATCTCGTTGCGCACCAACATGAGTTGGCTCCTTCTCCGGCGGATCGTGACCGCGCGGGATTGCCCGGTGTCGCCCGCTGGATAGACAACGTTATCCCGAATAAATGAAAGCAAACCTGCGTCTGAGGCGATGCGCTGAATCGAGAGATACGCACGACCAGTCAAAACCACCGGCCATCGTTGAATGCCGACTCCTCAGCATGCCAGTTCCTCATCGCTGCCACATTTCTGCCCATGGGCGCCCGTAGGCTCCGCCCATGCCGATGCCTTCCCGCCAGCGACTGAAGTGGCTCACCCTGGCCTATGCCGCGGCGCTCGTGCTGCTGATTGTGGCCGCTGATCGCGGCGCGCTGGCTGTCTCCTGGCTGGCCGCCGTGCCGGCCGGCGACAAGATCTGCCACTTCCTCTTGATGGGGTTCTTGTCCTACCTGACCAATGCCGCCCTGGGCGGCCGGAGGCTCAGGTGGTGGCGCCTTTCAGTGCTCAAAGGCAGTTTCCTGGTCGGAGCGCTGGTCTTGATCGAGGAGATCTCTCAAATCTGGATCACCCATCGCGCCTTTGAGCTCGCCGATCTCGCGGCTGACCTCGCCGGAATCACGACCTCGGATCTTCTGATTCGCTGGCAACGGTCGAGCCGCTGACTGTTGCGTAGCCACGCAACAGCTCGACGACACGCTTGCGTCCCGACTCCTCGGCAACTTCGAGAGCGGTCTGGCCCAGATCATTGCGCGCTCCAGGCGCGGCACCGGCGGCGAGCAGCAGACGGACATTCGTCAATCGACCCCAGCCGGCAGCGTAGTGCAGCGGGGTGTTGCCGCCAAAGCCAGCGGCGTCAAGCTTCGGCGAACGGGCAAGTACCAGCTGCAGCAGCTGCGGGTCGTCTTTCTCGGCGGCGAGGTGAGCCGCGGTGCGACCGTCACGATCGCCGTGGTTGATCGATGCTCCGCGTTCGATCAACAGGCGAGCGGCTTCGCGATGGGTCTTCTGGATGGCGAAGTGCAGAGGGGTTCGCCCTTCACGGTCGACTGCGTCGACTTCGAGACCGTGTCGAAGAAGCTTGCCGACAATTTCGACGTCGCCGCCGTGAGCTGCCAGGTGGAGCAGACTCTGGCCGTCGCTGTTTTTTTCGCGAGCCGTCTCGGCTCGAAATAGAAGGCGGAAAGCGTCCGGCTTTCCATAGTACGCGGCGTAAGATGCCGGCCGGTTGCCGCCGGCATCCTCGAGATCTGCCGTCGTCGCTTCCAGCATCCTCTCGACGATCGCGGCGTCGCCACGCCGTGCAGCAGCGTGGAGTGGAGCCACGCCTTCAGCGTCGCCCTGCCCGGCACCGGCTCCGTGACGAATCAACAGATCGACCATCTCGACCGACGCAAGATCAGCCGCCAGGCTCAAGGGAGTCGAACCTTCCCCGAAGTCGGCAAGATCAGGACGGTGGCGCAGCAACTCTCGCATGACTCCGGTGTTGTCGAGGCGGGCACACTTCGTGAGCGGGGTCTCGCTTGAATCGTCCTGCCACGAGACCGACTCAGCCGGCAGCAAGGCTGCGACCAGACTCGGATCCTGCTGGTAACAAGCCCAATGGAGGGGCAAGAAGCCGGCGTCGTCTCGGGCCTTGACAGCCCCTCTCCGCTTCGAGAGCTTGCGCAGCGCATCGCCGTTCGCTTGCTGAACGGCCAGATGCAAGAGCGGCGGACGGCCTGGAGGCACGTCCACTCCGCGTGGCTTGCGGAGTCGCTCGAGACTCTCGACGTCACCCTGCACTATGGCCGAGGCCCACCGGCCGTACGCACCGTCACCGACTGGATCCAAGGGCCGCACATATCTGCTGAATCGAGTGAACGCGGGCAACAGCGGATCCTCGGAATCAGCGCCCAGGTAGAGCATGAAAGGCTCATAGCGGCCCAGTTCTTCCCTGGAAGACAGCTTCCAGTAGAGAGCGCCGGCCAGCGGTAGATCGTCTTCGATCCAAGCCGAGACCAGCGAGCGCACCGCCAGCGCTCGCTCCTCGAGCTCGATCGGCTGCGCGGTCCACAAGAGAATCGAGTCGCCTCGGTCGTCGTCCCACATCGGCACAAAGCCGGAGGAGCTCCAGGGGGCGACCGTCACCCCTCGCCGGCCGGTATAGCCCAGCTCGGTGAAGACCACCGGCTGGTCGAGATCATGAGTCTTGCGAAAGGCCTCGATGTCGGCAAAGACATGCCGCCAGGATTCGGCCAGGCTGGCCTCTCGCAGCGGCGTCTCGAGCGTCGGCCGCAGCGAGAAGTAGGCATTGATGCCGATGAAGTCGAGATCGTCCCAGAACGACACCTCGTGGTAATTATCGAAATTGGCAGCGATCGTCAGATGACCGGGGTAGACGGCACGCACTCGGGAAATCAGACCTCGCCAGTGGCCCTCGAGGCGTCGGCGGCGGAGGTTGATCTTCTCGACCTGAACCGCCTCAGCAGGTTCACCGTCCACTCCTGGCTCAGCGAAGATATAGGCCTGTGCCCAGCGCCTCTCAAAAGAGTTGCGTTGGCTGAGAAAGTTATCCAGCGAGATGAAGTCGCCCGCCCCCATCGCCATCCGATCGGCATCTCCGAAAAGGTGGCGATGTTCTTCGACCAGCTCCCGCAGCTCCTCTTGCTTGGCATCGTCCAGATAGTAGGCCGGCAGGTCGGGAATCTCTTCGACCGGCAGAGTGGCCAGCAGCGAGTTCATCTCGCTGGCCAGCCCCAACACCTCGATACCCTCGGCGCGCGCGATCCGTGCCCAGTGGACCACGAAGTCGCCGTAGCGGCGAAACCACTCGGCGAGCTCGGCGTCGCTCCGCGGGTAGATCAACCCATGCCATAGGAAACGGTTCGCCGGATCATTGTGATCTAGCGCCACCCGCAAGATGAGCACCACCTGCAGGCCGTTGCGCCGCGCGGCACGGATCTCGGCAAGGACTGAAGGCTCCTCTTCCGCATACCACAGATTCGGTGAATGCCAGGCACCTTGATGGGCGTAGACCGTCACCTGGACGGCGTTCATCCCGGCTTGAATCAGGGACGCCGCCCAGCGTTCGTGATCATCCTCGTTGAGCTGGATGCCGCCGAGCAGGAAGGGTCGGCGCTCGGCTGCAGGCGTCGGTTGTGACCAGGCGAGGTCGGCTAGCAGCAGCCCGGCGAACAGACCGCAGGTCAGGACGACAGATTTGACGATTCTCATGGCTCCAGGAATATCTGAAAAGGAGGGGACACCAGTTCGGCGCGCCAACCCTACCTTACGTAGCGTCCCAGTCGGCGGATCGCATCCAGAAACAAGTATTCTCCACCTCAGAGGTCGCGTGGGTGGAGCGAGCACGGGCGAGGATGTCTGAGCGCTCCGGCGAAGCGCTTTGACGTAAGCCATTGTTTAACTGTAATT
>JAAUXY010032627.1_pt1 | contig 27886 bp, 20 predicted proteins | sample 7278121 | NCBI WGS metagenome assembly JAAUXY01 (sample SAMN14350117, study PRJNA611818) | marine sediment metagenome | isolation source: surface marine sediment (1.8m) | place: French Polynesia: Moorea | collected 2018-08 | reverse complement strand
ATCCACGGCGCCGGCCGTTGACGTCTACCTCGTCGCTCCGGGTTCGACCGACCTGTCTGGCGGTCCGGCGATCGCCAACCTGGACTACGCAGAGAGCTCCGGCTTCGCTGCAGTTCCGGCGGGCACGTACGACGCTATCGTCACGCTGGCAGGCACCGAAACGATCGCGATCGGTCCGGCTGCTCTCCCCGCGCTCTCCAACGGTGACGTCGTGACGGTAATCGCTCGCGACCCTGCCCAGGGCTCGGATGCGTTCGGCGTGACGCTGTTCGCAGACTAAACGTCGCATCAAGCCGTTCAAGAGACACCCCGCTTCGGCGGGGTGTCTTTTTTGCGCTTGAGTTTTACCCGTTGCCCGCCCGCACGAGGAACGTATTGACCGTCAGGCGGCCCGTCGATGGGTCGGACGACAATTCGACATCGTTGTGAATATCGGCCGAGTGCAGGTTCATACCACGATAGATCACCAGTCGATTGAACCTTGCCTCGCAGTGATCGATCTTTTCGAACAGCTCGGTGCTCTCACCGATGTAGCGTGGCTTCGGCATGCCGCTGTCTCGAATCTCTGACTCCAGCGTATCCTTAAACGTCTCGAAGCGATCTGCCGTTACCGTCTCGAATCCGGTTGATCGATGCCGGTAAAAAGACGTGCCCCCCATCTCGGACCCGCACAGATAGTGCAGCACCGCCAGTTTGTCGGGATCCACGCCGTCGTAATGGGGAAACAGCTGAATCGGCATCAGATCTTCGGGCGGCGTTGTCGCAATCGAGAACATCCCTTCCTCGAACGCCGGCTCGGACGGGTAGGCGAAGACTCTCGAGAAGACGGCTTTCAGGCTTTTGAGCACGAAAGCTGCGTACCAGTCCGGCACCGCCGAACGTATACCCGGGTAGTAAGGCCCTATCTGCGAATACTCGCGTGCGGCTGCATCCTCCAGCAGCCTGTCCGGTTCCGGGAAGAAGTCATCGATGATGACGACCGGCTGCTGCTCGTCGCCCTTTAAGCTGACACTGACCTTCGGCATCCCGGCCCTGTGCTGGTTTCAAAGGCTCGCAGCATCGCACAAAGACCGATGCTGCGAAATCCCGACAGCGAGACGAGATCGGTCAGTCCACCAGCTCGCCGAGCCTGCGCGTGAGACCGCTCAACCGATCACCGTATTTTTTCCATCGGCCGATCGAACCCGAATACAGCGGCTGCCGGACCTGCACCGAACTCGCGGTCGCGACCGGCGCATCGTTCTCATGAAAGCGCAGGCAGGCGTCGTTCCACGAGAGATCGCAGAATTCCAGTAGTCGTCGCGTCTGCTGCTCCTGATCGAACACGATGTCCTCGTAACGGATTTCAAGGAAACGTGATGCAGGTAGGCTCGCTCGCCACACGGACATCAGTTGATCGAACCCCCGGTAATATTCTCCGGTGTCGTCGATATCCAGCGAGTAGTTGTAGTAGGAGAAGCCGGTGGCGAACAACTGGCGAAAGTTCGACAGGCAGCTGTCCATCGGGTCTCTGCGCAGCGCGACGATGCGCGCGTTCGGCAGCGCGCGGTGAATGAGCGAGACGTAGAAGAAGTTGAGAGGCATCTTGTCGGTGAAGCGGACGGCGCCGCGTGCCAGTCTCGACGTGTCTTCGATGTAGGCCCTGCCGATCGCAGCCAGGTCGGCGTCAGCAACCTCGCGCAGCGTCTCGGGGTCGAGCACGAGATTCGAAGAGGTGCCCGCCTGTGCCTTGATCAGGCCGGCGAAAGTATTCAGCTCGCCGGCGGAGACAACGTCCGGGTGACTCGACAAGATACGATCGACCAGCGTCGTACCGGTGCGCGGCAGCCCGACAATGAAAATCGGCGATGCATCGGAACACTCCGACACGCTGCCCGGCGCCCTGCTCGCAGTCTCCAAAGCTTGAGCAAAAAGGGCTTTGTCCGTCTCGGGCTGGTAAGCGATTGCGTCGCGCTTGCCGCGCTTGGCCCGCACGAGCCAGTCGAAGCTCTCTTCGAACCTGCCGAGATCTTCGAGCGTCTTGGCGATTGCATGCCCGATGTGCAGCGCCTTGTCCGCATCGTCCTTGTTCGAGTCGAACAGCGCCGCGAGCTTGTCCAGGTGGTTGTTTTTCAGGGTTTGTTTGGACAGGCTGACCAGGGCCGAGTACGCCCGGTACGAATCGGGCTCGCGTTCAATCGTCGACCTGTACGCGGCCTCCGCCGCTGCGAACTCCCCGGCAAACTGCAGTGCGGCGCCCAGGTTGTAGTGAAAGTTAGCGGGTGCGGGATCGAGCTCGACGGCTCGTCTGTACAGCGCAACGGCCTTCTCGTGAAACCCCGTTCGCGAAAAAACAACACCTATCGTGTCTGCCGTGAAGGCGTCTTGTATGCGCATTTCGGCGGCAGCGTCAGCCAGCTTCAGCGCCTCTGCCTGCCGCCCGACCGTGACCAGGAATTCCGCCTGACCGGCGAGATACAGCGGATCCTCAGGCTCGAGAAGGCACGCTTTTTCGAACAGCTCGCCCGCCTTGTGAAAGTTGCGATGATCGAACGCGACCCTTGCCAGCAAGTAATATGCGGCGGGATCGCTAAGGTTTGCGCGGATCATTTCGATCGCGTCGGCGTGCACCGATTGGTAGCGGCCGGCCGAGATATCAGCCAGGCCTTTTCTGAGAGATTTGTCCATCGCGCGTATTGTCATCCGAAGCGCAGCGCCGTCTCAAGCGCCGTTAGGTTTCTAAAGAAACTGTTAGCGTACGGCGAGTATTGTGGTACACGTACAACACTTAGTACGGACTCCCCCAGAAATCTTACGCAGGAAGATAGAACCATGAACAATCACAGTCGCCTGAAAAGGCGAATCGATACCCCTCGTGACGGCTATACGCATGGCAGCCCGTTCAAACGAAGCGCCCTGTCACTGGGCGTGGCCTTGGCATGCAGCGCCACGGTGGCAAGCGAGGTACACGCCGCGGCGGTCGAAGAGATCGTCGTGACCGCAACACGCCGCGCCGAGTCGATCCAGGACATCCCGGTGAATATCTCGGCCGTTGGCGGTGACGCAATCGAGCAGCAGGGCTTCGGTGACCTGTCCGAACTGGCCAGCTACGTGCCGGGACTGAACATCGTCGACCAGGGCGGCCGTGACGGTAACCGCATCGTCGTGCGCGGCCTGAATGCGGAACCGATATCGAATTCATTCGGCCAGGAAAACGGCGGCGGCACCGTCGCCACCTACATTGGCGAGATTCCGCTATACGTCGACCTTCGCCTGAACGACCTCGAGCGCGTTGAAGTGCTGCTCGGCCCTCAGGGCACGTTGTATGGCGCGGGCACGATGGGCGGCGCGATTCGTTACATCCCGAAGAAACCCGATTTCGACGGCACGATCTTCGAAGCACGCGCAGATACTTACACGTATGCCGAGGGCGACGGCGTCAGCACGGACTTTGGCTTTACCGTCAACCTGCCGATCTCGGAAACCTTCGCGCTGCGCGCGTCCGTCGATCGGCTCGACGACCAGGGCTTCATCGACTACGCGTTCGCCGTGCAGGATCCGGGCGTATCGGATCCGGATCCCGATTTCTCAGACTCTGCGGCCGTCAGCGCAAACCTCGCGCCGATTGAAGATGCGAACACCGAGGAAGCCCTGTCCGGTCGCTTCGCGCTTCGCTGGATGCCGATCGACGCTGTCGACGCGACGCTGACCTACTATTTCCAGAACACCAAGCACGGTGGCCGAAATGTGTCCGGCCAGCGCGGCACGGTCCCGGCGGGCGAATACGAATCCCCGTATCGCGTTCCCGAACCCAATGATCGCGACAGCAGCCTGCTGGCACTCGAGATCACCGCGGACCTCGGCTTCGCCGAGCTTACCTCGGCGACCGGCATCGGTGGTGTTGAAGAGGCCGGTCAGCGTGACCAGACGGACCTGCTGATCACGCTCGAGTACAGCTACGAGCTGTTCCCGACGTTCACGGCCTTCACGTTCGAAGACGAGGAAGTCGAGACGCTGAACCAGGAACTGCGACTCGTATCCACGAGCGACGGACCGTTGAACTGGATCGTTGGCGCGTTCTACAACAAGAACGAGTTCCGAGGGCTGTCGTCCGAGTTCACGCCGGGTTACGGTGCCTTCGTCGGCCCGAGCTTCCGCCAGGACCTGAACGATCTCGAGTACTTCTCCGCGGATCGCACCGAGCTGACCGAAACCGCACTCTTCGGTGAGATCGGCTACGACCTTACGGACCAGCTGAGTGTGACTTTCGGCTTGCGGCTGTACGAATACACATTCGACGACGCCAGTACGACCGACTTCCCGTACTTCACAACGCCGGCGGACTTCAATCCGTACCCGCTGAGCGAGATCGACAATAACCTGACGCTGGAACGTAACCAGAAATTCGATGGCGACCTGTTCAAGTTCAATGCGTCGTACACGTTCGACAGCGGCAACCTGGTGTACTTCACGTTCAGCCAGGGTTACCGCGTAGGCGCGTCCAACCCGGGTGAGCCCTGCCCCGACGTGTTCGTGCCGGGCAACCAGTCGCTGTGCCTGCTCGCGCCGGGACAGCAGTTCGGTCCGAACCCGGGTGACATCGCAGTCATCAACGAACGCGAGTACATCCCGGACACGGTCGATAACTTCGAGATCGGCGCCAAAACAACGTGGCTGGACGGCGACCTGATCCTGAACGGTTCGATTTTCTACATCGACTGGAAGGATCCGCAGGTGGCCACGGCAACGGTCAACGCCAACACGCCGATCACGGTGAACGCCGGCGCCGCCGAAACCAGCGGTTTTGATCTGGCCGGCACCTGGAGTGTCAACGACCAGTTCCAGCTGCGCGGCAGCTTCAGCTACACGAAGGCGGAGCTATCCGAAGGTGTACCGTCACTGATTCGCACGATCACGCCGCCGGGCTTCGGCACGGCGTTCGAGGACGGCGAGTCGGGTGACCGCCTGCCGGGCTCACCGGAGACGCAGTTCTCGTTGTTTGGCAGCTACTCGATGGAGCTCAGCAGCGGCAACTCGATCGTCATCGACGGCGGCTACGCGTGGCAGGACGATGTACTGTCCCGGACCGGCGGTCGCGGCACCAGCCTGAAGCTCGACAGCTACGGGCGCGCCGCGCTGAACGTTGGCTACGTGACCGACACCTGGTCGGTGACCGGCTACGTTGACAACCTGTTCGACGAGTACTCGGAGTCCAGCGTGTCCAGCACGGAGCTGAGCAACCAGACGATCAACGGCGCCAACGTTCGCTCGTTCCGGGCCAACGTCCTGCCGCCGCGGTCCATCGGGGTTCGATTCAGGTACACGTACGAGTAAGACAGAGCGCTTTCGCTAAGCCCGAGGGCACCCCGCGAGGGGTGCCCTCTTTGTTTTCGGCGGTATCGATTCCGTCCAACGGTGCATCAGGATATCCTGCAACTCCATCATTTCGAAGGAGATCGCCTGTGAAAGCTCTTCTAACTTGCGTCCTGATGCTGATTTCTGCTGGCTCAATCGCCATCGCCGACACGATAGCCGTAATCGGCACCGGCCAGGTCGGCAGTGCCCTGGGACCCGAGTTTGCGGCCCAGGGCCATGACATCGTCTACGGCTCGCGGAACCCGGACAGCCAAAAAGTTAAAGACCTCATCGCGAAGACTCCGGGTAACGCCGCGGCCAAGCTGCCGAAGGACGCGGCCACAGGCGCAGATATTGTCGTGCTGGCCGTCCCCGGTCTGATGGTCGAGGAGATCGTGCGCGGCCTCGGCGATCTGTCCGGGAAGATCATCATAGACCCGACAAACCCGTTGACAGGGGATTGGAGCACGGAGATCGGCCACGGCGTATCGACGTCCAACGGTCGCATCATCCAGGACGCGGCTCCGGACGCCTTTGTTGTCAAAGCGTTCAGCACGCTCAACTGGCGGCAGATGATCGAGCCCGGCGGCGATATCTCCATTCCACTGGTTGGCGACAGTGCTGAAGCGAAGGAGAAAGTGGCGGAAATCGTCAGCGCCATGGATCTTCACCCGATCGACGTTGGCGATATCGACAACGCACGCTGGGTCGAAGGCATGACGGTTCTACTGCTGAACAACCGCATCGCAGGTCGGCCGCATTTCGAGTTGCACTTGCGAGTGGTTAACGAATGACGATTGACAGAGCCCTTGTCCGCCGAAATCCGGCAAGCGATCTATGAAAGCGGCCTGGTATGAGTCGCAAGGCGCACCGTCGGAGGTCCTGCAGGTAGGCGAGCGTCCAACGCCGGAGCCCGGGCCAGGCGAAGTCCGAATTGCTGTGCGCGCCTCGGGCGTCAATCCCGGCGACGTCAAGAAGCGCACCGACCAGTTCGGTACCGGCATGCCCTTCCCGCTGGTCATCCCGCACAGCGATGGCGCCGGCGTGATCGACCAGGTTGGTGCCGGCGTCGACGAAGCTCGCATCGGAGAACGCGCCTGGTGTTTCGGCGCGCAAAGCTATCGCCCGTTCGGCACCGCGGCCGAGTATGTCGTGGTTCCGGCATACCAGGCGGTACGTCTGCCAGATGGTGTTTCTTTCGAGCAGGGTAGCTGCCTCGGAATTCCTGGCATTACAGCGCATCGCGCCGTCCATGTCGCCGGACCCGTGGAGGATCAAGTGGTCCTCGTCCAGGGCGGAGCCGGTGCTGTCGGTCAATGTGCGATTGGCCTTGCGAGACTCGCAGGCGCGACCGTCGTGTCGACCGTCCGCGCATCCGCCGATTCGGACACCGCGATGGCCGCCGGCGCGCAGCATGTCGTCGTTACCAAGGGCCTGGCACCGGATCAAGTCGTTCAGGAAATACAGTCGTATGCGCCAGACGGGGTCGATCACATTGTCGAAGTGGCCTTCCATGCGAACATCGATATTGACGAGCAACTGCTAAAGCAGGGAGGCTCGATGTCCGCCTACGCCACCAGCACCCCAGCCCCAACAATTCCCTTCTGGCCACTGGTCTTCAAGAATGTAAGCCTGCATTTTCTTGGCAGTGACGACTTCCCTGTTGAAGCGAAGATTTCTGCCGCACAAGCGTTGAATACGGCGCTCGAAGGCGAATGGCCAGGCTATGAGATCGGAGCGTTGGTTCCCTTGGACGAAATCGCCGAGGCGCATGAGATGGTCGAAGAACGCAAGGTGAGCGGCCGAGTGGTTGTGACTGTCGGTACCTAGGCGATTTGGCGACGCGTCACCGTTGGCGCTGCTGGCCTGCCAATCGACAAACGCGTAGCAAATAGAACAGCGGGCGACTCGCCCCGCAAGCGAATAAGTCAGTACGCCTGACGGGCAGCCGACCGGTCATGGCGGGATCGAAACCTTCCCATCATTTTCTCTTAACGTTCTCGAAAACCCAGTGTCATGAGTGTGTCTTGAGCCACTTCTATCCTTCCTAACTAAATCTGCCTCCTATAAAAAAAAGCGGCGACCGACATAGTGCCGGCCCGGAGAGGAGGCCAATAGCCAGGAGAGAATAGCATGGCGGCAAGGCAAGAAGACGCAGTCACACCCGTCCAGCAATCGGACGAAGAATGGGAGTGCCCTGAACGCTCTCTCGACGAGTGTCAGGGCGAGTACATTCAGCACGTAATGAACCGAAAAATGGAACGCCGTGCGTTCCTTACAGGCGCCGCCGTTGCGGGCGCGGCATTTACAGTTACTCCGGCGCTTGTAGAGCCGGCCCATGCTGACGGTAGTTATCGCTACCGCCGCCGGGACCCGGGCAGCCGGCTAACGTTCAAAACGGTACCACCAGGGAATAATGCCGACATCGTCGTACCGCCGGGCTACGACTATAACGTCGTCATACGCTGGGGCGATCCGCTGTTCCCCGGCATGCCGGAATTTGATGTGGATCATCAGACGCCGGAAGACGCGGCCAGGCAATTCGGCTTCAACAACGACCTGGTGTTGTGGTACCCGCTGCCTCACTGGGTACGAAATACCATTCGTCGCCACGGCCGACTCCGGCCCATCCAGGAGTTCTTCCTAGGCCTTTTCCTGCCGGGCCTGCAACAACGTTCCAGCAAATACGCGCTGATGGCGATCAACCACGAATACACCACGGGCAGGCAGATGTTCCGCGATTATGTGGGTAATCTTCCGGGCAACTCAGCCGAACAGGCGAAGCAGCGCCGGATCGAGATCGAGAACCATGGCCTGTCGGTGATCGAGGTCAAGAAACGGCGCAACGGCAAGACGCGGTTCGTGCGCAATTCGCCCTTCAACCGTCGTATCACTGGCACGACCCCTATCGAGATTCGCGGTCCGCTCCGTGGTCACGAACTGCTGCGAACCGCGGCTGACCCGACGGGTACGATGGTCGATGGCATGTTCAACAACTGCGCCGGCGGACGTACGCCTTGGGGAACGGTGCTCACCTGCGAAGAGAATTTCGACCAGTACTTCGGCAACAACGACGACAATCCGGATGCCGAGAGCAAGGCGCTCAGTGCGCGGGTCCCCGGCCGAGGTGGCGCGTCGGGTCGCCGTTGGGAAGAGACCGACCCGCGTTTCGACCTGTCCAAGAACCCGCGCGAGTACAACCGCTTCGGCTACATTGTCGAAATAGACATGTACAACCCGGACAGCGTGCCGATGAAGCGTACGGCCATGGGGCGGTTCAAGCACGAAGGCGCCTCTGTTGCGATTGCGAAATCGGGACAGGTCGCCGTCTACTCGGGTGATGACGCGCGCTTCGAGTATGTCTACAAGTTCGTGTCAAAGGGCCGGTATCACGCCGGAAGCCGGCTGGCCAACGGCGACTTGCTCGACGAGGGCACGCTGTACGTTGCCCAGTTCAACGTCGGCGATACACCCGAAGACGACAGAGGTATTGGAAAGTGGCTGCCGCTCGATATTGACGACCCGGTATCCGGTCCGTTGCTCATAACCGCCGGCTTCAATTCACAGGCCGAAGTCCTGATCAACACCCGCGGCGCCGCCGATGCCCTCAAGGCGACACCGATGGACCGACCTGAAGATGTAGAAGTCAGCCCGGTGGACGGTCGCGTGATTATTACACTGACCAACAACAGCCGGCGCACCGAGCCCAACGAAGCCAATCCCCGTATCAACAACCAGCACGGACATCTTGTCGAGCTGTTCGAGGATGACGACGACTTCGCGGCGACGACGTTTACCTGGGATATTTTCGTCAAGTGCGGCAACCCTGCGCTGCCGAATAATGAGCAAGATACGAAGTACGGTGAACTGAGCAACGAAGAGGCCCTCGCTGCCGGCGTCAGCCCAATCTCCGACGTCGACAATATTGTCTGGGATGACGACGGCAACCTCTGGATCTCGACCGACGGCCAGTTCTTCAGTGACGGGGTCGGATTCGGCCAGAATGACGGCGTCTTTGCAGTGCCCGTCGCCGGCCGTGATCGGGGTGTTCTCCGGCAGTTCCTGTCAGGAGTACCTGGGTGCGAGATTTGCGGACCCGAGTTCTCCGGCGACCAGAGGACGTTCTTCTGTGCGCCTCAGCATCCGCACGACCCGCGGTCCGGCGACCCCGGTTCGGCGTTTGAACCCAAGGAGCCGGACGGTACGCCACTGCCGCGGTGGCCGGTCGGCGAAACCCAGATCTCGAAGCCGAGCCTCATCGCGGTACGCCACCTGCGCGGTAGAAAGATCGGTCGATAATCTGACTGCATCGCTGCTACGCAAAGAAGGCAGGGTCCTCGGACCCTGCCTTTCTTGCCTGTAAATACGGAGTACGGGACACTCTCGCGAATGATCCGGCATAAGACACTGTTACTGGGTGCTGGCACCGCAGCCTTTGCTCTGTCACTTGCCTACTTGTACGTTTCCTCGTCGCAGCGGGCGGCTGAGACAGCCGACGCGACCTACGAGCCGCGGGTTGTCCATGACCCTGCTGACACTATAGAAACACCCCTGGAGTCGCCCCGCGTCACAGAAGAACCTCCCCAAGCCGACGCTTTCGACGACGAACTGATCTTTGACGATACGCCGCTTCCGGACTCAGAGGACGAATTGCTGATCATCGACAATATGGAGTCTGTCCGTCACTCGAGCGCGCAGGATCTACAGGACGAAGAGAGGCGACAACAGCGTACCAGGGAAGCGTCCTTATTGGCGGCCAACTATGCTGGCGACGAGCGCGTACAGATGATCGGCACGTTGGGCGCCTACGCTTCAGAAGGCAGTGCCGATGCCATCACCGAATTACGAGAGGTGTTGCAGAGCCCTGATCCGGAGCTTCGAGCAGACGCACTCGAAGCGATCGCCGGACTGCTGTCCAACAGCGACGCAGTGCCGCCCTATTCCGAACAACCGCTCTCCGATGAGCAGGTGGATCAGCTGATAGACGCGTTGCGAGCCTCCGGGGACTAAGGCCGCTCCCTGAGCGGCCCCGGTCAACCGATGGTGGTTGGCAATCCTGCCTGCCGCCGCCCCGCCTGGATATGCGACTACCTAACGCTGAACGCCTCGGCCGGGTGTCCAAGGGACGCCGGCGGCATCCATGGCCCGTTTCAACGCGGCGTACTCTTCATCGACGAGCGTCGTAAGCGTCGCGACGACTTCGGCATAGAGGTCTCGCGCGATCCGATACGACTTGCGTTGCTCCAGTGTCGGACCGTAGGTTTGAGACGTGGCCGAGTAGCGTGCATGGAACAGGCGCGCTGTCACCGTCATCTCGCCGATGTCGTTATAGATCGAGCGCTGTGGGTTGTTGCTCAGGCGATCACGCGACTCCTTCAAGCGTTGCTGGATAGAGGTCGCAATCTCGTACAGTGAGCCATCGTCCACCGAACGCTCGAGCGTGTCCTTGACGGCATCGAGCTCGATTACGATCTCGTCGATCGAGGCAACGGTGCCCCGGGAGGCGCGGACCAGTTCATCCAGTCCGCTCTCGAAAATGACGCGCTGCTCCTGCGAACTGCCTGGTAGAACAGGCTCTTCGCGAATGGACACGACTTCGAACTCCTGCGACTCACCCGTGTCCGACAGCGCGCCGTCGACACGCCTGGCCATGCTCACGCTGTAAGTCCCGGGCGCGACGAGCACACCGTCGTCGTCCGTGTATGACGTCGATTCTTCGGCGCTCCACGGCTGCAGTGGCGGATAACGGAGATTCCATGCGACGCGATTGAAGCCCGCGTCTGCGGACGCCTCGATCTGGCGAACGACGTCACCGGCAGCGTCACGCACGATGAAGACAATTGCAGGCTCGTCTTCGCGTTCTTCTTCCAGGATGACGTCCCAATCCGGGAAGCGGACGTTTTCGTTTTCATCGATGGCGTCTTTTTCCGCTTCCTGGCGGGCGGCTCTACTGGTCTTCATGCCGTCGGCGACGTAGTAATTAAACACGGCGCCGAACGGAGGATTGGGCGCCACGTAGTAGCTGTCGCCCTGGCTGGCCTTGCACGTCGGCTTGCTGCAGCCGAGCAGGCGTTTCGGTTGATACCAGGGCGCATCACGCACCGGGAACAACACCTCGCCTTCTGCAAGTACAGACTGCGTGATGCTCCGCAACGGCGTGTAGTCATCGAGTACGTAGAAGCTTCGACCGAAGGTCGCACCGACCAGGTCGTTCTCTCGTGTCTGGATGACCAGGTCCCTGAACGGGATGTTCGGCAACCCGCCCTTCAGCTTGGTCCACGCACCGCCACCATCGACCGTGAAGAACACGCCGAACTCCGATCCGACAAACATCAGGCCGGGGTTCACATGGTCCTGCACGACGCGCCAGAGGATATGCCGCTCCGGCAGGTTGCTTGAAATACTCTTCCAGCTGCGGCCGCGATTCTCGCTTTTCAGGATGTAAGGTGAAAAATCACCGTTCTTGTGGTCATCGACGACGACATAGACCGTGTCCGGGTCATGCAGGTCGGCTTTGATGTCATTGACGAAGAAACGATCCGGTACGCCGGGCAGCCGATCCACGCGACGCCAGTTTTGTCCGCCATCTTCGGTGATCTGGATCAGGCCATCGTCGGTGCCCGCGTAGATCAGTTCCGGATCGAGCGGCGACTGTGACACGTTGACGATCGTGTTGAACATCGACATCGCGTACAGGTCCCAGGGCGAGTCGTAGCTCCATGTTCGGCCCATGATGGGCAGGCGCGTGCGATTCTCGTTGCGCGTCAGGTCGCCGGAGATAGCGCTCCACGTATCGCCGTAGTCGTCACTGCGCCACATCCGCTGCGTCGCAACGAAAATGGTCTTCGAATCGTGCGGACTGATCAGGATCGGCGCGTCCCAGTTGTAGCGCTCGGGTGGGTCGCCCTCGGCTGCCTGTGGCCGGATATAGACATTTTCGCCGGTACGGCGATCGAATCGCGTCAGGTTACCCTGCTGCCACTGCGCGTAGATGATGTCGGGATTGTTTGGATCGACAGCCGACTGATGGCCGTCGCCGCCCAGGGTGACAAACCAGTCGCTGTTCCTGATGCCTGCGAAGTCCTTCGTTCGCGATGGACCGCCCTGGCTGTTGTTGTCCTGTGTGCCGCCGTAGACGTTGTAGAACGGGGTGTCGTAGTCCACGGCCACCTTGTAGAACTGCGTGATCGGCAGGTTATGGATGTAGCGCCATGTCTTGCCCTGGTCGAAGCTCTCATAGATGCCGCCGTCGGTCCCAACGAGCAGGTAATTCTCGTCGTCGGGGTCGAAGGCCATCGCGTGATGGTCGACGTGCTTGGTTTCATGCCTGAGCCGTTCGAAATCGTCTCCGCCGTTCTTCGTGACGTGCAGGTGCACGTCCATCTGGTAGACACGATCGAAATGGTGGGGGGACGCAAACAGTTCCTGGTAGTAGTGCGGACCCGTGCCGCTCGAGAGGTAGTCGTTTTTCTTCTCCCACGTCTCACCGCCGTCGGCTGAACGCCAGAAACCGCCCTTGCGATTGGTCTCCTCGATGGTGGCATAGATAACGTCCGGGTCAATCGGGCTGATGGCGAGGCCGGTCTTCCCTTTGATCCCCTCCGGCAGGCCTTCGGTCAGTTCGCGCCAGGTCTCTCCGCCGTCTTCGGATTTGTGAATACCCGTCCCGGGTCCGCCATCCAGCAGGACAGCGACGCTGCGCAGCCGTTGCCAGGACACCGCATACAGCACGTCGGGATTGCGGGGATCCATGTGAACTTCGGAAACACCGGTGTACCGATCGTCGTCGGCGGTGTTTCCGAGCCCGTCGCCGAGCACCTTGCGCCAGTTCTCGCCGCCGTCGGTCGACTTGAACAGGCCACGTTCGCCACCGCCGGACCAGAGGGGACCCTGCGCCGCGACGAACATCGTGTTCGAATCGCTCGGGTCTATGAGAATCATGCCAATGCGCTCGGATGCCTCGAGACCCATTTTTTCCCAGTTCTGACCGCCGTCACGACTGCGGTACAGGCCGTCGCCGTAACCCGCGTGGCGACCGCTGATGTTCTCGCCCGTACCGACCCAGATCGTATCCGGATCGTTTGGATCGATGGCCAGGCTGCCGATGGAATACGAGTCCTCGTCGTCAAAAAGCGGCGTCCAGGTCGTGCCGCGATTCTCGGTCTTCCAGACACCGCCGCTTCCGACGGCGACATACCAGACGCTCCGATTCTCAGGATGAATCGCTAGATCGGAGATTCGCCCGGACATGAACGCCGGGCCGATGCTCCGGAACTCCAGGCCTTTGAACGTCGACTCATTGAACCCCGGCTCCGAATCGGCATCGTCCTCGGCGATGGCCATCGGTGCGAAGACTGTGAGTGTGAACAGAGCAATAAGGTACCGGCGCATGACGTCCCCCTTCTTGTTTTGATTTATTGAGCGTTACATGTGCAACGACGCGTCACTTTAGCAGGCGCGATTATTTGCGTCGACATAGCAGAACGTCGCGATGAGTTTGCTGCCGCAACCTCGCCGCAGATGCATGGTCTCATCGCTTCCTGTACTGGTTTGGCGTCTCGCCCGTGTACTTCTTGAAGACGCGTTTGAATGCCAGCTCGGATTCGTATCCACTTCGACTCGCTACCTCGTAGACAGGTAGCTGCGTTGTCGACAAGAACTCGCGCGCGCGCTCCATGCGCACGGCGGTGAGGTACTGGTACATCGACTGGCCAACCAGCGAAGTAAAGCGCTTGGCGAAGGCAGCCCGCGACAAGGCCACCTCGCTCGCAAGTGACTCCAGCGTCCACGATTGCTGCGGCTGCGCGTGAATCAGGGTCAGCGCTTTGGACACAGAGTCGTCGTTGAGCGCGAGCAGGAACGGGTTGTCCTGTTCGCGGCAGAAGTTGATGCGGACGAGCTCGATCAGCACGACTTCGGTCAGCTTGTTGACGACGAGCTCCGAGCCAGGCGCCTCGGACAAGTACTCAGAACTCAATTGGTCGAGCATGCCCTTGAGCCAAACGTGACGGTCCAGCTCTTCCGCGCGGATGATGGTCTGCTGCGGAAAGATGTCAGCAAGCGGCATAAATGTGTCCGCCGCAAAGCTGCAGTAGCCGCACAACAGCATCGTCCCGGCCGCAGCCGAAACCTGATCGCCGGCCGGCGCGTCACTGGTCAGCACGTGGTCGACCCCTGGCGCCAGGAAGATGAGATCACCCGGACCCAGGTAAGTGACGTTGTCATTGACACTGGCCCAGCACTCACCGCGCCGGATCATGTGAAAAGAAGCATCGGTCGTCTCCGTGAAGTCCTTACGCCATGGGGCCTCCAGCTTGTCGCAGAAGTACACGCTGCCTTCGACCCGCATCGCACGCAGGATGTCACTGAGTACTTCCATTTGGATACCTATCGTCTACGTGAGCTGTCTAGTATAGACGATCAATACCAATAATAAATACCTTTAGATATCGAAAGTATCCTCTCACTGACTTATCGTTACGACAACCTGAAACAACGGAGACAGACCATGACCAACGTAACGATCTACACCAAGAACTATTGTCCGTACTGCACGCGCGCCAAGGCCTTGCTGGATCGCAAGGGCATCGCTTACGACGAGATCGACGTCACCTATGACGAAGCACTCCAGTCAGAGATGAAGGAGCGTTCACAACGGCGGACTGTGCCGCAGATCTTCGTAGGCGAGCAGCACATCGGTGGCAGCGACGACCTGGTTGCGCTGGATCAGAGCGGCGAATTCGATCGCCTTTTCGGAGCCTCGGTCGCGGCGTAAACGAAGTCTCTTCAACTTGTTAGTCTTGGAAGAAGACGCAGTCTTGCTGGCCGTAGCGATATCGTTACCGGATCGTGCGCTCAGCCGCGAACGGTAACGAGCGTCCCCAACTGCCACGGAGAATCCGATAGTGCGAAAAATCAACGTTAAGTTTGAAAACGATGCCGGCGACTCGCTCGCCGGCATCATCGACATGCCGACCGGCGAACCGCAGGCATTCGCCTTGTTTGCCCATTGCTTCACATGCTCCAAGAACCTGCACGCGGCGACCAACATCAGCCGAGCGTTGACGGAGGCTGGATTCGCGGTGCTTCGGTTCGACTTCACAGGGCTTGGGCAAAGCGAAGGTGAGTTTGCCGATACGAGTTTCTCAAGCAACGTCACAGACCTGCTGGCAGCGGTACGCTTTCTTGACGCCGAGTACGAAGCGCCGTCGTTGCTAATCGGGCATTCGCTTGGCGGTACCGCCGTCTTGCAGGCCGCGCATAGCGTTCCCTCCGCTGTAGCGGTTGCCAGCATCGGCTCGCCGGCGGAACCGGTGCACGTCGCCAAGCTACTGGAACCTGCCAGGGAGACGCTGCAGGCCGAGGGTATCGCAGAGGTGAAACTGGGTGGGCGTCCGTTCACGATCAAGAAGCAGTTCCTGGACGATCTCGAGTCCCACCCGATGCCGGAGTCACTGGGCAGCCTCAGGAAAGCCGTGATGATCCTGCACGCTCCGCTGGACGAGACCGTGGAGCTGGAAAACGCCAGCATGCTTTTCGCGGCCGCCAAGCACCCCAAGAGTTTCGTAAGCCTCGACCAGGCCGACCACCTGCTGAGCCGGGAGGAAGACTCGAGCTATGTCGGATCGGTCATCGCGGCCTGGGCGTCGCGCTACCTTCAGAGGCGTGATAGCGACGAGAAGAGCCAGGCCGCCGAGGGCGAAGTCGTTGCTCGCACCGAATTTCCCGGCTTCAGGACGGATATTCAGGCCGGGCCGCACCACCTGGTCGGCGACGAGCCGAGTTCTGTCGGCGGTACGAACCTGGGTCCGACGCCGTACGACCTGCTCGCAGCATCACTGGCGTCGTGCACCACGATGACACTGGGCATGTACGCGCGGCACAAGAAACTGGACTTGCGCTCGGCCTCGGTCACAGTCACGCATGACAAGATCCACGCCGCTGATTGCGAAGACTGCGAGACGACATCCGGAAAGGTCGACGAGTTTCGACGCGTACTCACACTGGAGGGCGACCTCACCGAAGAGCAGCGGGAACGCATGGTCGAGATCGCGGACCGCTGCCCTGTCCACCGGACCCTGCATGGCGAGGTTAAGGTTCGAACACGGCTCAATGCCGCGCCATAGCTTCCTCGAAGCGGAGTCGGGTATGCTCACGCCGAATGACCTGAGGTTTGGCTTTTGGCGAAGAGGATGTTTAAGCGGATTTCCGGCGCGATCACCGTTGCGACACTAGTCTTTTATGTTGCACTGCTGATCATCAACAGCGGCAACGAGGTATCCATGACGGTGCAGGATTTCAACACTGACCGCCATCGCACAGTCGCCATCTTCGGCGCCACCGGAACGATCGGTGACGGCCTGCTGAAGGCAGCGATCAACGACCCCAGCGTCGATACAGTGCGTGTCTTTACGCGGCGACCTTCGCCACGGATTGAGGCAGGCGTTGCGTCCGGCAAGGTCAAGATGGTGATCCACAAGGACTATTCGGATTACTCGGCGATTCTCGACGAGCTCGCCGATATCGATGCCGTGTTCTGGGCCATCGGGCTGAGCGCGGTGGGGATGGACGAGGAGACCTACCGCGAGATTCACCGGGACTATCCCTTACGATTCGTGACTGCCTGGCTAAGCGTCGGCAGTCAGGACGGTGCTTCATTTCACTACGTCAGCGGCAGTGGTGCGAAAGCCAATTCGCGAATGATGTGGGCTCGTGAGAAAGCGCTTGCTGAAAGCGAACTTGCGAACCTGGCGGCCGACGCCAACCTGCGAGTGATCTCGTATCGTCCGGCGGTCATCCTGCCCACCGAATCGGAGGCACACATCGGACATCGCATTGGCTATGCCATTCTCAGCCCTATCAAGATGGCAGTCGCGGCGGAGTCGATTGGTCGGTCAATGCTGGAGGTTAGCGCCCGTGGCGCTGCGTACCCGAACAAATCGATTCTTGAGAACAAGGCGATTGTCGAACTCGGCGATGCACATCAGGAGCGACTTCAGTGACCGCCGGCTGAAAACCCGTTTCTTAGCTGCAGGAGACCTCGCCATCGCCAAGCTCGCAGCGTACGTCCCTCGTGGGCGTGACTTCCACTCGAAGCAGGAACCGGTCCCGATACGAGAACGTCACAATGCCTTCACCCTTGATGTCACACCAACCCGGGCCGCCTTCGAACTCGAAATCGCAACTTGATTTCAATGTGCCCGATTTGTCCAGTCGATAGCCGTCATTGCGATAAACCGACCCGCTCGTTGCCGCCGGAGGCGATGGCCACCCGCTGACGATCACGGAGACCACGGCGACGACGGCCGTCGACCCGAGTGCACCACCGATCCACCACTTAAGGTTGCCCGTTGCTTTCGGCGTGCGTTCAGAACGGCTGAAGGGTTCCACGACATCGCCAACAAATTGGTACCCAACTCGGGGCCTCGTCTCGATCAATGAGTCGGTGCTGGCATTTGCATCGATAACCGACCGAATTCTGCGAACGCAGGTGTTCAGACGATCGTCGGCACCAATACTATCGAGCGACCAGAACCGCTCTATCAGCTCGTCTCTTGGTACGGTTCTGTCGCGGTTCTCTATGAGATAACCGAGCAACTGGCCGGACTGTCGTGTCAGCGGGAGCCGTTTACCCGACCGGCTTAACGTCCAGTCCGCCGGGTTGAATTGCATATCGCCGATCTGAAGAAACCGAGGCTTCACTGGCATTTCCAATGCTCCTGCTCACGACTGGCGAGACTCTTGAACAAAACCCGGACTCCGTATTGCTTGCCGGCAACCCACCAGAAGTCAAACTAGCCGAAACCTCACACCACCTTCAAGTGAATTCTAATCGACATCGAGCGTAAGCCGTTGATGTTAGAAAGATGTCAGGAGAATTCAGCGAAAGTTCGTTGAGCGGTGCCCGTGCAGCCGAAAAAATGGCTTGCCATGAACAAAGCCACAGCAGACAGGAAGAAGTGGATTGCACTGGGTTGCCTATTGTTGCTGGGCGCCCAGGCCAGTCTCGCTGATCAAGCGCCCGTGGAACATGAAGACTCGCAGGACTCGCTGCAGTTCAACCGACCGTATTTTGACAAGTTCAACGTAGTCTCGGCATTAGATATTGTTCTCAACGTGCCCGGATTCGTGCTGGATGAGGGACGCTCGGTCCGCGGTTTCGAGGCAACCGCGGGGAACGTCTTGCTCAACGGCGAGAGACCGGTAGCGAAGAGCCGAAGCCTGACGGAGATCCTGTCTCAAATTCCGGCATCCGCAGTCCGCCACGTCGCTCTCGCGAGTGGTTCGGTAGAGTTGCTCGGCAGCACGACTCACACGTCGATTCTCGATGTAGTGCTGATTGAATCACCGGACCGACGGACGATTACATACGAGTTGCTGGGCGCCTCCAACAGACTGGGACATTCCTCCAGCGAAGTATCAATGTCCGCCCTGCGCGTCTTCGATTCGTCGAGCTTCAACCTGGGATTACAGGCTGGCAACCTACGTGCTGGGTCCGAAGGACCCGAACTCGTCAACACAGGTGCGCAGACTGTCGAACAGCGAACGGAAAATCAGACTTCACGTGACCGCTATACGACAGTTTTCGCATCGGCCAAGTTCTCGGACGTGTTTGGCGGCGTCCTTGGTATCAACGGCGAGTCGCGATCCGGTACCGAACGTTCGATGGAACGCTCGGAACGCACATCAACGCAGGACTCACGAACTGTGCAGACTCGATCAGACGTGGTTCCTTATGACCGCTTCGAAGTATCGACCCAGTTTGAATACTCGGCCTCCAGGTCATCAAGCGTACGCGCGCTCTTGCTGGTTGATCGGGAGGAGTTTCGTGAGTCATCCACCCGTGTGCTGGAGCCCGAGGGGCTTTCAGACAGATCAGAAACGGATCGAGCAACCGGGGAGACGATACTGGCAGTGTCGATCGATCACAGAGCAGAAAACGACAGTTTGACTCGCTACGGCCTGGAGTACGGTGAGACCTTTGTAGACAACACGTTGTCGTTATTTGAAGACGATGGGAATGGTGAGGTACCGATTGACACTCCTGGCGCCAATACACGTGTAGACGAACGGCGTGTCGAGGGGTTCGTCTCTTTTTCGATGCCCATCGCTGATCGAGTGCGGCTTGATTCTCGCTTGACCATCGAGGCATCCGAGATCTCTCAGGATGGCGATGTGGAGAAGACGCGCCAGTTTGTATTCGTAAAACCTCGGCTGGCCCTGACAATCGATACGGCGAACGATACGCAATGGCGCGTTCGACTGGAGCAGACTGTTGGCCAGCTGAATTTCGCCGATTTCGTAAGTTCCAACGATTTCGATGACGATGAATTCGAGTTCGGCAATCCAGATCTCGAGCCCGATCAGAGATGGCGACTGTCTGCCGAGTACGAGAGGCGAATCGGCAACGACAGATCTATTCGAACGGGTATTTTCGGCGAGCGCATAACCGATGTTCAGGATCTGCTCCCGCTGACAGACAACTCCGAAGTTCCGGGTAATATTGGCAGTGCGAGCGTGTTTGGCTTCACGATGAATGGGACGACACCACTATCATTCCTGCCGTGGCAGAACGCCTACCTGGACTTCGACTTGCGCGCACAGAAATCGAAGGTCACCGATCCCGTCACGCTTGGCGAACGCCGATTGTCGAACGAGCGGGATTTCAGAGTCGACCTCGAATACCGACAGGCAATAAGCTCGATTGGTATCGACTATGGAGTCAAGCTACGCCATCGAACAAGCGAGTTCTTCTTTGGCTTCGACGAGCTCGAGAAGGACTTCGACTACGTGGAAGTATCGGTCTTCGCAGCACTGGCATTCAGCGAAAAAACACGATTGCGGCTGGATGCCAACAACGTCCTGGATGAGCCGAGGCAGAGATCGAGGGCCGTGTATGTGGGAAGCCGTGCCACGGAACTGATTCGGTTCGTCGAAGATCGTACGCGGCGCAGCGGCCTGGAGGTCGTTCTAACCTTGTCTGGCCAATTCTGAAATTGGCGATGGCCTGGCACCAATGTATAGCGCGTACGTGCAGCGCGGATTGATCTTTCTTGCTTGAATGGAAATGGCTGCACGACCGGAGCCTTTTCCTGGGTTGGTGGCGATGGGTGGAATTGAAACGCTCCAGCAATAACTCAGGAAATCCTCCGATCGACTAACTCGCGCCCAAGTATCTGTTTTCAATGATTTTCTATTCATCTTCGCGTCGTACCAAGGCGTTAATGCCAGTGGAAAAACACCCGAGGAGAACGACTTATGGGCGACTGTGGCAATTCCGCAGTTCGGAACTTCTCCCGCACTACACTGTTATGTTATAACGTTAATCGTTTCTTCTATTCCATTCGCGACCGCCAATTCGGCAGGTCGATTCGCCAAGCCGTAGCGGCAGAAGAGAGCCGTCTGGGCGCTTGTCTTTACCAAGCCGATTCCGTCAGGAGATTCTCATGAACAACAGACTATGCGTTCCGCTAATTGTGGGCGCTTCGACTATCGTCCTTTGGGCTAACCCCGTTTCAGCGCAATCTGCCGATGCAGACAACTCGGACATTGACAACATTACGGTTGTCGGCACGCGGCAGGCCTACCAGGGAGAATTCGATCTGTTTGAAACGCCGCAAGCCGAGTTGAAGATCGATGCCGAAACCTTACGCAATGCGGGTTCTATCGACCTCGTCCAGGCTCTGGATTTGTCGGCTTCCGTAGCCAGGCAGAACAATTTCGGTGGTCTCTGGAACAGCTTCGCGATTCGTGGTTTTGTTGGCGATGAAAACCTGCCGAGTAATTACCTCGTGAACGGCTTTAACGCCGGTCGCGGTTTCGGCGGCTCCAGGGACCTGTCCGGTATCGAATCCGTTGAAGTGCTAAAGGGCCCACGTGCCGCTTTGTTTGGGCGCGGTGAGCCTGGAGGTACCGTGAACCTGGTAACCAAGCGACCCACCTTTGACACGGCTGGAGAATTCAGGGTCTCTGCAGGGAGTTTTAGTACCTACCGTGCCGATTTTGACTACACCGCCCCCTTGTCCGATGCTGTTGCAATTCGCCTTGTTGGCGCTTATGAGGATGCTGAGAGTTTTAGGGATACTGTAGAAACCGAGAAGCTGGCGTTCAGCCCATCGCTTGCCTGGCGAATCAGCAATGAAAGCCAACTCATCTATGAAATGGAATACAGTGCTCAGGAAACACCTTTCGATCGCGGCGTGATCGGCATCGATGACCAGCTAGGCCGGATCCCTGAGAGCCGTTTCCTCGGCGAGCCCAGTTATGGTCCGATTGACACGGATGTGCTCGGCCATCAGCTGGAGTACCAACATGAATTGAGTGACGACTGGAGCGCCCTCGTTGGTTTCAACTATCGTGATACCTCCCTCGATGGGCTGGCATCAGAGAATGGTTTTGGCGCCCCGGATATCGACGGAAACTTCGGTCGATTTAGCCGAGATCGAGACTATGATGCGACTTACCAGGTGTTTCGGGCGGAGCTGAGTGGAAGCTTCTACGTTGGCGGAATAGAGCATCGCATTATTGCAGGTGTCGATGTTGACGAATTTGAAAATGATCAGATCGCGTTTCGAGACAGAACAACCGACCAGAGCATAAATATTTTTAACCCGGTCTATGGAAACTCCCCGGTTTCCGGCCTCGAACTGGCACCGCAAATCGACCGAGTGGAAACGCAGGAGTCCGTCGGTTTTTTCGTTCAGGATCAGATTAGTCTGACTGAGAAATTCGATATTCGGCTCGGCGCTCGTTTTGATGATTATGAACAACGGCTCAATAATCGCCTTTCAGACAGCACCTCTCGTTATTCTAAGAGCCAGGTGAGCCCACAGGTTGGTGTCGTTTACAAGGCAACAGACACACTATCAATCTATGCGGCATACGGTGAAAACTTCCGCCCGCTTTCAGGCGCCACCGATGAGAACGGTTTGGAACCCAACATCGCAGAATCGACGGAAATCGGAGTAAAGTTTGCGCTTAATGACGGTGCGCTGGTGGGAACGTTCGCGATCTTTGATCTTGAGCATTCCAACATCGCGACATTTGATGCGGATTTCAATCCCACAGCGGTAGGCAAAGCGGCAAGCCAGGGTTTCGAGTTTGATCTGACAGGAAACGTCACCGACACCCTTAGCATGTGGTTATCGTATGCATACGTAGATGCTGAAACCAAAAACGACTACACGGACTTTATCTCTTTTGCCTTCATTCCTGCGGGATCAGATCTGCTGAACGTCCCTGAAAACCAGTTAAGCCTGCAACTTGCCCAGCAGACTCAACTAGCTGGCAAAGAATTGACGCTGATTGGTGGTCTGATTTACGTCGATGACAGGAGTGGCGAGTTCGGCGATCCAACCTTCAGGCTGCCGAGCTACACCACGGTGCGAGTCGCTGCGAGCTATGACTTCTCTGAGTCTCTAGGCCTAACAGCTGAGGTACATAACTTGTTCGATGAAGAGTATTACACCAACTCGTATGCTGAAGTCTGGGTACAACCGGGCACACCGCGCAGTTACCGCGTGTCGGCCAACATCCGCTTCTGAGCGAGGCTTTTAGAGAAAAGTGAATAGCTCTGCCCAACTGCAAGCAGATCGGCTTCAAGTATTCCGCTCGGGCAAGGAAGTCCTGAGCAGTGTTTCCTTTATTGTCCACAGCAGCGAAGTCTACGCGCTTCTTGGCGGCAACGGAGCGGGCAAGTCGACCACATTGCTGAGTTTTCTCGGATTTCTGCCGCCTTCGGGTGGCAGTGTTTCCGTCAACGGTTTGGATGTTGGCGAACATCTCAAGGCGGCACGCGAAGCAATCGCATACCTCCCTGAATCGGCATCTCTTTATGAGCATCTGAATGCCTATGAGAATCTGCGCTATTTTCTGCAACTCGCCGGGGTGCCTGATGATGAAGCCGCCATCGAATCTGCTCTTGATCGCGTTTCTCTAAACCCGGAATCGAGGGGGCGCAATCTCAGAGACTATTCGAAAGGCATGCGTCAGAAAGTGGCAATCGCACTGGCCATTCTCAGGGATACCGACATCTTGTTGCTTGACGAGCCAACCTCGGGTCTCGACCCCAGTGCTATCGATGAGTTTCATGACCTCGTTCGCGATCTTGCAGGTTTCGGCAAGACTATCCTCATGGTGACGCATGATGTCTACGGTGCGTGCCAGGTCGCTGACCGGATTGGCTTGCTCCGCGACGGCAAGCTCGTCGGGGAGTTCTCTGCACCCGAGGGTGGCCGAATCAAGACCGAAACCGTTCACCGAGCTTTTTCGGATCGGGAAGGCAAGAATAAGCAAGTCGCATGAAGGCCACACTGATCATCGCCTCGGACGAGTGGCGCTACTGGCTGCGTTCGAAGCTGGCGCTTGCGGTGGTCGCGATCTTCCTCGTCATCCTGATTTTCGTAAGTCTGCTGACCGCCGTGCGTATGCAGGCAGAATCTCACGAACGTGCGCACTATCAGGCCGATTCAGAGCAGATCTTTCTATCTCAGCCTGATCGCCACCCGCACCGTATGGTGCACTATGGGCACTATGTCTTTCGGGCGCCCATGCCCCTGGCGATATTTGATCCGGGGCTGGATTCGGTCACGGGACAAACTATGTTCCTAGAAGGCCACCGCCAGAATTCAGCCACGTTTTCCGCTTCCGAGAGCAGTGCCAACCTCGGCGGCCTGTCCTGGTTGACGCCGGCGTTGATTTATCAGGTCTTCGCACCCCTGCTGATTATCGTGCTCGGGCATGGTGCAGTGACTCGAGAGCGGGAAGCGGGAGCACTCGCGCCCTTGCTTGCGCAGGGCTTGAGCGGTCGCATACTCCTGGCAGGCAAGAAACTGGCGCTCTTTTTGTTCGTTATGCTGTTGCTAGTGCCGCTCGTCGTCAGCGCCCTGGTCTCGCTCAATAGCGGAGAAAGCCAGCTTGCCGCTATATCGCTTGTCGGCGTCTATCTTGTCTATTTGTCCATCTGGATCGCGCTGACACTACTGATCTCCTCGGTGTTGGAAAAGCGCTCGTCCGTTATTGCAACGCTTGCAGCGATCTGGCTCGCATTGACCCTTGTGCTGCCAGCTGTCGCTGTCAACGTTTCGTCCCATGCCACGCCACTTGCCGGAAAAATTGAAACGGAGCTCACCATGCTGACCGAGGTTCGGGATCTGAGTGACGGGCACGATGTCGATGACTCCGTGTATAACAACGTGGAGGCGGGCCTGCTCGAAGAGTATGGGGCGGATCGGGTCGAAGACCTGGAGGTGAACATACGCGGCGTCCTCGCGCAGATGGCTGAGGCGGAGCTGACCAAGACCCTGAACGTTTATGCTGAACGCCGTCAGGAAGCAGAAATGCGCCAGGGCGAGCTGCTTGGCAAGCATGGGTGGCTAACGCCCGCGCTGGCCGTTGCGTTTGCGTCTCGCTCACTGTCCGGCACGGACCTTGTTCATTATCACCGCTTCCTTCAGCAGGCTGAAGAATTGAGGTTCGAATTCGTGCAGGGACTGAACCGGACGCATGCGGAAGAGCTTTCGTATATTGACGACATCAACCGCAATCGCGACGAGGAATCCTGGGAGCGCGCGCGTGTCGATGCATCCAACTGGCAGGTCCTTGATGAGTTCTACCTCGAACCCGCCAGTGCTTCAGTACGCCTGGCAGGTGCCGGTTCGTCTATTTGGATGCTTGTGGTCTGGCTGGCAGTGCTATCCGGCATGCTGATCTGGACCGGCGGGAGGTTGAGGCTTTGAGTAATTTCAATGCGCTCAAACACGAGACCCGGTTCATGTTGCGTGATCGCGCGTTCGTGGTCTGGACCCTGGTCGTTCTGGGTTTCTCATCATTTGCAGTCTGGTCAGGTATGGCCGAGGTTCGGCAACAACGAGAGAGCATTGCGTTTCTGGTCAACGCCGATCAGCAAGATCGGTTGGCCGAGTTTACTAAGCAAAGTGATTGGGGCAGCGCAGCCTACTACAGCTTCCATCTAACCTATGACCCGCCATCGGACTTCGCCTTCGCGGCGATGGGACAGAGGGACGCATCCTCGTGGAAACACCGGCTGCGTATGCTTGCGCTGGAGGGGCAGATTTACGAGCACGACCCGGGCAATCCGGAACTGGCACTGATAGGCCGCTTCGATTTCGCCTTTCTTTCGGGCTTTGTGCTGCCCCTGATTCTCATTTTCCTTTTGCATGATATGCAAGCCAGTGAGCGCAGCGCAGGACGCTTCAATTTGCTTGTTGCAGCCGCCGTTAGTGGCGGATCACTGTGGTGGCGAAGGGCTTTTCTCAGGTCAGGCGGCATTCTGGTTGCCTCCATCGCGCCGCTACTTATTGCGGGCGTCCTGAGTGGTACCACTTTCTCAACGCTTATTGGCGCCGTCGCTCTGGTTGTCGCCTACATCCTCTTCTGGACACTGGTATGTCTGTGGTTCGCAAGCTGGAAACGTTCCGCGCCGGTGATTCTCGCCAGCCTCATTGGCGTGTGGGTATTGCTAAGCACGATAATGCCCGCCGGTAGCCGTGCCATCATCGATGTGATGGTGCCGATTCCGACTGGCGCAGAGATTCTCATGACCCAGCGAGAGGCGGTAAACGATGCCTGGGACTTGCCCGTCGAGGACACGATGGAGCCCTTTACAGAGCGGCATCCTGAATGGACGGGTTATACCCATACCGGTGAAGGATTCGATTGGGGATGGTATTACGCCTTCCAGCAAGTGGGCGATCAAACAGCTGAACAACTCTCCCAAGCCTACACTGCGGGACGAGTTGAGCGCGATCGACTGGCCGGGCTGTTTGCGATAGCGGCGCCGCCGGCTCTGCTGGAGCGGCTGCTGCAGAACCTGGCTGGAACGGATATGGGGTCTGTGCTCGCCTACGAAGGCAGGGTGCGCGACTTCCATGCCGAGCTTCGTTCTTTCCACTACCCCGGGCTTTTTGGCGATGCCCCATTCGACCCGGGTCGGCTCGCAGATCTACCGCAATTTTCACCCTGAATCACAGCAGTCAAGAGAATAGGGCCTCAACGGGCCCTATTTGTTTTGTTTGGTGGCGATGGGTGGAATACAACTAATAGACAACTAATTAAATTGAATAATTCTCCATTATCCAATTTGTACAATTGCCGATAGTTGCCCCCATTAGGGGATTGTCACAGTTACTGAAAATCGGACTCATCTAATCCTTTGAAAAACCCCTCAGACTGAAGTGCGCTAACAACGGAGCGCATCAACGCGTTATTCGCAAACGCCAATCTGTAATGCTGTTTTTCATGCGCTGACTTACAGAGAAGCTTCCTGTCCTTTAGCTTCCTCATTCTTCGCTGGGCCGTCTGGTAGGTCTTTTTCAGCAGGGCGTGGACATCCCTGGCCGCGATTATTTGCTCTTCAGCTGCGAGCAAGAGGATGCGCTCATCTGTCGCATCTATTTCGCCGCGTCTACGGCATTGCTTAATGGCGGGAATCAGTACTTGTTTTCTCAGATCTTCGATGTCCAGAAGCCTGTCAATCTTTTGAAACTCACGTAACAATCCTTCGAGCACATACCTGCACCACATGAGCAACCCGTCTTCTGTTCCCGCGTCAGCTGCTGCGAGCATATTGTTGTATGTGTCTCGGTCCGAAAAAAATACTGCACCTGGATTAATTATCCGACCATCGGCCACATTGAATCCTTTCTGAATCAATGATGCGTAGGTAATCAGGCGTACCGTTCGACCGTTTCCGTTGGTAAATGGGTGAATCCAGGTAAATCGATGATGAACCAGCGCTACTCGTATGAAGGCGAATTGGTCATTTCCTCCGTCGTTGAGGAAGCTCAGTAATTCGTCCATCAGTCCAAGAACATCCGGATAGGAAGGAGGTCTGTGTTTCGCCCCGGCTATAGCAACGTCCTGCTCTCGATATCTGCCCGGTGTCGCATCTCCTTCGCCCTTGGGAGGCAAAGCCAGTCCGTCAACGATGATCTTGTGCGCCTCACGGACATGCGCATGAGTTATCTCGTCACCAGGCCGAATCTCACTCTCGATAAACTCAGTAGCAGCATCAATATTGCTAATCTCGTGTAACTTCTCGTCTTTGGTTCTGGGGTTTTCTATTCGAGCGTCCACCAAGTCCGCGATGGTTGTGCGGTTGCCCTCGATCCGAGATGAGCCCAGACTCTCCATCATTTGAAAGATGTACTTCAGGTCGAAGAACAGCTCTGGAGTTGTCGTTCCATGCAGACGCCGACGGCCAGACAGCTGTTGCAGCTGCATTATCGTATCGGTCAGTGGGTCACCGAATGCGGGAGAAACCAGCTTTAAATCGTGATTAGACTTCATATGACACAGGAAGCTAACACGATATCACATTGATATTCAGCTGTTTATATCACGCATTTCTTTAAGTATATGTTTTATATGTCTTTTTAGTGGCTACAAAAAACACCCAATTAGCACATTATTGGCGATGTTTTTGTAACATGTGTTTCAAACCAAATAGCTCACTACCTGGGGATCAAAAGAGCATAGAGACGAAGATGACACCATTCTCGCGTTGTCTCAGACCTGTCTTATCTTCGGACCT
>JAAUXY010051377.1_pt1 | contig 27895 bp, 20 predicted proteins | sample 7278121 | NCBI WGS metagenome assembly JAAUXY01 (sample SAMN14350117, study PRJNA611818) | marine sediment metagenome | isolation source: surface marine sediment (1.8m) | place: French Polynesia: Moorea | collected 2018-08 | reverse complement strand
CGATGCCGTCCTGGACGGCGACAGCGCCGCCGTGCTGGCGGCCGTTGCCGTCGGTGCACGCCACGGTCTGTCACGCGAGCAGTGGCAACGCTACGCCGCGACGGGCACCAGCCACCTGATGGCAATCTCCGGCCTGCACATCGGGCTGGCCGCACTGGCGGCGTATCTGACGGCAACCGTGCTGCTCGGCTGTCTCGGCGTTCGCCGCAACCTGCACGACGTTGCGCTGATGCTCGCACTTGCCGCCGCATGCGCGTATGCGCTCGTGTCCGGCCTCGCGCTGCCGGCCCGACGGGCGGCTCTGATGTTGCTTGCAGGTACCTTGCTGCTGCTGGCCCGCCGGGAGGTCAATGGCCTGCGCGTCCTTGCGCTGGTCGCGGTCATCGTCTGTATTAGCGATGCCGGCTCCACCCTGTCGGCCGGCTTCCGCTTGTCATTCACGGCGGTCTTGCTGCTCCTGTGGGCCGCGGCCGAACGCGTTGCGACCGCCGCCGACTGGCGCGTGCGGCCGCTGCTCGCCGTCGGCCGCCTTGCACGAGTTCAGGCGCTGCTGTTCCTCGGGCTTTTGCCGATCACGGCCACGACTTTCGGGCAGCTCTCGCTGGCAGCACCAGCCGTCAACCTGCTGGCGATACCGGTCTTCAGTTTCATCACGGTGCCGCTGGCGCTCGCCGGCCTGGTGATGGTCGGACCCGTGGGCGACGGACTGATTGCGCTCGCCGGTCTCAGTATCGACTGGCTGGAGCGAGTCATCGCGGCCGCTGCAGCGCACGATGCCAGCCATCGGCCGGTCGCAGGTTTCACGGGACCTGCCACGCTCATGCTGCTGCTGCCGCTGGCCGGCGTGCTGATCGCACGCGGCATGCCAGCGCGTCACCTCGCGTGGCTGGGCGTTCTGCTCGTGCTGCTATGGCGGCCCTCGCCACCGCGCGATGGCTGCGCGCGAATCGATGTGCTCGACGTGGGGCAGGGGCTGTCCGTAGCCGTACAAACCGCCAGGCATGCGCTCCTCTACGACACGGGACCGGCCTACCGCGGCGGCGGCGCGGCCGCCGATACGGTGGTACTGCCGTTCCTGGCCTACCGCGGGATCCGCTCGCTCGACCGGGTCATCGTTTCGCATGCCGATCTGGATCATGCCGGCGGTCTCGAATCGATTGCTGCCGGACTCAGGGTCCGGTCAATCGTTGCCGGCGAACCTCTGCTGTCACGCGATGCCGGCTCGTGCAGAGACACAGCTGCCTGGCAATGGGACGGCGTGCGCTTCTTCATGCTGCATCCGCTCGACGATACGCCGACCGGGAATAACGCGTCCTGTGTCCTGCTGATCGAATCCGGCGAGCGGCGGGTACTGCTGACGGGCGATATCGAGGCCGGGGTAGAGGCGGATCTCGTCAGGAGCCGGTCGATTCCGCCGGTGGACGTGGTTACCGTGCCGCATCACGGCAGTCGAACCTCGTCGACGACGCCGTTCATCCGCGCGCTCGACGCGGACGTCAGTGTGGTATCGGCGGCCTGGGGCAATCGCTGGGGCTTCCCGAAAGCCGACGTCGTCGCACGCTGGCAGGCGGCGGGGACCCGCATCGTCAATACGGCCGAGGCAGGCGCCGTGACAATCGAGTTCTGTGCCGACCGGGACGATCTGCAAATGCGTCGCTACCGGGCGGCGAAGGCGCGGCGCTGGCACGATGACGGTGGCCTCGATGCGAACGTCACGGAGCGCAGGTAGACGCTGGCGGCGATTGCGGGATGCGGCACTCGAAGCGGGTATTTTTTAGCTCGCTTCTAGTATATTCCGTGTTTTCCTCGGGTACCGATTGAATGGTTGAAATAGTCAAGTCCGGCGGATGGCTCATGGCGCCGATCATCCTCTGTGCGATCATCGCGATGGGCATCATCCTCGAGCGCTTCTGGACCCTGCAGCAGAAGCGCGTGATTCCCGAGGACCTGACGGCCAAGGTATGGGGCTGGGTCAAGAAAGACCAGCTTGACCAAAAGCGCATTCAGAGCCTCCACCAGGGCTCCGCGCTCGGCCAGATTCTCGCCGCCGGTCTGATCAATCGTGACCAGGAGCGCTCGGTCATGAAGGACAGCATCGAGGATACCGGTCGACACGTCGTCCACGAACTCGAACGCTACCTCGAGACCCTCGGTACCGTTGCGGCGATTTCGCCGCTGCTGGGGCTGCTCGGAACGGTCATCGGTATGGTCGAGGTGTTCACGGCGATTACGTCGCAGGGCGTCGGCAACCCGACCGTTCTTGCCGGCGGTATCGCCCAGGCGCTGATCACGACCGCCGCGGGTCTCACCGTCGCGATTCCGGCGCTGATCGGCTATCGGTATTTTCGCAATCGCGTCGACACGCTGGTCGTGGACATGGAGAAGGAAGCCATCAAGCTCGTCGAGGCGCTGCATCGACGGCGCGACAAGGGGCGTGCATGAGGCTTAACCTGCGTCCGAAGTCCCAGCCCGAGGTCAACCTGACGTCCCTGATCGACGTCGTCTTCCTTCTGCTCATCTTCTTCATGGTCTCGACGAGTTTCGTCAAGCAGTCGCAGATTTCGATTCGCCTGCCAGAGTCAGACAGTGCAACCGTTGCCGAGGAGCCTCCTGAAAAAATCGACATCATGATCACCGAGGCGGGCACCTTTCTCGTCAATGGTCGTGAGCTCATCAACAACCGCCCGGAGACCATTCGTAACGCTCTGCGCAGGGTATCGTCGGGCAACAGCTCGTTGCCGCTGACGATTTCCGCGGACGCCAACGCTCGCCACCAGTATGTCGTCACCGCCATGGACGTCGCGGGCAGGCTCGGTTTCACGCAGATCAACATTGCGACCGTCAACGACCCGACGACGGAGTAGGGCGACGGCCCGACCCACTAATGAGCCAGCAACCCGACACGACGAGTGAAGTCTACGGCCGCCTCTGGCGATACGTAACGCCGCACAAGCTCATCGGCGTCGTGGCCGTCATCGGCATGGCCGGCACCGCGCTGATCGAGGGCAGCCTGGTTCTTTTGCTCGAGCCGCTGATGGACGAGGCACTGGTCGCGCAGAACCTGCAGGCAGCGAAGTGGCTGCCGATAATTTTCGTTGGCATCTTCTTCCTGCGCGGCCTGTCCGGGTTCGCTACCGAGGCGTCGCTCGGCTGGATCGGGCGTGCCGTCATCAGTTCACTGCGCCGCGACGTCTTCCGCAAGTTCCTCACCCTGCCGACGCGCTTCTTCGACCAGCAGACGACCGGGCCATTGCTGTCGCGCATGACCTACAACGTCGAGATGGTGGCGGAATCCGTGACCAGCGTCGTGACGATTGCGATCCGCGACGTGCTTACCGTGTTCGCAGCCATCGGCGTCATGCTTTACCAGAGCCCGAAGCTGACCCTGTTTGTCGGGATACTGTTCCCCGTCGTGGCCGCGCTGGTTCGCGTTCTCGGTATCGCGTTTCGGCGCTACAGTAACCGTATCCAGGATTCCGTCGGCGAGGTGACGCAGGTTACGGAAGAAATCGTCCGTGGCAACTGGGTCGTCAAGGCGTTCAGCGGCTACGACTACGAACAGAGTCGTCTCGACGATGCCGACGAGCGAAATCGCCGACAGAACCTGAAGCTGATCCGCGTTCGTTCGCTTGGCGTCGCCGTTACCCAGGTCATCTTCGGACTTGGCGTGGCGCTCGTGGTTTACGCTGCCAGCCGCGAGTCTATCGCCGGCAACCTGACACCCGGACAGTTCATCTCGTTCTTTAGCGCAATGATGCTGATGCTGCAGCCGGTACGCCGTATCACCAACGTCAATGCGACGCTGCAACGCGGCGTCGCGGGAGCAGACAGCCTGTTCAAGGTCATCGACGAGGACGACGAGGTCGATACCGGTACCGTCGAGGCAGGTCGGGTGCGGGGTGACGTCGAGTTCGACAACGTATCGTTCTCCTACGGCGGCGATGGCAATGGCGTTCTCCACGACATCTCGTTGCACATCGAGGCGGGCAAGACGCTTGCGATCGTCGGCCATTCGGGCAGCGGCAAGACTACCCTCGCAACGCTGTTGCCTCGCTTCTACGAAGTCAGCCGCGGCGAGATTCGGATTGATGGCGTGCCGATCCGCGACTACACGCTGGCGAGCCTGCGCGACAACCTGAGCCTCGTCAGCCAGGACGTCGTGCTGTTCAATGACACGATTGCCAACAACCTGGCATATGGCGAACTCAAGGATCGTTCCGAGGAGGAACTGCTGGCAGCTGCCGAGGCGGCGCACGTGACCGACTTCGTCAAGGACCTGCCCGACGGCTTCGATACCTTCGTGGGCGATCGCGGCGTGCTCCTGTCCGGCGGGCAGCGACAGCGCATCGCGATCGGCCGCGCGCTTCTGAAGAATGCGCCGGTCCTGATCCTTGACGAGGCCACGTCGTCGCTCGATACCAAGTCGGAACGGCGAATCCAGCAGGCGCTCAATGTCCTGATGAAAGACCGGACAACGCTCGTGATTGCTCATCGACTCTCGACCGTCGAGAACGCCGACCGGATCGTCGTGCTCGACGACGGACGGATCGTCGAGTCCGGGACGCACAATGACCTTCTCGCCGCAGGCGGTCACTACGCGGCGCTCTACAGGATGCAGTTCGCGGACGGGTGATGCGGCAGGCGCTTTACCAATGGGTGCACCGATTGTGGTACGGCGGCGGCAAAGGCCACGTCGTGCTGTTGCCGCTGTCCGCCCTCTACTGGCTCGTCGTAAAGCTGCGGCGCACGCTGTATCGGTTCAATGTGCTGCGCACCGAAACCGCCGGGGCGCCGGTGGTCGTCGTCGGCAACATCACCGCGGGCGGTACCGGCAAGACACCAACAACGGTGTGGCTTGCGCGCTCCCTGGCTGAGCGCGGCTTCTCGCCGGGAATCGTCAGTCGCGGCTACGGCGGCAGTAAATCGGCATCGCCGATGCGCGTCGATGCGGACAGCGACCCGGCCGTAGTCGGCGACGAGCCCGTTCTGCTTGCGCGCCGCAGCGGCTGCCCGGTGACCGTCGATCGGGATCGCGTTCGTGCCGCGCGTATGCTGGTCGAAGACGGCGCGGACCTCATTATCGCCGACGATGGCCTGCAACACCTGAGGCTCGCGCGCGCCTACGAGATCTGTGTCGTCGACGGCCGCCGCTGGTTCGGCAATCGAACGCTGCTGCCGGCGGGGCCGCTGCGGGAACCCGTGTCGCGCATCCAGAACGTCGACCAGCTGCTGGTCAACGGCCGGCCGAGCTGCGAGCTAACGACCGCCAACGAGCAGAACGCGATCGTCTTCGAGCTTGTTGCGCGCGAGGTCAGCCGCCTGAACGGCTCACTCACGCGGCCGATCGATCGCTTTGCCGGCAAGACCGTGCACGCCGTGGCGGCTATCGGCAACCCGATGCGCTACTTCGACATGCTGCGCGGCCACGGTATCCAGGTGATCGAGCACGCGTACCCCGACCACGCCCACATCGACGCTCGGTCACTGGCATTCAGCGATGACTTCGATATCCTCGTGACAGAGAAGGACGCGGTGAAGCTGGGACAAGGTGTCAGCGATCGCTTCTGGTACGTTCCCGTCGATCTCGAGATCGATCCGCTGGACGCAGGTCCATGGCTCGAACAGATCGAATCCCGTATGAAAGACGAACAACAACGCTCATGACGGACTTTGTGGTTGTCATTCCGGCGCGATACGCGTCGACGCGTCTGCCCGGCAAGCCGCTCAGGGAGATCCTCGGCAAGCCGATGATCGAACACGTGCACACGCGTGCAACGGAAAGCGGCGCACGTGAAGTCGTCATCGCTACCGACGACTCGCGCATCGCGGATGCCGCCGATGGTTTCGGAGCGACGGTCTGCATGACGGGGGATCAGCATCGCTCGGGCACCGAGCGAATTGCCGAGGTCGCAGACCTGCTCGATTGGGACGATTCCGTCACCGTGGTTAACCTGCAGGGCGACGAGCCGGCGATGCCGCCGGCGCTCATCGACGAATGTGCCGCGCTGCTCGACGACGCATCGGCCGACATGGCGACGCTGGCGTCGCCGTTTGCCAGTCGGGAGGATTTCGAGGACCCGAATGTCGTCAAGGTCGTGCTCGACCAGCAAGGCGACGCGATCTACTTCAGCCGTGCGACTATCCCGTATCCCCGTAACGAGGGAAACGTCGAGGCGCATGCGATAGCGCTACATCATCATGGCATCTATGCGTACCGCTGCGGCGTGCTGCGTGCACTGGTAGCCGCCGAGCCGTCGGAGCTCGAGCTCGTCGAGCAGCTCGAACAGCTCAGGGCCTTGTCGATGGGGGTACGCATTCGCGTAGGCCAGCCGTCACAGCGGCCGGGCAGGGGAGTCGATACGGAGGCTGACCTTGCGGCCGCGGCGCGGGAGCTTACGCGCTAGTCGTCGTTGTTGACGTCTTTGCGGTCGACTGTGCGCCGCTGCGATTTTCCTTGCGGAACTGGTAGCGCTTGTACTGGACGAGGAATCCAACGAGGATCGAGCTGACGCCGAGCCCTACGTAGATCGGGGCGAACGGCGCTGAAAAGCCGATGTAGAGCGCGCCGACGACGAACAGTACGCCAATGATGACGTAGCTCGTCGGCAACCATTCATAGACCGAAGTCGGCAACCACATAATTCAGCTCTCTTTTTGCTTTCGAAAAGCGCTTTTCCAGACGGACAAGATGCAAGGCCTTTGCATAACGCGCTGTGAGCCAGGTCACATTTGGTCGTCCACCGGCGATCGGTAGCCGGGGCGTGTGACGGGCGTCACAGGTTCAGCGTCGCCAGCGCTCCGCCGGCGGTGCCTGCAGCCAGCCGGGATCGGTGGCAGGCGGCGCCGAGAGCGTGTCCAGAAACGCCTCGATACGGTCGCGTTCCCACGGCTTGAGGCCGAGCGGCTCCGCTTCGTTGTGGCCGATCATCGCCAGCGGTGCGACATCGTAGTGCTGGATCACCTCGGCAAGGGTCGCATGCTGTCCCTTGCTCTGATATGGGGCCGTATGCGCGATATTTCGCAACGACGGCGTCCGCGTCGCACCGATGAGCTCCACACCCGTGCGCACGTAGCGCAGCTCCGGGCAGGCTCGCCCGGGGTCGTCGTTGAACGCGCCGAGGCAGTTGAACGGGTCGGCCTCGACCAGCCGGCGGCCGTCGCTTCGGCCACGGTCCGGCAGCTCACCGGGCAGCGACAGCAGCCCCGTGTTGTGGAACTCGTTGTTCGTGAACAGCGGGCCGTTGTGACACTCGGTGCAGCGGCCCTTGCCCATGAACAGGCGCAGCCCATGCAGCTCGTCGTCGTCGAGGTAGGCCTGCTCACGATAGTCGCCGCCGGCCGCGAGATGCGCCGCATAGTCGTCAAACTTTGAGCGGCCCGGCATCAGCAGCCGCTCGTAGGCGGCGATGGCCTTGCCGATGTTGGCAAACGCGCGGTCGATCTCGGCGGGCTCGAGCAGGCTGGGCGGTCCGCCGAACAGCGCCTCGTAGCGTTCCCGGTAGGCGGGTTCCGATGCCACCAGGCTGAGCACCCGCATGCGGCTCGTACCGTGTTCGTTGGGGTCCTCCAGCGGTGCCAGCGCCTGCGACCACTGGCTGTCCCTGCGGCCATCCCAATACATCCACGGACTGTAAGCGCTACCGACGATGGTCGGCGTATTGCGTTTCGACATGCCGAGCGCGACCCCGCGTGGCAGGCCATCGGTGAAGTAGCGAATCGGTTGGTGACAGGTCGAACACGAGATCATGCCGTTGTCGCTCAGACGCGGCTCGAAGAACAGCGCATGGCCAAACTCGGCAGCCGCGAGGTCATCCGCTACGGCGTTGGTCGGGTCCGGAGGCAACGGCGGCAGGGCATCGATCGACAGCGATGCGATCGCACCAAGTTCCGCCTCGTCCCAGGGCGTCGGCGGTGTAAGCCATTGCCACACGTTCCAGGTGCCGTAGGCGAGAAACGCGATCGCGGCGAGCAGCAGGTATCTACGTAGCCTCGCGATCGTCCCGTCCTAAAGAGTGAATTCGATGGTCACGACATCGCTCGGGCCGCCACCGTCGATCGACACGTCGACTTCCCAGGCGCCGCGCATGTGAAAGCGCATGCCCTCGATCCGGTAACCGCCTTCGCCATCCGTACTCACGACCCTCGGCGCCGTCGGCAGGCCGTGATCGTGCTCGGGCATGCCGCCCTCGATCGACAGCGTCGCGTCGGTAACCGGAGCTCCGTCCGCGGTCTTCAGTCGCAATGTCCAGGCATGAATGCGGTTGATGACCAGGGGCTCGAGCTCCGGCTCGACCTGCACGACGAAGCGCCCGTCGCGTGACGTCCATTCCGCGTCGGCCAGTTCACTTGCCGAAGCGCCGTGGACGAGGGCGACGCCGGCGAGCAGGGCGACGGCGGCGCCGGCCCGGCGGGCACGCCGCCTGCTCATCAGCCAGTAGTTGAGCTGCAGCACGAGGACGGCGGCAACGATCCACGGCCAGTAGCCGATGCCCGTATAGCCGACCTCGAACGGGAAGACGGCCGTGTAGCGTTTGCCGCCGTCCGCCGTTGCCGCTGTGACGATACCGATGTACTCGCCGTCAGCCTCGAAGCCCTGCAATAACGTAAAGACCTCCGGGACCGTGCTCGGCGGTTCGTAGCGCACGGTAATGGCGTCGAGGTCCTCGATGGCTTCGACGTCGGCGAGCCGCGCGAACGTTCCCTTGCCCGTGGTGTTTTCGATGATCCGGAAATCGATGGCTGCTTCGCTCAGGCCCTCGTGCAGGTACTCCATAACGAAGATGCTCTCGCCACGCACGGGGATGTCCTCGCAGTACTGCTCGTGGCCGGACTCTTGCGGCACGTAGATCTTGAAGTGGGCTTTCAGGTAGCCGATGTTGATGACGCACAGGTCGTATTCCTCAACAACGCCACCGTGCCCGTACGCGCGCGGCAGCGTCAGCAATGCAATTGCGACGATCAAGCCCGTGCGCAGGAATGCTGAAGCCATGCCAGCATTCTAGGCCATACCGCGTTGCCGAGGTGGCCAAATTTGCGTAAATTCCCCGCGATGCCTGACCTGCGACACTGCCTGCTGGCGCTGCTCGTTGCCGCGGCGTGCGTGTTGCTGAGCGCGGCAGCCGTTGCACATCCCGAAGACGAATTCTGCGTCCCCGGCGAGGGTTCGCTCGATCCCGCGCTCTGCGAAGCACTTGCGGCGCTCGACAGCGCAGACGAAAACGCCCGCCTGCGCCCCATCCTCGACGAGGAGGGCAACGTACGCGGCTTCTGGTCGACGGCCACGCTTTACGTCGGCATCGGGATCGACCATATCCTGCCCGCCGGTCTCGATCACATCCTTTTCGTGCTGGCGCTGTTCCTGACCTCGACCCGGCTGCGGCCGCTGGTCATCCAGATATCGGCATTTACGGTCGCGCATACGGCGACGCTGGGCCTGGCCGCTGCCGGGGTGATCTCACCGCCGGCGGGCATTGTCGAGCCGCTGATCGCTGCGACGATCGCCTTCGTCGCGATCGAGAATGTCTGGGTAAAGGATATGCCGACCTGGCGACCGCTGGTCGTGTTCGCCTTCGGGCTCGTGCACGGGCTCGGCTTCGCCGGTTTCTTCGGCGAGCTCGGGCTGCCGCCCGGGCAGTTCTGGAGCGCGCTGATCGGCTTCAACGTCGGCGTCGAGATCGGCCAGCTCAGCGTCGTGCTGCTCGCGTTCGTGCTGGCAAGGGGGCTGCGCTCGCGCATGCAGCCAGCGACCCGTGAGGCCGACTACCGACGCTTCGTGGTGGTGCCGATTTCGCTCGCTATTGGCGCGATCGGCGCATACTGGACGCTGTCGCGAATAATTGCCCAGCTCGGCTGAACGTTGCCGCCAGCCGAGCCGGGCTCAGGGAGCGTCGGGTTACGGTCCGCCGGTCGTTTCAACCGCGAAGCCGCGGCCTTCGAGCAGCGGCTCGATGCTCGGGTCCGCGCCGCGGAAGTTGCGATACAGTTCGTCCGCTTCCTTCAGGCCACCGGCCTGGTAAACCCACTTCTTGAGTCGCGCGGCCGTCGCGGGGTCGAAGATGTCCTCGGCTTCCTTGAACGCGTTGAAGCCGTCGGCATCGAGAATCTCCGACCACAGGTACGCGTAGTAACCGGCCGAGTAGCCGCCCGCAAACGTGTGGCTGAAGTACTGCGACCGGTAGCGTGGCTCGATCTCCGGGATCAGGCCGTAGCCCTCGAGGATCTCGCGTTCGAACGCATCCGCGTCTGTGATCTCCGCCGCTTCAGCAGAGCTCAGCATATGCCAGCGCAGATCGAGCAGTGATGCCGCGATGTACTCGGTCGTGGCGAAACCCTGGTTGTGGTTTGCGGCGGCGAGCAGCCGCTCGACGAGGTCTTCGGGAATAACTTCGCCCGTCTCGTAGTGCTTGGCATAGAGTTCGAGCATCTCGGGCTGGGATGTCCAGTGCTCGAGAATCTGCGCCGGGAACTCCGTGTAGTCACGCGGCCCGTCGACGCCAGAGAACGTCGGATAGTCGATCTTGGTCATGATGCCGTGCAGCCCGTGGCCGAACTCGTGGAACAGCGTCTCGACTTCCGAGAAGCGCATCAACGTCGGCTCGCCTTCCGGCGGCGTCGCGAGGTTCATGTTGTTGGTGACCAGCGGGCGGATTTCGTTGCCCCCGATATTCGAGGCCGCGCGGTAGCTGTTCATCCAGGCGCCGCCGCGCTTCGACTCGCGCGCGTACATGTCCATGAAGAAGATGCCGAGGTGCGAACCGTCATCGTCGCGAACCTCGTAGGCGGTGACGACATCGTTCCAGACCGGGACATTCACCTGCTGGAATTTCAGGCCGAATAGCCTGTTAGCCATCACGAAAGCGCCGTTGCGAACGGCGTTGAGATCGAAGTACGGCTTCAGCTCGTTCTCGTCGAGATCGAAGCGGGCCTTACGAATCTTCTCCGAATAGTGCCACCAGTCATGCGCCTCGAACGTGAATTCGTCGCCGATCATGGCCTGCATGTCTGTACGCTCCTGCTTGGCGCGCTCGATGCCCGGCCGCCAGACCTGCAGCAGAAAGTCCTCTGCGCCCTGTGGCGTCTTTGCCATGCGCGTTTCGAGCTGGTAGTGGGCATGCGATTCGTAGCCCATCAGTTCCGCGCGTTGCGCGCGCAGCTGCGCAATCTTGATCAGCGTCGGGCCGTTGTCGAGTCCGCCGGAGTTCGCGCGATTCGTATAGCCGTCGAACATCTGCTTGCGCAGGTCGCGGTTCTCGGACTGCGTCATGAAGGTCTCGTACACGGAGCGGTCCAGCGTAAGTACCCAGGCGCTCTTGTCTTCGTTCCAGATGTTCGCCTTGAAGTCGTCGGCAAGTCCGACCGTGTCCGCCTCATCGGTGAGTTCGATCGTGAACGCCTTCGTCGCCGCGAGCAGGTTCTGTGCGAACTTCGTCGTCAGCGTGGATAGCTCAGCGTTGATCTCGCTGACCTGAGCCTTGACCTCCGGCGTCAATGCGGCGCCGGCACGTACGAAGCGGCGGTGCGTCAGTTCCAGCAGGCGAGCCTCCTGTTCACCGAGGTCGAGGCTGTCACGCTGATCGTAGACGGCGACGACGCGGTCAAACAGCTTCTGGTTGAGCGTGATCGCGTCGGTCTCGCGCGACCACATTGGCCAGATTTCCGTCTGCAGCTGCTTCAGGTTGTCGTTGAGCTCGGTGCCGGTCAGGCTCGAGAAAGTGTAGAGAACGCGGGTAATGCTGTCGCCGGCTTTTTCCATGGCGAGGATCGTGTTCTCGAAGGTCGGCGCAGCAGGGCTGTTCGTGATCGCGTCAATCTCCGCGCGCATCTCGAGAACGCCTTTCTTGAACGCCGGCATGAAGTGCTCATCCTGGATGCTCTCGAACGGCTGCACGCCGAACGGCGTGTCCCAGTCGTCGCGGAACGGGTTGCCTTCGAGCTCGGCATCGGTGATGACGATCTCGGTCGGTTCGGTCGCGGTATCGGCCGTGACCTGCGAGGCCTGTTCGCCGCCGCCGCAGGCGGTCATGGTTGCTGCTGCTATGCCCGCAGCGAGCAAAATTCGTGGTTTCATTTGCTGTGTCCTGGTCGAAAAGTGGTCGCGCAGCCCGCGGGTCGGCGCCGTCTGTTGCACGCGAAACCGTCAATGGTACGTTTTCCAGACGCTCAGGCAAGGCCGCGCTATTATTGTCCAGTGTTCTGACGCGTTCGGCGTCCGGTAGTTCGGGTGAGGCCGCAGCTCACCTTCGGCTCGCCACGTAATCCCAGAATAAGATTCCATCTTAGAAAAACACTATAAATGGCTGAAAATAAGGTAAATCAGTTTCTCAAGATCGCGTATGGCTGAAGCGCGCGCTCATCCTGGCCGCTGGCGGCGCATCGCCTTCTGGACCGGGCTGGGTCTCGTGTCGTTCGTCGTGCTCGTCCTGACGTGGCTGTGGACCGCGGACCTAGGTCTAATGCGTCCGCAAATCGAGAGCTGGGTGGCGGACAAGACCGGCCGCAAGCTCGCGATCGGCCGCCTGAGTGTCGACCTCGCGGCGACCAGCATCGTCGTCGCCGAAGACGTCCGTTTTGCGAATGCCGATTGGGCGGACGACGACACTATGGTCGAGATCGGCTACCTCGAACTGCACGTCGACCTGCGCTCGCTGTTTCGTGGACCCATCGTCATCGATCTGCTCGACATCAACGACGCCAGCGTGCATCTGGAGCGACGGGCCGACGGTGTCAGCAGCTGGACGATAGCGAGTGCGCCTGACGCAGACGACGCTGGGAGCGGCTACGAGGGCTTCGAGGTGTTGTTCAGGCGCGTTGACGTCGATCGCGTCAGCGTCGTGCACATGAGCCACGAGCGCTCGAGGCCGCTCGAACTGGTGTTGGAGCGTTTCGACCAGGTCCTGAACGATAATGAGTACCTCGAGCTCGGACTCGACGGTACATTCGGCGGTCAGTCACTAAGCGCGCGCGGGCAGCTCGGCACCTGGTCGGCGTTACTGGTTGGTACCGATGTCCGATACGATCTTGAGGGCCAGTTTGACACGATCACGTGGACCAGCAGCGGACACATTGATGATCTCATTGTGCCGAGTCGCCCGAGCATCGAGTTTGCCGTCAACGGTCCTGCCATCGACGACCTGACCCGGCTGCTGGGTATCGGCGAGGAAGGCGAGGGCGACATCGGCCTGGAGGGCTCCCTGCTGCCGTTGACCGACGGGCCATTGGAACTCGACGTCGCCGGCAACATTGGTCAAACGACCGTCGAGGCGCGTGGACGATTCTCGGACCTTCAGCACCTGCAGGACGTCGACATAGACCTGCTCGCGTCCGGCCCGGATCTCGGCCGCATCCTCGGACTGGCCGGCATTCACCAGGTTCGCGAAGCGCCGTTCATGATCGACGTCAACGCGCGCCGCAGCGGGCCGATGTTCGTCATCGAACAGGCGGACATGGTGTTCGGCGAGGCCGAGTTCGACCTGTCGGCCGAACTGCCGGCGTTTCCGACCGTTGACGACGCCCGAATCCGGCTCAACATCGAAGGTCCGGATATCGGACGCTTCCGCTATGTTATGCGGCTGCCGGGCGTCGCGACTGGCGCATTCAAGCTGGGCTTCGAACTCGGCGTCCGCGATGACGGGGTAGAGGTTGCCAACCTCGACCTGACGACCTCGTTGGGTCACCTGCGGGCCGATGGTGTCCTCGGCGAAGCACCGAGGTACGTCGGCACGACGCTCGATTTTCTGGTGGAGAGCGAGAACCTCGCCCGGCTCGGTGGCGCCTACGGTCTCGACAAGCTTCCGGAGGTCCCGATCGATATCCGCGGCAGCGCGAGGCTGGACGAGGAGGGCATTCGCACCGTGGGGCCGCTGCTGCTCGATTCCTACGACGTCACGGCAAGCGTGGAAGGCCTTGTTGCGCTGACGTCCGGGGTCGTCGGCAGCCGCCTGTCGTTCGGAGTCAATGGTCCAAACCTGTCGCAGCTGGTCAATGCGTTCGCGGACGTCGCGGCCATACCCGATGAGCCCTATTCTGTAGCGGGCATCCTCGAAGTAGGGGGCGACGGATTTCGATTCCGCAATGTCGAAGGTGAGATTGGTACCTCCACGGTAAAGGCCGACGGCCTGTTGACGACAAGTGCCCGTATCGCCGGTTCTCGGTTCGATGTCCAGGCAGAAGGGCCCGCGTTCGAGGAGATCATCGATGAGATCGGCAATCTCGAAGTCCGCAATGGCTGGTACGAGCTATCGGGCCGAATAGGCTTCGAAGCAGGCGCACTGTCGATCGACGGGCTGGAACTCGTACGCGAGCGCGGCGATCTCGAACTCGATCTCGATCTGGGTTTGCCGGTCTCCGCGCGGCGCGCCGACTTCAAGCTCGGCGGCAGTGGTAAAGACGTCCGTGCGCTGCTGAGCGGCGTCGAGGGCTTCGAGGCCGATGAGGCGCCCTACGATCTCAGGACGAGCGGCGAGTGGCGAGGCAGCCTGGTGGAATTCGATCGATTCGACGTCGCGATCGGCGATGCAACCGCGAGCGCCAAGGGGCAGCTTGACTTCGGCCGCGACGCGTCGCGAACGCGCTTTGTCTTCAGCGGCTCGATACCGTCCCTGTCGTCCGTCGGCACGATCAACGACTATCGGATGCGCCCACAGCCACTCGACTGGGATCTCACCGTCAGCGGAGGGCAGGGCGAGCTCAGGATCGACGATATCGACCTGAAACTCGGCGACAGTGATATCAATGGTTCGGTGCTCTATGACGTCAGCGGCGACGTGCCGTCGCTCGACATTAACGTCAGCTCGAATTCGATCGTTTTCGTACCGCTGATGGAACTGCGTGAGCACGATTACGATCCGGAACCCGAGTTCAAAGACGGCCGGATGATCGCTGACCTGCCGGTGCCGTGGGAGGCGATGGGATCGTTGGACGCGTCGGTCGACATCGATGTCGGCGAGCTGGAAAGGGACAGCCTGTACCTGCGCAACGTCAGGATCGCGGCATCGCTCAACGAGGGCATTCTCAATGTCGCGGACGTGAGTTTCGATGCGCGTGCGGGCCGCCTGCGAGCGCGGGCCGTGCTCGATCCTGACGACGGCGTTGGCTACGCCGACGTCGAGCTCGTCGCCCGGGACTTCGCATTCGGCGCGGCAGAGACGAACCAGGGTCTGAAGATGACCGGCGATATCGACATCAAGCTTGAGTCCTCCGGCAACGACCTTCGCACGCTCGCTGCCAATGCGAACGGCGTCGTGCGCCTCGATACGAACGGTGGCGAACTCCGCAACAATCGAATCATGCAGGCCCTGTACGGCGACATGCTCCAGGAGATCATCGGCGTCATCAATCCGTTCGCAAGGACGCAGCAGGTCACGGAGCTCGACTGCGTCGTGTTGCCGCTCGCGCTCGACGACGGCGTACTGACCGCGCAGCCGAACGCTGCGATTCGGACGACCAGGATGACGATAGCCGCGAAAGCGGAGATCGATCTCGCGACCGAGAAGCTCCAGATGACCTTCCGCACGATGCCGCGCAAGGGCATCAGCATCAGTACGGCCGAGCTGTTCAATCCCTACGTCAAGGTCGTGGGCGAGCTCTCCAGGCCGACGCTCGCCGTCGATGAACAGGGCGTTCTGATCACGGGCGGCGCGGCCGTTGCGACCGGCGGCCTCTCGATTCTCGCGAAGGCGGCATGGGATCGGATGACGCGCGGTGGCAATCCCTGCGAGAAGACAGCGAAGGAATCCACCGAGTTGCTTGCCGAGCGGATGCCCGATCTAGAGCTCGAAGACCTGACCGTTTCGCAGGAGTAAACGCAGGTCCGAACACCGCCGTGTTCTACGGCAGCGCCCGCTGCGACAGCGGTAGCGCGTATACTCGGATTCGATTTTCCCGAATCGCCGCAGACAACAACAACGAACAGGCTCAACGGGTGCCCCTGCGTCGACGCACCTCGAACACATCCCTTCAGGACTCGGATTGCTCATGACCCACACTGTTTTGACGTTTCCCGGACAGGCGCGCAGCCTGCTCATCGCCGCCATAGCCGCCCTACTGCCGCTCCTCGCTACGACGGCAACGGCCGCAGACGACGCCGACCCAATCGCCTCGGTCATCAAGGGCTTGCCTATGCGTGCAATCGGCCCCGCTTTCATGGGCGGCCGGATCTCCCACATTGAGGTGCACCCTGAAGACCCGCGTACCTGGTACGTGGCCGTCGGCTCCGGCGGTGTCTGGAAGACCACCAACGCGGGCACGACCTTCGAGCCCATATTCGACGACCAGGGCTCTTATTCGATCGGTACCATCACGATCGATCCCAGCAATCCTGAAACGGTTTGGGTCGGCACCGGTGAGAACGTCAGCGGGCGCCACGTCGGCTGGGGTGACGGCATCTACCTTAGCCGCGACGGCGGGCAGAGCTGGACCAACATGGGGCTCGGCGATTCCCAGCACATCTCACGCATCATTGTGCATCCCGATGATTCAAACACCGTCCTCGTCGCGGCCGAGGGACCGCTCTGGTCCGAGGGCGGTGATCGCGGTGTGTACATGACCGAGGACGGCGGCGAGACCTGGGAGCGCGTGCTCTACGTTGACGACGCTACGGGCGCCACCGATGTCCGCTTCCATCCCACGGATCCGGACGTTGTGTACGCAGCGACCTACGAACGTCGCCGCACGGTCTGGTCGTTCCTCGCCGGCGGTCCCGGCTCGGGCATTTACAAGTCGACAGACGGCGGCCGTACCTGGCGCGAGATCACCAATGGCCTGCCGAGCTCGAACGACGAGATCGCCATCGGCAAGATCGGGCTTGCGGTTACGCCCGCCGATCCGGATCGCGTGTACGCCACTATCGAGGCCAGCGACGACGAGCAGGGTTTCTACGTAAGCCGGGATCGCGGCGAGCGCTTCGAGAAGAGGAACGACTACATCTCCAATGGCACCGGGCCGCACTACTACCAGGAGATTTTCGCCTCGCCGAGCGACGCCGATCGCGTCTACCAGATGGATGTCTTCCTGAACACCACGAGCGATGGCGGCGAGAACATCGCGATGCTCGGCGACGGCGTGTCTGCACACACGGACAACCACGCGTTCTGGATCGACCCCGAGGACGACAGGCATCTGATCGTCGGCAATGACGGCGGCCTTTACGAGAGCTTCGATAGGGGCGAGACCTGGCGTTTCTTCCCCAACCTGCCTATCGCGCAGTTCTACAAGGTTGCGGCGTCTTACCACGAGCCTTACTACGAAGTGCTTGCCGGCGCGCAGGACCTGGGCACGCTGCGCGGCAAGTCGCGCACGACGAACATCGAAGGCGTGCGTAACCGTGACTGGGACGTGCCGCTGGGCGCCGACGGCTATGGGGTCGCCTTCGACCCGTGGGACGACGACATCTTCTATCACATGTGGCAAAACGGAAACGTCGCGCGCTTCCACAACGCAGCCTACGAAAACGTCTACATCAAACCGCAGCCCGGCCCGAACGACCCGGCCGAGCGCTGGAACTGGGATGCACCGCTCGAGGTGAGCACGACCGAGGAGGGCCGGATCTACTACGGTTCGCAGCGTGTCTGGCGTTCAGACGACCGCGGCGACAGCTGGACCGCGATCAGCGGCGACCTGACCACGGACACCAATCGCTTTACGCTACCCATGGCAGGCCGGGTGCGGAGCGTGGACTCGCTGCTGGACCTCAACGCCATGTCGCGCTACGCGACCCTGACCGGCATCTCCGAGTCCGTCATCGACAGCAACCGCGTCTGGACCGGCAGCGACGATGGCCTCGTGCACACCACCGCCGACGGCGGCGAGAACTGGCAGCGTCTGAGCATTCGCGGCCTGCCGGAGCGTGCGTTCATCAATGACATCGAGGCCTCGCAGCATTCCGTCGATGCAGCCTTCGTCGTCGCCGACAACCACAAGACCGGCGATTTCAAGCCCTACATCTTCGCTACTGACAATGGTGGGCGCAGCTGGCGAAGCATTAGCGGCAACCTGGCCGATGACGTCATCGGCTGGGCAATCCAGCAGGATGCTGTCGAGCCCGGACTCCTGTTCCTGGGCGCGGAAGACGGCCTTTACGTCAGCCTCAACGGCGGCGAGCGTTGGGACAAGCTCTCGGGCGCGCCGATTATCTCGTTCCGCGACGTGAAGCTGCAGCGGCGCGACCTCGACGTCGTGGGCGGCACCTTCGGCCGCGGCGTGTACATCCTTGACGACTACACGCCGCTTCGTGAACTTGCGGCCGCCACACGTGAAAACGGCTCGATCGAGAACGCATCGACGCTGTTCGGCCTGCGCGACGCGTGGTGGTACATCCCCGGCGTGCCGGGTCAGGCCCCGGGCCTGCCATCGCAGGGCCGCGGAGTCTGGAGCGGCGAAAACCCGCCGCACGGCGCCGTATTTACAGTGCACCTGGCCGACGTGCCCAAGAGCCCGAAAGATACGCGCCGCGAACGTGAGCGCGAGATCGACGAGCGGGGTGCCAACGTGCCGTTCCCGGGCTGGGATGAACTGCAGTCAGAACGTCGTGCCGGCGAGACGCGTTACTACGTTGATGTCATGGACTCGAGCGGCAAAGCGGTCCGCCGCCTGTCGGTGCCGGCGGAAGACGGTACGCATCGCGTAGCCTGGGACCTGCGTGGCGCGCCGCCGGACGCGGTCAGCATCGATGAGCCCGGCTTCCGTCCGCCGTGGTACGGCGATCCGCAGGGCGCGCTGTACCCGCCGGGCAACTACCGGGCGCAGCTCGTGCAGGTGGGGCCGGAATCCGTCACGGCCGTAGGCGATGCGCAGGGCTTCAACCTGCGCGCCGTTCAAACGCTGCCCGCCGGTTCCGATCCGGAGAAGACCTCCGAGTTCCAGGTCGCGTACGTCGCGGCTGCTCGCCGCCTCGAGGCCGTCAACGAAACCCTCAACGCCATGGACGAGCGCGTGCAGTACCTGCGTAAAGCCATGGACGAAGCCCCGGGCGCATCGGCAGATCTGCACCTGCGCCTCGATGAATTTGCTGCCGACGTCGATCGCGTGCGTACTGACCTGAACGGCAACCAGGCCCAGCAGGCTATGAGCGAGTTCACGGCACCGGGGGTTGCGAGCCGCATTCGCAGCGCTGGCGCTGCGCTGGATACTCGCGTTGGACCGACCCGGACCCAGCAGGACAACCTGCGAATGGGTACGGACGCGCTAGGTGGCATCGAGTCTCGTGTGCGCGAGCTACGTGATGTGACGCTCAAGGGCATCGAGCAGGCCCTGAGCGATGCGGGTGCACCGTGGACGCCGGGACAGCCGGTCGGGGCGCGCTAGGTTCGAGCGTATCCCTTGTAGGAGCGCCTTCAGGCGCGATCAATCGGCGCCAGCAGCAGCGTTTCCAGTTCGAACACGTGCGGGTCGTCGATGTCGAGCGCCCGCAATGCACGCGCCAGCTCGATGACGTAGTCGATATTGCTGCCGCTCGGTCCGTGGCAGCGGCGGATTTGCGCAACGATTTCGTGCGTCGGTGCGTCGCCGAGAAAGGCCACGTTGCCGACGGCGGCAACGTAGGTAATGCCGGGTGAACTGCCAGCGTCGAAGTGGATGTCGAGGGCTTTGCGCTCGTAGCCGTTCTTCTCGCGGTAGTCCAGGTGCTCGAAAACATCGTGCTCGATGAGGAATGCGCGACCGAAGCAGACCTCGCCTTGTGCTGGTACGAGGGTCACGACGCGGCCCGGATCCGTCTCGATGCCGCGATGATCGTGTGAGCCCTGCCAGAAGCGCCGCTGCCAGCCGTCGATATGCGCGCGCCGAGCCTCGAGAAACGGAAAGTCCTGGCGCCAGATCAGCGATCCGTAGCCGAAGACCCAGTGAAGATCAGTCTTGTCCATCCGGGGATTTTGCGGCAGATAGTGGCTCAACGTTATAACATCCCCGGGCATACAAACACTGGGGACAGATCGATGAAACGTGATATCACGCGCCGGGATTTCCTGAACGGCACCCGCGTCGCCATCGGTGCCTCGTTGCTGTCGCCGTGGGTCGAGGCCTTCGGAACATCCGCCTTCCAGCTCGACAAGGACTACTATCCGCCCTCACTGACCGGTCTGCGCGGCAGCCACACGGGCAGCTGGGAGGTCATGCACGAGCGCGTGGCGGGTCGCACCTGGAAACCCGGCAAACCCGAGGCAGACTACGACCTCGTCGTTGTCGGCGCGGGAATCAGCGGCCTGTCCGCCGCCTTTCACTACAAGCGGAAGAAGCCGGACGCGCGCATCCTGATCATCGACAACCACGATGACTTCGGCGGCCACGCAAAGCGCAACGAGTTCGACGTCGATGGCGCTACGCGAATCGGCTACGGCGGGACCGAATCGATAGATACGCCCTCGTCGTATACCGAGATAGCCCGGCAGACGCTCGCCGACATCGGCGTGGATACCAGTCGATTCTACGAGTACTACGACCAGGAACTGTATTCGGACCTGTCGAAGGCCATCGTTTTCGACGAGGCAACCTACGGCAAGCGCGCCTGTGTAACCGGCTACGGCAGCGTGCCGTGGGCCGAGTTCGCCGCCAACACGCCGATGACGGAAAAGGCAAAGGCTGACTTCGTCCGCGTGTTCACCGACGAGCGCGACTACCTGCCGGGAATGAGCGAGGCGGAGAGGCGCGAGCTGCTTACGAACCTCAGCTACTACGATTTCCTGAAGGACTACGCGAAGGTGGACCAGCAGGTGCTCGAAATGTACCGCCGCTGGGGAATCAGCTTCTGGTGCGTCGGCATCGAGGAAATTCCCGCGATACAGGTGCAGGGCTACGACGATGGCGGCAGCATGCCGGGGCTCAGGCACACGCTTCCGCGCGTCGGCTATCGGGGCAACGAGCCGTACATCTTTCATTTTCCGGATGGCAACGCGTCGGTGGTCAGGTTATTCGTCAGGCAGCTGCTGCCGGAGGCCGTGCCCGGCCGTTCGATGGAAGACGTCGTCACCGCGCGCATCGATTACTCGAAGCTCGACCAGCCCGATAGCGACGTCGCGATACGTTTGTCGAGTACCGTCGTCAATGCCGCGCACTCCAGCCGCGGCGATACGGTCGACGTGAGCTACGTCCGCCACGGCGATGTGCACACTGTGCGCGCACGCCACTGCATCATGGCCTGCTACAACAGCGCGATTCCGTACCTGTGCCCGGAACTGCCAGAGGAGCAGGTCGAAGGCCTGCGCTACAACGTCAAGGTGCCGCTCACCTACACGAAGATCGCCGTCAACAACTGGCGGCCGTTTGCGGAGCTCGGTGTCTCATTCGTCTACTACACGAATGCGTTCTACAAGCAGGTGGAACTCGACTACCCGGTGTCGCTCGGTGACTACCAGTTCGGCGCATCGCCCGATGAGTCGATGGTGCTGCACATGTGCCACGTGCCGTACTTCCAGGACATCAGCGGTCCGGAGCAGTGGCGCGCCGGTCGGCGACAGCTCCTGGCCACGCCCTTCGAGACCTTCGAGAACAACGTTCTCGAGCAGCTCGACCATGCGCTCGGTGGCGCCGGCTTCGATGCCGAACGGGACATCGAGGCGATCACCGTGAACCGCTGGGCGCACGGCTACTCGTACAGCCCGGACCTCCTGTGGGAGCCGGACTGGCCGGACGAGGCCTCGAAACCCTGGGTCATCGGCCGCCAGCCCTACGGCCACATCGCGATCGCCAACTCGGACGCGGGCGCGGAATCGAATACCAACTCGGCAATGACCCACGGCTACCGGGCGGTCGAGGAGCTATTGAACGCGTAAAACACAGCCTGTAGGGCGAAGGCGCTCCTACACCGCTTCGTTCCACGCGGTCTCGGGTCGAAGGCGCTCCTACATACATCTATCGGCGGGATGGAATCCGGTTGCGAGGTTTCGCTATACTATTCAGCGAGATGCGACGACTTTCCCGACTTCGCTTGATGTCGCGTCCCGGCAGCCGTCGACTGGCGGCCGGGCTGCTTGCGGCTACCTCGATAGTCGGTGCCGGCTGCGCGTCATCGCCGCCGGAGAACGTCGAGGACATCTGCGCGATCTTCGAGGACAAGCGCGGCTGGTACAAGGCCGCGAAGAAATCCGAGGACCGCTGGGGCACCCCCAAGCACATCCAGATGGCCATCATCCGCCAGGAGTCGTCGTTCGATTTCAACGCGCGCCCGCCGCGGACCAAGCTGCTCGGCGTCATTCCCTGGAAACGGCCGTCCAATGCCTACGGCTACGCGCAGGCGCTGGAGAGCACCTGGGACTGGTATCAAAAGGACACCGGGCGGCGCTGGGCAGACCGCGACGACTTCGACGATGCGATCGATTTCGTCGGCTGGTATACCAACAAGTCGAGCACGGCGGCCGGCATCTCGAAGTGGGATCCATACAACCAGTACCTGGCGTATCACGAAGGGCAGGGCGGCTTCAAAAAAGGCACCTACCGCAACAAGCGCTGGCTCAAGGACACGGCGCGCAAGGTCGACTACCGCGCGCGTGAATGGGGCGCGCAGCTCAAGCGCTGCGAGGACGATCTCGACAGCGGCTGGTGGATCTTCGGCTAGTGCTCTGCCGCCTGCTTCTTCGGCAGTAGCTTCACGACGAGAGTCTGGGCACCGACGATGATGGCGCCGGCGATCACGCCGACGACGCCATGGAACACTATCGTTCCCAGCAAGCTCATCAGCCCGCCCGTGCCACTCTGCAACTCGTGCAGAAGGTGCTCCAGCGGCGGAATGCCGTGTACCAGGATGCCGCCGCCGACCAGGAACATCGCCGCCGTGCCGACGACGGAAAGCGTCTTCATGAGCTTAGGCGCAAGCCGGAGTATGAAGCGGCCGATAGCCTGTTTGGCGCGGCTCGCCTGTTCGAGCAGGTGTAAGCCGAGATCGTCGAGCTTGACGATCGCTGCAACGAGTCCGTATACGCCAACCGTCATCAGGATCGCGATTGCCGTCAGCACGGCGAAACGCGTGCCGAGGCTCGCATCCTGAACCGTGCCAAGCGCGATTACGATGATTTCCGCGGACAATATGGCGTCGGTCCGAATCGCTCCCTTGATCCGCTGCTTCTCGAACTCGACCATATCAACGGCCGGGTCCATAACTGCTTCGAGTCGTTCATCGTGGTCCGTCTTGTCCTCGGCTCTCGAGTGCAACAGCTTGTGCGCAACTTTCTCGAAGCCTTCGTAACAGAGGAATGCGCCGCCGAGCATCAGCAGTGGCGTGATAGCCCAAGGAAGAAAAGTACTGAGGAGAAGCGCAGCCGGCACGAGGACTGCCTTGTTGACAGCCGAGCCTTTGAATACTGCCCAGACCACCGGCAGTTCGCGTTCCGCTCGAACGCCCGTGACCTGCTGCGCGTTCAGCGCGAGGTCGTCGCCGAGGACGCCAGCGGTCTTCTTCGCCGCGACCGCGGTCTTGCGAGCGGCCACGCTGGTCATCGCGGAAACGTCGTCTAAAAGGCTCGCGATGTCGTCGATCAGTGCGAGCAGGCTGCTACCGGCCAATGAGAGACTCCCTGGTTCTTGCGTCTGGCGCTCGATTCAGCGTGAGCGCAGTACTCTACTACCATTTACAGGGCGTCTGGGGTAGGGTCGGCGCTCGATTTCCCGACCTCAAGGAGCGCCCCACGCCATGTCCGGACCGACTCTACGCACGCTTTTCCTCGCTGCCACCCTGGCATTCTCCGCGCACGCGATCGCCGACGACGACCCGCGTATCGAACGGCAAGACCTGATGAAAAGCGTCCGCGAGGCCGCGAAGCCGGTCGGGCAGATGATGCGAGGCGACATGGACTTCGATGCTGACACCCTGATGAGCTCGCTCGAGACCTGGCTGGACGTGTCGACGAAGTTCGGTGGCCTGTTTCCGCCCGGCTCTGAAAGCGGTGAGGAAACCGAGGCCGCGCCCGCGATCTGGACCGATCGTGAGGGCTTCGATAAGGCGCTTGCCGAATGGCAGACAGCGACCCAGGCGGCGATTGATGCAAAGCCGGCCTCGCTCGAGGAAGCGCGGCCGATCGTCGGCCCCGTCTTCAATACCTGCAAGGGCTGCCACGACAACTACCGCATCGAGGAAGAGTAGGGCAGGCATCGTACGCGTATGCGCCGCCCGGCCATCGTAGCTGTCGCGCTCGTTGCCGTCGTCCTCGTGACGGCATGGTGGCTGACGTCGCCGCAGCGCATGGCTGCCGATTCTCTACCGGCGCATACGCCGGACGTAGCCGCCGGTGAACAGGTTTTCTGGGTCGGCGGCTGTGCCTCGTGTCACGCGAGCCCTGTTGATGGTCGTCGTGCGAAGGGCGAGGACAAGCTCCGGCTCGGTGGCGGACTCGAGCTCGATACGCCGTTCGGTGTGTTTCGCGTACCGAACATCTCGCCGCATGCGGACGGCATCGGCGGCTGGTCCACGCTCGACTTCGTCAACGCAATGCAGGCAGGTGTTTCGCCGAACGGGCGCCACTATTATCCGTCGTTTCCGTACACGTCCTACGCAAAAATGCGCGTCGAGGACGTCATTGACCTGAAAGCGTTCATCGACACACTGCCAGCCGTCGAAGGCCTCGTAGCCGATCATTCACTCGGCTTTCCGTGGAGCGTGCGTCGCGGTATAGGCCTGTGGAAGCGCCGCTACCTCGATACCGGTTTCGTCATGGCAGACATGGACAGCGAGCAGCTCGAGCGCGGCCGCGAGCTCGTCGAAGGCGCGGGCCATTGTGGCGAATGCCATACGCCGCGGGATGGTTTCGGCGGCCTGCTCGCGGATCAATGGTTGGTCGGTGCGCCGAACCCGGACGGCGCGGGACGCGTGCCGAACATCACGCCCGGCGGAAAGGCTGTCGGCGATTGGTCCGTGAGTGACATTGCCTATTACCTCGAGTCGGGATTCACGCCGGACTTCGATACCGTCGGTGGATCGATGGTGGCCGTTCAGGAGAACCTGGCGAAACTGCCGAAGAGCGACCTCGACAGCATCGCGGCGTACTTGAAGTCCCTGCCCGCCAGGTGATCATGCGCCCGGCGGTGGCGTTCGGTTTTACCGGCAAATTATGTGATGCAGTTCGCTTTTCTTGCGGCTGCCTGCGAAAGGTCCCACACATCCTTTTCGCGTCGATTCTGGTCGAATGAGCTTACCCGCAACCGAGCAGAGGTCATCACGATGAAATCCGGCGACTACAAGACCCTGGACCCCACCGACGAATGCGCGGCGCTGTCGCTGGTCGAATCAGTGTACGCGGACGAGCTCGACTCCATCGTGCATTCGATGAACGCGGATGACCTCATGGACGTGAGCAACGCGCTGCGTCTCGCTGACGACCACGATGCCGCAAACGAGGCGTACATCGACGAGAGCATTCTTATCTCGACGGTCTGAGGATACTCGCATCCGGGCCGGTGTACGGCCGAATCCAATCCAGTAACATGCACCTTTTCGAACACCGGAAGGGGGCATCGATGAGTGACCGCAAGGTCAGCGTTCTGTTCGTCTGCATGGGCAACATCTGCCGTTCGCCGACGGCCGAGGGCGTATTTCGTCATCACGTCGCCGAAGGTGGACTGGGTGAGGCGATCGACATCGACTCGGCGGGCACGCATGCCTATCACGTCGGTGAGGCGCCCGACCGGCGTTCACAGGAAGCCGCTGAGCGTCGCGGCATCACGCTGGATGACATTCGCGCGCGGCGCGTCAAGTCCGAAGACTTCGAACGCTTCGACCTGATCCTGGCGATGGACAAGCTCAATCACATCACGCTGATCGAGCAGGCCGACGCAGAGCACCACGAGAAGATCCAGCTGTTCCTCGAGTATGCGCCGGGCGCGGAACTGGAGGTGCCGGACCCGTATTACGGCGGCGCCGCCGGGTTCGAGCGGGTCCTCGACATGGTCGAGGAAGCGTCCCGAGGCCTGCTCGAGACGCTTCGTTCACGACACCTGTAGTCTTACTCCGCCGCGTCCGCCGACGGCTTGTCGGCTGGTTTCTCGGCCGGCGGCTTCGGCGCCGAATCCGCGGCGGGTGCTTGAGGTTCCCACGGCAGCAGCCGGCCTTCCGGCTTGGGCTTGTCCGCTTTCGGCTTCGGTGCCGGCTCTGATTTCTCGGCACTGCCCCTGCCGTTGCCCTTGCCGCTGTCTTCGGCGGCGGCCGCCGGTTTCTCTGCCGCAGGCTTCGGCGCGCGCTCAGGCTTCGGCTTCGGCTTGGCCTTGTTACCGTCGGCCTTCTGCTCAGCGGCATCGGGCTTAGACCTGGCCTTGTCACCGTCAGCTTTTTTCTCAGCGGCCTCGGGCTTCGGAGCAGGCTTCGCTTCCGACTTCGGCTTCGCTTCCGACTTCGGCTTCTGTTCCGTGTCCTTCGGCGATTCGCTCTTCGGTTGAGCGTCTTTGTCCGCTCGGGCTTCCGGCTTCGGCTTGGCCTCGGCCTTCGGCCTGGGCGCCGGCTCAGGCTTTGCCTCGGTGGGCTGGCGTTCTTTGGTTGCTTTCGGCGCCTGCCGTTCGCGCCTTTCCTCGGGCTTCGCTTCCGCTGCCTTCGCGTCAGCCGCAGGCTTCGTCGCCTGCGCGTCGGTCGCCTGCTGCTGCTCGGCAGCAGGTGCGCGGTCGCCCGCGCTCCGCCGGCGCCTGCGCCCGCCGCGGCTGCGGCGGTTCCGTGACGGCCGCTTCTGTTCCTGTCCCTCGTCGGGCTTGCCCTGGCTGCCAGCCGCCTGCTGCTTTTGCTGCGCCGGCTTGTCCTGCTTCTGCTGGGACTGCTTTTGCTGCTGGCCCTTGCCGCGGGCCTGCTGCTGCTTGCCCTGCGCCGGCTTCTTCTTGCCACGCTTGCGGCCGCTGCCCTGCTTGCGCTGCTCGCCGCGCTGGCGATCGCGCTGCTGCTGGCCGCCGCGTCCGCGACGCGACTGCTGGCCGCCGCGACGGCTCCTGGATTCCTTTTTCTTTTTCTTCTTCTTGTCGTCGTCGTCACCGCCGGAGAACAGGCCAACGAGTCGTGACCAGAACCCCGGTTTCTTCGGCTCTTCGCGTTTCGGCGCGGGCGTCGACGGCTTGACGACGCCGATGGCCGCCTGCTCGGCGACTTTGCGCTCCTCGATAGACGTCGGTACTTCGGCCAGCGTCTCGACCTCGGCGAGGGCATAGCTGACGCCTGCGTTCTCGGGGAGTTCGGTCTGGTCGTCACGAACACGACGAATATCGTAGTGCGGCGTTTCGAGATGCGAGTTCGCCACGAGGACGACCTGGGTCTCGTTACTCGTCTCGAGGTTCTGTACCCAGTCGCGCTTCTCGTTGAGCAGGTACGTCGCGACCTCGACGGGCAGCTGCGCGATGACCTTGGCCGTGCGCTCCTTGCGCGCTTCCTCGCCGATCAGGCGCAGGATCGCGAGGGCGAGTGACTCGATCGAACGAATCGTGCCGAAGCCCGAGCAGCGCGGGCAGGTCTGGTAACTCGATTCGCCGAGCGAGGGGCGTAAACGCTGGCGCGACATCTCCAGCAGGCCGAAGCGCGTGATTTTGCCGATCTGAACGCGCGCACGGTCCTGGCGGACGGCTTCACGCAGGCGATTTTCAACTTCGCGCTGGTTGCGCTGCGGACCCATGTCGATGAAGTCGATGACGATCAGGCCGCCCAGGTCGCGAATACGCAACTGGCGGGCAATCTCTTCAGCCGCTTCGAGGTTTGTGTTCAGCGCGGTGGCCTCGATGTCGCCGCCTTTCGTCGCGCGCGCCGAGTTGATGTCGATCGAGACCAGCGCCTCGGTGTGATCGATGACGATACTGCCGCCCGAGGGCAGGGTGACCGAATGAGCGAACGCAGATTCGATCTGGGATTCGATCTGGAAGCGCGTGAACAATGGCACAGAGTCGGTGTAGTGCTTCAGCTTCCTGGAGTTGTGCGGCATCGTCGTCGCGACGTGTTCGCAGGCGTCCTTGTAGG
>JAAUXY010161622.1_pt1 | contig 27929 bp, 26 predicted proteins | sample 7278121 | NCBI WGS metagenome assembly JAAUXY01 (sample SAMN14350117, study PRJNA611818) | marine sediment metagenome | isolation source: surface marine sediment (1.8m) | place: French Polynesia: Moorea | collected 2018-08 | reverse complement strand
TGGCATCAGGATTCAGGTTTTGCGATGACCTCGGCCCGAAGACCATCATGCACGTTTACCAGCCGACGGTCGGTCTCAAGGCCATAGTGGTCGTGGACAACGTCGCCAGGGGGCCCGCGATCGGCGGAACCCGCATGGCGCCAGACGTGACGCTGGAAGAGTGTTTTCGCCTCGCTCGCGCAATGACCCTGAAAAACGGCGCTGCCGGACTCCCGCACGGCGGCGCGAAGTCCGTGATTTTTGCGGACCCGATGATGCCCGGTCCCGAAAAAGAGAAACTGATTCGTGCGTTCGCAAACGCGATCAAACCGCTGACGGACTACGTGCCCGGGCCGGACATGGGCACCAACGAATCCTGCATGGCGCTGATCAAGGACGAGGGCGGCCGCTGCGCGGGATTGCCGACTGACTTCGGCGGAATTCCGCTGGACGAGATCGGCGCGACGGCGCTCGGCGTCGTCGCCAGTGCCGATGTCGCAAAACACCGCGTGGGCATCCGCGTCAAGGGCGCAAAGGTTGCCGTACAGGGCTTCGGTGCCGTCGGCAAGAACGCGGCGAAGTTCCTTGATGAACGCGGATCGGTGCTGGTTTCCGCTGCCGACATCACGGGCGCTGTTCACGATCCAGATGGTCTCGACGTGGCGGCGCTGGTTTCTCACGTCGATGCAGGTGGCGATATCTGCGACTTCAGCGGTGGCACGCAGATTGGCCGGGACGATATTATCGGCGTCGATTGCGACATCCTGATTCCTGCCGCTCGACCGGACGTCATTCACGCCGACAACCAGGAAAGCGTCAGGGCGAAGCTGATCGTCCCGGGCGCCAACATCGGCATCACCGAGGAAGCGGAGAAGATGCTGCACGAACGCGGTGTGCTCTGCATCCCGGACTTCATCGCAAACGCCGGCGGCGTGATTTGCGCCGCGGTCGAATTCGCCGGTGGTCGCAAACGCGATGCGCTCACGACGATCGACGACAAGGTCAGCACGAATACGGCCGAGATGCTCAAACGCATGGACGAGAAAGGCATACTGCCGCGCGAAGCTGCCACGGAGATGGCCCGCGAGCGCGTCGAAGGCGCGATGCAGTACACGCGCTGGGACGGCGACTGGAGCTAGCTGTAGGAGCGCCGCTCGAGGCGCGACCCCGCGATTGCGGGCCGTGGGAGGGCCGTCCCGACCCGAGCGTGCCCAGAGCAGTCGCTTCAACGGGATTTCGTCAACTGTGCGATCGTTGCCGCAGTCTCTCCCGCGAAACTACGCCGAAAACAATCAGGGCGAGCGCTATCGCCGAGGTCAACAGGGCTGACACCCAGAGCGATGCCTGTGTCAACAGGCTCCACGAGGACCAGGCGCCCGTGATGCCAAAGAAAACCAGGAGTAAGCTCGCGCCGCCGTTACTGACAATGCCCGCCCAGATCGGCCCCGGTGATCGGATTCCCCGCATCGAATCGCGCAGGCCGAATCCGTAGCCAACACACAAGGCCAGGTAAGCCCATCCAAGCAGGCGCACGAACATGTAGGTTGATTGAGCTGGGAGGCCTGCCGCCTCGAACAACTCTGCTGGAAAGAACAGCAACGGAACGCACCAGAACAGGAGGGTGGCAATGATCTTGATGATAAAGGTCCACGACAAGTAAGACATTCGCTCGCTCCTCACGGCGTTCCCGGAAAAGTTGCGGTCCTGCTTCGCCCGACAGCTCCTACGGTTGGTAGCTGGCGTAGTAGTGGATCAGCGATTCGATTTCGTTTTCGGTCAGCTTCACCAGTTTGACAGCCATCGTCGGGACCAGCGTTGCACGATCGCCTCTCAGGTACGCGTAGGTTGCGTAGCGCAGATAGGCGGCGCGCTGGCCATTGAGCGGTATGCCGAGCGCCGACTCGGCCTGCTTGTCGTCGGGGCTCTTGTGGCAGCGCTCGCAGTGTTCCTGGTGCAGTGCCTTGCCGGCTTCGGCCAGCGCCGGGTCGAACACGTCGTTCGATGCGACGCGCTCGATAGCGCTGTAGTGATCGGCGAGTTCCGCGACCTGCTCTTCCGTCAGGTTCGACACCGCACTGCACATCGCCTTTTCGTCACGGCACCTGCGAGCGCCATCCTGGTACGCGTAGATCGCTTCTTCGAAATGCGGGGCAGGGATGGCCGCTATGACCGGCGCATGAGGATTGCTGATCTCGTTGCCGTCATCACCGTGACAGCCCGCGCAGACCGCGAGCAGGTCGGCGTCGACGGCCATTGCGCTCATTGACCAGAAAATGCCGAGCACTGCAATGACGTGTCGCATACGTATCCCGCCGTTTTGTGGTTCAGGTTGTGGTCAGGGCGCTGCTTTCAGCAGTGCAGATGCAATTTCGTACTTCGAGCCGTTCTTGGCAACCAGGTTGACCTCCCAGATTTCCTCGTCGGGTATCTGGGTACGCTCATGCCCCGGCAGTTCGCGCTCGTCGTCGACCTGAATCCCCCAGACGCGAACCTGGCGCACGCCCGCTACGGGAATCCGTTCGGCGTCGAAACGTTCGCGCATCGCGTCGTCTATTGAATCGGGATCGGCCCAGATCGCATATCCGCGATCGACGATTGCGAGGACACTGTCGGGCATCTTACTCACTGGAACCTCCCACCCTGTAGCGGAATCCGACGCCCACGGCCCATACGTCGTAATCAAACGCACTCGCGCCAAACGTCAGGACAGCAGGGACCGTTGCCGGACCTACGCCGTCCAGCGCCCAGTCGTCGAAATCTGCCTGCTCGTATCGGACATACAGGTTCGTATCGATCCGGTCGCTGAACGCGTACGAAACGTCGATGCCCAGTATATCCATATTCGATTCCAGTTTCGGCAGGCTGCTCGCAGCCCCGCCGAATCGCGTAACCACGATATCGGTCTCGCCTGTGCTGCGCGTGTAGTCCAGCTCGATGCTGGTTTTTTCACCGATGTTCAGGATACGGAATCCGGCGCCGTAATGACTGAAGTCGTCGTCGTGATCCGCGCTCCAGTCGGGCGAGCCGAAAGTTTCGCTGCCGAGCTGTTGAGCCTCGATGGTCTCGGAGCCGGCGGTCACGTAAACCGTTGCCGTTTCATTCACCGCCCAGCTCAGATCGACCGTGAGGCGATCTTCAGTGCTTTCGGTCATGCCGAGTTCTGACAACGTGTAGCTATCGTCCGCCATCAGCCACGTGATGCCTGCCGAGACCGGCGCGTTCGGCAGCGATGCCGAAACGGCAAGTTCGCCGAATTCGCGATAACGGTAGGCCAGGTTGTACTTGCGCATCAGCGGGTTCTGTCCCAGGCCGATCGCGACCGTTTCGTCGTAGCGATCGACGTCGCGGCGCGACGTACCGCCGCGAACCGAAACGTCTACATAGCCGGTCGGTCGCCAGCGCAGCTTGCCCCAGCCCGTGTCCTCCGTCTGCTCTGCAACCTCCTGGAAGTCGCGATCGGTCTGGCCGCGGTCATAGCCTGCGGACAGGCGCAGCGAGTCGAACAGCTGGTAGCTCGCGCTCAGGTTCAGCCTCGATCGTTCGAAGCTATAGGGTACGTTCGCTTCGGGTTGGCCTGACGTGACAGCATCGGTGATCACGCGCTCCCACATCGAGACAGGCGTTTTGTTGTCCCGTTCGTCGTAGCGGTAGGACAATTTGACGCGGGTCTTGTCGAACGGCCTCGACGTGACCGTGAACGCATAGTTGCTCGTATCGACCTTGCCATCGAGCGCCGCAACCGGAAGTGACGGTGGCGAAAGCAGCGGATTGATCGTGTATGGCAACAGGGATGCGGTCTGCTCACCCTGGCCCATCGCGACGCTGAAAACGATGTTCGTATCGAACGGCTCCGCGAAGTAGCCGCCGGACAGAGATACCTGCGTGAAGTCATTGTCCGGGGCGACTGCCGTGCGCCCCTGGTCAGCGCCGGGAAAGCCCGTGAACGGGTTATCCCAGGTCAATGAACTGACATCATTACGATAGAACGACGCGTACCATTCGAGCTGCACGTTCAAGGCGCCGGACGCATAGCGGGCACCGAGATTCATCTCATCGGTGTAGTCGTCGATCGGTCGCGGCAGGAATATGCCCTGGGTAAACGTTGATGCACTGTCGATCGCAACACCATCACGCTGCCGGCGTCGGTAGTCAGCGAAAAGTGAGACCGCAACCGATGGCATGTAGTGGCCGCCGACTTCGAGCGTCTGGCGATCCGTCTCTATCGGCCGACCCACGAGCGACGAGCTGAGCGCCGTCATGCCGGCCGTCGTCGGCGCGCGCACCCAGCCTGCTGGCACGCTCAGTTCGTCGCCGCTGGCTGCGAATATCGTGCTGCTCGTGTCAAACAGTCGGTAAGGCAACTCGCTGTATGCCAGGTTCAGGCCGAAGGTGCCCTGTTGTCCGCCCTCGATATGCAGCAGGCGGGACCTGAGACCAAGGTCGTCGGCATACCAGCGCATCTGTTTGCCATCCTTCGCATAGCTGCCTTCGCCGTCGAGGTTGATGTAGCCGCCTTTCTCGTCGAGGCCGGTACCGTTACCGAATCGTCCGGCATCCTCATTGACGTAGGTTCCGCCAGCCTCGTAGTCGGCTCGATAGCCTTCCTCGAATGGGCAGTACTCGCAAGCCCAGTCAGTTGTGTCGACCTGCGCCCAGGCAGCCGCCGGGGCCGCCAGTGCCAGCGCAACAGAACGTTTGAGCGTCCTCATCGCATTAACCTCGATCCCGAAGGATGATTGGAGCCGTGCACCGCGTTATGGCAGTTCATGCAGTTGCGGCCGAGCAATAGCGACGAAGCTGCACCGGATGGCAGTCCGCTCGCGTCATTTGCCACACTCGGATGGCCGGCCTGGGAATGGCAGCCCTGGCAGAGCATCGGTCCACGCAACGTCACCATACCCGGATGATTCGAGCCGTGCGGGTCGTGACAGTTGCTGCAGTCTTCCGCAACGGGTGCGTGCTCCCACAGATAAGGTCCGCGCTTGTCAGCATGACACTGGAAACAGGTGTCGTTGAGCGTCTGCATGGCCAGCTGCCATTCGCTCGTCGCACCGTGCGTGCTGTGGCAATCGCCGCAGCTCATCTTGCCCTGGCGCACCGGGTGAGAGAACGGCTTCCTTGACTGCGTGCGCTGCTGCTGATGACAGTCGAAGCACACCTCGGCCTGGGTCGATGTCACCAGTACCGGATCTCGCGCCGCGTGGCTCGTATGGCAGTCGGCGCAGGCAACGTTTTCGTCGTGCTCGCTGCCGTGCCAGCCGAAGCCGGTGTCGGCGCGGTGGCAGTCGAGGCACATGCCGTTCTGGACGTCTATCGGCGTGTTGGCGGCGGAGCCGAAATTCACGCCGACGTCCGGGCGTACCTGATTGCGACGGACGCGCTTCGAGTGATCGCCGGAGGGGCCGTGGCAGGCTTCACATTGCAGCTGGCCGTGGCCGAAGGGACCATTAGGGTCCGACGGGACCGCGTGCTTGCTGCGGAACAGTGCCAGCGTTACGTCCTCCTCGTGACAGGACAGGCAGGTGTCCGCGCCCTTGCGACTGTAATCGCCTTCGGCCGCGGTCGCCACAAGGGGGATCAGCAATACTGCGGCAGCCACGATCGGCAGCTGCCGCAGGCGATGATTCATCGCATGGTTCCGTTTCATCGAGTCATCTCTGACTAGTTGAAACGGAACGTGCCGACGCCGTGCACTTCCTTGACGTCCGCCGACCTGCCTGGACCGTGGCAAAGCTGGCACGTCTCGACGCCCGACGAGATCAGCTCGCTGTTCGAGCCTTTAGTCGCCATGAAGTCGCCACCGTTCTGCTTCATGTGCTCTGCAGCCAGCGAGCTGACGTGGCAGGCGGAGCAAACGGCCGTGTTCGGCGAAACGACGGTGTCATCCGTCGGTGACGCCGGGTCGGTGCCCACATCAACGGTAGTACCCAGAACCTTTGCCGGGTCGACCGGATAATATCCGCCCGGCTCGTGGCAGCCCTCGCAGTTGTTCAGGCGTCCGGGGTAGACGAAGTCGTAAACATGCGTGCGGCTCGGGAAGCCGAATCCGCAAACTTCGTACGGCACTCCGTCTTCCTGGCCACCCGCGTGCAGCGCGTGGATCATGAACTTCATGTCGATCGAGACATCGTCCGTACCCAGGTCATTGGCGCAGTCACCGACACGGCGGTTGATGTCCGTCGCGTTCGGGTTGTGGCAGGTAACGCAGACTTCGATGTTGTCGGTACGGTTGTTACCGTGGATGGCCAGCGTGTTGTGGCAATCGTTGCATTTCGCAAGTGCCACCTGGTTGCGACGCTGGTTCTCAGCCGGATCTGCATCGGTAATTGCCGCGTAGCGAATAGCGTTCGGTACTGCGATGCTCTCCGGCGTACCGTCGATCACGACAGACGGATGCCCGTCGATCGTGACGGCCAGCGTACCCGTCGCCGTGGCGGGGATCTGGGTTGGCGACGTAACCTGGAACACGTTGTTGCCGATGTTGCTCGAGGCGCCGAAGCATGCCGGAAGCGGGTTCATCGAGATCGGTTGTCCCGGCGTGTTGCCGCTGCCCGTGCTCGTGTAGTCGTCGGTGTCCCACGCAACGCCCACGGCAAGCCGGCTCGTGAACGTGGTGCACTCGGTAAACGCCGGGTCATTGTGCAGATCGTAGTTCGTCCCGGTGATCGGGTTGCTCACCGAGATGTCGATGACGGGCGTCTCACCGCGTGCGGTGCCCGCAATGTTTTCGACGTTGAACTGGAATTCGGCCGCCGCCAGTTTCTCCGGTATTTCATGCACGACGCCGATACGCACTGCTCCGTTTGCCACGGTCGAATCCGAGGCATGGCAAAGCGCGCATTCCGAATCGTCAACGAATATCGCGCCACCCGGATGGCCGCCGCCGGCCCAGTCGACGTCGTCGTGGCAGGCGCCACAGGCATTGCGCGTGGGCACGTTCTCCCAGTTGCTGGCCTGCGGCGTATTCGCGTCGGACGCATTGTGGCAGGTCTCGCAATTCCGGACGTCCTGGGAGAAATGCACGTTCGAATAATCGTGTTCGTCGCCGCCATAGCCGATCACGCGGTAGCCGTTCGTCAGTTTGGCGCCCATGTGGATCTTGTGCGTCATCAGCGCCATGTCGACCGACCCGCCCCAGGGCTCCGACGCCGTATCGGGATCGATAGACGACGGGTTGTGGCACTGCACGCAGTAGTCGATATCGAAACGCGCTTCGCCGTGCAGTTCGAGATTGTCGTGACAGGCGTTGCAGGTATCGTTGTCGACGATCAGGCGATGGTCTGCGATATCGGCGGGATCGGTCCGATCGACCGGTCCGGATGCCGGCCGGAAGTCATACGGCGCGTTGTTGGCCGGGATGTTGTAGGACAGCAGGCCACGATTTGTCCGGATCTCGAAACCGACGCGGTGGATCCGGGTAGCGTCGTAGGTCGGACCGGCCGGGTAGTCCGTCAGGTTGCGGGCGAACACGTAGGTGAATGTGCCATCGCCAACGTCGGTAAACGTGCCCGATGAGCCGCTTTCATAGCCCGCCTGAACGTCCGGTGGCGTCGTTCGGCTGTTTGTCGTGTAGGCCTGCCACTCGCTGGCGCTGCCGTTTGCCCCGGGCGAGAGCTGCGCAAGTACGAAGCCCATGTGCGAGGCGGGTAATCCCGTCAGTCCCTGGCCGAGGTCATTGGTCAGTGTGAAATTAACGGTCGTCTGCAGGTTCGCGTCGATACTGACGCTGTTGACTGTCGCGTTGATGACCGTAGCCGATGCAACCGGTAATCCCGGTGCCGGGCCGGAAGGCCCTGGCTGACCGTCGTTGCCCGGTGGCCCGGCAGGGCCCGCTGGCCCGGCGGGACCGGTGTCGCCCTCGCAGGCTGTCAGGAAGAATACTGCAAGAAACAGATAAACGAATCCCGCTCTGTGCGTGTAGTTCATTTCAGACCCCTTACTGCGTCGTCCGGACAACGAGACGAAGAGACTTTTTCGAGTTGTTCCGTGCACTTGTACCAGATGGCCCTTTCCTAGCAGATAGCGGCAACTACCTACCGGGCTTCGTTTCGCGCCGGACGTTATCGCGGAGCAATTGCGGTATATTCACGCGGCCTTCAGAGATCACGCCAAGAAAGGTCCTAAAATGAAAACGAGACTTGTTCGCATCATCATGCTGTTTTCATTCCTGTGTGCAGCGCATGCGACGGCAGCCGATCTCGATGCAATCATCGCCGACTGCGACGGCTGCCACGGCGACAACGGCATCAGTCAGTGGAACGACATGCCGACGATTGCAGGAATCTCGGAGTTCGTACATGCGGATGCCTTGTACATTTATCGCGACGAAGAACGTCCCTGTGCGGAAAGCGAGTATCGCCAGGGAGACACGAGCAAGCCGGCGACGACTATGTGCGCCGTTTCGGCCAACCTCGATGACGAGACGATCGACGAGGTAGCTGCACACTATGCGGCATTGCCCTGGGTCCCGGCGAAGCAGGAATTCGATGCAGGACTTGCCGAGGCGGGCAAGGCTATTCACGACGACCTATGCGAGAAGTGCCACTCCGACGGCGGCTCCAATCCCGACGACGATGCCGGCATCCTGTCCGGACAGTGGATGGGTTATCTCGAAACGACGTTCGCCGAGTACGCGGCCGACGAGCGCGATCAGCCCAGCAAGATGCGCGACAAGATGGAGCAGCTCAGCGAGGCTGACACCAAAGCACTGATTCACTACTACGCGAGCCAGCAGTAGCGGTGTCTGCCGAGACCCGTGCAACCGGCTGGCTGTCCGATCTGTTCGCGGCAATCGACGCGAGGAGCGTAGACGGATTCCTCGAGTTCCTGACAGACGATGCCTCCTTCCGTTTCGGTTCGGCGGCGCCGGCCGAGGGTCGTGATGCGATTCGACAAGCGCTCGACGCGTTCTTTGGCAGCATCGAAGGACTGAGTCACAGCATCGAAAACGTCTGGACGGGTACCGACACGATCGCTTGCGAAGGCGAAGTGACATACACACGGCTTGACGGCAACCAGGTCATCATCCCGTTTGCCGACGTGTTCGATATGCGCGGTGACAGGATCGCGGCGTACAAGATCTACATCGATGCCGCGCCCCTGTATGCGGAGTGATTGGCGACAAGCTGATCGGCCGTTACATGCGTCGGGTTGCCCGGCGCCACCTTGCATTCGAGCCCGTAGCGAGTGAGTCGGGTCTGCCGCCGGCAGACCCGGAGCGCCGTTACCTGCTGTACCTGCACGTCCCCTTTTGCGTCGTACTGTGCCCGTTTTGCTCATTTCATCGAGTGCGCTTCAAACACGACAAGGCCCTCAGCTATTTCGAGGCACTTGAAAACGAGATCGGGCTGGCGGTGGATGCGGGATTCTCGTTCTCGGAGGTCTATTTCGGAGGCGGAACGCCTACCGTTCTACCGGAGCACCTCGTGCGCATCGTGCACAGGTTGCGGAACGACTACGGCGTGGATCGCGTATCCGCAGAGACGAACCCCGACGACCTCGGGATGGAAGCGTTGCAGACGCTGGCGGACGCCGGCATCAACCGCTTATCCGTGGGTGTGCAGAGCTTTGACGATGATCTGCTGCGCCAGATGGAACGTTACGACAAGTACGGCAGCGGCGAGGAGATTCGCAAACGGCTCAGGCGTGCGCATGGCCGCTTCGACACGTTGAACGTGGACATGATGTTCAATTTTCCGCACCAGACCGAGGAAAGCCTGCAGCGCGACCTCAATACGCTGACGGAGGGGATCGCGGCCGACCAGGTCTCGTACTATCCGCTGATGTCCGCGCCTTCGACACAGAAAGCGATGGACAAGGAGATTGGCCGTGTCGACTACGGTCGGGAACGACGTCTCTATCGCCGAATCGTGTCGCACATGCTGGCTAACGGGTACACGCGATCATCGGCGTGGTGCTTCTCGCGCGAAGCGGCGATGATCGACGAGTACATCACGGAAAGCGAAGAGTACCTGGGGCTGGGAAGCGGCGCCTTTAGCTACCTGGACGGCAAGCTTTTCGGCAACAGCTTTTCCATCAACAACTACCTGAGACGCGTCAGCAGTGGAAAGTCCGGCATCAGTCGCAAGTCGACGCTCGCCTACCGCGAGCAAATGCGGTATTTCCTGCTGATGCGTCTGTTCGGCGGTTCCTTGAATCTTCAGGAAGCCGAAGACCGGTTCGGCGGTTCGTTCCGTCGGACACTTTTTCCCGAACTGCTTGGTCTGCGAATGATCGGCGCAGCCCGACGGGACGGTGACAACCTCGTGCTCACGGAAAGCGGTCAGTATCTCTGGGTGATGATGATGCGCGAGTTCTTCAGTAGCGTTAACGAATTCCGGGAACGGATGCGCCTTCACATTCCGGACGAGTAAAAGGAACAATCGTCGTGACGACAACCAGATTGCAGATCCTGTTTGTGCTTATCGCGTGGTGCCTGCTCGCGATGCCGACACAGGCTGACGAACACATTGAGTGTGGCGAATGCCATGACGACGTCGTTGTCGATTCGCCAGCGCATCCGGATGTCACCTGTCTCGACTGTCACTCGAACGTGACAGAGGAGCACGAAGACGAGGATCTCGAGCCCCTGACAGACGAGGAGAGTTGCGGCGGCTGCCATCGCAAGCCGCACCGCTCCGTTGGCCGCAGCGCACATAAAGGAGAGGCAAGCTGCAACGACTGTCACGGCGATCCGCACAACATACACTGGGTTGCAGACCTCTAGTCCGCCGTGTCGCCGGTCAACCAGCTCGAATACTGCGGCGCCTGCCATAACGAACCGCCGTCTCTGATGGAGAGCTACCTCGCCAGCGTGCATGGTCAGGCCCTTCTCGGAGCGGGACTCGTCGACGCGCCGAGTTGCAGTGACTGTCACAGTTCGCACTCGACTCTGCCCGCCGATAACAAGCGCTCGCGGATGTCACATGCGAAGGCGCCCGAAACCTGCGGCACCTGCCACGCGCTGCTGCTCGACGAGTGGACGGAAATGAGCGCACACGGACTTGCGTGGGCGGACAAGAACGAAGACGCACCAGTCTGCACTAACTGCCACGAGTCACACGATATCGTGGATCCGAAGACAGAAGACGCGAGACTTGCGTCGGCCGACGTATGTGGTGGTTGCCACGACGAATATCTCGCCACGTTCCGGCTCGGCTTTCACGGTAAAGCGAACAAGCTCGGTCACTCCGGCGCCGCGATATGCGCCGACTGCCACACGCCGCATCGTAATCTGCCGGCCGATGATCCACGGTCGAGTGTTCATCCCGACAATCTCGTCACGGCGTGTGGAAGCTGCCATGAGGGGATTAACGAATCCTTCACGAGCTTCGACCCCCACATCGATCCCAAGAACCCGGATCACAACTATTTCGTGTATGTCGTCTGGTTGCTGATGGTCGGGCTCCTCATCGGCGTATTCGGTTTCTTCGGAATCCACGACCTGCTGTGGTTGCAGCGTTCCGTTGTCGGCGTCATTCGTGGTGAGTACGACGAGGAACCCGCCGAGAACGGCCAGTATGTGAGGCGCTTCTCCAGGACAAATATCTGGCTGCACATCGTAATCATCGTCACGTTCCTGGCGCTCGCGCTGACGGGCTTGCCGCAGAGCTTCAGTGACAAGGCCTGGGCCCAGGCGGTGATACGGCTCTTCGGCGGGCTCGAAACTGCCGGAACGATCCACCGCATCGCCGCGATTGGCACATTCGGCTACTTTGCCTTCCACCTCGGCAACCTGCTCTACCGCTGGTTCGTCAACAAGGAGCGCGGCATGCTGTGGGGACCGAATTCGATGGTGCCGCAGCCGAGAGTCTTCGCGGATCTCTTCGCGAACCTCAAGCACTTCCTGTACCTCGGGGAACCCGCCCAGGGTGATCGATGGAACTACATCGAGAAATTTGACTATCTCGCCGTGTTCTGGGGCGTCGGCATGATCGGGTTGTCCGGGCTCATGCTCTGGTTCCCTATCTGGTTCACGCAGTTCCTGCCAGGCTGGACGATCAACGCCGCCTACATCGTGCACAGCGAGGAAGCGTTGCTGGCGACGGGCTTCATTTTCATCTTCCATTTCTTCCACACGCACCTGCGGCCACAGGTATTCCCGATGGATATCGCGATATTCACGGGCAAGGTGCCGCTGGCGCATTTCAGGAAGGACCGTCCACTCGAGTACCAGCGGCTCGTCGAGAGCGGTGAACTCGATGACCACCTTGTCGATGCGCCGACGAAAGCAGAACGGCGCCGCGCGTACTTGTTCGGCTCGCTCTTCCTTTTCATCGGGCTCGGCCTCGCGGTCGGTATCGTCACGGCCCTGCTGGCGCACTGAGCGTGACGAGGGGGCGAACAATCGCCGCTATCGTGGTCGTATCGGCCTCGATGCTGCTCTGGTTGGCGTGGCCGGTTTATGGTTTTTTTGCCCACAACGGTCACGTGCCCTTGCCCCCGTGGGGCTGGGTTACGATCGAAGGCGAACCACCCGCAGTTCAGCACACGTCGGACCCGAGATTTGCGGACGCGGCCGACAACGCGCTGAGTCTGCTCGCAGATCACAGGGAGAGTATTGGCGCCCCTGCAATATCCGCTGCGATCCTGATCGATGGCGAAGTCGTCTGGCGCGCTGCCGTTGGCTGGGCGGATATCGAAACCGGTCAGCCGGTAACGCCGGAAACCCGGTTCCGCATCGGCAGCACCTCGAAAGCCATGACTGCCACCGCGCTCGCTCAATTCGTCGCAACGGGGGACATCGATCTGGATACGCCGATCTCCGAGTATCTCGGCGAGGTGCCCAACCCTGCCTGGGCCGAAGTCACGGCACGGCAGCTCGCGTCCCACATGGCCGGGCTGCCGAATTACAAGGAGAACGGCGACCGCCGCGGTCAATACACGACGATCGCTCTTCGCGAGCATTTCGGCGACGTCAGGAATGCGCTCGAGGTATTTGACGGCAGCCCGCTGCTATTCGAGCCCGGAACCGATTTCCACTATTCGTCGCTGGGCACGGTTCTGCTCGGTGCCGTGATGAGCGCGGTTGCCGACAAACCGTATCGGCAGGTCATTCATGAGCAGGTGCTTGACCCCGCTGCCATGCGCTTAACGATACCGGCCCCGAGAGTGCCGGCGCCGGAAAGCGGCTTTGCGACGTTCTACTACCGGGACGGCGATCGATACCGCGAGTGGCGGCCCGTCGATCTGAGCCATCGATTGCCAGGCGGCGGCTGGTCGTCGACGCCGTCAGACCTGGTGCGCATGGGCGCGCTGTTTCTCGACGAAGATCGCGTACCCAAGTCCGTCAGGGACGAATTCTGGACGCCGCAGCGACTCGCGAGCGGGGAGGTCAACGAGCAGGACTATGCGATCGGCTGGCGCTGGCGCGAGTATGACCTCGAGGGTATCGGCCTGTTGCGAAACGCCAATCATGGCGGCGTTTCGAGGGGTGCTCAGTGCTGGCTCATGGTGATGCCCGATTTCGACGCCGCAATCGCGATCAGTATCAACTCGAAAACGGAGGAATTCGCGGATTTTGCGGCCGTTTATGCCGAACTCCTGCCGCAATTCCTTGTTTTTTCGAGTGGTTCCGACTAGAAAGAAAGAATGAAAGCGCGTCGTATTCTGGCTCTGTTCATGGTTCTGGCGGCGAACGCCGCGGCGCAGCCATGCGCGACGATGGCCGAGGAACACGATTGCCCGCATTGCCCGCCCGAACACCATGAGTCCGGCCATCCCGGCCACGGCGAGATGCGCTCGAAGCCGTGTTGCGAAGCGCTCCAGGCACCGTGTGGAGAGCTCGACGATGCGAACGTCGACGGCCGGACCGGCCTGCTCAAGCCGCTGGATGCCGCCGAGTCGCCCGTGCTCATTGCACAGGCATATCCCTCTTTCGCCTGCGAACGGCGCGGAATCCTGGCCCGCGCGACAGGGCCACCCCGCTGCGCGGTCACGTCGCCGCCCATACACGTTCTGAACTGCGTCTACCTGGATTAGATCGCTCCTCGAAGTAAACCGTCTTTGATCCGGTTACTCACGAGGAGTACATCTGATGCATTTGTTTTACCGTGCCGCCACTGCGGCAATTTGTCTGCTATCCGCGGCCGCGCTCGCGAGGGCACCCGTCCCGCTGACGCTCGCCGAAGCCGAGGATCGTGCGCTCGACACCGAGCCCGGTCACCTGTCGCTGCGCCTGAGCGCAGATGCGTTACGCGATCGCTCTGCCGCGGCGGCCGATCTGCCCGACCCGGTGCTGCGCCTGGGGCTCAACAACTACCCGATCGAGTCCGGCGGCTTCTCGACCGAGGGTATGACTCATGCCGCAATCGGCATCAGCCAGATGTTCCCGCGCGGCAAGAGTCGCCACCTGAACTCGGAAAAACTCGAGCGGCTCGCCGATGCTGCTGATGAGAGCGCGGCGGCACGCGAACGCGACGTGCTCGCACTCAGTCGGCGCGCCTGGCTGGATGCCTACTTCTGGCAGGCTTCCGGCGCCCTGCTGCGCGAGTCGCGTCCCTTCTTCCGCGACCTTGCCGAGATCAGCCGCTCGTTATACGAGGTCGGGCGGAAGAGCCAGCAGGACGTGCTTCGGGCGGAGCTCGAGCTGAGTCGCCTCGACGACCGCTTGATCGACAACGAACGACAGCTTGCGCGGGCCCGGGCCGTGCTGGGCGAATGGGTAGGTGAGGCGAGCGTTCGACCGGTTGCCGACAAGCTGCCGGCCTGGGACCGGATTCCGACACTGGACGATCTGCGGCGCGAACTGTCGGTTCACCCGCGCCTTCGAGCGGCCGATGCAGAGGTCAGCGCCCGTGATACCGGCGTCGAGCTCGCAAAGCAACGCGCGCGACCGGACTGGGCCGTCAGTCTCGGCTACAGCTATCGTGAGGGCAACTTGCCAGGCGGTGAACCGAGATCCGATTTCGTCAGCCTGGGCGTCACCGTGGACCTGCCGTTCTTCAGTCGTCGATCCGTCGACGGCACGCTGGCCGCCGCGCTCAAGGAGGAAAGCGCTGCCAAAGCGCGTCGTGAGCAGTTGTCGCGTCAACTCGTTCGGGAACTTGAAGCGGAGTACGTGCACTGGATCGAGCTGTCGCGGCGGCTCGAGCTGTTCGAAACACGCATCCTCGCGCAGGCGAGTAACCATGCCGAAGCAGCGCTGCTTGCCTACCAGAACGACCGCGCGGATTTCGCCGACGTCATGCGTGGCTTCATCGATAACCTCGACACACGCACTCAATACCTCGAGCTGCAGGTGCAGCAGGCGCGCAGCTATACCGTGCTGGCGGATCTCGGAGGACTGCCCCGATGAAAAACAGACTTCTCATTACCGTCTTCGTGGCGATCGCCCTGGTCGCCGGTTTCCTGTTGGGCCGTGGCATGGACGCCCGAGCGCCGGTATCCGGTGGCGCGGAATCCGATGCCGGCCGCGAAATCCTGTACTGGGTTGCGCCGATGGACCCCAACTACCGTCGCGACGAACCCGGCAAGTCGCCGATGGGCATGGACCTGGTTCCGGTCTATGCCGACGACGTTGACGCGCAGCCCGGTGTCGTCAGGATCGATCCCGTTGTGGTCGCCAACCTCGGCGTCCGGGCGGCGATCGCAGAACGGGGGTCGTTGCCTCGTCTCATCAAAACCGTGGGCTATGTCGACTACAACGAAGACCGGGTCCAACACGTGCATACACGCGTTGACGGCTGGATCGAAACGCTCGCCGTCAAAGCCAGTGGCGAGCCGGTGTCGAAAGGGCAGCTTCTGTTCGAACTGTATTCGCCAACGCTGGTCAACGCGCAGCAGGAATACGTGGCCGCGCTACGGAGCGGCAACAGGTCGCTGACGACCGCATCGCAAGATCGTCTGATGGCTCTCGGAATGGGCGCCGCTGACATCGCTCAGCTCGAAAAAGACAGGACCGTGCGACAGCGGGTCAATGTCTACGCGCAATCCGACGGTTTCGTCACCCAGCTCGGGGTCCGGGAGGGCATGTTCGTCACGCCGGCGACCGAGGTAATGACGGTCGCCAACCTCGACACCGTCTGGCTGATTGCAGAGGTGTTCGAGCGACAGGCCGCCTGGGTCGAAGTCGGCCAGGCGGCGACGGTTGAGCTCGATTACCTGCCCGGACGCACCTGGCGGGGAACGGTCGATTACGTGTACCCCGAACTCGAGCAGCAGACGCACACGCTGCGGGTACGAGTGCGCTTCGACAATACCGAAGGCCTGCTGCGGCCGAACATGTTCGCCCACGTTCACATCGAGGGAACGCCGGTCGAGAACATCGTCCATGTGCCCCGCGAGGCGGTCATTCGCGGCGAGCGATTGAACCGCGTCGTGATTGATCTCGGCGAAGGCCGCTTTCGATCGCAGCCGGTGCGGCTCGGACTGGAGTCGGGTGACCGCATCGCGATTCGCAGCGGACTCGCCGGCGGCGAGCGTATTGTCACCTCGGCGCAATTCCTGATCGACTCCGAGTCTAACGTCGGCTCGGCCCTGTCGCGGATGGAAGGCGAGGGTTCGTCACCGTGATCGCGTCGGTCATTCGCTGGTCGATCGCGAATCGCTTCCTGATCCTCGCTGTCACCGCGTTCGTCGTGGCGTGGGGCATCTACGCGGTCCGGCACACGCCGGTCGATGCGATACCGGACCTGTCGGACGTTCAGGTCATCGTTCGCACGACATTCCCGGGGCAGGCCCCGCAGGTCGTGCAGGACCAGGTGACGTATCCGCTGACCACGACGATGCTGTCCGTACCCGGTGCCAGCGCGGTGCGAGGCTACTCGTTTTTCGGCGATTCCTACGTCTACATCATCTTCGAGGACGGTACCGATCTCTACTGGGCACGTTCCCGCGTTCTCGAATATCTGAACCAGGTGGCGGGAAAGTTGCCCGAAGGTACGACTGCTGCTCTCGGCCCCGACGCGACAGGTGTCGGCTGGGTATTCCAGTACGCACTCGTCGACCGCACGGGCAAGCATGACCTCGCAGACCTGCGAAGCATCCAGGACTGGTTCCTGAAATACGAACTGCAGACCGTTCCCGGCGTTGCAGAAGTCGCGACGATCGGCGGAATGGTCAGGCAATACCAGGTTGTCGTCGACCCGGACAAGCTGCGCGCCTACGGGTTGCCGCTGTCGAAGATAAAGACGGCGATCCGGCGCGGCAACCAGGAAACGGGTGGTTCCGTCGTCGAGATGGCAGAGGCGGAGTACATGGTGCGCGCGACCGGCTACCTCGGCGGCCTCGACGATCTGGCAAAGATCCCGCTGGACGTCGATGTGCATGGAACGCCGATCGTCCTTGAAGACGTGGCGGACCTGCGTATCGGTCCGCAGATGCGCCGTGGGATTGCCGATCTCGACGGCGAGGGCGAAGTCGTGGGTGGCGTTGTCGTGATGCGCTGGGGCGAGAACGCGCTGACGACCATCGACGGTGTGCTGCAACGATTGTCCGAGCTGCGTGGCAGCCTTCCGGACGGTGTCGAAATCGTCACGACCTACGATCGCTCCGACCTGATACATCGTGCGGTGAACAACCTGCAGGGCAAACTTGTCCAGGAGTTCCTGCTCGTTGGCCTGATCTGCGCTGTCTTCCTGTTTCACCTGCGGTCCTCGGCGGTCGTCTTGGTCAGCCTGCCGATCGGAATCCTTGTTGCATTCATCGTCATGCGGCTGCAGGGGATCAATGCAAACATCATGTCGCTCGGCGGCATCGCAATAGCCATCGGCGTAATGGTCGACTCAGCGATCGTCATGATCGAGAACGTTCACAAGCACATCGAACGGGAACCGCTGACCGACGAGAACCGATGGCGCGTCATCGGCAATGCGGCGACCGAAGTCGGGCCGCCGCTATTCTTCTCACTTTTGATAACGACGTTGAGTTTTCTTCCCGTATTCACGCTGCAGGCACAGGAGGGACGACTGTTTGCGCCGCTTGCGTTTACCAAGACCTATGCGATGGCCGCGGCGGCCGGATTGTCGATCACCCTCGTGCCGGTCCTGCTCGGCTATTTCATTCGGGGAAAGGTGGTCGCGGAACACAGGAATCCTGTCAATCGCGTGCTTGTGGCTGCTTATCGTCCCGTGATCACGGCGGTGATACGCCGCCCGCGCACAACGCTGCTGCTGGCCGCCGCAATACTCGTCGTTGGTCTCTGGCCGGCGACCCGGCTGGGGTCCGAGTTCATGCCGCCGTTGGACGAAGGCGACCTGATGTACATGCCGACGACCTACCCAGGCATCTCGGTCGACAAGGCGCGCGAGATGTTGCAGCAGACCGACAAGATGATCCGTTCGGTGCCAGAGGTGAAGCGCGTGTTTGGCAAGATCGGCAGGGCCGAGACGGCAACTGACCCGGCTCCGTTGACGATGATTGAAACGGTTATCCAGCTCAAACCGCGCAGCGAGTGGCGTGCCGGAATGACCCCCGAGGACCTGCGAGCTGAGCTGAATCGTGTCGTTCGCTATACCGGTCTGTCCAACGTCTGGGTCATGCCGATAAAGACGCGCATCGACATGCTGGCGACCGGCATCAAGACACCGGTCGGTATCAAGGTAGCGGGCCCCGATCTGCGTGTCATCGAGCGGATCGGCCGTGAACTCGAGCAGGTCCTCGCACCGGTCGAGGGTACGGCGTCGGTCTACTCGGAACGGGTTGCCGGTGGGCGCTACCTCGACGTCGACATTGATCGTGACCGCGCGGCAAGGCACGGGCTCAATATCGCCGATGTGCATGAGATCGTGACCTCTGCCGTGGGCGGAATGAACGTGACGACAACGATCGAGGGGCTGGAACGTTATCCGGTGAACCTGCGTTACCCGCAGGACATTCGCGATTCGGTCCAGCAGCTACGCCTGCTGCCCGTCGTTGCGCCCACCGGCGCGCGGATCGCGCTGGCAGACGTTGCTGACATACGTGTTGTCGACGGCCCGCCGGCGATCAAGAGTGAAAATGCCCGCGTGAACGGTTGGACGTTCGTTGACATCAGTGAGCGAGACATCGGGTCCTATGTCGCCGAGGCGCAGCGGGTCGTTGCAGCTAACGTCGATCTGCCCGATGGCTACTCGCTGTCCTGGTCGGGACAATACGAGTACATGCTGCGGGCACAGGAGCGGCTTTCAGTCATTGGTCCCGTGACGCTCGGCATCATCGTGCTGCTCCTGTATCTCATCTTCCGTCGACTTCCGGAGGTTGCGATCATCATCGGAACCCTGCCACTCGCAGTCATCGGCGGCCTGTGGCTGCTGTTCCTGCTCGACTACGATCTGTCCGTTGCGGTCGGCGTTGGTTTCATTGCGCTGGCTGGTGTCGCTGTCGAGATCGGCGTCGTTATGCTCGTCTACCTGAACCAGGCTATGCGGCAACGTGCCGGAGTGGCATCGAACGAGGCACGCCAGCTTGATGCAAGCGATGTCGAGGCTGCCGTCATCGATGGTGCGCTATTGCGCGTGCGGCCGATCATCATGACCGTGGCCGCGACAATTGCGGGTCTGCTGCCCATCATGTTGGGCAGCGGAACGGGGTCGGAGGTGATGCGTAGAATAGCCGCGCCGATGGTCGGGGGCATGGTCAGCGCGACCGTGCTGACACTCGTCGTGATACCGGCTGCATTCCTGTTGTGGAAGCGAGCAGCCCATTCCCGCTCTCGCGCGAGGCCGCCATTTGCGAGAGAGAAGCACGGAAAACCAGTTGTTTAAGACTCTGGTTCAGAGATTTTGTGACGAACATCAAGGTTCTCGGGCATTGCCAATAACATAATGTCGGCAAAACCGTACCAAATTGGTCCGGTTTAACCGGGAAGAGTCGACTGGACTGGTGAGAGGTGTGGTAATCATGAAGACGCGTCTGATATCGGATCGCAAATGTGATCTCTACGGCGCAGCACTTGCGTCCGCCACTTTCGTATTCGACATCTATCATCCTCTCGGTATCGCCGGCGCGATGCCCTACATCGCCCTGCCACTCCTGGGGCTGCTTGCGAGATCGTCGCGCGCCGTGATCAGTCTTGCGCTGCTCGGCACGGTCCTTAACGTTGGCGGCGTTGCTCTGTCGATGTCCGGGACGCCGCTTTATGCCGTGCTGGTCAACCATCTCATGAGCGGCATCCTGGTCTGTCTAGTGGCGTATATCGCGCTGACCCACCTGGCGGTCGAGGACAGGCTCCGAGCCAGTCTTCACGACGCCGCATTTCGCGATTCACTGACAGGCCTCTACAACCGGCGCTACGTCTTCAATGTGTTCCGGGACGAGCTCAGAAAATACCAGCGCTATTCGAACCCGTTCTCGCTAATGCTGATCGACGCCGATCACTTCAAGCGGATTAACGACCAATACGGTCATCGCGCCGGTGATGCCGCCTTGAAGGGCATCGCGGACGCATGCAACGAGTCGGTAAGGGACACTGATGTTGTGGGCCGCTTCGGTGGTGAAGAATTCATCATTCTGTTACCGCACACGAGAGCCCCGGACGCCGCGATTGTCGCAGAGCGAATTCGGAATACGATGCTCAAGAGCAACATCTATTGGCAGGGACAGAGGCTCGATGTCAAGCTTAGCTTGGGCGTCGCCGAAGCAGGGCTGCACGCCGACGGCTTCGACGAACTGATCACGGCAGCTGACCAGGCGCTGTACGCGGCGAAGAAAGGCGGCCGAAACCAGACTGCGATTGCTGCTATCCCGAGCCATCGCTCCCGTGATCTCTGTCCGAATGTACGGGCGGCCTGATGCGATCCCTGGACTACGTTCCGCCTGCAATATAGCTGCGCATTGCGTCAGCCTCTGACTGCACTTCGGTCAATCGCAGTTGCAGTAGATCACGGATGCTGATCATGCTGACGAATTTCCCATCCTCTATGACGGGCACGTGGCGCAGGTTCTTTGACACCATAATTGCCATGATGCCGGCCGCGCGATCAGTCGCCACACACGTAACGACTTTTTCGGTCATCAGCTCCCGCACGGGTTTGTCCAGCAGATCGGCGCCAACCTTTCGCATGCCGCGCACGATATCGCGCTCGGAAATAATCCCCTCTACTTCGTCGCCGTCGGTACTGACGACTAATGCCCCTACGTTCCTGAACGCGAGCGAGCCCAGGACGTCGCGGATCCTGGCATCGGGATCAATATGCGTTCGTTCAACGCTTTGCTGGGAGTCGAGAATACGCTGGACAGTCACAACTGGCTCCTTACTAACTGACGGTAAGGATCGTAGAAGTATCGTACTCTCAGATAAATTCGCTTTATCCGGGCTAATAATTCGAGCCGGCCGAAGCATTGACACGGCTCGACATTCGGGCAAACGTCCGGAAAAGGTCAGAATCCCCCATTCCGGCCCGACCCGCGCTTCGCTCAGCCCTTCGCAATATTCTCCAGGGCCCGAAGTACGTCGCGACGACTGATCTGCCCAACCAGGCGGTTTTCGGTCATGACCGGGAAACGTCGATACTTGGAGCTAAGGAACTTCTGTGCAAGATCGACGATATTCATATCTGCGCTGACGGATTCGACACCATCGCTCATGAAGTCCGAGACCGGGCCGCCGGCATCGCCGTAGTATCCGGCATCGAGTGCGACTTTCATGCAGTCGAATTCCGAAAGCATGCCGACGACTTCGCCGTGTTCGTTGACCACCGGCGCGCCGGCGATGCGATGCTTCACGAGTTCGTGCACGGCGTCGAGGACGTCGGTGTCCGGTTTGAAAGTCACCAGGTGCGCTGCCATGTAGTCGCGCACGAGACAGGATTTGACGTTCATTGTGCACCCTCCCGCTTGCACTTGCCGTTGCCGCTGCAGAGTTCGCAGCCGCTGCTGCCGACGCCGCCGCAGCTACCCGAGATGGGCTTGCGCCCGTTCATGACGCCAATCGCCATGGCCCCGATCATGGCGAGCATGACGACGAATGCGAGCACTAGCGTTATCAGTATGTTCATTCCGTTCGTCTCAGTTCGGCGAAGCGTGGTGACGCCGTTTCCTCTACGCCCGATTCGGTGCGCGTTAAAAACAGCGCCGCTATGTTTTCGCGGGTCGCCAGCTCGAGTCCGGCGTCGGGACCCATGACGAGCAGGCCCGTCGCCAGCGCGTCGGCCCTCGCACCCGACTGCTCAATAATACTCACTGCGGCGAGCTCATGCGTCACTGGATAACCCGTACGCGTATCGATTTCGTGCGAGTAGCGGGTACCGTCGATCACGTAGAAATTCCGGTAGTCGCCGGACGTAGCTACCGCGGTGTCGGTAACGTGCACGACCGTGTAGGGCTCGCGTTTGCCGGCGCGCGGGACCTCGATGCCGATCGCCCACTCATCGCCTTTCGCATTGCGGCCTGCAACCCGGATTTCGCCCCCTATCTCGACGAGATAATCCCTGATCCCCATGTCGTCCAGCAATTCGCTGACCCGGTCCGCGGCGTAGCCCTTGCCGAATGCCGACATGTCGAGCATCAGACCGTCGATATCGCGACGCAGCGCAGGCATCGTGCAATCGGCGTGCAGGTGCTCGTAGCCCACGCTGTTTCTCGCAGCCTCGATCTCTTCCTCCGACGGAAGCCCGAACGGCCGGTCTTCGGGCCCGAATCCCCAGGCGTTGACGAGTGGGGCGGCCGTGATATCAAAAGCCCCGTCCGTGAGGCGGCTGAGTTCGATGGATTGCTCGACGCTTTCGCAAAATAGTCGGGACACCGTCTGCCAATCCGTCGTCGGGTCGCTGTTGAAGCGCGAGATCTCCGAGTCCTCGATGTACGTCGACATCATTGCGTTGATGTCCGCCAGCACTGTCTGTACCTCGTCGCGGAGCGCGCTTTCCTCGACCGACTCGGGCGGGTGCGGCAGCTTGACGACGAACGACGTTCCCATCGTGCCGCCGCCGAACTCGATCGAAGCAGAGCCCGAACAGGCGGCCAGCAGGGCCGCGGCAACAAGCAAACAGGAGCGGCGCATAATGGTTCGGGATCCGGGCTCAACCGCCGAAGTCGTCGAGCAGGATGTGATCTTCACTGACGCCGAGGTCCTCGAGCATTTTGATGACGGCCGAGTTCATCATTGGCGGCCCGCAAAGGTAATACTCGCAGTCCTCCGGGGCGCGGTGATCTGCGAGGTACTCATCGTGAAGCACATTGTGGATGAAACCCGTGAAACCGTCCCAGTTGTCCTCTGGCAAGGGCTCGGATAGCGCAATGTGCCAGTCGAAGTTCTCGTTCTCCCTGGCCAGGTCGTCGAACTCGCCGACGTAGAAAGTTTCCTTGAGACTGCGTGCCCCGTACCAGAACGTCATCTTGCGCTTCGTGTGGATTCGCTTGAGCTGGTCGAAAATGTGCGAACGCATCGGCGCCATGCCGGCGCCGCCACCGACGAACACCATTTCGTTGTCTGTTTCTTTCGCGAAGAACTCACCAAACGGCCCGGAAATCATCGCCTTGTCGCCGGGCTTGAGGTTGAAAATCCACGACGACATGATGCCGGTCGGCACCTTTTCGTCGGCGCCGGGCGGGGGCGTGGCAATGCGCACGTTCAGCTTGATGAGCCCCTTCTCGAGCGGGAAGTTTGCCATCGAGTACGCCCGTTGTACGGTCTCCTTGACGTGGGACTCGTAGCGCCAGAGGTTGTAGTGGTCCCACTCGTCGCGAAAGCGCTCTTCGATGTCGAAATCGGTGTACTTGAGGTCGTGCGGCGGGCACTCGATCTGGATGTAGCCGCCTGCCTTGAAGTCGAGGTCCTCGCCCTCGGGCAGCTTCAGCACCAGTTCCTTGATGAAGCTCGCGACGTTGTGATTCGAGACGACCGTGCATTCCATCTTTCGTACGCCGAAGACTTCTTCGGGTACCCAGACCTTCATGTCCTGCTTGACCGCTACCTGGCAGGACAGGCGGTGGTGGTCTGCCGCATCGCGTTTGTTGATGAGCGACGTTTCTGTTGGCAGGATCGCGCCTCCACCCTCGGGCACGCGTACCCGGCACTGGCCGCACGTACCGCCTCCGCCGCAAGCCGATGCAACAAAGACGCCGGCGTCGGCGAGGCCGCTCATCAGCTTGACGCCCACCGGCATCAGGATTTCTTTCTCGTCGTTGAGCAGGATCGTGACGTTGCCGCTGGCGACGAGTTTTGAACGTGCGACGAGAATGACGCCGACGAGCGCGAGAATAATCAGCGTAAACAGGATGACCCCGAGACCGACCTGCAGCAATGAAGTGGCGTTCACAGCCGGATCCCTGAAAAGCCCATGAAACCGAGGGACATGAGGCCCGTGATGATGAACGTGATGCCGAGTCCCTGCAGACCGTCGGGAACGTCACTGTATTTGAGTTTTTCGCGGATGCCGGCGAGACCGACGATCGCCAGCGCCCAGCCAAAGCCGCTGCCGACGCCGAAGACGACGCTCTCACCGAAGTTGTACTGCCGTTCGACCACGAAAAGCGTACCGCCGAGAATGGCGCAGTTCACCGTTATCAGTGGCAGGAAAATACCGAGCGCGTTGTAGAGCTTCGGCACGTACTTGTCGAGCGTCATCTCGAGAATCTGAACGAGTGCGGCGATAACGCCGATGAAGCTGACGAGTCCCAGGAAACTCAGGTCGACGTCGGGCAAACCCGCCCAGGCCAGGGCTCCTTCGCTCAACAGGTGCGTATTGATCAGGTAGTTGACGGGCACGGTGATGACCTGCACGACAATCACGGCCAGCCCCAGGCCCAGTGCGGTCTCGACCTTTTTCGACACGGCGAGAAACGTGCACATGCCGAGGAAAAACGCGAGCGCGAGATTCTCGACGAAGGCGGCCTGGATGAACAGGTTCATGTAGTCTCCCATCACAGCGCCTCCGTCCGGTGAACTTCATGGATCTGGTAGTCGGGTTTCTCGACCTGCGCTTTCTTCCAGCTTCGCGCCGCCCAGATGATGAGCCCGATGATGAAAAACGCGCTCGGTGGCAACAGCATCAGGCCATTCGCGTGGTACCACCCGCCGTCCGAAACGAGCGGAAGTATCTGCTTGCCAAGGAGCGTTCCGGCTCCGAACAGCTCGCGGGACGTTGCGACCAGGATCAGGATCACGCTGTAGCCGAGCCCGTTGCCGAGACCATCGAGAAAACTCATGCCGATGCCGTTTTTCATTGCGAACGCTTCGGCGCGACCGAGGACTATGCAGTTCGTGATGATGAGGCCGACAAAAACCGACAGTTGCTTGCTGGTCTCGAACGCATACGCGCGCAGAATCTGATCGGTCAGGATCACAAACGAGGCAATGATCGTCATCTGCACGATGATGCGAATGTTGTTCGGAATGTGGTTGCGGATGCTGCTGATCGCGGCTCCCGACAGCGCTGCCACGCTGGTCAGCGCCACGCACATCAGCAGCGACGGCAACAGGGCGGTCGTAACCGCGAGTGCCGAACAGATGCCGAGCACCTGCAGCGTTACCGGGTTGTTGTCGACAAGCGGGTCGATCAAGACTTTGCGTGCGTTTTCCATCAGCGTTGCGCCTCCTGACGTCGGCGGTCGAGGTACGGCCCGTAGCCGTGTTCGCCGACCCAGTAATGAACCAGGTTTCTCACTCCGCGGCCCGTCAGGGTCGCGCCGGCCAGCCCGTCGATCTCGTAGCGGGCGTTCGGCGACGATTCGTCAACCGTCCCCTTGATGACTTCGATTGCCGGTGTACCCGACTCGTCGAACAGCTGGCGGCCCGCCCACTGCGCGCGCCACGCCGGCTTGTCAATCTGGTCTCCGAGGCCCGGCGTCTCAGCGTGATCATAGAAGCGCAGTCCGCGCACTGTCTGTGCATCCGTCTCGAGGGCAAGGTAGCCGTACATCGTCGACCAGAGGCCGGCGCCGTGCACGGGCAGGATGATCTGCTGCACGACATCGTTCTCCTTGACGAGATAGACGGGACCGTAGATAGCGCGCCGCCGTACGCTCGCGATATCGAGATCGGCGGGTATTGAGACTCCCATGTCCGGCGTCTTTGCCGCTTCGGCGGCGTCGAAATCCTCGGGTCTGGGCAAATCGACGTATTCACCGGTCTCGAACTCGATCAGCCTCGGTTCGATTCTCGCGAACAGCGTGGCGAGGTCGGCGCTTGCCCTGTCGAAGCCGGCGACGTCGACGATGATGCCCTGGCGAAACTCTTCCTCGTTCCTGACCTGCCGCGGCTTGAGGCTTATCGCCGCACCGGCGACGAGGATCGAGCACACCAGGCTGACCCCGATCGCGACGCGCAAGACGTTACCGATGCTTTCCTTGGAATCAGACACAGCGTTTTCTCCTGCGCTTGATATTCGCGCGCACGACGAAATAGTCGATGATCGGTGCGAAGATGTTGGCGAAAAGTATCGCGAGCATGATGCCTTCCGGGAATGCCGGGTTGATGACGCGAATAACCCAGGTGATGAAGCCGATCAGCAGTCCATACACCCAGCGCCCCGCGTCGGTCTGGCAGGCGGACACCGGATCCGTTGCCATGAAGACGGCGCCGAATGCGAAGCCGCCGAGGGCGATATGCCAGTGCCACGGCATGGCTATCATCGGGTTACTGCTTTCCAGCCCGCTGGTAAGCAAGACCGGAATGATCAGACCCGCAAACGTGGCGACGATGATGCGCCAGGAAGCAATGCCCGAGTAGACCAGGATGACTGCGCCGATCAGGCACGCAAGCAACGAGGTTTCGCCGATGGAGCCCTGCATCTGGCCGATGAAGGCCTGCGTCCAGGTCAGTCCGCTGGCGAGTACGCCGGCCATGCCTTCGATGGCGCTGATGCCGAGGGCCGTTGCGCCGGTAAACCCGTCGACCGCGGTCCAGACGGCATCGCCCGAGATCTGCGCGGGATAGGCGAAGTACAGGAAGGCGCGCCCGACCAGCGCCGGGTTTAGGAAATTCTTGCCGGTGCCGCCGAATATCTCCTTGCCGATCACGACGCCGAAGCTGATACCGACGGCGACCTGCCAGAGCGGAATCGTGGCTGGCAAGATGAGTGCATACAGCATGGAGGTCACGAAGAAACCCTCGTTGACCTCGTGGTTGCGGACCCCGGCGAACAGCACCTCCCAGAATCCGCCCGCGGCCATCGTCACGATGTAGATCGGCAGGAAGTAGCTCAGACCGAACATCACGTTGTCGTATATGCTGTTCGGGTCGTGCCCGGCACCCAGCGCTGCAAGCAACGACTCGCGCCAGCCCGGCGTCGCCTCGAGACCGAGGGCGAGCATCGCCGAGTTCGCCTGGAAGCCGGTGTTCCACATGCCGACGAGCAGGCACGGCGTGACCGCAAACACCACCATGATCATGACGCGCTTCAGGTCGATCGCGTCGCGTACGTGCGGGCTGCTTCGCGACACGTCAGGTGGCGAGAAGAACAGCGTGTCGACCATCTCGTAGACGGCATGGAAATTGTGGAATCGGCCGCCGCGAACGAACAGCGGTTCGACCCTGTCGAGAGCGTTCCTGATTATCCTCATCAGCCGTTTGCCTCGATTTCGTCGAGCGCGGCACGCAGATGCGAGCCGTAGTCGTATTTGCCGTTACACACGAAGGAACACAGCGCGAGATCCTCTTCGTCGAGTTCGAGCGCGCCCAGGTCCTGTGCGGCGTCGGTATCGCGCACGACGATGGACTTGAGCAGCGGCGTCGGCAGCACGTCGAGCGGCATGACACGTTCGAAATTGCCGATGGATACCATTGCGCGCGGGCTGCCGTTCTGACTGCTGGTCATGCCGAAATCGCGCCGATGTAACAGGTGACCCGCGAAAGCACGCAGCGACGAGTACTTTTTCGTGCCTGGCCGTGCCCACGCGAGGAACTCCCGGGGGCTGCCCTCGCCGATGATGCTGATCTGGTTGTGGTAGCGGCTCATCCAGCCATACGTACCGGTCGCCCGATGCCCGAACAGCACCGAACCCGAGATGATGCGGTCGTCACCCGGCCGGGTCTCGCCGTCGATGAGCTCGCTGACGCTCGCGCCATTGCGCCTGCTTCGCACGCGCAATGG